>Ga0154382_177_pt1 | contig 42666 bp, 43 predicted proteins | sample RifGroB1_FD_105626 | JGI IMG/M metagenome (GOLD analysis project Ga0154382, IMG submission 105626) | Bdellovibrionales bacterium GWB1_55_8 | reverse complement strand
TAAAATCCGAAGATTGACGTCCCTCCGATCACCAGGGAGATGCCAAACGCCGTCACTTTTTTATTGAAAGACCATTTGCGAAAATTCATTTTCGCCTCCTATTTGAAAGTTACGCGGCTTTCTTGACGCCGGTCGCGCGACTGATCGCGGCCTGCTCTTCGGCACTCAGGGCCTTCACGATGTCGAGCAGCAGCACCAGATGCTTGTCTTTCTTGGCGACACCCTGGATGTAATCCGTATTGCGGTGACTGTGAATTTCCGGTTTCGGGCTGATCTCGGACTCCTCGAGAGCAAGGACGCTGTTGACCGAGCTCACCACCATGCCAAGCGAATGCTGGCCCATTTCGCAGATGATGACGGCGGTCTCCGCGGTGGTTTCGGCTTTGATCCCGAATTTGAGGCGCAGATCGATCACCGAAATGACCTGCCCGCGCAGGTTCATGATTCCGAGGAAATGAGGGGGCGTATAGGGAACCGATGTCACCTCGGGAAGGGCAATGACCTCTTTCACCGCGTTCAGAGGAATCGCGTATTCCTCGCTTCCAAGCGAGAAATTCAGATAACGCTGAGATTGTCCTTTGCTCTTCTTCTGTTCCATTTGCTCGCTCATACTACGCTGCCCCTTTCATTACTGCGGAAGTGATTGCCGACGTCGCCGGGGTCGCCCGGCTTGCCAGCTCGTTAAAGTCCAGAATCAACGCGGCACGACCATCCCCGAGAATGGCGCCGCCACTGATCCCTTTCATGTTCTGAACACCGTGGCCCAGCCGTTTGATCACGACCTGTTGATGCCCGATGATATCGTCTACAAGGATCGAAAAAGGACTTTTGCCGTTGCGGATGACGATTGCGATGCTTTCTGTCACCGGGCGCGGCACGGTTTTACGGCCGAGTACGCTCGTCAGCCGGAAGAGCGGGATATTCTCGCCTCGCAGGCTAAGCACCTCACCAAGACCGGTGACAAAATGAACGTCCTGGCCTTCGGGCTGCACGGACTCGTGAACCTGCGAGATGGGAACCACATACCGTTCCTCACCGGCGCGAATCACCATTCCATCAATGATGGAAAGCGTCAGCGGCAGCAGAATACGAAAGCAAGTGCCCTTGCCCTTCTCGGTTTCAAGCTGAATCTCGCCCTGCAGCTGCTGGATATTGTTTTTCACGACATCCATCCCGACACCACGACCGGAGATGTCAGTGATTTCGGTTTTCGTTGAAAAGCCCGGGGCAAAAACAAGATGATAAGCCTGCTCGTCGGTCAGCTCCTGATTGGGTTTGATCACGCCCTTCTCGCGCGCCTTGGCGATCAGTTTCTGAGCGTCCAGGCCGTGACCGTCGTCGCGCACCTCGATGACGATGTGGCTCCCCTGATGGAAAGCGCTCAGCCAGACCGTGCCTTGGGAAGACTTGCCGCGTGCCACGCGCTCCTCGGTCGATTCAAGGCCGTGGTCAACCGCGTTCCTGACCAGGTGAACCAGAGGATCACCGATCTGTTCCAGGACGATCTTGTCGAGCTCGGTGTCCTCACCCGAGATATCGAGTACCACTTCCTTCGAAAGTGCTTTCGACGTATCTCGCACGATCCGCTGCATCTTCTGAAAAGTCTGCTTCACGGGAACCATCCGCAGGCTCATGGAGATGTCCTGAATGTCCTTCGTGATCTTGGCCAGCTGATCAATGGTTTTCTGCATCAGCATGGACTGGACACTGTGCTTCTGCTGGTTCAAAACCGCCTGGAGAATCACCAGTTCGCCGACGTTGTTCATCAGGCGCTCAAGCCTCTTCAGACTGACACGAATGCTTTCATCAACAGGGCCGGTCGGAGTCGCGGTTTTCTGAGGCTGAGCGGGCTGGACCGGCGCCGGTCCGCTCGAAACGAGTTCAAGCCTGTGCTTCTCCTCCCGAAGCGAATTTTCAACGACGGACGTCAGCTGATCAAAAGAGACTTCGGTTTCAATGACTTCCTCTTCCTGCTCTGAAGCCTGTATTTCCTCAACTTGCGCCACCTCCTCCGTCACAGCTTCCTCTTCAAAAGCGCTCGCGGGAGGCGGAACGAGCTCGAGGGACTCCGGTGCTTCCTCGCTTTGAACTTCCCCGTTCAGATGGCGGCCGATCTCGGCCATCAAGGCCTGGCTATCGACGCGCGCGTCCATGTCCGTGCGCAGCGTATCGACCATCATGCGAAGGTGGTCATTACATTCCAGAAGCAGACTCACTGTGGAGGACTGAATCTGCATTTCCTTATTCTTGATTTTAAGCAAAAGAGACTCGAGCTGATGAGTGAACTCCCCGATGTCCATGAAACCCACGGCCCGGGCACTGCCTTTCAGATTGTGCGCAAGACGAAAAATCTTTTCGACGATCGATGCGTCCTCACTGGCTTTCTCCAGACTGAGAAAACACTGCTCAGCGTCCGCGAGGAGCTGCGAGGCCTCTTCCAAATATCCAGATTTGAGTTCTTTCTCGAAATCATCCATGCAATGACCCTTTTTGATGCACGAGTACCCAATGATCTTTTCGACCCCGGGAGTCCAAATCTTGAGGGAATCAGCAGGAATGATTGTAGCGCTATGCGTTATCGCCCTAAAAACGGGCTCATTATCACGTAAGTCAGAAAAGCAACCAGACCGGAAGCCGGGATCGTCAGGACCCATGCCCAGACAATCCGTTGAGCAACGCCCCAGTTCACGGCACTCATGCGCTTGGAAAGACCGACACCAAGAATCGCGGAAGTGATCACATGAGTGGTGCTGGTCGGCATACCCATTGCCGAAGCACCGAGGATCACGCCCGCAGAAGCCGTTTCAACGCAGAATCCGTGCACCGGTTGAAGCTTCACGAAATCTCGTCCCACGGTTTTGATGATTCTCCAGCCGCCGGCAGCCGTCCCAAGTCCCATTGCCACCGCGCACGACAGCTTCACCCACAGCGGCACCGAGAATTCCTGGAGCGTGCCGTAGCTCATCAACGCCATCACAATCACACCCATGGATTTCTGGGCATCCGCCGTGCCGTGAGAAAAGGCCATGAATGCCGCCGAGACGATCTGGAGCTTGCGGAAGTTCTTGTTAAGAATGGCTGGATGGGCTCTGCGGAGCCCCCAAAACAGGGCGACCATGAAGAAAAAACCGAATATCGTTCCAGCAACGGGCGACAAGATCAGAGCCATGATGATCTTTTTCAAGCCATCCCAATGAAGCACTGAAGCTCCCGCATGCGCGATCGAGGATCCCATCACGCCTCCGATGATTGCATGCGATGAGGAGGAGGGTAATCCATAGTACCAGGTGATCAAATTCCAGATAATCGCTCCGATCACGCCGGCGAGTATCACCATCTGCGTGACGGAACCCGGATCCACGATCCCTTTGCCGATCGTCGCGGCCACCTTTGTTGAAACCATGGCGCCAAGAAAATTCAAGCCCGCAGCCATGATAATGGCCCATTTCACCGTAAGTGCGCGAGTGGAGACGACCGTGGCGATTGCGTTGGCGGTGTCGTGAAATCCATTCACGTAATCAAATACAAGAGCGCTGATCACCACCAGCACCAGAAGAAGCAACGCCGTATCAGGCATTCTTCACCACCACGCTTTCGATGATGTTGGCGGCGTCTTCCACTTTGTCAGTGGCGCGCTCAAGCGTCTCGTAAATCTCTTTCCATTTGATGAGCTGAATCGGATCCTTTTCCTCATCGAAAAGCCGGCTGATCGCCTCGCGGCAAACGCGATCGGCTTCGTTCTCAAGTTCATTGGCCTCGACCCAGAACTGCGAGATATTCACTTCCTTTTCGCCGAGAGCGGCGACGGCTTTCTCGATCGCGTGCGTACCCTTCAGGATCAGGAACGCCATTTCCTTGGCCTGTGGAGTAGGTTTCTCGACATTGTACATGACGAATCGCACGGCAGAGGCGTCGATCAGATCGATGATGTCGTCCAACTTGGACGCAAGCGCGTAAATGTCCTCACGATCGAAAGGAGTGATAAAGCTCTTGTTCAACTTCTCGATCACGTCATGGGTGATGTGATCGGCGCGATGTTCAAGGTCTTTGATCTTCCTGCGGCTTTCCTCGGGATTATGGAAATCATCCATCATCTCCTTGAGGAGGACCGCACTCTCCACGATGGTCGCAGTCATCTGACGGAACAAGACGAAGAATTTCTCTTCCCTCGGGATCAGTCCAAACATCCTTTTCTCCAGTTTCTCGGGCTTGTTCGTGGAGCCCGTTTAATGCGTCAGCTTCTTGAACTTCACGCGATGGGGCTGGCCAGCATCGGCTCCGAGGCGCTTTTTCTTATCTTCCTCGTAGTCCTGATAATTGCCTTCAAACAGTACCACGCGACTATCGCCCTCAAAAGCCATGATATGCGTGCATATCCGGTCAAGGAACCAGCGATCATGGCTGATGACGATGGCGCAACCGGCGAAATTCAGGAGCGCCTCTTCCAGGGCTCGAAGCGTGTTCACGTCAAGGTCATTGGTCGGCTCGTCAAGAAGCAGGACATTCGCGCCGGACTTGAGCATCTTGGCCAGATGAACGCGGTTTCGCTCGCCACCCGACAGGGAGCCAACCTTTTTCTGCTGATCTCCGCCCGTGAAATTGAATCTCGCGCAATAGGCACGGGACTGCACTTCACGGTTTCCAAGCATGATCGTTTCATTTTTGCCGTCTGAAATTTCCTCCCAGACGCTTTTCTCCGGATCAAGAGCCTCACGGGACTGATCCACATAGCCCAGCTTGACGGTCTCACCGAGGCGAACGGTCCCGCTATCGGGCTTCTCCTGTCCCGTGAACATACGGAACAGGGTCGTTTTACCGACGCCGTTTCCTCCAATCACTCCCACCAGACTTCCGGGCGGGATCATGAAACCGAGATTATCCAGGAGAACCTTCTCGCCAAAAGCTTTGGTTACCTGCTTGGCTTCAATCACCAGATTGCCCAGCCTTGGCCCTGAGGGGATGTAAATTTCCATTTCGTCAATTTTGTCCGGACGATCCTCAGCCAGCATTTGCTCATAGGCCGAAACGCGGGCCTTGCTCTTCGCCTGGCGAGCCCGAGGACTCATCCGAATCCATTCAAGCTCACGCTCAAGGGTCTTTTGCCGCTTGGTTTCCTGTTTTTCCTCGAGCGCTAGTCGCTTCTGTTTTTGTTCCAGCCAAGACGAATAATTTCCCTCCCAGGGAATCCCATGCCCGCGATCGAGCTCAAGAATCCAGCCAGCGATGTTATCGAGGAAGTAGCGGTCGTGGGTCACAGCGACGACCGTGCCTTGATAATTCTTCAGGAACTGCTCAAGCCAAGCCACTGATTCGGCATCAAGATGATTGGTGGGTTCATCGAGCAGAAGGATATCGGGTTTTTGAAGCAGCAGACGGCAAAGAGCCACTCGTCTCCGCTCGCCGCCTGACAGGTGTTTTACGGAAGCGTCGCTCGGCGGAAGTCTGAGCGCATCCGCCGCAATATCAATCGTGCGATCGATGTCCCAGCCGTTCGCGTGTTCGATTTTCTCCTGAACGTCCGCCTGCTCCGAAAGCAGCTTTTCCATTCGATCCGGATCAATTTCCGGATTCGCGAATTCGGCATTGATCTCTTCGAAGCGTTTGAGCCACTTGACGACGTCGCCAAGGCCTTCCTGGACCACATCACGCACGGTCTTGGTATTGTCGAGCTCCGGCTCCTGCGGGAGATAGCCTACGGAAATACCGTCGCCCGGCCTGGCTTCGCCATTAAAGTTCTTTTCGACGCCCGCCATGATCTTGAGCAGCGTTGATTTGCCCGAGCCATTCAGACCGAGAACACCGATCTTGGCACCGTAATAAAATGAAAGATAAATGTCCCTAAGGACCTGTTTGTTGGGTGGATACATCTTCCCAACGCCCTGCATCGTAAACGCGAATTTCTGAGCCATTTGCGTGCGTTATACCCTGCTGAAATGCGCTTTCGCAATGCTTATCATCTTCGGTCAGCGGCCAGGTCACCCGGAGGCACAGCTCTTTTGCCTGATCGCTTGGCGGGTAACCAGAACCCGAGTTCCGCTCCGCCTTCCGGGCGGTTCTTGACCCAAATTCGACCCCCATGGGTGTCTACGATCCACTTGGAAATATAAAGGCCGAGTCCGGTACCCCCGCCGGCTTGCGGATCCGATCTCCAAAAACGCTTAAATACATGCGGAAGCTTCTCCGGTGAAATGCCCCGCCCCGAATCCAGGACCCTGATCTCGATCCCGGAATCTGACCGAAATATCTCCACGTTCACTATTCCCCCATCCGGGCTGAATTTTATGGCGTTCCCAATGAGGTTCGAAAGGACCTGCAGGATCCGCTCGCGATCACAGACCATCTGGAGCGCATCATTCTGAATGGCACGCTCGATTTGAATCCCCCGGGCTGCCGCCAACGTCCGGGCCATTTCAAAAGCGTCGGCAATCAGTTCCTCTGTCTTCACGGTTTCCCAGTGAAGCACCAGACCCTCGGCTTCTATACGTCCCATATCCAGGATTTCAGAAATCATTCGAAGCATGCGGCTCCCGGTGCGCTCGATGGATTTCGCGCGGTCCGCGATTCTCGTCAATTCCTCGGCCGTCGCCCAGCGGGAAATCAGCTGAGCGTTCAATGCCAGATCGCTCAGAGGGTTCTTCAAGTCATGGGCGACGACCGCAAGGAATTCCTCGCGTTCCTGAATGGCCTTTTTCACCTGTTCTTCGGCGCGCTTACGCTCGGTGATATCCGTTCTGATCGCGACATAATGGTGCGGCCGTCCCGCGGGGGTCAAAAAGGGAACAATGACAGTAGCCACCCAGTACAGACTGCCGTCCTTCGCTCGATTACAGATTTCGCCCCGCCAGACTTTTCCGGTGGAGATCGTCCGCCAGAGTTCGACAAAAAACTCTCTCGGATGGACCCCTGAATTAATGATCCGGTGGTTCTGACCCAGTAGCTCGTTGCGCGAATACTTTGAAATCTCGCAGAATTTGTCGTTTACGAACGTGATCGTGCCCGCTGCGTCCGTGATCGCCACGATCGAGGATTGATCCAATGCGTAACGAATATCCCTGAGTTCCTGTTCAGTACTGATGAGCCTTGCCCGGCGGGCCGGCCTGAGTTGCCCGGTTTTCTGAAAAAGCCGCCTGATTCTTTTTTGCACCCTCACATCATCCAGACTTGCAACGCCTCAGCCGAGCCACTAAAGTCGCCCGCACAACAACAATCAGGTTGAAGGAATGGAGAACCAAGCCATGTCATCCAAGAAACGCTCCTGGGCGGAACCCTATAAGATTAAATCAGTCGAACTCATCAAGATGACGACTCTCGAACAGCGCAAAGCAGCACTTGCCGAAGCCGGCTACAACACGTTTCTTCTGAAGTCTGAAGATGTTTACATCGACTTGCTCACGGACAGCGGCACCAATGCCATGAGCGATTACCAGTGGGCTGGCATGATGTTGGGTGACGAAGCTTATGCCGGCAGCAAGAATTACTATAATCTGGAAAAGGCTGTTCAAAAGTACTACGGCTACAAGTACCTCGTTCCCACTCACCAGGGTCGCGGCGCGGAAAACCTGATCTCGCGCGTCCTGATCAAACCGGGTGATTTCGTTCCCGGCAACATGTACTTCACGACCACGCGCGCTCACCAGGAGCTCGCCGGCGGAACGTTTGTCGATGTCATCATTGACGAGGCTCATGACCCGAGCAGTCTTCACCCCTTCAAAGGCAACGTGGACCTGAACAAGCTCCAGGCTCTGATCGACAAGGTCGGCGCGAAAAAGATTCCCTACATCACGATTGGCGCGACCGTGAACCTGGCCGGTGGTCAACCCATCTCGCTTGAGAACCTGCGCGCAGTTCGCGCCCTGTGCCTGAAGCACGGCATCAAGGTCGTGCTCGATGCGACTCGCGCAATGGAAAACGCCTATTTTATCCAGCAGCGCGAAAAAGGCTACGCCGACAAGAGTCTTGCGGAGATCCTATTCGAAACATGCTCCTACAGTGATGCCGCCACGATGAGCGGCAAAAAAGATCTGCTCGTGAATATTGGCGGGTTCCTGGCCGTGAACGACTGGGATATCTTCGAAGAAGCGCGGAATCTCGTTGTGCTCTTTGAAGGCCTGCATACTTATGGAGGCCTCGCCGGACGCGACATGGAGGCCATGGCCCGCGGCATTGAGGAGGCTATTCAGCAGGATCACATGCAGGCACGGATCGGTCAGGTCGAGTACGTCGGCGAGAAACTCATCGAACTGGGCATTCCGATTGTGCGGCCGATTGGCGGTCACGCCGTGTTTCTAGATGCCAAAGCGTTCCTTCCGCAGTTGAAACAACTCGAATTCCCTGCTCAAACGCTCGCGGCTGAACTTTACCTGGAATCCGGGATCCGCTCGATGGAAAGAGGAGTGGTTTCGGCCGGACGTAACAAGGCAGGCGAACACAATATGCCGAAACTGGAACTCGTCCGGTTGACGTTCCCGCGTCGCGTCTACACTCAGGCTCACTGTGACGTTCTCGTGGAATCGGTGGAGTCCCTCTACTCACGACGACACGAGATCCACGGACTCAAGATGATCTATGAGCCGAAATACCTGAGATTCTTCCAGGCCCGTTTCGAGCCTCTGAAATAAACTCAAAAACAAACGAGCGGAGACGGACTCAAAATCCGCCTCCGCTCGATTCAATATCAAATTTACTGATTATTCAGGTACCCGACATCATCATGCGGCGCCGGAATCGTCCGCGGCTGTCGGCAGGCAGTTTTTTGTAGACGTTGTTCAGATGCGTCTTCAACGTGGCTTTTGAGATCGCAAGTTTCTTGACGATGTCCGAATTCGTCATTCCCCGAACAACCATCTCAGCGATTTCTGTTTCACGCTTCGAGAGCCCCTTGTCCTGAAGAAACTGAAGCTCTCGCTGGTGCTTGGTTTCCACGGGGTACAGGATCGTCACGAGCTCCCTGGCATTGTTCAGAACGACGACATCCATGTAGCGATCGTGCATCAGTTGATCCGTAAAAACCTGCACGCCTTCGGACCGGGCTGGGCAGCTCTTGTCCGAGATATAAAGACTCATGCAGCCTATTTCACACGTTTGTGAGTTCTGGTTGCCGCAGATTCCTTTGCAGACCTCATTCTGAAACAAAACCTTCTTGTCACTGTTTTTGACACAAAGTCCCATTCCGTCCGGCCCAAAAAGCCGGCCCATGATCTCCTGCATGACACTTCCTTTCAGCATCTATTCAGAATCTGGTCAGAATCTGGTCAGAATCTGGCGTCTCAATTGCAAAGACGGCGACGCACCAGGAGGTTTTTCCGCCTCCACGTCCGAGGGCTTTTCTATGACAAACATATTAGCACCGCAACGATATTATCGACTCCCGTGGTCGCTCTCGGACAACGCGATTTCCTGGCTGGAGGTGACCACACGTTGCAATCTTTCTTGCCGTGGCTGTTATCGGGATCAGAAAAGGGGCGGCCATAAAACACTAGACGAGATAGCAGCTGATCTACGCGTATTCAAAAGAGAAAGAGCATCAGACTGCATCAGTATCGCAGGAGGCGACCCCCTGGTTCACCCGCGAATCTGCGATATCGTTAAAATGGTACGAAAAAAAGGATGGAAGCCGATCATCAACACGAATGGCGTCCGACTGACTCCCAAATTACTGAAAGAGCTGAAAGCGGCCGGCGCATTCGGTTTCACGTTCCATGTCGACACCTCTCAGCAGCGCAAGAACTTCATAGCAAGCACTGAAAAAGATCTGAACCTTTTGCGGCAACGCTTTGCGGAAATGCTCGCTGCTGAAGGCGGACTCACTTGCTCCTTCAATCAGACCGTAACGAGCGATACTTTGAGCCAGATTCCCGACGTAGTCCGCTGGGCAATGAAACACCCCGACATCGTGCATACGGTCGTATTCATTCTTTATCGAGAGCCGGGACTGTTTGGCGAATACGACTTTTATGCCGGTGGCGAAAAGGTGGAAGTCCCCGTTACTTATCAAAAGGTGGCAACCTGGGGAGGGAAACACGCAGTCCGGACGCCTGAAGCCGTCGCAAAGATCCGCGAAGCTGATCCCGCTTTTGAGCCCTCAGCCTACCTGAACGGGACCGAAGACGCGACCAGTACCAAATGGCTGCTGGGGACCCGGATCGCCAGCCGCAAGCGCACTTTCGGCTATGTCACACCGACGTTTATGGAAACGGTCCAGGAGGGCCACCGACTGCTTCAAAAAAAATGGCTGGCGTATGCTGAGCCTCGGTTTTTATCCCTGGGACGTGTCAGCGCGCTCCTGATGGCACCGTTTGACAGAGGCATGCGGCGAATCGCGAGCGAGCAGGCTTGGGAACTCCTGAAAAACCCGTTCTCAATCATTGAACCGCACTACATGCAAACCTTCACGGTCATTCAACCGTCAGACGTGCTTCCGGATGGAAGAATCAGCATGTGTGACGGCTGCCCGGATATGACAGTTCATAACGGCCGGCTGGCGTGGAGCTGTCGGCTCGAGGAACTCAAGCAGCATGGACGTTTCCTCACTGCGGTGCCGCGGAAACCGAAACGCCTTCGAGCCGCCGGTTAACAAAACTTATCGGGGGACCGCACAGCGCGGATTTTTGCCGTCCGCGCGCGCTTTGGCGAACTCCTGCTGAGCGGGAGCCATGTTTTCCTGAAGCCGGGAAATACGCGTATCGCTAGCCGGGTGTGTCGACAGGAATTCCGGAGGAGCACCGCCAGAGGCCGCCTTCATGTTCTGCCACAGTTCGACGCTTGCACGGGGGTCGAACCCCGCCTTCGCCATCAGCTCCAGGCCAATCACGTCAGACTCGCTTTCCTGCGTGCGACTGAACGGAAGCAGAAAACCGACAGTGACCAGAGCGCCAAGCACCTGCTGGCGATTGGCCGATTTACCGCCCAACGCTTCATTCAGGACCGCTACTCCGCCCTGGGCCGCAAGACTTTGCGAAACCCGCTCGGCGCCATGTTTCGCGATCACATGCCCGATCTCATGCCCGATCACGGCTGCGAGCTGATCCGGAGTTTTCGCGACTTTCAAGAGCCCTGTATGAACTCCTATCTTGCCGCCCGGAAGAGCGAATGCGTTTGCACTCTCGTCACGGAACACAACCACTTCCCAACGATCCGCAGCCCCCGGCCTGCCCTTTGCCGTCTCGGCCAGCGGCCCTGCCACGCATTGCACGTACGCGTTCATGACCGGATCCCGCTCGATCGGGGTTTCGCTCTTCATCTGCGTGAAGGCCTGCTCACCCAGCGCACTCATCTGCGCATCGGGAACCATAATGAGCTGCTTCCGTCCGAGAGGAGAAGTGGCACAAGCCGCAAGACTCGCGATTATCGCGCTCAACAAAGTCGTCCGGGCTGCCCGCATGGTTTTCATCAGATCGCGACCACCTCGCGGATTTCCGGGATCGCTTCGCGCAACCGGTTCTCCACGCCCATCTTCAGGGTCATCGTTGCTCCAGGGCAACCGGCACAGGCACCTTGCAGATGAAGGTACACAATGCCGTCGTCATAACGCTCGAAAGTGATGTCGCCGCCGTCCATCGCAACGGCCGGGCGAATTTCCTGATCAAGAATCTCGATGATCTGGCGTTCGGTCTCGCTCTGACCCTCTTTCGCGACATCTTCACCGATCAGGACAGGTTCGTCTGAAGCGAGATGTTTCTCAATCAGAGAGGAGGCATTCTGATGAACTGCGTCCCAGTCACCTTCTTCCGTCTTCGTGACGGTGACGAAGTTACGGCCGATCATCACTCCGGACACACCGGCAATACCCAGCAGCTTGACAGCGAGCGGCGACCGCTTCTCCGCCGAAGCCATATCCGTGAAATTGGCGGCCCCCCGGTCAAGCAGCTGGCTACTCACCACGTACTTCAGGGTGTTCGGGTTTGGAGTAAATTCGAGCGAAACATATACGTCTTTTTTATTCATCGTCGTGGGTGTCATGGCAGCTCCTCTTTCCGGAAACCCTATAACACGTCCCAAAGATCAGCAAAACCGAATCCACTTCGGTTTCCGGATGAATGCTATTAAAGTGATTCCATGAGATTTTGGATGAGTTTTGAACGGGCAAATCGCACGGTGCGCACGGCGCGCAATGTTATCACGGCTATTTCTGGCGCCAGTGCTATTGAACGGCTCACGCGAACCGCTTTGCTGCCCGCAGTCCTGGTCATCGGAGGAGGAGCAGTAGCGGGAGTAGCAGCAGGGGCTGTTTCCGCCCTTACCGGGGTGTCCCCGGCCTTCGCCCAGACCATGGATGTGACCATCGATCGCGTGGAAAACGGCACGCTTTATTTCGCCAGTACCGGCGGCGCCAAAGCACCTTCGCCCATCCGAACCGACCTCGTGGACCTTCTTCCGGTCGGTACCCTGAAAGGTCCGGCGACGGAGCTGCCGTACTTCGTACTCACGGGCTTTCCGTGTCGCGATTGCAAGGACTCGCCGAACGTTTTCATTATCCGTCCGGATGGACGCAAACCGACCGCCTTCATTTATCCGGGAAAAATCATCGATCAGAAAACCGGTTCCCTACTCCTGAGCTCCCGAGCTTTTTTCGGACGATGCCTCTGGAGCCAGCGAAACGATGTATTCGTGGTCTTCCAGCAGGAACGCGTGGACCGCCGCAGGTCCCTGCAGTCCAGCGTGTTCATCGCGGAACCCGGGCAGGACCATCTGGACGAAAGACTTCTTGAACGCCGGTTGCCGCGAATCACCGACACGCTGAAACTGGTGAAACAGAAGGTTTGCCAGGAAATTTCCGGGAAAAACCGAAACACGCTTCTCAAGCTCCTCGACCTCCGGCCCAAGCGTGATCCCGAGGTCAATGCCGATGACGCCGGTGCGCCAAGCGGAACCGAGGACGAGGATCTTCCGCCAAAAGAAAACCAGACAGATCAGGACCTTTCACGTCCGAGGAGCGATCCCTAAAAAGCTTTACCCGGGGCGTATTGCTGAATGCGGAGCACCAGCCTTATGGTGACCGCAGGAGGCTCCGTCATGCCCAACGAGCAGGCCCATCAGCGCGGAAAACTGCAGCTGCAAAGCGATGCCCTCGACTATGAAGGACGCTTTGATTCCAGATACACTTGCGATCTCGACAATTCATCGCCTGAACTGCGCTGGGATGACCCACCCGAGGGGACCCGCTCATTCGCGGTGGTCGCGGAAGACCTGGATCATCGTACCGGCCCGTTCACGCACTGGCTTATCTATCGGATACCACCGCAGATCAGACACCTTCCAGCAGGCATTCCGGCGCAGGAATCACTGCCCAATGGAATACGGCAAGGACTGAACGGTTTTGGAAAGCTAGGCTATACCGGGCCGTGCCCACCTTATCAGGATCGTGCGCACCACTATCGTGTCCGGATCTTCGCATTGAGCGAAGACCCCGAGATTCCCGCGCGAATCACCCGCGAAGCCCTGCTTGAACGGCTGAAGCCGTTGACTCTGGCCGAAGGCGAACTTTTTGGAGAATACGCGCGCATTGCAAAAAAAGCGGGCTAAATTGCACCCGCCAGCCATGGCATTTCCGTTGCACCCAACAGATCAGGTGCAAGGAGATGGGCATGAAGAGGACAATAGCAATGCTTTCAACGGGGGTGGCGATTGGATTTGCGTTGGCACTGGCAAACGCAGATGACACCGCGAGGAGCGGATCTAAAGACTCATCTGCAGGCGTAAGCGAAAATGTCACAACCGCACAGACCTGTATCGATGCCAAAGGAATCATTCACCGCCCCGGCACGGAGGCTTACAGTGAGTGCCGGAGCGAGAAGGAACGCGTTCAGAAGCAGATGGCCGGCGAGCTGGGCGAGGAAACGGACGATGAGATCGCCGGTCCGCATTCGGATCCGGTACCAGGCGACTCCATGCCACGCGATTCCTTAAATGACGAACCCTAGTTCCTAACGAATCACCCGCGCTCAATGCCCGGGCTGCATGGCCGGCGGGACCGATGGTCCGCCGGCTTTTTTTTTGGCTGCCAGTCATGCGACGGAGTGTGTTATCACCCGCACATGAGCAAGAAATCACCCCGGAAGCCCGCAAAAAAAACAAAACACGCCGAACTCACGCTTTCCAACGCACGTCCCGATGGAGCTCGAATGATCCGAGAGGCGAAACTGATTCGTTTTGCAAACCGGGTTCAGGTTCGCAGATACGAAGTGGAATTCAATTGCCCTGAGTTCACCTGCGTTTGCCCCGCTTCCGGATTTCCTGACTTTGCAACTCTGAATATCAAATATGTGCCGCGCGACTGGTGCGTGGAATTGAAAAGCCTGAAGCTGTATCTGAACCAGTACCGGGATCGTGGAGTTTTCCACGAGGACGCGGTCAATGTCGTATTGGACGATCTCGTTGCCCTTCTGGATCCCTGGCAGATGGAAGTAATCGGTGATTTCAACGTCCGCGGCAACATCAAGACAGTCGTTCGCGCCCAACATCTTCGGGAATAGGAAATCCTGACGCAGGCTTAAAGAATAGTCGCTTGCCCTGGTGGCCTGGGTATGGAAATATCCGCTCAGGAGCGAATGAAACAATGCTGAAAATTCGTAAAGTTGTGGCGCGGGAAGTTCTGGATTCACGTGGTTTTCCGACAGTGGAAGCCGAAGTTACTCTCGATCATCCGAAGCACGCGGGTGAGCTTGTGGTAGGCAGGGCTATGGTGCCTTCAGGTGCCTCCACGGGTGAAGGGGAAGCCCTTGAACTGCGAGATGGCGACAAAAAACGCTATCTGGGAAAAGGCGTATTGAACGCCGTCGCGAACATTCGCGAAAAAATCGCACCTGCGATCACGGGCCGCGAATTTTCGCTGCAGTCGCACCTGGATGATGCCCTTCGCGAAATCGACGGCACCCCCAACAAGACCAAACTCGGCGCGAATGCCATTCTTGGCGTCAGCATGGCTTTCTCTCGTGCTCAAGCGCTGGCCCAAGGGGAAACAAGTTATCGCCTGCTTTCCTCGACTTTCGGGTCCACCGGCGTCACTCTTCCGGTGCCGCTCATGAACATCGTCAACGGCGGCAAACACGCCGACAACGGGCTGGCCATTCAGGAGTTCATGATTGTCCCGGCCGGTTTTGACAAATTCTCCGAAGCGCTCCGCGCCGGGGTCGAGGTTTTCCATCGCCTCAAGAAAATCCTGAGCGAAAAGAAACTTTCCACAGGCGTTGGCGACGAAGGCGGCTTTGCCCCTGTGTTCGATGACGAACATCCGCATGAGCAGGCTTTGCTCTCGATCATGCAGGCGATCCGTGATGCGGGTTACAAGCCTGGAACCGACATTTTCCTCGCCCTCGATTGCGCAGCAAGCGAGTTCACGGATGGAAAAGGCGGATACATGTTTGAAGGCACGCGCCGCACTTCCGAGGACATGATCAACGTCTATAGCGGGTGGGTTGATCAGTTCCCGATCGTTTCCATCGAAGACGGACTTTCCGAGCATGATTGGGAAGGCTGGGCTTCCCTCACGCAAAAACTCGGCTCGCGAATTCAGCTCGTTGGCGATGATCTCTTCGTCACGAATCCGAAATTCCTGAAACGCGGCATCGAGTCAAAAGTCGCCAATGCCATTCTGATCAAACTGAACCAGATCGGCACCGTGACTGAAACTCTCGAAACGATGAAGATGGCTGCGCAGGCTGGCTACAACGCGGTCGTCTCGCATCGCAGCGGCGAAACAGAGGACTCCTTCATCGCCGATCTTGCGGTCGCCACGGATTGCGGTCAGATAAAAACGGGATCCGCGTCCAGAACGGATCGAATCGCGAAATACAACCAGCTGCTTCGGATCGAGGAACAACTGGGTTCAAACTCGCGCTTCAGCGGCATGCGCCTCTATGAAAGGTTTCGTAGGTGAGTTCCAGCAGACGCTGGCTTTCGCCCGCGCGGCTCTGGACTTTCATCTTTGGTTTCTGGCTCTTATTTCTGTCAGGCGCGCTTGCTCAGTTTGTGGGCTCGCCTGGCATGCTACAGTTATTCCGGCTCAAGGGACTCCTTCACACGAAGGAAGCTCAGGTTGAGCAGCTCAAAAACCAGGTGGAACGTCTCGAACTTGATTCGGAACTTCTGGAAAAAAACCGTATAGCCCAGCAGCGCGAGATCCGCCGCGTGCTGAGCTATACGGCTGAAGACGAAATCATTTTCGATTTCAGTTCCGAAGAAACTCCAAAAACCAGTAATATATCAGAATAGTACACTATTACCAACCTTTGACACGCGGCTTCTTTTTCATACAGAATAATGAAGCGGGCGTCCTGCTGCGCCCATGGAGGGGAATCGATGGCCACAGGCAAAGTGAAATGGTTCAACGACGCCAAAGGATTCGGATTCATCGAGTCCAAGGATGGCAAAGATGTTTTCGTTCATTACAGTGCGATTGTTTCGAATGGACACCGCACGTTAAACAGCGGCGACGAAGTGGAATTCGATCTCTACGAGAACCAGAAAGGCATCGAAGCGCAGAACGTACTTCTGCGACAGTAGTCTGTTCTTTCCATTTCGACTTCGTTCGATTAAATCTCGGATCATGAAAGTCGGAATACCCAAGGAAACGAAAGAAAACGAAACCCGTGTCGCAGGAACGCCCCTCTCCGCCAAGAAACTGATAGCGCAAGGCTTCGAGGTTGCCGTCGAAAAAGGCGCTGGAGCCGCAGCAGGCTTCAGTGATTCCGCATACGCGGCCGAAGGCGCGGTACTCGTCGACGCCGGCACCGCGCTTGGATGCGACATCGTGCTCAAAATCAATCGTCCGACATTCGAAGAAGTCGCTCGGATGAAAAAAGGCGCCGTGCTGCTGTCGCTCCTCGACGCCTACATGAACGACGGCCTCCTGGAAAAGCTCGCTCAGCAGGGCATCGATGCGATCGGAATGGAACTTCTTCCGCGCACTTCGCGCGCGCAATCCATGGACGTCCTTTCGTCACAGGCGAATATCGCAGGCTATCGCGCCGCGATCGAAGCGGCCGCTCGTTACCGCCGCTTCGTGCCGATGATGATGACCTCTGCCGGGTCCGCCAAACCTGCGAAAGTCGCGGTCCTGGGCGTCGGCGTTGCCGGCCTGCAGGCAATTCCCACGATCAAGAAAATGGGCGCGCAGGTCGAGGCTTATGACATTCGTCCGGAAGTGAAAGAGCAGATCGTCTCAGTCGGCGCCAAACCTATCGATCTTGATATCGGAGAAGAAGGAACAGGCACCGGTGGTTATGCCAGGGAACTTTCCGAAGAGGGAAAACGCAAGCAGCAGGCATTGCTCACCGAGAAGCTGAAGAAGTTCGACATCATCATCACCACCGCGAACATTCCGGGACGCAAGGCGCCGATCCTCCTGACGGAGGATGCCGCCAAAGGCATGCGCGCGGGCTCCGTTGTAATCGACATGGCCGCCGCAACCGGCGGAAACTGTCCGCTTACTGAACCGGACAAGGTCGTTATCAAACACGGGGTCACCTTCGTAGGGTATACCAATTGGGCAGGTCTCGTGCCTGCTGATGCGAGTGAATTCTTTGCGCGGAATCTCACTAACCTTCTCGCGCTCATCATCAAAAAGGCCGAGGACGGCAAGCCCGCGCTTCACATGAACATGGAAGACGATATTGTCGCCGCTTCACTCGCCGTGCAGCAGGGACAGGTCCGGTTTCAGAAAAAATGAGAGACTAGGAGCAACGAGCGATGTCACCAACGATGATCGGAATTTATGTTTTCGTCCTATCCTGTTTCGTGGGTTACCACGTGATCTGGGGCGTGACTCCGGCGCTTCATACGCCGCTCATGGCGGTCACAAACGCGATCAGCGCGATCGTGGTGGTCGGAGCAATCCTGGTTGCAGGCTTTCACGAAGGCGAAGGGCAACTCGGCTTGATTGAGATCATCGGCTTTTTCGCCGTAGCTCTCGCATCAATCAACATCTTCGGCGGCTTTGTCGTCACGAACCGCATTCTCGCGATGTTCAAGAGAAAGAAATAACGGGGTGACATCATGGGAATAAATCAAGAAGTGTTCGCGTTGGTTTACCTCGCTGCGACGGTCCTGTTCATCTTCGGACTGAAAGGACTCGCCTCACCTAAAACCGCGCTTCGCGGAAACCTCTTCGCCATGATCGGCATGTTCATCGCCGTCGTCGCCACAGTAATGAATCCGGAAGTGCGCAATTACACCTGGATCGCCGCCGGACTGGCCGTCGGAGCCCTGATCGGCACGACCGTCGCCCTGAAAATCCAGATGACCGCGATGCCACAGCTCGTGGCGGCCCTCCACAGTTTTGTGGGCCTCTCAGCCGTGCTGGTAGCGCTTGGGACGTATTTCGCTCATCAGGACGCGGGACATCTGAACACGACCCTCATGGTCGAGCTTGCGATCGGAAGCTTCATCGGGGCAATCACCTTCACCGGCTCCCTGATTGCCTTCGGAAAACTCCAGGGCCTGCTCGGCTCCAATCCCGTGGTCTTCAAGGGTCAGCACTTCCTGAATTTACTGATGGCGGTTGTAATGCTTGGATTCGGCGCCTGGTTCGTCATTGGCGACAGCCTGGCCGGTTTTCTGATCATGACCTTCATGGCACTCATTCTGGGATTCACGCTCATCATCCCGATCGGCGGCGCGGACATGCCGGTCGTCGTTTCCATGCTGAATTCCTATTCAGGCTGGGCAGCGGCGGCGACAGGCTTCACGCTTGGAAACAACCTTCTCATCACGACAGGGGCTCTCGTCGGTTCGAGCGGCGCGATTCTTTCCTACATCATGTGCAAGGCCATGAACCGCGGTTTTATCAGTGTGATCCTCGGCGGCTTTGGCGGCGATGCGGCCGCAGCCAGTGCTGTGCCAGCTGGAAAAGGGGTGAAATCGGCGTCATCCGAGGACGTCGCCTTCATGCTCGAGAATTCGAGCAAGGTCATCATCGTACCCGGTTACGGAATGGCGGTTTCCCAGGCACAGCACGCCATCAAGGAGCTTTACGAAGTCCTGGCGGAAAAAGGCGTCCAGGTGAAATTCGCGATTCATCCGGTCGCAGGCCGTATGCCGGGTCATATGAACGTGCTTCTGGCGGAGTCTGAAATTCCTTATGATTCGGTTTTCGAAATGGACGAGATCAACAGTGAGTTTTCAACCTGTGATGTCTGCTTCGTGATCGGCGCCAATGACGTCGTGAACCCGGATGCAAAGACAAACAAGGCAAGCCCGCTCTATGGCATGCCGATACTCGATGCTTATAAATCAAAGCAGGTATTCGTGAACAAGCGGTCCATGAAAGTCGGCTACGCCGGCGTCGACAACGCCCTCTTTTACTACCCCAACACCTCACTGGTGTTCGGTGATGCAAAAGCCGTCACGGAGCAACTGGTGCAGGCACTGCGGGGAACAGGGCACTAAGCCGCGTTTTTGTTCGCCGCGATCATCTGAACATACCAGTCCGGGGCGGCGAATTTGTCGCGACCGAAAGGTAAGCGGTTGGTTTCGATCTCATCCATAAAGGTAGGGAGTCTGCCCGTGGCGACCATCTCACCGATGATCTGTCCCTGAGGTCCCCTGCCCCTTTGCACGAATTTGAAAATATCCTGGAATTGGTATCGACCCTGATCGTCGACCTCCGGAATGATTTCGGATACATGAGTGACTTTGCGCGTCCCATCGGCCATGCGCTTGATCTGCACCACGATGTGAACGGCAGCCGAAATCTGACGACGAATCGCCATCACCGGAACCTGCGTGTCACCCATCATGGCAAGGGTTTCGAGCCTGACCAAAGCATCATAAGGCGTATTCGCATGAGTCGTTCCCATGGAACCGCCATGGCCCGTGTTCATGGCCGTGATCAGATCGAGCGACTCCGGGCCGCGAACTTCACCGACAATAATGCGATCGGGCCTGAGACGCAGAGCCGACCTTACCAGGTCGCGAATAGTGACTTCGCCCTTGCCTTCCGCGTTTGCCGCTTTCGTCTCGAAGAAAACCACATGATCGGTCACGATCTTCAATTCCGAGGAATCCTCGATAATCAGAAGCCGCTGGGTTTTCGGAATCCTGGAGCCGAGCACATTCAAAAGCGTCGTCTTACCGGAACCGGTACCACCTGAAACAATCGTGTTCTTGCCTAGGAAAATGCAGACATCGAGAAAGCGTGCGGCATCCTTGCTGATCGACCCGCGATTGATCAAATCCGCGAACGTGGGCGCACCTTTGGAAAACTTGCGAATGGAGAGCGTGGTTCCCTTGCGCGAACAGGGAGGAATGACCGCCGCCACACGGCTGCCATCCGGCAGGCGCGCGTCAAGCGTGGGATTTTCTTCATCGATTCGTCGGCCGACGAACTGCGCGATATTGCGAACCGCGGCCTGAAGTGCCTGCTCATCGTGAAATTTCGCGTTGGTTCGCTCAAGAATGCCGCGACGCTCGACGAAAACCTCGTTGGCCCCGTTGATCAGCACTTCGGAAACAGAGTCGTCCTCCAGGTACTCCCGGATGGGGCTCAGGAAAACTCCGACTGAATCTTTATAAACCTCACCCATGAATCACCTGAGTCACTCCGCGCTGCTGTCCGTTTGTGTCGCGAATTCCTTCACGATCAAAGTCCCTTCCATTCCGTTCACGGGGCAATAAAACCGGAACTTTCCGGGTGTGTCAGGAGTGAAAGTGATCTCCTCGATTTTCTGCGACTTCACCTGTCGTCGCACGTCGAACGAATCCATCATGATGCAGAGGGTGTTCTTCGAAGCTCCCGTGACGAAAAGCCTGACGGGAACATCGCGCGACACAAAAACCGTTTTCGGAAAAAAGCCAAGGTCTCCTGCGATCAACGCCACTTCCTGCACGCCTTTACGGGCGATGGCGCTCGCAGCGGACGTCGGGTTCACAGGCGCGGGCTCCAGCGGCGGTGCCAGATCTGCCATCTTATTACTTCCCGCCCGAGGGACGCTGCCGCCAGTGATTTCCAGGCCTGCAGGAGAACGGCCGGCTCGGGCGCCGTTTTCCCGCGCGTACCACGTACCAGCATCGAGCTCATCGTTGCGAGCCTCGAGATCGTCAACGGCTCGGATCGCGTACCCCGAACTCACGCCCATGTCTGGCCGAGCCGGCGGTGCCCCGAAACGAGATTCCGGGAAATGTTCCAGCCCTGCAGCTCCTCGTGCCCATGCAGAACAAGGCTGCACCAGCACCACTGAAGCCAGCAAAACGATTGATATATTTTGAGTGACTCTGTCCATAGAATCCACTTCCTCTAGGGACCCTATCGGTAGAATCACAAAAGAAGTTGAGGGGTTGTGTACACGTAAGACAAATACAATCTCTCAGTTTATCCGACAAATTCGTTGCGCTTATTGCGCCGCAACCGACCAAAAAACTAAGAGATATTAAGTTAAAAAAAAGCCCCCCTGTCGTGAGACAGGAGGGCGTTCAAAGTTCAGGAACCCGGGGGACTTACTCGGAAACCTGCACCGTTCCCAAGTACGTGTAAGTGCGACTCACTTTGACTCCGGTTGCCGTGCAATCACTCCCCAGGTGCCCGACATGGCCGCATGTGATTGAGACAGCGCCGTCCTGCCGGCGTTGCAATCCAGTCAGCGTCTGCTCGTCGATGGCGCCTGTGGCTTGGTTATAACCAAAGAACGTCACGAGGCCACTCACCTCAGTCGACTTGTAGGAGTAAACCGCATGGCCTCCGCTGGTCTTGGCGCCCACGTTCGCAATCACGCTCATATCGATACCCTGGAGCGATTTGGCGGTATCCGCGGAATTGTAATAAAGCTCGATTCTCGCGTTATTCGTGCCGTCTGCTCCGCCGTTATAGTAATTCGTGACCAGGTAAACTTCTTTTTCGATCGTTTCCCCCGACTTGCGCGGCACCGGAGCGAATTTCCCCATCGGAACCTGGAAGTCCACGCAGTTTGCGCCGTCAAAGATCGCATTCACGAGGTTTTCCGGATCACATCCTGCGTACATCACGCTCGCGGTCGATACCTGATCCGGATTGAAGACGAAATCGACGAAGAGCTCGGTTTTATTTTCAATGTCCGCTTCCGTGATCTCGAAAGGTTTGTGGAAAATGACCATCGTGCCGCCATTACTATGCATGAGGGTCATTTCCTGAGCAGTGCCGGTCAAAGTGCTCGTGCTCAAATTCACCTGCTCCAATTTCATATCGCCATCAGATGCAATCGGTTTGATGTCGCCCGGAAGCGGCGTTTTCGTGAAGATTCGCGCGGTGCCATCCCGATCCACATATTCCGCCGTGATCTTGATGGGCCTTTGAAACCCGATCATTCCGTATCTATAGGTTCCGATATGGTCTGATGAGAGCTGAAAGGGGGTCGCCAGTTTCGCCCGATCACCTGCGCTCATGAAATCTATCCAGCGGCCCTCGACTGTGTCGTTCAAGGCCTGCGAAACAGTGTAGTTGTTGTAGAAATCGACAGACTTCGAAGCTGCATCGGGGGACTCATAGATCGTGATGCAGTTAGTTGTCCCTGAATACCCCGTACCGTTGATAGCCACATCCTGGCAAAGCTCGATCGTGTTGACGAAGTATTTCAGGCTCTTCAGGCTTGTAGACGTCGTCTGCCCGACGAGCGGGTCGAAAAGCATCTGCGGTCCATCCGATTCGAACGCGAACATGTCGAAGAGCGACAGGCCCGTATTCAACGAACCCACCGCACCCGTAACGGACAATACCGCGCGTGGTGTGACAGTTCCGCCTTCTTTGGAACCGCAACCTACCGAACTGATCGCGAACAGACAAAAGCTGGAAGCGATAAAAATCCGACCGTAACGACGAAACATGGGAGCCCCCTCTGAATTTAAGTTGTACTGGTCAATCGTAAACGAACGATGGGCCGTTTCAACACAAGTTCTGAGGGAATCCCCACGATCGATCAAATCACTTGAGCACTCAGTTTCTGGACCTCATTCCGTTCCACAACGACCTGCACAGGTTGAGCTGCTATAACCTTCGGTCGTGCACTTATCCCAGCAAGCGCGACTTCCTCCTGGAGTCGTGATGCCACAGCGACCTGAACACGTGCTGCTTCCGTAGCCCTCGGTGGTGCATTTATCCCAACATGCCTCACTGCCACCTTCGCTACCGATTCCACAACGTTCAGAGCAGGTACCACTGCCGTACCCCTCCTGAGTGCACTTGGACCAACAAGCGCTGCTTCCGGCCGAGGTATCTACACCGCAACGCGACACACAAGTGGAACTTCCATATCCCTCGCTCGTGCACTTGTTCCAGCATGCCATCGACCCGGAACCGCCTCGGCAGGAATCGGCGCAGGCCTCAAAGCAGGATTCGCGGTCTTCGCGGACCTTGGCTCCGAAGAGGCCCATTTTGACGAGACCGGCACGTTCCAGTTGAATCGATAGTGTCCGCAATTTCGCTTCACGAATCGCCTCGCGCTGAAACAGCACGAGCTCTTTCTTTTCGATTTTCTCGGAAAGCTGTTTTTCGAAAGTGGCCGCAAAACCGGGAATACAGAAAGAAAACGTAAGAAGACAAACCAACAGTGTCCTAAATTTCATGCGATGTTCCCCTATTTCGAATTTGTTAAAAATCGAAAAGACGCAACAGCAAGGGATACGCCAGTTTAACAAAATGGAGAGCACCTGCGATTCCAGACCTTTAGCGTAAAAGTGCTCGAATTCAGCCCACTTCAACGCATCGCACGGTGCGTTTAGGGGACGCAATTTGGATCCATCCCCCAATATTTCGATCAGTCATCAGATTGTTCCCGGAAGAATCGAAAAGATACAGCCTCGCCGGCGCGAACCGTCGTCTGTCAGATTCGGCGTTGTCGCTCTTTTCATAATCATTGATTTACGCTCGTCCGTAACAGCCCGGTGAATGCGATTGGCCAGGTTCGCGATCCATGAATACTCTTCTCGAACAGGCGTGAAAATCACGTTTCCTGGCTCCGCCTCTGCACTCTTCAGGAATTGAAAAAAGAAATCAGCACGATACTCCGGCCGACCCACGAAAAGACTTCGACTTCGGCTCAGCATATCCTCGCTGGTTGGAACTAACGGCAGGTGAGCACTACTCCAGTCCACGAGAACCCATTCTTTGCGCCCGGTATGATAAAAGAGCTGTCCGGGGTGAAAATCACCGATCTCTTGAAACCCGGCCGTCTTTCGCGCGAACTCAACGAGAGCGTCTTGCATTTCCTGCGCACCCTCGGCTCCGGGGGGTCGATTCAGAAAATCCCTCAGACTCATTTCGCCCGGAATTCGCTCCACAATGGTGAATTCACCGGCCAATTGATCGTGAATTTTCACGATGGGCACGCCTTGATCCCGCAGGGCCTCTGCCCCAATCTGGTAAGAAGACATGTACTCCATGTAACGCGTTTCGGTGAATTCCGCCCAGTCACGCCCTTTCGGAATGCGTATGAGCTTTTCGGAGTCATTCGCGAGTTCAAAAATAAGCGTCGTGTTCCCGGTTCCCACCAGCTGTCCAATGCGCTGGACGTCCCCATTGCTGAAGACCAGTTCGTCACCAGGCACCAGCCGCTTCACGATCTGGTCGTAATCAGCGACCTGGTCGTACAAGAACCCGTCGTAGGCGAAAAGGGTGTAACTCGCGGCATGTGTTGCGGTCGTAAGAAGAACTAACCCGATGGTACTGAGAATGCCGAGATGGCGCCAAATCATGGTGTACCGCTTGCGATACCCCGTTCGGAAGTCTGGCAGCGAACCTTCTCGTTCAACTGATATTCATCACTGGGCGACCCCTGAAACAGCCCGATCGGAAGGGTGGGGATGATCGATTGCAGTTCGACTGCTCCCTTACGCCCGGAAACGGGTGAATGAATTCTTCCCCGCAGGGATACACGGCGTCCAAGGTGCCCTGAAAGGTTTCTAAAGGCGTCCAGCGCATCAGGACTGCTGGAATCCGGCTCGATCCGAAGCCGCGTCTCGCTCATCGAACCCTGAAACACAACCAGCACCGGACGCGCCCCTTCCGATTCCACCGTGCCGAAGATCCGGTAATAACCGCACTCGGAAAACACAGATGCCTGTGCCCCCGTCGATCCGAACAAACTCAAAAGGATGAGAATCAGAGCACAAAGCCGGCGCACGGGTTTGCCCCCTTTCCTCGGACCGCCTGATACAGGACATCGTATAGGGCGCGCTCCAGTTTTCCGACTTCAGCCGCCGCCTGAGCCAGGTCCTTTGAATGCGCATCGACTTTCGAACGGAGACTCAGGAAACTTGCGAAATCCTTGTCCTGCGGGAGTTGGTCACGTTTGGCTTGCACCTGATCCAGCGAGGCGAGCACGTGCTGGTAATAGGTTTTCGGGAAAGGAGCCTTCGCTGATGCCACCAGCTCGGACCAATGTTTCTTTTCCGCGGCCAGGTCAAATCTGGAAAGCGTTGCCCAGGACCACGTCGTGGGACCGATCTTGATCATTTTCTTCGCGAATTCGCGCTCGAGTTTCCAATCCGCTTCCAGTGCCTGAAAAATCCTTGCATGTTCCTGTATGCGCTTTTTTATCTCGTCGAGTGTCGCCTTTGGAATAGCTGCAAGAGCCGCTATTTCGGCCAGGTTCAGCTGCAATTCCGTTCCGACGCCTGCTTTCTCCGCTGTGAAACAAGTGGGGCAATCTTGGGATTTCCTGAGCTTTTGCTCAATGTCCGTCGAATAATTTAGAAGATGTTTTTGAATTGTTTTCAGAAGCTCCTCGACTCTCGTCCCGGCTTCACCCGAAATCCTGGGACTCGTGGGCATATAGCCGTACTTGCGAGCCTCGAGAAAAACTGACTCCAGGCTCTTGCCCGGAGCAGCGCGCTTCCACAACTCATATATCTCGGTCGTATACCCGACATTATCCGCGCCGGTGGCGCTGATCACGCAGGTTTTCGGGCTCGCAAGCGCGAGGGACGCGCCGCCATAGCAGGACTGGTCGAGAATCGCGAGTTTCACCCCGGCCTTTTCCGCTTTCAGGCGAAGCGACTCGAGACCATCCATATTGAAATCACCGCCTCGGCTTGCGACGGGGTGACTCTTGGTCTTTTTTTCCGGCAGAAAACCGTGATTCAGGTTCACGATGAGCAGCTGGTCACCAGCTTTGATCCTGCCCTCTTCTATATCTTTCTCAAAATCACGGATCGCCTTCTCGATCTCGTCGCGCATGACTTCCGTTCGTTGTCCCGGAAAATGCTTTTCGCTCAAGCCTTCCGCGTCCGCATGGCCCCCGTTATAAGCCAGTCGCCCAGCGTAACCAGCCTGTGTCAGAACCTTCCCCATTTGATCAAACGACACATCAAAAATGGTCTTCGCTCCAGGGGGTTCACCGCCAGCGCCGAAAATGAAAGCGAACTTCCGCGCTTGGGTGCTTGCAGGGCTTCCCTGGGCCGTGGCAAAACCCAGGAAAAGAGCAAATCCGATAGTTACAAAGACAGGTGTGCGCAGTCTCACGATAGTCCTATCGGAAGACCGGACCGGATTCTCAAATCGGGATCAGCTGAGGCGCGCTCTTGGAGGCGCTTACCTGACTCTTGCTGTCAGCCAAGCGCTGGTAAACTGCCGGTTCATCCTCGCCATGTTCTCAAGCGTGATGCCCTTCGGACAGGCTGCTTCACAAGCTCCTGTATTGGTGCAGTTGCCGAACTTCTCGCGATCCATCTGCGCCACCATGTTCCGGGCGCGGCGGTCTTTCTCGACCGCACCCTGGGGCAATAGCGCCAGCTGCGAAATTTTGGCCGAAGTGAACAGCATCGCCGATGCGTTCTTGCAGGCTGCGACGCAAGCGCCACAACCAATACATGCGGCAGCATCAAACGCAAGATCCGAGCTTTCCTTCGAAATCGGAATCGCATTTGCATCCTGCGCATTCCCCGTACTCACGGATACGAATCCACCCGCAGCAATGATCCTGTCCAACGCCGAACGATCCACGGAGATATCACGGATGACCGGAAACGCGCGTGCACGGAAAGGCTCCACCACTATGGTTTGGCCGTCTTCAAAGCGACGCATGTGCAGCTGACAAGTCGCCGTTTCGCGATCCGGACCATGTGGGTTTCCATTGATGGTCGTCGAGCAGCTGCCGCAGATGCCTTCGCGGCAATCGCTATCAAACGCGATCGGATCACCACCGGCATGGATGATCTGCTGATTGAGATGATCCAGCATCTCCAGAAATGACATGTCAGTGGAGATGCCCTTCACCGGATGGGTTTCGAAGCGGCCGATCTCGTTCTGATCCTTCTGTCGCCAGACTTTCAGGGTAAGATTGATTTTCTTCGCCTTGCTCATAGTCGTTTCCTTACTTGTAGCTTCGGGTGGCCAGCTGGATCCGCTCAAACTCGAGCTTTTCCTTGCTCATCTCCGGTACCTTGCCTTCGCCCTTGAACTCCCAGGCGCCGACGTACGCGAAATGCTCGTCATCACGTTTCGCTTCGTTGTCCTCGGTCTGACTTTCCTCTCGGAAATGTCCGCCGCAGGATTCCGTCCGATGAAGCGCATCGCGCGCCATCAGCTCGCCAAGCTCCAGGAAATCGGCGACACGGCCTGCTTTTTCAAGCTCCTGGTTCATGAAGTTGGGCTCGCCCGGAATACGAACGTTTTGCCAGAACTCGTCGCGAATACGCGGAATTTCCGTCAGGGCTTTTTTCAGGCCCGCTTCGTTGCGTGACATTCCGACATAATCCCACATCACTTTTCCAAGTTCGCGATGCAGCTCGTCGACGGTCTTGTTTCCACGAACACTGAGAAGCTTCGTGATCCTGCCACGCGCCTCATTTTCGGCCGCGCGGAAGCTCTCGTGACTCGCATCGACCTTGGGAAGCTTGGAACCGGCGAGATAGTCACCAATGGTGTACGGAATGACGAAGTAACCATCCGCCAAGCCCTGCATCAGGGCTGAAGCGCCCAGGCGATTCGCGCCGTGATCCGAGAAGTTAGCTTCCCCGAGCACATGAAGACCCGGAATATTACTCATGAGGTTGTAATCAACCCAGAGACCGCCCATGGTGTAGTGCACGGCAGGATAAATCCGCATGGGCACTTCATAGGGATTTTCATCCGTGATCTTTTCGTACATCTGAAACAGATTGCCATACCGCTCGGTGATCTTGTCTTTGCCGAGGCGTTTGATCGAATCGCGGAAGTCGAGATAAACCGACATCCGGGTCTCGCCCACTCCGCGTCCTTCATCGACTCGGAATTTCGCCTGACGGGAAGAAACGTCGCGAGGCGCGAGATTTCCGAAACTCGGATAGACGCGCTCGAGGTAATAATCGCGTTCTTCATCCGGAATCTGCTCAGGACGGCGGGTGTCCCCCTCTTTTTTCGGCACCCACACGCGTCCGTCATTTCGCAGTGACTCGGACATGAGCGTCAATTTCGATTGATGATCCCCTGAAACCGGGATGCAGGTCGGATGAATCTGCGTGAAGCAGGGATTTGCGAATGCGGCGCCTTTTTTGTACGCCTTCCAGATGGCGGAGCCGTTGGACCCTTTGGCATTCGTCGAGAGGTAGAATGTGTTTCCATAGCCACCCGTTGCAAGGATGACCGCGTCCGCCACATGGGATTCAATCTCCCCGGTGACCATGTTCCGGGTCACGATACCGCGAGCCGCGCCATCCACGACCACGAGATCCAGCATTTCCCGACGGGCGAAAAGCTTCACGGTCCCAAGACCTACCTGACGCATCAGCGCTGAATAGGCACCAAGAAGCAGCTGCTGCCCGGTCTGTCCCCGGGCATAGAACGTACGCGAGACCTGCGCGCCGCCGAACGAGCGGTTATCCAGCAGTCCGCCATAATCACGCGCAAAGGGAACTCCCTGCGCCACACATTGGTCAATGATGGCGTTTGAGACCTGTGCGAGCCGGTAAACATTGGCTTCGCGTGCGCGAAAGTCGCCACCCTTGATGGTGTCGTAGAAAAGGCGGTAAACGGAGTCACCGTCGTTCGGATAGTTCTTGGCGGCGTTGATTCCGCCCTGCGCGGCGATCGAGTGCGCGCGCCGAGGGGAATCGAGCGAGGTGAACGTTTTCACCTGGTATCCGAGCTCGGCCAGAGAGGCCGACGCCGATGCGCCCGCAAGCCCGGTTCCCACCACGATCACGCTGTACTTGCGTTTGTTCGCGGGGTTCACCAGCTTTATTTTGAACTTATGCGTGTCCCACTTTTGTTCGAGCGGTCCACCTGGAATCTTTGAATCGAGTTTCAACATATGCGTCCTTTGCTCGTGCGGTGCTCAGTTCAGAAAGAAATAGACGTAAAGAGGCTGAGACATGAATCCCAAGCCCACGATCCACGCGAATACGGCGCCGAACTTGATGATGCCGGGCGTATAACGAGGATGCCTGAATCCCAGAGACTGGAAGGCGGACTGCACGCCATGCCAAAGATGAAAAAGCATCGTCAGCATCGCGAACACATACCAGGCGACATACCAGGGACTCATGAACAATTCGAGCATCAGGCGTTGAAGGTCGCGAACGGTCACGCCGTCGTAGACGATCTCGTAATAAGCGCCGAACTTGAAATTCAACAGGTGGATGATCGTGAACACGCCGACGATCGTGCCCGTCCAGATCATGGTCTTGGACGAGAACGTCACGGCCTTGTCCCCACTCGTGGTGAGATAAGTTCGGTAGCCACGAGCAGCCCGATTCTGCAGCGTCAACGTCACGCCGTAGATGATGTGCAGCAGAAACAGAACGATCAGTCCTGCTTCAAAAAAGTAGATGAACTTGCTGTGAATGAGCGTGTGGCCGTAGAGATTGTAAGCTTCCGGGCTGACGAACAGAAGCATGTTTCCCAGCATGTGCGCGAGCACGAAAAGGCTGAGACCAGCCCCTGTGACGCCCATGAGGTATTTTTTCCCGACGGAAGACGAAAAAAATCCTGAACGCGAGGTCATAATATTCCGGTTTCCCTCTTGAGATTCGCTTGAGATGTAAATGCTATACTCGATTAGTTACATCCGCTTGGCGCATCTGTCCAGAAAGGAATGCGGTCAATGCTGCGGGGAATTGTCCCGCATGAGCAATCCGATCGCGCCGGTTTTTACGGAGCGCAATTCGATGGCGGGTTCCCCCTTCGCGAGAACCAATTCAGCCGAAAATGGAATCACCAGGGCGGGTTTCACCGCAGTTGATTCCAGAATGCCCGAGATCTGCTTGCGTTTGCCGGAGGCACGACTGAGAGAGTAAACACTCTCTTTTTTATCACCGGGAATTTTCTCCCGAAAAGCGCCTGAAAGCTCGACCACTCTGGTGATTTTAAGCTGCATCCATATGGACACAGCCTGAACAGGCTCAAGTGGCGCCTTTGCCTTGTCGTCCGGCTTACTGCGCGGAACCAACCAGTAACCCATCCAGCGCCCCTCCCATTCGGGACTCAGGCGGTCCTCAGAACTCGAAACGGGCGAGAGTTTCGCGGTAGGTTTGGGTAGCTCCCCTTTCAGTCTGGCAACAAGCCAACCCGCTTTTTCTTCCGCCATGAAACGTTTCAGCCGCTCACGAGCTTCTGAATTGTCAATTTTTTGCAAGGCTTCGGCAGCGCTCAGTCGCGTTTGCGGATCCGCGTGCTCAAGAAACTCAGCGATGAATTCGAACTCCTTTGCGCCTTGCGAATTGCCTACGGAACGGACTGCGGCGTTTCGAACCACGTCTTCCTTCGTTTCCCTGGCTTGTGTTTTCAGGTAATCCACGACCTCCGGGTCGTCGAACCAACCCAACGCCTGGGTCAATCGAACGCGATGATAAACCCGATCCGAACTCTTCAGCATCCGTAAGATAACTCGTGGAGCCGTCGGTCCGAGTGAACGCCACCAATCAGGGGTGTCGGTCGGATGCCGCTCGGCAAGAACTGTATCGATGGCGTGTTCTATTTCCTGATCAGATGCGGCCCGCGTGGGAAACGCGTTCGGCAGCATCACCAGAAACAGAATCGCACCGGTTATCAGGGATCGGCAAAGGGGTCTCAGTCGGCGGCATTGCATCTATGAACCTCATTCACTGCACGAACGGACTATAATTGATAATCCCGCCGGACTGCACTGAGAAAGCATTGCCATCGCCCAGACCATTTTTGAAGTTCTTCGAACTCCACCACATCATGTGATTGAACTGGCACTCCAGCGCTTCAGGGCAGAAAGACCCCAGGTCCTTGTTGTACCCGAGGCAGACATCACTGCATTTCTTGCCCTGCAGCGTATTCGAATCCAAAAGACAGGAACTGATCGTGATCCGATTCTTGGCCGTTGCACTGGTGTCCACCGTAGTGCATATCGGGGTATCCGCAATCACGTCGTGCTCGCTCGCCCCTGATTCGGATGGATGGTTCAGCCCGAGAAAATGGCCGATCTCATGTGAAATCGTGAGTGCGGTTTCGACAAAATCATGCTCCATCGTTGCGGTGGAACACGGACTCGATGTGCAGGTTGGATTGTAGCTTCCAAGCTGCCCAAAACTGGTGAAAGCGAGTCCGCTGGTTGGCAGGCCAGAACGGATCGGGCCGCCGATTCCGCCTGAAACGCCGAGAATCGTTCCATCGCCGCTCCAAGTGATCCCATCAACGAGAAATACGTTCAGCGCCCGCGGACCACTTCCCGCCAGGTTCGTGCTGCCCGTCGCAAACATGGTACCGAGAGCATTCACGTCCACGTTCGCATACGCGTCCCCATCGGCTTCGCAGCCCCACTCGAATACCTGGACCTCGCCCAGCTTCACGCCGACATTCACCTGATTCAGATAACCATGCACCATCGACAAAAGCGTATCCAGATTGCGTTTACCCTGATCCGTCCGGGCAGCCTGGATGTTCGACGTCCCGACCAGCACGATATTCAGGTCAACCGCTCCGCCTGTGCCACCCGGATCTTTTTTGCGTGTCACCGTGAGTTTCAAATTCGCCTCGTAGCCCGTCACCGACTTGTATCTATCCGCAAGGAGTACATATCGCGCCGTATAAGTTCCCGTGCGCAAACGTCCCGTGCCGTCGAAAAAATGAGTATTGAACGCGCAGGCAGGATCGCTCGCGACGGTGGTGTCCCCTCCGATCCAGTTGCAGGTGGGAAAAGTATTCACGCTTGTGTAACCGAACACGGGAAACTGCCTCTGTTCCCACCGGGAGCGATCGCTGAAGGCGCTTGGCCAGTCCACTGTGCAACTGGAATTGGAAGTGCAGTTGCCGCTCGCATCGCACTGAAAGAAACTCGGGCAACCGCTGTTCAGATTCACAAACTCATTCGTGCCATCCGAAAGATACACCAGTAACGCGTAAGCGTTTCCGGTAAGAGCACTCGGAAAGTCCGCCACCTCCGCCGTGAGAGTGACCGAGCCCGCAGGTCCGAGGTCTTCCGGAATGGTGAAGGTGACTTCGACCGTTTTTCCGGCGGGATCCTGACCCAGCCCCGTCAGCGGGCCCGACCGGGTCACGGTCGATTCAGAGGTGGATGAGCTGGAATCATGATTGGAGTTGGAAATCTCGGCAACGTTCGGGATCCACGGCGTTCCTGAAATGCCTGGGCAGTTGTTCACGATGGAGCTCGCCTCGTGCGCGAAATCGCCCTTGCAACCGATACCTCCGACGACAACTGCGATCAAAACGCCGCAGCTGAAACGGGCTTCCTGACTCCTAAAAACACGACTGAAGAAGGTCAATGGTGACACAGGGAAACCCTTTCTCTATCTGACCATTCTAATCGGCTAAATTTAGCTTTCACTGAAATTTATTTCAGTTGTGAAATCCACGATGTGGACCCTGTTCACCCGTCCATTGGCGAAGCTCGCATTCCGCGACCCCACTGCGGATCTTAATCAGAGCGAACGTGAGCGCAAACTGCTGACCAAGGGTGACCCAGTCCAGATTGATCATCTTCGTCCAGGTGCCCGTGTTGATGTACTGTTTTCCATCCGGATAGATCTTGTTCATGGGCTTATGAACGTGCCCAAAAATCACGGTTTTCACGTCAGCATCCTGATCGAGGATCTTTCGCGCCTGTTTTTCGAGGTCGAGGAAAAATGCGGATTCCTGCTTCATGATCTCGAAGGTGGTTTTGAACTTGCCCATCCGGCCGCGATTGAAAGCCAACCGCGTTTTCAGGAAGTAGAAAACCGAAAGAAAGACATACCGAATGGTGAACCAGGGATCCAGGATCAGCCCGAAAAGAATGAAGATCTTCACCGGGCGCACCTTGTCCAGAAACTCGCGTTCCCACTTGAGACGATTCACGATCTTCAGCACGTAAATACTTCCCCACGGAAGATTCAGAAATGGCTGGTCGATGTAGGAAACCAGAAGCGGCTGCTCGAAGCTCAGGGTATTCACGGCCTCAAACTGATTGCCGTGGTGTATTTCAACCCCACCTTCGTATCGGACCCGGTCCCGATCGTGAATGATTGAAACATTGTCGCTCGGAAACACGCCCTCCGGAGCCCATTCGCGGATAATTCTCTCGCGGACCTTCGCGAACACCAGGTCCGCATCATGGTTCCCAACCATGTAAGTGATCTTTTTATTCGGTTTTGACGCGAACCGTCTGAGAGCGGCCATCACCTTGGGATGGCCATTGATGATCTGCTCGAGCTTGTAGAGTGAAATTTCCTCAGTAACAGCGTCCTCAAATTCCCCGTAGTAAGGAACATTCAGGAAGTCCAGGAAGTCACCATTTATGAAAAGCTCGACATCCACAGGACCGTCAGGACCTTCACCGTAGACGCTGCTCGAAAAATATTCGAGGAAATCGCAGAATTCTGGATCGAACTTGAAATCTTCGTGCGGGTTCAAGCGGTTCTCGAAAATTCGACCGGCAGAGAGATGACAATCACTGATGACGAGTTTCACCTTGTCCACGTTTTCGATTATAGCCTACAATTCGGAGAGATGATTCCGTTCACGCGATTTACGCTTCTTTTTTGCGCCTTGCTGGCCAGTTTGCCCGGCTGGGCGGGCGAAAAACCGGGTGTCCGCTTCCTCCTGCCTCTTTCGGCCCTGCCCGGATCCGCCCAAACCGAATTCACGGCAATCATCGAACGCTACAATCGCCTGCATCCCGATGGCCGTGTCCAGCTGATCCGCAGAGGAGACCAGTACTCCTCGTTAAGAGAGCTGATCGCCATGTTCCTCGCCGGCGACATCCCCGAAATCGCGCTCATCGAAGCTTCCGAGGGGCCCGCCATTGCTCATTTGGACATTGCCAAGCCGATGCGCCTCGCAAATTCGGTCCGCAAGGACTTGAGCCCGGGTTCCTCGCCAGGAGGCCTGCCCTCCCTCCCGTTTTTGCGTACGGTTCCCGTGCTTCTTGCCAATGCGGCACTGCTGGCTCCACAGAAAACTCCCCGCAGCTGGCCCGAGCTCGAGAATTTAAGTCGAAATTTCAGAAATTCCCGATCAGAACAATCCCGGAAAGAGGCCCCGCTCGCCCTGCCTCTCCAGGGCGCCCAGGGGCTCTGGATGTTCGAGGCCATCGCCGGTGGCCCCCTTTGGACTCGCGAGCAGGGCGGCATTCGCTCAGAACGGCGCCTGACAGCGGCCATACAAAAGCTCAGGGGGTTGCTCGACGACGGCCTCATCAGGACTGAAGAAACCTCCGAAAGTGCAATGCAGTCCTTCATCGATCAGAAATCTCTTTTTCTAGCCACTTCATTGGATTCCCTGAGCGAGATCACCCGCAAGGTGAGTTTTCCGGTGCTGGCCGGGACGCTTTTCACCATCGAGAACAAGCCCGCACTGCTCAACGGGGGAAGCGATATTCTGGTCACCCGGGATACGCCGGATATTCGGAATTTCCTGACCCACCTGTTCTCCGATGAAGTCGGCCCGAAGTGGGCGGCTGCCGGAAACTGGCTACCCTTGATCAAGAGCTGGAAAACTCAGGCTCAGCCCGTGAATTCAACAAGGACTTTGCTGCGGACGGCTTCACCCAACCAGTTCCGCACGACCGACAAAGACGTGGTTCGGGCGAGGTCCGCATGGATTCAGTCCTTGCCCCTGCTATTTGGACCCAAGGCCAAACGCCTCGCCCCCGAAGACGTCTTCATCGAACTGGACCGACATCTGGGCGTCCGGTGATAAGTGAAATAAAATTGACTTTAGGTCCCTAATCCACGAAAAACCTGACCATGGCAGACAAGAGCAAGAGATGGCCGGATAACGCTTCAGGACGATACTACGTGGATGACCAGTGCATCGATTGTGATGCCTGTCGCGCTGAAGCGCCCGACAATTTCACCAGAAACGATGATAACGGCTATTCCTACGTCACCAAGCAGCCGGCTGATGGAAAACAGGAAGCCCAATGCAAATCCGCGCTTGAGGCCTGCCCGGTCGAAGCGATCGGAAACGACGGTTAAGTCGCCCCGATCAGCGGAAAGCGCGCTCGTTCGAGGTAACAACCCGAGATGCTCTCGTAAAGCACGAGCTCGCTTACGTTGGTGTCGTCGCTGAATTCCTCCTGCAACGCATTCTGCTGCGATATCTCTTCGGTGAGTCGGACGGTTCTCGAGCGAGGACGGGTTCTTGCGATCGTCAGGTGAGGAAAGAATTTTCGCTCCTCAGGGACAAATCCCGCCTGATCCAGCTCCCTTCCCAGAATTGAAGCCAGCTGCTCCATCGGACGCTCCCCTTTTGAAAGTCCGATCCATACAACCCGAACATGATCGCTCGAAGGAAAAACCCCAAGACCGCCCAAACGAATCTGAAATGGGGTAATACTCGTGCAGGCTGATTTCATTGCAGCAAGAATGTCCGGAATCCTCTCCGGCTCGGTGGCTCCCAGGAACTGAATCGTCAGGTGGTAGTTTTCAGAGCGAGTCCAGGATAGCTGGCGCTCGGCGTGCTCTGGGAGAAGCTCCTGAAACCCTCGCACCCGCGCGTTGACGCAAGAACGTGTTTCTTCATCGATCGGCACGGCGACGAAAAGACGAATCGTCACGGAATACCCCTAAAAAAATCCGGCGAACGAGAGCGGCATCCCGATCGTCAACCCCAGGCTGCTGGAGGAATACGGAATGCCTTTCAGTTTTTCCTTCCAGGAAATGTAGTTCACCTCGCCGAATAACGAAGGCGATCCCCAGCGAATCCAGGTGTTGTAATAAGCTTTATCCTGAATGGAAGGGTAAATGAATCCTCCCAGTGTCAGATTGCGCGCGCGTCCGAGAAAATCCGAGATGATCACTTCGAAACCCTGCGGAGCCCCCAGCAGAACTGCGTAGCCCTCCTGTGAGCGAAAGCCTATCGAGTGCACTCCGAGCATCAGATTCACCACCACCCGCCGATCAAAGTTCCTCATGTACTCCGTGCTGAAATAAACGCCAAAATCGGAGATGAACTGCGAATTTAATGTCGTCGCATCAAATGCCACCATGCGCATCGTTTCCGTGATGAAAAAAGACGCATAGAGCGTGGGCATCACGGTCCACGAACTCACGCGCTCACCACCTGCAGCGCCGTTTCGGAAGGAATGCGCATAAGGGCCGACTCCCAACGCGATCGAGCCCCGATGCAGCTGTTTCGGAATCCGGTAATCCAGCCGCAAACCCGATGAAACAGCATCCGATGGAAGAGCGAGTGACACAAACCCCGGTTCCGAGCGCAATCGGAGCTGCCAGACCGAAGACGAAAAGGCAGGAGTCTCGATCCCCGAGATCTTGAGCGAGCGCCCGATATTATCCCAGAAAACACTGATCTCCAGGCTTGCCGTCCTGAAATTCTCAGCTTCGGTGTGAACGAGGCGACACCCGATATAGCTCCAATGACTTCCATGCGGGCCCAGTGGCACCTGGCCGGTCCAGTTCGCTGAAACAGCATAACGCGAGCAACTGGGATCGAGCAGAATCAACGAGTTCGATGAAGGGCCTCGGGGACGATATCTGACCACAAGACTTCCGGTGAGCAGACGATCAGCCCCTGCACTGACACTGATGTCGATGGGGTGCTCCTCCCCGGAAACGAGTGCAATCGGAACCAGCGCCTCAGCGGCCATCGAAGTGCGAACAAGCGGCTGAATGAAACCCGCATAGCGCACCATTCCACCACTGGCCCCAGCAACACGCAGATTCAAACGCGCGCGCGGAAGTACGAGCACTTCGCTCACACGAACCCATTCGAGACTCCCTTTTTCCAGCGATGCCGCCACTTCATAGCCGGCCGGAAATGGCTTCGTCCACTCGAGCACGAAATCATCACTGGTGAAATCCGCCGGGCTGAACGCGGTCGGAACAGCCTCGGAGAGCACTTCTGGCACCAGATTGGAAGGAAGCAGGAGCACGGAGGCGTCCCCGGCCCGGCAAATGAAGAGTCCGGAAAAAATCAGGCATTTGCGAAGGTTCCGCGCCAGTTGCAACCATCTCGCTGATTTACCGCAGAGCTTTGACATAATTCTCCTTAGAGAATGTACCATGATTCAGGTAAACTGAAGCCTCTGATGAAAAAACCGGCGCCCATCCTCGTTCTCCTCGCGCTCATCACTGTCCAGGTGCTGTTCGGGTTGAACTACGTCATTTCCAAAGTGGTCGTGGAAGCGTTCCCTCCCCTGCTCTGGGCCAGCGCACGAATCATCATTTCGACAATCCTCATGTTCATGATCGCCGGGTTTGCAGGTACCCGAATGCCCCGGGGAAGAGCATTCTTCCTGCCTCTCGTCATTTTCGCCCTTCTGGGAACGGTGATCAATCAGGCTTCTTTTCTGGTAGGGTTGCACCTGACCTCATCGACCAATAGCGCGATCCTGAATACGCTGATACCGGTCGTCACGCTTTTGATCGTGACGCTCCGGGGACAGGAAGCGGCTACATGGAAACGGGTCGTCGGATTTGTTTTCGCTTTCGGTGGCGTCCTGGTCCTCAGAAAGGTGGAAAATTTCTCATTTTCTGACCAGACATTCCTGGGGGACCTGCTCACCATCCTGAACTGCGTCAGCTACGGATTTTTTCTCGCTTATGGAAAAACATTCCTGGAGCGCCATGACAGAATCTGGACGACCGCCTGGATGTTCGCGTACGGCAGCGTCGGTCTGACCGCCCTGGCTCTTCCCGACTGGATGCATTTCACATTGCCGACGCTCACTCCTCTTCTTGTCGGTTGCATGGTCTTTGGCATCGTGGGGGCGACTCTTCTTACCTATTTCCTGAATTTCTGGGCCCTTGCTCATGCGAAGGCCTCCTCAGTGGCGATCTTCATCTATCTCCAGCCGATTGTGGCGGCCGCCCTGGCCTGGTCCTGGTTTGGAGAAGCGGTGACAGTTCGAACGGCTGTTTCGAGCCTTCTCATTTTCGGAGGGGTTCTCCTGGCGCTTCAAAAAGAGCCCTCCGAAGATACTGAACTCAGCCCCGTACTGAAAACCTGAACGATTGCGATAGGTCGTAACCTTTCAATTTCACTTGTCAAAATTAGACATGGTGCGATATTGCAAGTCGATTCGACTGACGTGCGGAGGTGCCTTATGCAGTCATCGGCGGTTCTTCCAACCCTGGCAAGTATAACAACCAATCTGGCGACTGGCTGGTCGGGTGCAAATGTCGCCTACATTATCCTTCTGATTACCCTGCCCCTGCTCCTTGTTGCTGCGTATTCCATTCGCATCCTGCTCAAGGGACGGGCCCACTTCGATCGCGTGGATCGCCAGGGCGGCAGCAGATTTCTCGGCAAGGGCCTGATGGAGATGGGCTATTGGGCGATGCAGCCGCTCGGTAAACTGCTCGTGTTTTTTCAGGTCACACCCAATCAGATTTCATGGACTTCACTTCTTTTCGGATTTCTCGCTGGCACTTGCCTGGTCTTCGGACATTACGGATCCGCCGCCGCGATGATGACAGTCGCGGCCCTGCTGGATTCGCTGGACGGAATGGTCGCCCGCATGCGCGGAATGACCACTCAAGCCGGCGAAGTATTGGATTCAGCGCTGGATCGATACGTCGAGTTCTTCTTCCTGGGCGGATTGGCGATCCATTACCGTGAAATACTGCCACTGCTCATCCTGACCCTGATTGCGCTGCTCGGCTCGTTCATGGTGAGTTATTCATCGCTTTACGCGCGTTCCAAGCAAGTGAAAATCCCGCCGCTCCGCTGGAGCATGAAACGCCCCGAACGTCTGGTTTACCTGACCGTCGGAGCCGCGCTGTCTCCGGTCACGATTCCATGGCTCGAAAAAATCCGTGAATTCCCCGTGGCCATCGGACATCCCATGATCATCGCGCTCGGGATCGTCGCGGTATTCGCGAATTCCTGCGCGATCGAACAGCTCTGGTACACGATGAAAGCGACGTTGGCCCAAGAAGCCGAAGAGAAACGACGCAAGCTCGCGCAGGAAAAAGAGCTACTGGGAGACGACGAACTGCTCACGCACCGGGAAGCCCCGAACCACGGCGGCCCCCTCGGACGGTAAATTGACAAAAAATCATCCCCGCTCTTTTTTGGGGTCCTTCAGTCGTGCGCAGGTTTCCTCGGCCTTGGCAACCACGGTTGATTTTGGACTGCTCTTCGGACTCGTTGAACACGCTGGAGTCTGGTACGTCGCCGCGACCGCGATCGGCACGCTGGCCGGAGGAATCACGAATTTTCTGGTGAACCGCTACTGGACGTTCCGAGCCTCACACAAAGTATGGCATGAGCAGGCGTTCCGCTACGCCATTATCTCGGTAAGCAGTATGCTCCTGAACGCGGGCGGGGTCTGGGCCGTCACTGAGTGGTTCGGCGTTCACTACTCCGTTTCCGTCGTGGTGGTTTCAGCGCTGGTCGGGCTCTTGTTCAATTTCCCGCTCCACCGGCATTATGTTTTCAGCCACAAGCGCTAGCACCGAAGCCCCGCGAGATCAGTTCGGTTCGGCTTGCGCCTCGGCCTCCATGATACGGTCACCGATCTTTCGATTGCCACCCGCGTACTCATGATCTCCCATCACCAGTAGCGGGACTTTTGGTCGTGAGCTCCCGGTTCCGACGGGGTCATCGGGGAGGTAAACGCCGCCCAGGTCGAGCTTCTGCGCCGCCTGAACGCCTTTATAACGACCATCGATGACCAGAAGCTGTTTCACCTTTTCCTCGAGGCTCATTCTTGCCAGCAGGTCTTGCGGGCTTTTCGCGCCCGGAGTGCTCGCATAAATCGCTTTTCCGATGAGACGGTCTTTTTCGGACAGAACCCGCAGAACGGAAGCATTGAGCTGATCCAGCGGAAATCTCCCGGCCTTGACCTCCTGAATCGCACGTTTGGTGATTGCCTTCACTCCCGGCACAATATACCGCGGCGGGTAGAACATCAGAACCGAGTCATTCCCCGCCTTCATTGCGGCCACGGCTCGCCTGGAGCCATCGTCATCCAGGATGTCCCCCATCATGTTTTCGAATTCCCGATCACTGCATGGCTTCGGGCGTTCCTTGCACGCAGCGATCGCGATATCCGCTGCACGCTCGCCGACATTCTTCCGCCGCCATCCCTGGAGCTGTTCCGGATCCTTGGGCAGGTAGGCTCGATATTCCATCTCAATCAAAGCATCGAGCGGAGCATTCATCGCGAATATTTCATCGCTGACGACGAGGCGATTGAATCCCATCCCCTTCCGCAGAATGTCGATGCAGCCCTTGCTGAACAGACAGGATTCCTCGCGCCCATCCGCAGTCCGGACCGTCGCATGCGTGGTCATGATGCTACAGGCATTCGCCTGAACGGCGGCATAAAACGGCGAAAATTCGTGGTAAAGCAGATCACGTGTATCGAGGATCTGCGGCGACAATTCGTCGTGCGGATCGACGATCAGAGAACCGATGCCGGGGAAGTGCTTGACCCCCGTGCAGACCTTCTCGCTTTCAAAGCACTTGAGATACGTCTGATCCATGATACTGGCCCACATGGGGTCGCCGCCCAGAATGTCTTTTTTGTAGCCGTTCTTCTCGCGGATATCGGCCCCGAGACCCACATCCATATGGACGCCGGACTTCCGCATTTTTTCCGCGGCATCCTTTGCCTTCTGGCAAAGCACTCCGAGTTCGTCTCGCGTGCGCGTCTTCAATTGAGCTCGCGCTTTGCTGACCACGGCGTTCCAATCCTTCATCAATCCGGTGATCGTCTCGTACTGCGCCTCAACGGCCGCATCGGTTGAATCACAGGGACAAATTTCGGCACTCGCCTGCCCTTGCGCCTGGGCCTGAACTCCGACGAAAAAACCTGCGGCTAAAATCAGGGAAACACCCGAATGCCGAAAAGCAAACCACATGCACGCACACCCCCTGGGGAGCAGCCCCGAGCACGACATACCTTATTCCAATATAAATCGCGCCCTCCAGGTGAACTAGATGTGTCCTGGCAGACTTCCAGAGGTTAACTGGTTCGGTTCATTTCCTGAGTCGCCAAGAAGATCACGTCTATCCGTTAGTTCACTAATCGTTTAATATTAAATTCACTATGGCTATTCGTGAAGGAGCTCTCCTGGCAGCTATTCTTACAGCGGTTTTGTCTCCCGGATGCGGACGAAACCTTTCCCTAGGCGATCTTTTGAATCAGGACCAACCCGATCCCGCTCCCTCATCGAGTCCAAGTCCAAGCCCCTCGCCCAGCGTTTCCCCTGTTCCCTCTGTTCCATCATCGACCATCCTTTTTAGTGACAACTTCGATGACACGCCCGACTGGCTCAGTCCGGAGCAACAGGGAACAAACATTTCGTATCCTGGAACGACCAGCCCGCCTTCGAAATGGGATGCCTATCGTTCGGCCGCGCTCAGGTTTCCGGATCCGGCCGACGATCCGCTCAGGCGACAACACTTTGTGATCAACGGCGAATCCCCGAGAGGCGGCACAGGAAAAGCGCTCACCTACAACGTGGAATCCACATCAGGTTTCGGCGCTTGGTCCGGTGGCGGCATCATGAAATATCTGGGCTGGCCCGGTCCGCGGGAATTGTTCGTCCGCTTCTGGATGAATGTTCCTTCGAATTTTTGCTGGCAATCGCCGGGCACGTCCTCGAAATCCGGGAGCGGAAAATTAATGAGGATCACCTCTTTGAGACGTCCGTTGAGTAATCCAGCAGTGAGTCCCGCTGATTATCCAAATGCGGACACATCACCTACTCTGATTTGCAACTGGTACGCTCGCCTGCAGACATCCAACGGCGTGCCGACAGCCTATCCAAAGTACGCTGTCTTTGATTTTGAAGCGCGGCGCGCACCCAATTACAACACCGGCTTGGGACAGACAACACTTGGAAGCAAGCCCTTCCCGAACGACGGTCAACCCGGGGCTGTGCTGAGCCCGCCTCCTGCTGCGACGTCACCTACGATTCCCCAGGGCCAAGGCTGGTGCGGCGACGGCAAATGGCATCTCTATGAGTACTACGTAAAAATGAACAGCTCACCGGGAGCAACCGACGGAATCTGGCGAGTGTACCTCGACAATGTTCTGCAGGGGGAAATGACGAATGTCGATTGGGTCATGAGCGCGGCGACGGACAGTAACGGAACAGCGATGACGACCGCCACCGGGTGGAATGTCATCTGGTGGCCCGATAACATGAACATCTTTTCTTATCCTGAGACATTCGGCGTCTCCGGAACCCGAATGCCTCTCTATTTCGACGACTTCACGGCTTACGCCCCGATGAATCCGTCTGATCCCGAGTGTGCGGGAAACTGCACCTCAGATGGCAGATTGCCTTTGAACTACGTTGTACGGAATGTCGACACGCCTTAAATGCTTAAGGGAAGTCATGGCTAAC
>Ga0154382_193_pt1 | contig 43653 bp, 44 predicted proteins | sample RifGroB1_FD_105626 | JGI IMG/M metagenome (GOLD analysis project Ga0154382, IMG submission 105626) | Bdellovibrionales bacterium GWB1_55_8 | reverse complement strand
GCACCGCGATCCCTAGCATGCCCATTTCGGCAAACTGGCTCACGATCTCACGAGGCATCTCGCCCTTCTGATCCCATTCCGCTTGCTTGACGTGCTCCTTCGCGAATTTGTCGAGCGAATCGAGCACCATGCGAACGGACTCGGAAACCTCGCTGGACAGACGAGGATAAGGGAAAATCAGATCTTCGCGAATCTGACCGAAAAACAGCGATTTCATGAAACTGTTTTGAGTGCCTGCGGGCATTGTCATTCTCCTGAGGTGTTGAGGTCGCAACTCCGCCGAGCAAAACCCGATTCGACTGACAATTTGTCAGCCAAAACCACTGAAAAAAATAGTTTCGGACAATTTGTCAAACGCAATGCGGCATCGGCGTGAATACTAGCTCAGTGTACGCTTTCCCCAAACGAACGCAAAGCGAACATGATTCAGTTTTATTGAAAACACCCGTACTCACTGGTCGGGAAATTTTTCTATCGCACCCTGGCACCGCTCTTGCGTCATAGGACGCTGGATATGTCCGAAGAAGAACCAACACCACCTGCAGAACCCAAAAAAAAATGGGCGCCCCTGTCGATTCTTCGCGATCGCTTTCGCCGGGCTCCACGCGAACCGAGGCTGGATGCCGGCGCACAATGGCGAAATCTGAGAGAGCGCCTGGCTCAGTTCGACCCCTCCAGGACCGCTGACTGGTTGAACCGGAATTTCCAGAAACAAGGCGCGAGTTTCTATGGAAAGCTCGTTACGATCATTCTTTGCACCTACTTCCTAGCGGACGTGATTGCGCTTGTCGCAGGAGGGTATATTCCGGAGCCGCCAGCTCCGCGAATCGCGCGCCGCTCGGGACCGACCGCCAAAAAACCGCCGCTCGAGGAATACCAGGCGATTATCTCAAGAAACCTTTTCAACAGCCAAGGATTGATCCCCGGCGAAGAAGACGCCACGACAGTGGCTCAGGATTTTGGTGGACCCGCGACGAAGAGCACTCTGCCCTTCAATCTGGTGGGAACCCTGATCCTGAAGAATGAATTGCGCTCCATCGCCACCATCGAAGACAAATCAGCATCCATCGTCTACCCGGTCCAGGTGCAGGATGAAATCCCTTCGAAAGCAAAAATTCTTCAAATCGAGCCGGAACGAGTCACGTTCCTGAACATCTCCTCGGGTCGACGCGAATACATTGAACTGCCCGAGCTCAAGGGAAACGCTCCGCGAATCACCCTCGGGAAACCCTCAGCCGGGGGACCAGGTATCGAAAAGGTATCACCGACCCAATTCAACATTTCACGCCAGGAAGTGGATACCGCTCTTTCGGACCTGAACAGCATCCTGACACAGGCGCGCGCTGTACCCCATTTCGAAAACGGCCTGCCTGCCGGTTACAAACTGTTTCAAATCGTCCCAGGGAGCATCTACTCGAAGCTCGGACTTCAGAACAACGACATCATTGTCGGATTGAATGGCGAACCTGTGAACGATCCAGGAAAAGCGTTTTCGGCCTTGAACGATCTGAAAGGCGGAGCAAGCCATATTGAATTGCAGATCAAAAGAGATGGGCGCCCCGTAAACATGAATTTTGACGTGACACGGTGATTCAGAGAGATGTGGAGACAGAGATGAACAAATTAGGAATCGACACCGAAAAAGAAACGTCCTGGCTGGAGTGGCTGGAAATCACAGCAACCCTTACAGGCCTGATCGGTATCGTGGTACTGATCGCTCTGATGACCCAGAGCGTCTGGGCGCAGCCCCCAGCTGCGCGCGATGGCTTCAAGCCGGGCCCGAGAACGTTCACCAATCCCTTCGCTGATTCTGATAGCGGCGCCGGAGCAAACGAGGACGACTTCTTTGACGAGGACGAAGAGGAAGAGTTTGAATATCCGGATGCGGCAGCGCCGAGATCGGCTCCGGTTCAGCGCGGTTCAAATACTTCTCCCCGCCCCGGCGGAAACACAGGAAATGCTCCCGAACCACAGCGTACCAACAAGGGAATTTCCATGGGCGGTGGCACGCCTGGAAACGTGATCAGCGGCAACGAGAGTCCCTCGATCGACATCAACACGGAAACCGGTTCGGGCAGCAAGGAAGTGGTCACCGATTTCAACTTCCCGGATGCCGATATCATGGACATCGCGAAGACACTGGGAAAACTCACGGGCAAGAACTTCATCCTGGACAAGGATGTCAAAGGCCGAATCACGATCATTTCGAATTCCGCGATCACCGTGGGTGACGCATGGAGAGCCTTCCTTACAGCACTGGACATCAACGGGTTCGCGCTCATCCCTTCCGGGAAATACATCCGGATCGCGCGCCAGCGCGATGCTCGTGACAAGCAGCTCAAGACGTTCACCGGCGACTCAGCACCCGATACGGATACGCTGATCACGCGTGTTTTCCAGCTGAAGTACATCGACTCCCAGGAAGTCGCGCGTACATTCCGGAGCTTCATGCCGGCCAATTCCCGCATCATCCCCTACGAACAAACCAATACAGTCATCGTTACCGACACCGGCTCCAACATCAATAAGCTTCAGCGGATGCTCGACATCCTGGATGTGGAAGGATTCGAAGCCGGCATCGAGGTCATCCCCGTGAAGTTCGCCTCAGCTGCGGAGCTTTCCAAGCTCATTGATACCCTCATTCCCGGAACGGGAGCCAAAGGTCCGACTGCCGGGGGGGTTCCACGCTTCGGAGCGGCCTCGCGGTTCAGCGCAAGGCGCACGAAAGAAGGCGGAATCATCAACACCATCATCGCTGATGACCGAACGAATACCCTTATCGTGCATGCCAATACCAGAGGCGCCGACCAGGTCCGCGAACTTGTGGCGAAGCTCGATCAGAAAGTCCCCGCTGTACAAGGTGGCGGAAAAGTTCACGTCATTTATCTTCAGTTCGCCGACTCCGAGCAGATTGCCACTACATTGAATAATCTTTCACAGCAGACCAGCGGCGGGTTTCGCCCGCTCACTCCCGCCGGAACGGGCGGCACGGGCGTGAACCCGGTTTCCGCTTCGCTTTTCGAGGGTTCGATCAAGATCTCCGCGGACAAAGCCACCAACTCACTGGTCGTGACGGCATCTCCCGCTGACTTCGTGACGGTGCAACGCGTGGTGAACCGCCTGGATATCCCGCGCGATGAGGTATACGTCGAAGTGGTCATCATGGAAGTATCCCTTGGACGCACGTTCCAGTTCTCGACGAACGTCGTGAACCCTAAAAACGGCATCGCCTTCTCCCCGAACACGGATCTTCTGGATTTCATCCAGAGCCCGCTGTCACAGAAGGGCGCAATCCTGGGATTCGGAACGAAAGCCACAACAGAGGTGCTGATCGGAACGACCAAATTCAATGTGCCGAACGTCCAGTCATTGATCAAGACGCTGCAGACCAACACGAATGCAAACGTCATTGCTACTCCGCAAATCATAGCGCTCGACAACACCGAAGCGACGTTCGAGTCGTCCGAAAAAATTCCGGTACCGAAGGTCACCGCGGTTCAAGGGGCCGGCATTGCAACGGGCATCGACCGCGAATCCGTCTCGCTATCCATCAAGATCAAGCCGCAGATCAACAAGATTTCAAACTTCGTGAAACTCGACGTGCAGGCGAAGCTCGCGGACTTCAGCAACCGGGAACTACCGGCACAAGTGGCCGGCCTCGCGCTCGCCACGATCGAGCGCAGCGCGCAAACCACGGTCGTTGTCGGAGACTCTGACACGGTGGTCATCGGCGGCCTGATCCGCGACAAGCAGAGCGATACAGTATCGAAAATACCGATTCTCGGAGATATTCCCCTGCTCGGCTGGTTATTCAGAGCCAAGAACCAGAGTACCGAAAAAACCAACTTGCTAATATTTTTGACGCCCCATATTGTGCGCCAGTACGAAAAAGTTCGCGCGATTCTCGACAAGAAACTGCAGGAACGCGACGACTTCCTCGAACAGAATGCGGGCGGCAGAGACCCCCAGCGCAAGCAACGCGACGAGATCATTCGCGCGCTACCGGACGTTACCCAGTTCAAGGCCTGGAAGACAGAACGCTCCGTGACTTTGAACGAGGACGAACCGGCGGCCGTAAGCGTTGGATCGGGACCGTCGGAATCCGAGGATACGAAACCACCGGCTTCACAGCCGGGAGAGCCGGTTCCAGCGAGCCCGGAGGATTCGGCGCCACCGCCTATAATGGAGGACGTGCCGCCGCCGCCCATCCCCGACTTCGAAGCGGGCGGAGGCCCAGTTAACGAATGAACGACCGTACAGACAAAATCGAACACCTCAGCACTGCTGAACATCTGCCTAAGATCGGCGAGATTCTGCTGCGGCATACCTCGCTTTCACCCGCGCAACTCGAGGAAGCGCTCAAGCTGCAGAAATCCGACGGGGGTCTGCTGGGTGATATCCTTGTTCGGAAGAACATGATCCCTTCCCACGAGATCCTTCGTGCGCTCTGCATTCAGATCGGGATCACCTATCTCGATGACATCAAGTCACATGAGATCGATCCCAAGCTCGTCTCTGACATTCCGATCAACTATGCGAAAATGAAGGAAGCTATACCGCTTCAACGTGAAATGACCGAAAGGGGCGAGACCCTCGTAGTGGCTGTGGCCGATCCCTTCAACGATTCGGTTGCTGACGATTTACGTGCACTCACAGGCTTGCCGATCCGTCTGGTGGCGAGCACCAGCCTGCGGATTCAGGAAGCGATCAACCGTGTCTACGAGCGCAGCACCACGAATCTGGTCGAGAAGATCGAAGGTGAATTCAACGACAATTATGACCTCGAACTTGAAGGACCGATCGACATTCTCGAGGCGACCGAAGATGACGCCCCCGTTATCAAGTTCGTCAACTCGCTCATCTTCCGCGCAGTGAAGGAAAAGGCCTCCGACATTCATATCGAACCTTTCGAAAAGGAATTCGTTGTCCGCTTCCGCGTTGATGGCGTTCTTTACGATATCATCCGGCAGCCGAAACGCGCCCACGCCGCCATCTCGTCCCGCATCAAGGTCATGGGTACCCTCGATATCGCCGAGAAGCGCCTTCCTCAGGACGGCCGCATCAAAATCAAGATCGCCGGCAAGGACATCGACATTCGTCTTTCCACTGTTCCCACCATTTTCGGTGAACGTCTGGTTATGCGTATTCTTGAACAGACCGGAACGGTGCTCGAACTCGAGCAGCTCGGGTTCTCGGAGAAAAGCGCACGTCTGATCGAGAAACTCATCTTCCGCAAATACGGAATCATTCTCGTCACCGGTCCCACCGGCAGCGGTAAATCGACGACGCTTTCCGCCTGCCTGGTGAAGCTGAACAGCCCGGAAAGAAACATCCTTACGGTAGAGGATCCGATCGAGTACCAGATTCCCGGGATCAACCAGGTTCAGGTGAACGCCAAAATTGAACTCACCTTCGCGCGCGCTCTCCGCGCCTTCCTTCGTCAGAACCCCGACATCATCATGGTCGGCGAAATCCGAGACAAGGAAACGGCCGAAATCGCTATCAACGCCTCCCTCACCGGCCACCTTGTGCTCTCGACGTTGCATACGAATGACTCCTCGGGTGCGGCAACCCGACTGATCGACATGGGGGTTGAACCGTTCCTCGTGGCAAGCTCCCTGCTCGGAATCGTCGCTCAGCGCCTGATCCGGAAAGTCTGTTCGAAATGTCGGGAACCTCATGATCCAAGCGCCTTTGAGCTTCAAGAACTCGGGTTATCGCGTCTGCCAGCCGGAGTGACGCTTTATCGCGCAGTGGGCTGCCCAGCCTGCTCCCAGACCGGCTACTCCGGTCGTACCGTGATTCACGAACTCATGGTCGTCGACGACGACATCCGCAGCCTGATCGTGAAAAACGCGGATTCCGGAACGATCAAGAGGGCGGCCGTGGAACGCGGAATGATCACCCTGCGCGAGGACGGCGTTGCGAAAGTGCTGTCGGGCGCGACTACCGTGGATGAGCTGATGCGAGCCACCCACGCGGAGGTATAAAGTAATATGCCTCCGATTTATGACTTCAAGGCTTTTGCGCCTGACGGAAAGCAGCAAAAAGGGATCATTGAAGCCGAAACTCAGAAGGCGGCCAGACTGAAGTTGAAGAAGCGCGGTCTCGTCGTCACCGAGATCGTGGAAAAAACCGCTGCTCGCCCCCACAGCTCGGCGTCCGTGCCGTTTTTCGGAGGACGAGTCAGCGTACGCGAGCTCTCGCTCATGACCCGGCAGCTCGCAAGTCTCGTGAAGGCGAACATCCCCCTCGTCGAGGCACTCAACGCACTGGTCGAGCAGACTGAAAACGAACGCCTCAAGGTCGTTCTTTCACAGGTACGCCAGGACGTGAACGAAGGGTCATCGTTGGCGAAAGCCTGCAGCGCCCATCCGCGTATCTTCGATTCGATTTTCGTGAACATGATCGAAGCGGGTGAAAGTTCCGGCACCCTGGGTCTTGTCCTGCTGAAACTTGCTGACCTGAAAGAAGCCCAAATGCGGCTTCGCGGCAAAATCATCAGCGGCATGACATACCCGATGCTCATGATGGTTGTCGCGATCGGGCTGTTGATGGCGATTTTCACTTTCGTCATTCCGAAACTCATCGGAATTTTCGAATCCATGAACAAGCCCATGCCGTTCACGACGCGCGTACTGGCGGATATCAGCGATTTTACAGTCACCTGGTGGCCTGCGATTCTTGGTTCCGCTGTCCTCGGATTCTGGATGTTCCGGCGCTATATCGCGACCACGAAAGGCAGGGCACGCTGGGACGGATTCAAACTGCGCGCCCCGATCTTCGGCCCATTGATACGCATGATCGCTGTGACCCGTTTCGCCAGCACGATGGCTACTCTGCTGAGCAGCGGCGTTCCTATCCTCACCAGCATGAACATCGCCCGGAACCTCGTCGACAGTGTTCCAATCGCCAATGCCATTGCCACAGCGAGGGAAAACATCACGGAAGGCCAATCGATTGCGGATCCCCTCCGTCGTTGCGGGGAGTTCCCTCCCCTGGTGATCCACATGATCGCGATCGGAGAGAAAACCGGTGAACTGCCGGACATGTTAAAGAACATCGCCACGACCTACGAGGAACAGGTCAGCTCGAAAGTCGAATCAATGACCGCGCTGCTCGAGCCCCTGATGATCGTCGGCATGGGGGGTGTCGTTGGTTTCATCGTGTTCTCGGTATTCATGCCTTTGTTACAAATCAACAACGTCGCCCAACGTTAAACATTCTCGAAAGGAGAAAATTAAATGAAAAACATCCTGAACCGTATCTATGCGAAATATCCCAGGGCACTGAGCCCGGTAAGCTCAAATGATTCCGGTTTCACCCTCATTGAAATGATGATTGTGGTTGCGATCATCGGTCTTATCATGGGCATCGTGGGATCAAACATCATGGGCAAATTCGAGGAATCCCGAGTGGATTCGACCAAGATCCAGATCAAGCAACTCGGTGTGACCCTGCAGGACTTCCGTCGCGTCTGCGGTTTCTATCCCACCACAGACCAGGGGCTCGACGCTCTCGTCAGAGCTCCTTCTGGCCGCGAATGCAAGAATTATGACCCGGAAGGTTTCCTGAGCAGCAAGAAAGTGCCGGTCGATGCCTGGGGTAACGAATTTCTTTATGTCTCGGATGGAGCGAAATACACGATCAAGTCTCTCGGCCAGGACGCAGCCGAAGGCGGCACCGGAAGTGCTTCGGATATCTCCTCTGACGACCAATGAAGGGAACCCGCGGCTTCACTCTGATCGAGCTCCTGGTGGTTGTCGCCATAATCGGTCTGATCACGGCCACGGCAATGCCCACGATCACGAGCTATTTCAAGCTTTCCCTGAACTCGACCGCGAGGGAAATGGCTGAAACGATCAAGGAAGCCTATAACTCAGCCGTGATCACCGGGAACGTTCACCGGGTGGTCTACGACCTGAAAGAGCATCAGTACTGGGTCGAAGCAGGACCCCCTACGGCCGTACTTGAGACCCAGGAGTCCAGAGAACGTGATTCGCGGCGGACCAAAACCTCAAAAGAGGAAGGTCCGCCGCCTTCTCCCTTCAAAATGCAGAAATCCGTCACACGAAAAAAACAGAACCTCCCTCGCGGCGTTGAGTTCGAGGACATCGTCACGCAAAGGTTCAAGGAACCGATCTCCGAAGGTCTCGCTTACTCTCATTTTTTTCCTCATGGAATTTCCGAACGCACGCTCGTTCATCTGAAGGATGACTCCGAGCACCACCTTTCACTCGTAATCTCGCCGGTTCTGGGCCGCACCGACGTTTATGAACGACAGATCCCGCGTGAGGAGGCGTTCAATGAAAAATGAATCCGGCTTCACGCTGCTCGAGACTCTCATAGCGATGGCCATCATGCTGGTCGCTTTTACCGCGATACTCTCTGTCCAGTCGGCAAGCATCAACGCTTCGGACCGCGCACGCCAGATGAACGTAGTCGCGATGCTCGCGAAAAACCGGATGATCGAATACGAACATGAGTTTGAAGGTAAAACATTTGACGAATTCAAGAAGAAGGATGCCGGGCAGTTCAAGAGCCCCTACGAGGATTACCGCTGGGAAACCGAAATCAAGGAAATAGAATTCCCGAACCTCAATCTGAGCTCCGGAGGAAACAAAGAGGAAAGCGGAGGTGGAGATGACTCCGCTTCATCCGACACCGCCTCGCAAATGACCAAACTCGTGACAAACCATCTTTCCAAGGCGGTTCGAGAAGCCACAGTCACGGTTTTCTGGAAAAAGGGGACGGGCGAGCAGCACTTCTCGGTATCGACATATTGGGTGGACCTGAATCGTGATTTTCAACTATCGCTCTAAGCACTCACCTTCCGCATGCGATCGAGCGGGATTTACCCTTCTCGAGGTCCTCATTGCCATGGCGATCCTGGTTTTCATCAGCTTCGCTATCTACCAGGCGGTCGTTGAAAGCTATAAGCTTCGCGTGGTCCTCGGGGATGAAGGCGATTTCAATAATGCGATCCGACTCTCCATGAACATCGTCCAACGGGACATCTCCATGATTTACTCCCCGCTTCTGATGGCGGCCCCGAAAGCAACGAAGGGTTCCGGCAACTCGGAGGCGGAGTTCCAGCAAGTCGTGGCGCAGGATCCGGGCCTGGGAGAAGCCACGCGTTATTGGGGCGCGGCGACTGATTCAACAGGACTTCGTCCCTCGCGATTCGTGGGCGCTGAAGGCAAAATGAGTTTCATCTCCTCTTCGCACCTTCGGGTCTACCAGGATGCGCCTGAGTCCGAGCTCGCCAAAATCAATTACGAACTTCAGAAAAGCGAGCGTGAGGAGGACGGTGATTCCTATGTACTCGTCAAAACCGAAAGCCCGAATGTGTACACGGAAGATGACAGGGACAAGATGCAGCAGTCCTATCCGCTACTCTATGGACTGAAATCGCTGCAGTTCGCTTATTACAGAAAGGACAAAGAACGCTGGGAAAAATCCTGGGATACGGAAAAAGATGAATTCAAGGGTCTCTACCCCGATATCATTCGGGTGCAATTCGAGGCATTTGGACCGTCCAACCTTTCTTTTAATGGCAATTTTGAGTTTAGACCGGAGATCCCGCTGAATGGAATCGACCCCAGCACCTGAGACCAAACCGCAGCCGCAGCCGAAAAAAGAGGCCGGAATCGCACTCATGCTGGTGATAGCGGCCATGAGCGTGCTATCAATTCTGGTCACCGAGTTCACGTATGTCGCTCAGGTGAACCAGAAAATCGCATTTGATTCCATGGATCAGGTGAAAGCTCATTACCTCGCCAAGAGCGGGTTCAAGCTATCGCTGCTCCGATTGAAGGTTTACCAGACTTTGAAAGACCTCTCAGGTGGCGGAAAATCGGGCGGCGGAGCGCCCATGGTTCCCAAGGCGCTTCTCGACAAACTCTGGAGTTTTCCCGTCATCTTTCCGATCCCGGCCGACATTCCCGGTCTGTCCATGATTGAAAAAGACCAAATCACCGCGTTCCAGAAAGCCTCGGGGCTGGAAGGAACCTTCACCTCGGCCATCACATCTGAGTCCGGCAAATTCAATCTGAATCTGGTGCTTGCTCCTTACGTTCCGCAGGGGAAAACAGCGAAAACCGGAGCAGGAAAGGGAGAACCACCGCCCCCGCCCTCCCCTGGTGCGAGCCCGAGCCCTGCTCCGACCTTCAATCCGGAAGAGGCTCGGCAAAGCCTGGAAGATTACCTCAAACAAGTGCTCCAGCAGAAGTTTGAGGCTGATCCGGACTTTGCAAGCGAATATCGGGACTTTCGGATGGACGACTTCATGGACAACCTGCTGGCTTGGGTGGATCGCACTTATCAGAGGACGGGACAGGAAAACGAAGCAATTGCCGACAAGCGGGCTCCCTTCTACAGCGTTTCGGAACTCCGGATGATTCAGCCACTGGATGACGCGCTCTACGACGTGCTGGCTCCCACTCTCACCGTCAGTCCGACGCCTGGAGTCAACGTGAACACGATGAATCCCTTTGTGTTACAGGCGCTCTTCCCGGAAATGACCCAGGAAGAGGTCGATGAGTTCTTCAAATACCGCGATTCCGAGGAGGAAGACCACCTCTTCAAGTCTGAGGATGAATTCTTCAAATACATCAGCCAGAGCGTTTCCCGCCTTGCTGGCGCCGATTCGATCACACAGGTCAAAGAGCAGCTAGCTCGCAGGAACATCCGCATAGTCGTCGACGAAAGCAACTTCAAGATCACGGTGCAGGCGAAGGTGAACCAGTCCACGCGCCTCATTGAGGCGTGGATCACGCTCGGGACCTCGGCGAAAAAAGACCCCGCCCGTGAGGTCGGATTGCCTGAACCCGAACTCGGAATTCCTGCGGCAGGAACACCAAAAAAGAAAGCTGATGCTGGCTTGAACGTCACTTTCATGAGAATTTTATAGAGAGGCGAATACATGCGAATCCTGGGCATCGATCTCGGAGCAAAAAGCGTGAAGGCCGTGGAGCTGGAAAGCTCCTTCGGAAGATTCGAGATCCACGATTACTATGAGCAGCCGATCGGGATAGGTTCTGACGGCCAGCCCGATCCGGAGTCCGCCGTGAGGCGACTCATAGAGTCGCTTCCACGAAAACCTGACAAGATAGCCGTCGCGGCAAAACCGGGAACCGTCACGTTCCGCAATCTCCGCATACCCACCCGAGGGAAAAAAGCGATACAGGCCGCTGTCGGCTTCGAACTGGAGGATGAACTTCCGTTCCCGATGGAGCGCTCGTTCCACGATTATAGCATGCTTGGTCAGAGCAAGCAGGGAAGCGTCGTACACGTAGCTGTCTCGTTGAAGTCCGCCGTGGCTTCCTGGATCGCGTTCTGGAACCGCTGCGGGATTGACCCGGATCTGCTCACGACCGAAGCCTGGGCGTACCGGACGCTGCTGAACAAAGTCGTTCCGCAGCAGGAGGCTGGCGTCTCGCCCGTCCTGCTTGCCCAGATCGGTCAGAGCCGAACCACTGCATACATACACTGGCAAGGCGCACCGGCGCTGGCCCGTGAAATGGACTGGGGCGGACGCGACTTAACGCTCGCGATCGCGAAAAAATATGGCATTCCCTACGACGAAGCGGAAAAGGCGAAAATCGATGGATTCGTTCTTCCTACAGCCCAGAAGCAGAACGTCACGCCTGAGCAGACTGAATTCTCGGACACTCTGATCGAGCCTCTTCGAATTCTGATACGCGACCTTCATCAAGCGGTGCTGACATGTAAAAACGTCACAAAAGATCCGCCTGAGACCATTTTTCTTGCGGGAGGAACCTCGTTGCTTCCGGGTCTATCCGCTCACATCCAGGAAAGCCTCGGCATCGCAGTCAGACCGCTTCATGGGATGAGCGCAACTTCCGTTTCCGGGGTCACCTATTCCGAAGCCACCGAAGCAAGTTTCGCGCTGCCGATGGGACTTGCGCTTTGCATGGTCGGGCAGGAAAGAACATCAGCGATCAATTTTCGAAAAGGCGAATTTTCAAAAGAGGCGCGCGCTCAGGGTTTCAGGCTGCAGAACTTCCGCTGGGTCCTGACATCGGCAGGTGCCGTTCTGGCGAGCTTGTTCCTCAGTTTGGCCATACAAAGCCAGGTCTACAAATCAAAACTGGCGGACGCCGATCGGCAACTCAAACGAAACATCCAGTCGTTCTTCGGCCAGATTTCCGACAGCGCCGTGCGCACTTACATCGCCAGCACCAGCACCCTTCGATCAGCCGTAAGCACGGAACTTGAGCAGCAGCGACAGCTCAATTCGCTGGTATCACGGGATCCTGGCTCTCCTCTTGAAATCCTGAAGGATTTCTCGAGCGCCATTCCCAAGGACGTGGTGGTGGATGTTACTGAAGTCCAGGTTGGTGCGTCCCCCAGTGAACCCTACTCGCCTTCCAGCGAGCGGACCGTTCGACTGACATTACTAGTCTCCAATCCTCAGATGGCGGAAAAAATCACCTCCCTGCTGAGCGGACGAATATCGGGCCTGGAAAAGGGAAAAGTGGAAGAAGTCCCGGGCCAAGACGGCTTGAAGAAATGGCAGATCAGCTTCTCGGGAAAACTGCCGGACGGGGAAACCGACGCACGCTCGAGTGCGAATGCGGAGGCCAAAGGTGGAAAATAAATCGCGTTTCAGACAATGGATGGACAGCATCGGCGAATCACTCGCCGAACAGCAATGGTTTCAGGAACTCCGAGGCAAATGGGATGAACTCGACACGCAAAGCCGACTTTACCTGAAGCTTGGCAGCCTTGCCGCTTCCCTGCTACTCGTCATCGGGCTCGTGCTCGGATCCGTTGTGCATGTATATCGCATCAAGAAAGAGTATACGACGAAGTCAGACCTTCTGACCTTGATCTCCTCGGCCAATGACGAACTTCGACTTCTGAGGGACGCGAACCGCGGCATCAGTGCGCCATCCGCGGCCGGCCCGTGGCCGGAATATCTCCAAAGCGCCGCGACCAGCGCGGGAATTGATCCAGCCAAGGTGACTGTCTCTGCGGAAAAACCGGGAAAACCGCCGGCCGCAGGACGTGATAAGGAAGACGTGGCTGTCAAAGAAGCCCTCTTCGAGGTCTCCATCAAGCGCCTGAACGTGCGGCAGCTCGTCCGCTACGCGTATCAACTTGAGAACGGGACCAGACCCGTCAAAATACGACACATGGGAATCGAGGCCGAGAAGAACCTTTCCGGATACCTGGACGCCAAGGTCGCGGTATCCGCTTTCTCAGTCGCTTCGAAATAGTTACGAAAGGAATGCCAGTGAACGTGAATACAGGCCCCATGAGCCCTGACGATGAGATCCAGCCGATCGAGGACTATCCCGACTCTTCAACCCAGACTCTCGAAACACGCCGTCCCCCAACTCGCTTCGAACGCGTCCTGAAGAGAGTCGGCTGGATTTCGCTCGCTTTCTTCTTTCTCATCTTTTTCACACTCCTCAAACTGCCGGAGGACCGGCTGAAGAATACGATCCAGGGTTACCTTACATCGATGCTCGCGGATCAGGGATTCTCATTCACGGCCGAAAAAAGCCGCCTTTCGATTGGACTTGGCGTTTCATATGAGCTTGAAAAGGTGACCCTCAGGCCCCCGGCGCCTGCAACCCCGATCCGGCTGGAGAGACTCGGCGTTTCGCCCTCTCTGCTCCCAATGCTTTTTGGCCGGCGTGGTGGCCGCTTCTGGATGGAAGCAGGCTCGGGAAAAATCACGGGTTCCATCTCCATGCGCGGCTCACAAGTCAGCGCGTCATTTGACTCGAAAGACATGGACCTGAAACAGCTCGGCATCCCGGGTGCATTCACTCCTGTCGCGGCGGAGGGCATATTGTCGGGGTCCGGCGAGATCTCCGGCGATTTCGGAACTCCCGCTTCAATCAGCGGAAAAGCGAATATTGTTCTCAAAAAAATCGTCATCGCCCAGCAAAACATCATGGGTTTTGCCATTCCCAAAATCGGCATTTCCGATGCCATCGCTGATGTCGTCATCGAGAAGGGTAAACTCCGTATCCAGGAATTCCGTTTTGGCCGTGAAGGCGCCTCCCCTCCGGATGATATCCGTGTGACATTCACGGGACAGATCACCCTGGCCCCCGATCCGCTGGGTAGCACGCTTGATCTCAAGACACGCTTCAGCTTCTCCCCTGCTGTCTTGCGGTCATTCGCTCTGGTGGAAGCCATGCTGGCGGCAGGGAAACAGCCGGACGGAAGTTATTCTTTTCTGCTGAAAGGTCCCGCGTATTCACCCACTCCAACTCCGGTGGCACCATGAGCGACCTAGAAGAAGCATTGCAGGCAGCACTCGAAGCGAAACTCGCCCGTGATGGCGGCTCACCAGTGAATCTAGCCGAATCCATCCGCTATTCTCTGCTCGCTCCCGGAAAAAGAGTCAGACCGAGACTGACACTCGCTTGCGCCGAGATGGTCGGCTTGAGTTCGAAAGCCGCAATGCCTGCAGCACTCGCGCTGGAGATGATTCACTGTTTCACCTTGATTCACGATGATCTTCCCTCCATGGATGACGACGATTTCCGCCGGGGCAGGCCATCAAACCATCGAGTTCATGGCGAAGGACTCGCCCTGCTGGCAGGCGATGCTCTCGTGGCGCTGGCAACGGAAGTGCTGGCCGACTCAGCCTCTGAAGTGCCTCCCGAAAACTTTCTCAGGGCCTTGCAGCGTTTCTGCTGGGCCATCGGACCCCGAGGCGTGATTGGCGGGCAGGCCGCGGAAATGCTCCTTCATTCGGACTCGACACTGCACGATCTGAAACGGATGCATGAAGGCAAGACAGGGGCGCTTTTCACCGCCGCTCTGCTGATTCCCGCGGATCTGGCCGGTATCAGCGAGACCTCTGAAAAAGGCCGGGCCATCCGCGATTTCGCCTTTGAGCTGGGTTTTGCATTCCAGGTAGCCGACGATCTTGCCGATGCCGAGCAGGACCAAGGGCGGCCCATGACCATTCTGTCTTATCTCCCGGAGGAAAAAGCGCGCGAGCTGGCTGATTCCGCACTGGAACACGTTTGTCGCGGGCTCGAAAACAACTGGGGCAAAGACGTTGCACGGCCACTCGTGGATATCGCGTCCCAAGTACGCAATTCTCTCGGGACATGAAGGTGCGAACGCGAACCCGAAGTTTTCTCTGGTTCACCGATCCGTGGGAATGGATGTACCATCCTCTGGATACGACGATGCGACTCGCGCAGGAGTCATCCCTTCTCGGACACGGAAACTACTGGGCCAGCGTCAAGACCCTCAGGCTCGAAAACGGCAAAATACTCGCGGATGTGCACCCGCTGGAACTTGCCCCCGACGACCCCGATGCGCGCGGCGGCCCCATGAAGCGCGGTAAAAGCACACCCCTTACGCCAGCCGCATTTGACTGCATCCAATGGCGTATGGACCCGCCTGTCGATCACACGTACTACCATCCTCTTCAGATACTTCTTCTCGGAATTCAGGGCTCCCGCAGGAAACCCGAAATCGTGAATCCGCCCGAAGCTCTGTGCTTCGCGAATGAAAAAATGGAACCAGCGCTTCTCGGTGACTTCATGCCAGCAAGCGTGGTGAGCAGCCAGTGGCAGCCCCTTTCTGAATTCGGATTGAAAGAAGGCCGCACAGTACTGAAACCTCTCGACTGGTGCCAGAGCAAGGGTATTGAACTCCTCGACTGGCGAACAGCCGAAATGCAGGCAGCTTCGAAGGCCCTGCTCGAGAAATCCACCGATCAATTCAAACGTCCGGTCCTGCTGCAGCGTTATCTTCCTGGCATCCAGCAAGGCGAACGTCGCCTCTGGTTCGCTGATGGCAAACCGATCGCCCATATGTTGAAGTTTCCGGTTCAGGGAGACTTTCGTGTAAACACAGATCGTGGAAGCCGAATGGAACTCGCGCCTTTAACAAAAAAAGAGCAGCGAGTGATACCCGCAATCGCGCGTCGTCTTCGTGCTCGCAAAATCCGGCTCGCCGCTGTCGATTTGATTGAAGCCAAGGTGAGCGACTATAATTTCACGAGCCCCGGGTTGATCCCCCAGATGGAAAACCTGACAGGCGAAAACCTCGCCCGGAAGATCATGAAAGCGCTGTCAAAGGCGACCTGAACCGCTACCGATCAGTAACCGAAAAGACTCGTGAGCCGCGTCTGCCCGAGCGAACTCAATTCCTTTGCAAGCGCACTGATTTCTTTCAAACGGTCTTCCCGTTCCGTATCGCGCGCAGGGCGGACCGTTTGTTCCTTATAACTGCGAAGTTCGCCTTCCGATCTCAAATCGCGCAGACGCTTTTTCGCGCCCTCGATCGAGTAACGCTCGCTGTAGAGAAGATGTTTGATCATCAAAATCGTTTCCACGTGGCTGCGGCGATAAACACGTTGCCCTGTAGTCGATTTTTCAGGCGCGATAAACGGAAATTCCGTTTCCCAGAAGCGAAGCACATAGGGCTTTACGCCCGCGAGCTCCGCAACGTCACCGATTCTAAAAAACAGCCTGTCGGGAATCCGAACTTCAGGCTGTTCCTTCATCATCCTCGTCCTCGTCTGCAGCTACCTGTGTGACCACGGCGCCTTCCAGGCTCGAGTTCACTTCAGCGCGCAGAACCTGCGAGGGACGAAAGGTCAGCACTCGACGAGCACCGATTTCAATGCTTTCGCCGGTCTGAGGATTACGGCCGATGCGCGAACGTTTTTCGCGCACGACAAAATTGCCAAATCCTGAAATTTTAATCTTCTGGCCTTGAGACAAGGTCGTCTTGATCGTGTCAAACACGAGTTCCACCAGATCTGCCGCTTCTTTTTTTGAAAATCCGATTTTCTCGTAAAGCGCTTCAACGATATCCGCTTTGGTCATCGCCACCGGTGCATTCTCCTCTTGTATTGCAGCAGGCTTCCCGCCTAGCTGCGCAGCTCTGCGCCGAGTTCCTTCTTCCAAGCCTCCAGAATCCGCGCAGAGGCGGCTTCCGTTTCAGACTCTTGAAGACTTCGGCTTTCTTCATAAAAGATAACCCGTACCGCAACGCTTGTCATCCCCTGCGGCACCTGAGAACCACGATAAATATCGAAAATCCTTGCACCCTTTGCCAGTGGCTTGCCTGCCTTGAGGGCTAGTTGAGTAATTTTGTCAGCTGTGACCTCTTCGCTCACGAGCAAAGCAAAATCCCGCTCCATTGGCGGAAACTCCGACCAGCGCTGGAATGGCCTGGCTTCGGTTGCCGGCCGCGCAAGCTGTGCAAGCACGTCCCAGCTCAATTCCGCGAGCCAAAGCGGGGCCTGGGCCTTTAATTCGCGTGATTTACCGGGGTGAAGCAACCCGAAGTACCCGGCGACATCCTTGCCCACCAGAACCTCCGCACTTTTACCTGGATGAAGGAGCTCCCTGAATGCCTGCATGTCGGGATCCGGATGAGTTCGACCGCTGGAGAGCCCCTGAATCCGGACTCCGCGGACACCCAGTCCGGTGAGCAATGACTCCATCACAGCTTTCAAATCATAGAAATCGCACTGGCCCTGCTCGTTGCTCAGGCCTCCGGCGAAACGAGCACCGGATAGCGCGACCGCGATGCGCCAGCGCTCGTCAACGCCTGTACGAAGCTCATCAAGTGCGCGAATACTTGCTTCCCCGTCACCATTGAATCGAAATGCCGGACGAATTTCAAAAAGTCGGATTGCAGGGCTTTCAGAACCAAAATGCCTGTTCCAGGTTTCAAGCGTGTTTTTCACGAGGCCTGGTATGAGAGAAGGAACGAGCGCTTCATGTTCCTCGCTCAAGGGATTCAGCAACGTGGCGCTTGAACTCATTCCAAACCGCGAGAGCCAGCTCTTGCTGGTAAACGCGAAGTTCAAGGTCTCATTCAGTCCGGACTGCATCAAGATGTCCTTGGCGCGCTCCGTGAGCACCTGCCGTGACAACGAAGGTGATGAGGATACGGACGTAGGCGCGGAGCTGAGCTCAGGAATCGTTTCCGCGATCTGGTCGTAACCGAGAGATCGTGCGATTTCTTCTGATAGATCTTCGCGGCTCGCAATATCCAACCGATAGGAAGGCGGAGTCACAGTCCACTCGCGAGCTCCCTTCTGAATCGAGCAATCCAGGCCTTTCAGAACTGATTCAGCCTTGTCAGAACTTACCTTCATCCCAAGGAAAGACTCGAAAAAACCGGGTTCCACGACTATTTTCCGTCCGGCGGGTTCTCGTCGGACCGGCTGAATCGCAGCGCCTGCCCCGACCACTTTACCTCCGCCCAGGCTGGTGATCAGCTGAGCAAGACGCGAAGTGACGTAAGGAAGCGCGCCGGGATCGATTCCTTTTTCGAAGCGAATCGCCGCTTCTGTTCTTCTCTGGTGACGAAAGGCGGCACGCCGCACACGGACGGGATCAAACTCAGCGCATTCCAGGAAGACCCTGGTCGTGCTGGCCGCGACTTCAGAATTCCCGCCGCCCATGACCCCCGCAAGACCGACCGCGCGCTCGCCATCATAAATCACCAGCTCAGTCCCATTCAGGGTCGCGGTTTGCCCATCGAGCAAAGGCAGTTCCTCACCTTCGCGCGCCGCTCTGACGCCAATCAGGTTTCCATGAATTTTATCAGCATCATAAGCGTGTGTCGGATGCCCGAGTTCCAACATAAGAAGATTACTGGCATCCACGACGTTATTGATGGACCGGCTACCCAAGGCTTCGAGGCGCTTGACGAGCCAATCAGGTGAAGGTCCAATGCGAACGCCTTCAATCAGACAGCCGAAAAACTGTGGGGCTGCATCGCCGGCTTTCAACTCGATCGCCACGGGCGATGTTTTAGTAAAATCCAGCAACTTTACATCAGGCCGTTTCGGTTGGACCGAAAGCGCGGCGGCGACCTCGCGCGCAATTCCCCAGTGGCTCAGGCAATCACCGCGATTCGCGGTCAGTTTCAGGGTCAGAATTACATCGTCTTTTCCTAACGTGTTCGCCAGCGGCACCCCAAGACCTGCGTCAGCGGGGAGTATCAAAATACCGTCCGAGATTTCCGCGAATTTCAGTTCTTCCTCGGAACAGAGCATCCCGTTGGACTGCACGCCACGAATCTTGCTTACCTCGATTTTCAGGCCGTTCGGGAGATTCGCCCCTGGCTGAGCAAGCGCCACCTTATCTCCGGCTTTCATGTTTTGAGCGCCGCAGACTATTTGAACAGGCTCTCCGGAACCAATCGTCACCATACATACGCTTAATCTGTCGGCCTGCGGATGCTGGGACTTCTCGAGAATCTGGGCGGTAATGACTTTTTCAAGGCCGCGCGACTGCGGCTCGATCGATTCCACTTCGAGGCCCCGCGAAGTCAGAAGATCAGCAAGAGCCTGCGGGCCCGCCAATTTGCCAAGATCCACCATTTCGGAAAGCCACTTCCAAGAGATCCGCATAGCCGCACCGCTCCTGAGAAATCAGAATTGTTTGAGGAATCGCACGTCGCTCTGGAACATCAGGCGAAGATCCGGAATTCCATGCAGGAGCATCGCGATTCTTTCGACACCCATTCCAAATGCGAAACCGCTCAATCCCAGCTTGCGATAATCATCCCCATAGCCTGCGGTTTCAAAAAGACGCGGATGCACCATACCGGCACCCAGAATTTCAAGCCATCCAGTACCTTTGCACACACGACAGCTGTCGGAAGGCTTCGCTCTGCAGAGAAAACAACTTACGTCGACTTCCGCTCCGGGTTCCACGAACGGAAAATAGCTTGGTCTCAGGCGAATGCGCGCTTCGGGACCGAACATCTCACGAGCGAAAAACAGCAAGGTGCCTTTCAGATCGCTCATCTTGACGTCCCGATCCACCCACAGTCCCTCGACCTGATGGAACATCGGAGAATGCGTCGCATCGCTGTCGCTTCGATAAACAGCACCGGGCGAAAGAATACGAACAGGCCACTTTTGTGACCGCATCGCGCGCATCTGAACCGCTGTCGTATGCGTGCGAAGAACGACCCCAGGACCCATGAAAAAAGTGTCCTGCATATCCCTTGCGGGGTGATCCGCCGGAATATTAGCTGCTTCGAAATTCAGAAACTCCGTCTCCACCTCAGGACCGGTTGCGGTATCGAAACCGAGACGGCTGAAAATCTGATTGATGCGACGAAAAGTCTGCGTGACAGGGTGAAGAGACCCGCGATGCGGCAACCGCGAAGGCAAAGACACGTCGATCCGCTCGCTCTTGAGTTGCTCATCTAACTGAGCCTTCTCCAGAACGGATTTACGCTCATCAAGCGCCGCTTCGATCTTTCGCTTCCACTCGTTGGCGGCAGCTCCAATGACCGGTCGTTCCTGGGCGGATACGCTCCCTAAGGTTTTCAGAACCTCGCTGAGAGCACCCTTTTTCCCAAGAACACTGATACGGATCTGCTCGATCGCTTCAAGCGTCGATGCAGCACTAACATCCTTCAGGGCCCCTGCCCCGATCGCGTTCAGTTTCTCGACCATTTTTCGCGCAAGACGCGAATCAGGCCGCGCGGACCTGATTGATGATGGCCGTCAAAGTGGCCGGATCTTCAATGGCGATGTCCGCAAGAATTTTGCGATCGAGCGCGACCTGCGCTTTTTTCAAAGCGGAAATCAGGACGTTATAGCTCAAATCATTATTATTCGCGGCCGCAGAGATACGGGCGATCCAAAGCTGCCGGAAGTCGCGCTTCTTCACGCGACGATCGCGATAAGAATAGATATAAGCACGGTCTACAGCTTCTGCTGTACGGCGGATTTTATTTTTTCTGCCGAGTACAAAGCCTTCGGCCCTGTCCAGAATTTTATTGTGACGACGACGACGTTTAAAACCACGTTTTGCGCGAGGCATTGAAAAGCTCCCTTTTTCTCAGATGACTAGATTTACTTACCGTAAGGCATACACTTTTCGATGTGCTTGATATCGCCATCGGCAAGGTAACCAGCGGAGCGTAGCTTCAGTTTAGCTGCGGAATTTTTATGGCCCAGATTATGGCGCTTGCCTGCCCGCTTGAATTTAACTTTGCCGGTAGCAGTAAAGCTAAACCGTTTTGCAGCTGCCTTCTTTGTTTTCAGTTTCATCTCGTCCTCAAATCGAAATACAATCCAAAAGTTCGCCGTTTTTCTCTGTTAAATCCCTGGTGATAACGGCTTTAATCGTAAGGGTGCACCGTACTCCAAAACCCCAAAATCCGTCAAGGGGATAGAGTGGCTTGCTCGGGTTTATCCGTTTTTCACCGGGTACAGCTCAAACCAACAGGATTCAGCCTTCGTTTTCGCCCGAAGAACCCTGGGACCCCACGATCGAAGGTCCACTTGAACCCGTCTCAGAAGTCCGAATAATCGGGCCATGCTTCGCAGGGCCAACAGGCTTTTTGCCTGGGGCGAGAACCATGATCAGCTTCTTGCCTTCCAGCTTCGGGGGAGCCTCGATGGAACCGATATCCTTCACCCGCTCAGCGAGATCGCGCATGATCTTGAAGCCCTGGTCCACATAAGTGATTTCACGGCCTCGGAACATGATGGTGATCTTGGCTTTATCGCCGTCTTCCAGGAACTGCCGGATATTGCGAAACTTATACTCAAGATCATGCACATCGGTCTGAGGGCGAAGCTGCACTTCCTTCACCTTGATGACCGTCTGCTTTTTACGAGCTTGATGTTCTTTCTTCTTTTTCTCGTATTTAAACTTACCGTAATCGCAAATCTTGCAAACGGGCGGCTGAGCGTTCGGCGAGACCTCCATGAGGTCCAAGCCTTTCTCGCGAGCCATTTGGAGTGCTTGTTGAGTGGGAACAACTCCCACTTGACCCCCGTTTTCGTCGATCAAGCGCACCTGAGGGACACGTATCCTCTCATTAATGCGGTGCTCGTCTTTGCTGGGAGGAAGTTGGCCGCGGAAGCGCGGGCGGAATGATGGGCCGGACGGACTGGAAGGTGTAATCGCCATTCGTATTTTAGTTCTGAAAAAAGACTCCTTTTCTTCTGAAAGAAATACCGAAGGGTTTCACTCCTGTCAAGTTACAGGACAAGTAGCCCTTCGGTTAATTCAAGGAGTACTGAGGCTGAGCGTCAGCCGTGGGCCTGTGCAGCAGCGGCTGACTTCTTCCGCGCGGTCTTTTTGCGGGGGGCTGACTTCTTCTTTGAGCCCTTGGCTTGGGTTGTTTTACCAATTCGATTGAGCAGGCGCTCAAACTCTTTTTTCTGGGTTTTGGCGAACTGGCGGAGCTTTTTAACCTCGCCCGGAATCTGCTTTTGCATTTTCTCAAGTTCTTTGCGTTCGCGCTCCAGGAACGTCTTCACCCTGGAGACATCGGCGGAAATGAGCTTTTTCACTTCTTTCCCCTGACGCTCAGCATATTTCCGAGCTTCGTCCACCCAATCCTGATTATTCAGCAGAGTCTGGAATTTAACCTGCGCGCTCTTCAGCTGATCAACGATCTTTTTGAGTTCCGTATTTACCGTATCCATGATTTTTGCCCTCATTTTGCGAATCCCTATGCAGGATGTACCACGGGCCGCCCGCCTTCGTAAAGACAACGACCGCCTCTTGGCACCTAGCCCCTGGCCAGACTTGACCACTCGCCGCTGCCGTTTTCGACCTGAAACTTGCGCCAATTCAGTCCTCAGTACTCAGATGTCCCAGTGTTTCGCAATAGGCACCCGGCGACCGATTCCGAATGCCTTTGAGCTGACCTTCAGCACCGGGGCTGTCTGCCTGCGTTTGTATTCATTGATCTCGACCTTCCGAAGCACGTCCCGGGCCCAGGGACCGTACTTACCGATCAGATCCTCGAGGGGGGCATTCCTCTCCAAGTACTCATGAAGAAGCGCGTCTAAGTCGTCGTAAGGCGGTAACGAGTCCTGGTCCGTCTGATTGGGCCTCAACTCGGCAGAAGGGGGTTTGGTGATGGAGCGCTCCGGTATAGGTTTGCCGAACGCGAGATTGAGGTACCGGGCGAGTTCATAGACACGCGTCTTCAACACATCCCCAATGGGAGCAAGCGCGCCCACCATGTCGCCATACATGGTACAATAACCCGTTGCGAGCTCAGACTTGTTGCCGGTCGTTAATACCAAGCCTCCGGTATTATTCGCCACTGTCATCAACATAAGACCGCGCAACCTCGACTGGAGATTTTCCTGGGCTAACGGATTGAGCTGACCACCGGTATCCGCCAGTTCACGGCTCGAGACGGAAAACAGGAATTTGATCGGCTTTACATCAAAGCGGATCCCAAGAGCCGCAGCGAGCAACTGGGCGTCTTCCATACTGTGACTGGACGAGAACTGACTGGGCATCGCAATGCCGAGCACGTTCTTTGGACCGAGGGCCTGTGCCGCAAGCACGGCGACTACCGCCGAATCAATTCCGCCGCTCAGTCCGAGAATGGCCGACTTGAATCCCGTTCGTTGAAAATAATCGCGAATACCCATTATGAGGCCCGCACAGAGAACACCGATCTCTTCCGGTTCACCTTGCACCAAGGCTTCAGAAGACGGCGTTTCCCAATGAAGGCCGCCCGCCTCTGTGGTCTCAAGAAGACCAAACGAGGTACGAAAAAAAGGAAGCCTTCCGGCCAGCACTCCTTTGGAATCAATGGCAAAGGAGCCTCCGTCAAAAAGAATCTCATCAGTCGCGCCGACCTGATTCACATAAACCAGGGGGACCTTGAGATTGCGCGCGATATCCGCGTGGATTCTTTCGCGACGTGGGCGCTTGGCCCATTCATAGGGACTTGCCGAAATCGAGATGATCAGATCAGCAAGCGAGTCCCGATAACACTCAACCGGATTTCGGCCATAAAGCCTGCGCCCCAAGGCGGGGTCTTCCGCCCAAAGGTCCTCACAGATGGCCATCGCAATCCGAGTCCCATCACAGTCCCATGTGGAAATCTCGGATGCCGGCTCGAAGTACCGTGTCTCGTCAAAGACATCGTAAGTGGGCAGCAAAGTCTTGGCTTGCCGGAAAACGCGCTTACCATCCTCAAGGATGGTCACCACGTTCTGAGCGGCGCGTCCTATTCCGGACGGGTTCGGCGCAATATGGCCAACCGCCAGCGCACAGGAATGCCCCCTCGTAGCCCCGAGAAGATCTTCGATAGCCCGGTCATTTCTCTCGAAAATTTCCGGGCGTTCCACGAGGTCGTGTGGCGGATAGCCGCAAACACCCAGCTCCGGAGTGATCAGAAGCCGCGCTTTCTTTGTACACGCGCGCTGATAGGCCTCTTTCAACTTCTTGACGTTGGCCTCGAAGGCCCCCACGACAGGATCAAGTTGAGCGACGGCAATACGCATGCAGTCAGTCTAACTCAGAATCGCTTCTGAATCTCAGCAGAGTCGAAGAAATAAGCGATTTCGCGTTCGGCAGATTTCGGACTATCAGACCCATGAACCGCATTCGCTTCCATGCTGTCGGCGAAATCCTTGCGAAGAGTGCCATCGGCCGCCTTGGCAGGATCGGTCGCACCCATGATTTCGCGATTCATCGCAACGGCATTCTCACCTTCCAAAACCATCAGGAGGATCGGACCGCTCGTCATGAACTGAACAAGGCTCTGGAAAAAAGGCCGGTTCTGATGCTCGATATAGAACCCTTCCGCCTTTTCGCGGGAAAGACGTGTCATCTTGGCCGCCGCGATCCGCAGCCCGCGTTTCTCAAAACGGGTGATGATCTCGCCCATCACGTTCTTGGAGACGGCGTTCGGTTTGATGATTGAAAAAGTTCTTTCGTGAGCCATCTGAATGGATTCCTTTCAAAAAAACACGGTCAAGACAGTGTCAGTTACAACTCAAGTCATTGTAAATACGAGAGCGTTTCGTTCGTAGCGCAAATGCAAACGAATTGCGAGGGCAATCTCAGCTCGCGGACATCGCTGATTTCAGCGTGGTCCCGAGATCCGCAGGACTACGGGCGATACGAACGCCTGCTGCCTGCAGTGCCTGAAATTTCTCTTCAGCTGTGCCTTTGCCGCCGGAAATAATCGCCCCAGCGTGGCCCATGCGTTTACCGGCAGGCGCGGAAGCGCCGCCAATAAAGCCCGCAACCGGCTTACGCATTTCGCGCTTGATGAAATCAGCCGCTTCTTCTTCAGCTGTGCCACCAATCTCGCCAATCATGATCACGCCATGCGTGTCCGGGTCTCGATTGAAAGCGTCCAACACATCGATGAAATTCGTGCCATTAATCGGATCGCCGCCGATACCAACACACGTGCTCTGACCGATGCCAAGCTGAGTGAGCTGGAAAACCGCTTCGTAAGTCAGCGTACCGGAGCGCGAGACAACACCGATGTTGCCGGTTTTGTGAATGTGTCCCGGCATAATGCCGATTTTGCACTGACCGGGCGTGATGATTCCAGGGCAATTCGGACCAATGAGACGTGATTTCGTGCCTTGAATGTATTTCTTCACCGCGATCATGTCGCGGACCGGAATTCCTTCAGTGATGCAGGTAATGAGCGCGATGCCGGCATCGGCCGCCTCGCAAATGGCGTCCGCAGCGCCCGGAGGCGGAACAAAAATCATCGTCGCATTGGCGCCCGTTTTTTTGACCGCATCAGTTACGGTGTCAAATACGGGGAATCCCTCATGCACCTGTCCACCGCGTCCCGGCGTCACGCCGCCGACGACTTGCGTGCCGTAATCGCGGCAAGCCTTCGCGTGGAATGTCCCCTGAGAGCCCGTGATACCCTGAACCAGCAACTTTGTATTCTTATCAACCCAAATGGCCATTGTCTTAGGCTCCTTATTTGCCGGCTTTTGCGGCGGCGACAACTTTTTTAGCGGCATCGGTCAGACCATCCGCAGGAATGATCTTGAGTCCTGAGCTAGCCAGGATCTCCTTGCCCTTTTCAACATTGGTTCCTTCAAGTCGAACGACAAGGGGAACCTGAAGCTGAAGTTCACGTGCGGCGGCAATGACACCTTCGGCAATGACATCGCACTTCATGATGCCGCCGAAAATATTGACCAGAATCGCCTTCACCGCGGGATCCTTCAGAATGATCTTGAAAGCATGTGCGACCTTCTCTTTTGAAGCGCTTCCGCCTACATCCAGAAAGTTCGCCGGCTCGCCGCCATGAAGCTTAATGATGTCCATGGTGGACATCGCAAGACCAGCGCCGTTCACAAGGCAGCCGATATTGCCATCGAGCGCGATGTAAGCGAGATCATATTTCGATGCTTCGACGTCCTGAGCGTTCTCTTCCAGAAGGTCGCGCATTTCAACAATCTCGGGGTGCCTGAAAAGGCCGTTATCATCGAAATTGAATTTCGCGTCCAGCGCAACAAGGCTCCCCTGCTTCGTCAGAATCATCGGATTGATTTCAACCAGCGAGCAATCCGAATCAAGGAAGCACCGGTAGACGTTGCCGAAAAACTTCACGGCTTCTTTCGTTTGCTCCGGAGTGAGCCCCAGACCGACGGCAAGCTTCCGGCCATGAAAAGACTGGTAACCGAGCGTCGGATCCACGGCGACTTTGAAAATTTTCTCGGGATGCTTGGCAGCAACCTCTTCGATCTCCATGCCGCCTTCGGTGGAAGCCATCATCACAATCTGCGAGATGGCGCGATCGATCACGACACCGAGGTAAAATTCGCGGGCGATATCGGAACCTTCTTCGATCCAGACCTTATGAACTTTCTTACCCTGTGCGCCGGTTTGCGGTGTCACGAGCGTCTTGCCCATGATCTCCTGAGCGGCAGCCTTCACAGAGGGAACATCCTTGCAAACTTTCACGCCACCGGCCTTACCGCGACCACCGGCATGGATCTGGGCTTTGACAACCCACACGCTGTTACCTTGGGCTTTGGCGAGGTCCTGCGCGGCACTTGAAGCGCGCTCAGCAACGTTCGCACCTTCTTCGATGAGACGCCCCTCGGGAACTTTTACCCCGAATTTCTTTAAAAGCTGTTTTGCCTGGTACTCATGGATGTTCATTACAATGGTCCTTACGGCGGGAGCTCCGCTCGCTATCGCTCGCTTGACTCCCCGCCTGGTAAATCCGCGAATCGATTCGCGTGTTCAAAATAGGGGTTGCCGGCTCGGCGCCGACAACCCCGCTCACAACTGATTACCCGAGAAGGTCGGCCACACCGGTACGCTCTTCTTCGAGCTCCTTCAGCGTGGTGTTCATCTTCTCGCGCGAGAACGTGTCGATCTCAAGACCTTGCACGATCTTGTATTCGCCATTTTCACAGGTACACGGATAGCCGTAAACGATTTCCTTCGGGATATCGTACGAGCCGTCTGACGGAACACCCATGGTCACCCATTCGCCCCGGGTGCCGAGCACCCAGTCACGCATGTGATCGATCGCGGCGTTCGCGGCGCTCGCAGCCGAGGACGAACCGCGAGCTTCGATGATCGCGGCGCCACGTTTGCCGACCATCGGCATGAACGTTTCACGATTCCAGGTTTCGTCGTTGATGACGTTCTTCAGGCTGTCACCATTCGTCGTCGCAAAGCGATAATCCGGATACATCGTCGGGCTATGATTGCCCCAGACAGCGATCTTCTTCAGGCTGCCGACCGGGCGCTTGGCCTTGTCAGCGAGCTGCGCCATCGCGCGGTTCTGGTCGAGGCGAAGCATGCCGGTGAAGTTTTTGCCCTTCACGCGTCCATGTTTCAGCGCGGTTTTCATCGCGATGTAGGCGTTCGTGTTGCACGGATTGCCAACCACGAGCACCTTCACGTTCGGATTGGCGTGCTTGCCGATGGCGTCGCCCTGGACCGTGAAGATCTTGGCGTTCTCGGTCAGGAGGTCCTTGCGTTCCATACCCTTCGTGCGGGGCTTGGCGCCGAACAGGAGACAGACGTCCGCGTCTTTGAACGCGACGTTCGGATCATCGGTGCCGACCATTCCCGCGAGAAGCGGGAAGGCGCAATCCTGAAGCTCCATCATCACGCCTTTCAGCGCGTTCTGAGCTCCGGTAAGTTCCAGGCACTGCAGAATGACAGGCTGATCTTTTCCGAGCATCTCGCCACTGGCGATGCGGAAAAGCAAAGCATAACCGATCTGACCGGCAGCGCCGGTTACCGCTACACGTACTGGGGTTTTCATTTGGATTCCCTTTCTTTGAAAGAGGGCTGGAAGCTCCGCTCGCACAAAGTGTTCGCTTGACTCTCCAGCCCCTCTTCCATGGTTGATTACATATGCTTAATAATCTGCTGACCGAACTCTGAGCACTTCACTTCCGTTACGCCGGACTGGCCTTCCTGCTTCATCAGGCGGGCGAAGTCGTACGTCACGTTCTTCGAAGCGATCGCACCATCCATGCCCTTGATGATGAGATCGGCGGCTTCCGTCCAGCCCATATAGCGAAGCATCATCTCACCCGAGAGAATCACCGAACCAGGATTCACCTTGTCGAGGTCGGCGTATTTCGGAGCCGTTCCATGCGTGGCTTCGAATACCGCGTGTCCGGTCAGGTAGTTCGCGTTTCCGCCCGGAGCGATGCCGATACCGCCGACCTGAGCTGCCAGGGCGTCAGAGAGATAATCCCCATTCAGATTCAAAGTCGCGATGACCTGGAACTCTTCCGGACGGGTCAGCACCTGTTGCAAGGTGATGTCAGCAATCGCATCCTTGATCAGGACTTTGCCTTTTGCGAGTTCCGCTTTCTGCTCGGCATTGGCGGCTTCTTCGCCCTTTTCTTTCTTGGTCCGCTCCCATTGATCCCAAGTATAGGTCTGGTCCGCGAACTCTTTTTCCGCAACGGCGTAACCGTAATTCCGGAAGGCGCCTTCCGTATACTTCATGATGTTGCCCTTATGAACCAAGGTGACCGACTTCGATTTGTTCTTGATGGCGAATTCAATCGCCGACCGAACCAGACGTTCCGTTCCTTGCTGGGAGACCGGCTTGACACCAAGGCCCGTGGTTTCCGGGAAACGAATCTTGCCGTAGTCTTTCGGGAAATTCTCCTTGATGAACGCGAGCATTTTCTTCGCGGCATCCGAACCGGCTTCAAACTCGATACCCGCGTAGATGTCCTCGGTGTTTTCGCGGAAAATGGTCATGTCCACTTTTTCGGGATGTTTCACAGGTGAAGGAACACCCTTGAAATAACGAACGGGGCGGAGACAGACGTAGAGATCGAGCATCTGCCGGAGCGCAACGTTCAAAGACCGAATGCCACCACCGATTGGCGTGGTCAGCGGCCCTTTGATCGAAACGAGATAGTGCCGCATGGCCGTGATCGTATCTTCAGGCAACCAGTTATTGAACTTATTGAACGCCTTCTCGCCGGCATAAACTTCAAGCCATTCAATCTTGCGTTCGCCTTTATAGGCTTTCGCAACAGCGGCATCCAATACAGCTTGTGACGAGCGCCAGATGTCGCGGCCAGTGCCGTCGCCTTCGATGAAAGGAACAATCGGATTTTTCGGCACATTCAATTTGCCGTTCGTGATCGTGATTGTCTCGCCCCTTGTCGGAGCGGCAATGGTCTGAAATTTAGGGTGATTTGACATAACTTGAGCTGCCTCCAGGAAAATCTATGAAAAAAGTATGAAAAAAACGTATTCGGATTCAGTGATTTTGTAATGTGAATCGACACTTTATTCAATGACCCTGTGTGTGGTCAATTGTCAAAAAATTCACGGCATGTTCATGCATGACGAAAATACTTTTCGCCTGGTGCGTCGCATTAAGTCACGCGATGCACGTGCAAGGGACCTTCCTGTTCATCTTTTATTTCAAGGCGCACCGTGGCAACAGCGCTGATATCGGATTCGTCATGGCTCACCAGCAGCATCGGAACTGGCCAGGCCTGATGAAGTTCCATGAGTTCCCGATGCAGAACTCCCCTCATTTCCCGATCCAGTGCGGAAAAAGGCTCGTCGAGCAGAATCAGTCGGGGTTTCCAGATCAATGCACGAGCAAACGCGATGCGTTGTCGTTCCCCCCCCGATAAGCGCATGACGGACTGTGAGGCATGAGACGCCATTCCCATTCTCTCGAGCCAGACCATGCCCTCCAATTCCCGTTTGCGCCGGGGAACGCGCCGCACGCGAAGCCCAAAGGTGACATTTTCAAGCACGCTCAACGCGGGAAAAAGCGCTTGATCCTGAAAAACGTATCCGATGCTCCGAGCTCCTGGCGGCAACTGCGTCACGTCAGTTCCATCCAGCAGAATCCGACCGCTATCCTCGTTTTCGAGGCCTGCAATGAGCCGCAGCAAGGTGGTCTTACCGCTCCCACTCGGTCCAACTAAAGCCGCCCGCTCATTCGCCCGAATCTGAAAACTTGCACGAAGGACGAAGTCTCCGATCCTTTTGGAAAGCCCATCGACTTTCAATTGCCGCGGCAGATGTTCTGGCTCATGAACGCTTGTCATAGAATCCCCATCTGGATACCAGAGCGATCGTTCCACTTGCCAGCACCAATAATACGGCCGAAAGGGCCTGAGCCTCTTCGAAACGATATTGCCCCATCCACCTGGACAGCAGCAACGGAAGCGGGAAAATCCCTTCCCCGTAAAATAAACTGACGGCGGCCACCTCACCCACGGACGCGCCCATGACGATTGCAAGCGCCGAGAAGATCGGCGATCGCAAACGAGGCCATTCCACAGCCAGAAAGCGCTGTAACTTCGAGGCGCCCAGGCCGGTGGCAGCCTCAAGAAGGATTTCAGGGGAAGAGCGCGCGACCGGCCAGATCATTCGAAAGGCAACCGGGGTGAAAAGGATCGCCTGAAGAGCAACCATCGCAGTGAGACTCCCCGAAAAAGGATCCAGCCATTTCCCGTACGCCAGCCAGAAACCAAGTCCCAGCACCAGGACGGAAATTCCCGAAGGCAATACCCAGAGCGTCGTAAAAAGTCGCTGCATGGCCGGGACTTTGGCCAGTGCCCTTGCCGCAAGAACGGATAAAAGCGTCAAGCCGAGCGTACCGATCCCGCTCAGGATTGCGAGAATCGCAGTCCATTTGAGCGGAGTTGAGAGCTGCTCGATCGATCCGGGAGCCAGAAGAGCCTGCCAAGGCTTCATCCCACTTGAGAATATCACCGCAACATATGGGACCATGAATAGTGCGGAAACCAGTGTCGTCGCGAAAACGAGCCAGCCCGACTGACGGCGCGATGAACCGGAACCCCGCGGCCGAACGCCAGCAGTCTCGCGTTCTGCCGCGGACCACGAGGGCTGAATGAGAAGCAAAAGAGCCCAGGGAAGAAGCGTCAAAGTCAATTCCCAGATGCCACAGGCCACGGCTCCATCGAGATCCAGGCTCCCGTACCGCATTCGTGCGTAAAGTGCGGTCTCAAGCGTCTGAACCGGAGGCCCTCCTCCAAGAATCAGAACAAGCGCGAAGCTCATCACGCAAAGAGAGAAAACCTGCGTCGCGGAACTCGCGAGAACCCACTTCACTGCGGGCCATGTGATCCATTTGAAACGCCCCCAACTTCCGGCTCCGAGAGTGCCTGCCGCATCGATCAGGTCATTCGCTATCCGGGCCCGCGATTCGGAGACAAGCAGAGCGACCCAGGGTGCATTGAAAAAAACATGAGCCGTCACTACACCGGCCGCCGTGTACGCCCAATCGAGCCTTAGCCCCGACTCCGCAAGAATGCCTGATCGTCCGAGCCAGATCACCCAGGCGGTCCCTGCAACGACCGTGGGAACGCCATACGGCATCGCAAGCAGCATCCGCCGCAAACCTGAGAAACGATCCGCGAGCGCAAGGGGCCTGCCAAGGACGAGCCCCAAAGGGAAACCGATCAGAATGGAAATCGCGGTGCTTACGGAGGCCTGAATCGCGGTGAATCGCACGATCTGGAGAATCTCGGGATCCAGCAGCGCCGTGACTGACCGCAAGCGGATCAGAACAGACCCCAGCGGGATCGCAACAAGCGCGAGCCATAGCAGTCCGCTTCCGGTCAACAATGAGGCCTTGATCCATCGATCCCTGGAAACATCTTTGGCCATTCATTATTCCCGTCGTGTGGATTTTGCGCCGCCAGCCACGATTCGCGCCCACTCGCCCAACGTCACCCGCGCATCGGAGGCGGAATCGGAGGTCTTCACCAGCTTCGCGGGTTTCCGGAGGTCTTGAAAACTCTTCGGCAATTTCACGTTCCGCCGAACGGGAAACATCCAGTTTCTGAGCGGAATTCGGCTCTGCACATCGGAAGAAAGGAGAAATTCGAGGAATTCACGTGCGAGCTTGCGCTGCGTCTCGGTTTGAATACCGCGCTTCACAAGCGCCGCGCCTTCAATCTGAACAGGCTGGCCCTCCCGGAACAACACGGCCTCGTAACGGCTCTGGCCGTTCTTCATCCGGTTCCCCCCATGCTCCACATGATAAGCCTCGCTCGTCGTATAACTCCAGACCAGCGGCGCCTCTTTTCTGAGAAACATGGAGTAGGCTGCATCCCACCCAGGCGTGAGCGTCAGCCACTGTGTACGAAGATCGCGCCAGAAATCCCATACTCCATCGCCGAGCACCGCTTTAGTATACAGAAGGAAGGCGAGGCCGGGCGTTGACGTTCTTGGATCCTGAAGCAATATATTTCTCTTCCATTCTGACTTGCGTAGATCCTGAAGCGAAGAAGGAGCACTCAGCTTGTCCGCCGAAAGTGCCTCCTGATCCGCGATCAGAGCGAAATACCCGTGATCAAACGGAAGAAAGCCGGAACCCACTTTCACTTCAGGCAGCACTTGCGAATAGCCCTCAGGCGACCACTTCCCCCACTCCTCGAGGAAAGGCTTAGCCTGCTCCCAGGTACGCTGGTCGAGCCCGATCACGAGCTGAGCTCCGGACGAACCTCGCTCGGCATCGAGCTGAAGCCTGGTCAGCAGTTGTCCCGCATCCCCCGAAGAAAGGGCCCTTACGCGGCAGCCGCAGCGCGCTTCGAAAATGGGCAGAATCTCTGGTCCGAGACCGCCCGCCGCAACAAAGCTGTCATAGGCATAAATCTGAAGATCCGCGGGCTTTTCAGCAGCAGAAGCCTGAGAGAAAGAAAACGCGACGAGGGCGGTTAAGGTTTGAAATCTTCTTTGCAGCACATGCGTTCAGGAATTAGCGAGACTTGTCCGGGTTGTTCTTACCCCCGCTCTCGACCTCGACACTCTCGCTCTGACCCGGACCTCTCGGCTTCAGGAGTCGGACCTTGTTCACCCGGTCTTCGCCATCGACTTCGAAACGCCAGAGGATTTCACAATTCTGCAGATGAGCCGTGGTCTCTTCCTGACTGGAACGGATATGCACGATGCCGTTCTCGTAAAGCGTTACGTCGGCGTTCTCAACGTAAGTGCCTTCTTCGCCGGGATAGAAGAAGATAATCCTCATGGCCCGGCCCTTTTTCAGGACTTTCGTCATAACATCTTTATCCTTTTCTTCCTTCTCTGACTCTTCCTGCGCGTGATCCGCGTTTTCACTCTCCTGTGCTCCGATCAGAACTTTCATTTTGTCGATAAATCCCATAACTTCTGCTCTCCGCGGATCCACCGCAACTACTCCCGATGCGTTCGCTCAAATCCAAAACGTCCAATTGGGCCAATTGGCTACTTCAACCATTTTCTCACACATGAGCGGAATCTCACGCGAAATCATGAGCCGGCTGTCGCGCCAGACGCCTTAGGCGTCAAACGAGGAGCCTTTTACGAACTTGCCAGATACTCACGTTTTGGCTAGTTCTACTATCTCAATCATTTGCGGGATACAACTGCAGGAAACACGCATGGGCACATTAGCGGGAACAGACGACCTGTTCGAGAAAATCAGCCAGCTGAAACGTCAAAAACAGGCGGTGATTCTGGCTCATTATTACCAGGAGCCGGATATCCAGGACATCGCTGACCATGTAGGCGACAGTCTCGAACTCGCCCGCGCCGCACAGCGTACCGAAGCGCCTCTGATTGTTTTCGCGGGCGTCCATTTCATGGCTGAAGGCGCCAAGATCCTGAACCCGAGCAGGAAGGTGGTCATGCCCGACCTGCGCGCCGGCTGCTCGCTCTCGGACAGCTGCCCGCCCGATGCGTTCGCCAGATTCCGCGCGAAACACCCGGATCATTTCGTGGTCACGTACATCAACTGCTCGGCCGCCATCAAAGCGCAGAGCGACGTGATCTGCACCAGCTCAAACGCCGTGAAAATCGTGAACAGGATTCCACGGGATCGGCCGATCCTTTTCGCGCCCGACCGGAATCTGGGTGCCTATGTGGCGAAACAGACCGGCCGCGAGATGCTTCTCTGGCAGGGAGCCTGCATCGTTCACGAGACCTTTTCTGAACGGAAGATCATCGATCTGCAGATCAGGAATCCTGAAGCGGAATTGATCGCGCACCCGGAATGCGAGCCCACGCTGCTTTCTCGCGCGGCTTTCGTGGGTAGCACCTCGGCACTCCTGAATCACGTCATCGAAAGCCCGAAGCAGACCTTCATCGTGGCGACCGAAGAGGGAATTCTTCATCAGATGCGAAAAAAAGCACCTGGAAAGAATCTGATCCCGGCCCCCCCGAATCAGAACTGCAGCTGTAATGAATGTCCGTTCATGAAATTGAACACGCTCGAAAAAGTTTACGCCTGCCTGAAAACCGAGGCGCCCGAAATCACCGTGCCGGAAGACGTCCGGGAAAAGGCCCTTGTTCCATTGCAGCGTATGCTAGACTGGTCAAAGTAAACCAATTGGAGAACCCACATCATGAGTGAGAACGAAGACATCAAAGCGGAACTGGAAAGACTGAAAGCCGAGAACGAGGCACTGAAACGCACTTCCACCGCCACCAAAGGCATCTCGCTCAAAGTCAGCGAAAAGGGCGGGGTCTCGGTTTACGGCCTTGGACGTTTCCCAGTCACCCTTTACAAGGAGCAATGGAAGAAATTGCTCGATTCCGTGGATGATATCAAAGCCTTCATTCAGGCGAACGATTCCAAGCTGAAAACCAAGGACTAGAGTTCAGCCGAAGCTTCCACGCCCGCGACTGCAGGGAAGAACTGCTGCTTCGGCCCGATCTCGTGGCCGGCTGGAATCGGCGTGCCCAGCTCGTCGATCCGGAACACGCTTGGATCGAGCCGGAGCGATTCGCGGATCTTGTTCATCGTATCCGGCACAAACGGATAGAGCATGATCATGATGTTCTTGAGGACGTAGAAGCAGGAATAAAGCGCATCGCGTCTGGCCTGCTCCGGATGCCGGTCATCATGAGGTTTGTACTGAGTGAAGAGGCTGTTGATGAGACGCGCGTAGTTCTCGATCGCACCGATCAGATTCGAGTACTCGCTGCGTTCCATGAACTTCACATAGCGGCGCACGATCTGAAGTGTTTCCGTACGCACCTTTTCGAGAAGCTCACCTTCAGGGACTTTCCCCCCGAATTTCGAGTGCACGGCTGAGATCGGCTTCTCGAACGAGGCGTTCAACGGCCCCGCGAGGAACCGATTGCGCTCATCCAGGCCCGCGAAATCAAAGTTGGACGCCTTTTCAGGCAGACTCAGCGTGGCCAGGAAATAGCGGATCTGATCAGCGGAATACCCCTTTTCATCCAGGAGCTGATCGCCGCTGAAGAAATTGCCGCGCGATTTGCTCATTTTCTCGCCATTCACCTGAAGATGGAAACAACCGAAAATATCAGTGAGCTGAAGTTCGCCTTCTTTTGGCAAACGCATCGGATCTTCCTGGGTCCCGAGCCACATCGCTCCCTGCATGATCACGTAGAAGAAAACGTTGTCCTGACCCAGGAACTGGAAAACACGCGCCTTCGAATTGTACCAGAATTCCTTATAACGAGCCGGGTCTTGCCCCTTCTCGGCCAAAGCGACTTTGGAAAAAGAAATCGGCGCGATGAGCGAATCCGGCCAGACGTAAAGAGTCTTTCCTGCCATGTCGGGATCCAGTTCAACCGGTAGCGGAATCCCCCAGGAAACGTCGCGGGTGATCGAACGATGCGCCCACTCATCCACCAGCTCGCTTTTGATCCCGTGCTTCTCAAGCTCTGACCGGCCCTTTGCCAGGTCGTCTTTCGACTCAAACTGGAGCGCGACCTTCTTCCCCGGCGCATAACGCGGCTTGTGTTTCGGAAGCGACGCCTTGATCTCTTTGTATTGAGGCTCGAGAGTGGCATCGAAACGAATGGACGGGAGAACGGCACCGAGCACTTCCGCAAGGACGGGTTTTCTCCACTGCCCTTCCTTGCTCTGAATCCAGGCTCGCAAAACCTCAGACACTTTCCACATGTCAAGCCACCAATGCACGGTGTCTTTCATGACCGGGACGGCGTCGCTGACCGCACTTCGCGGATCGATCAGCTGGCTGGGCTCATACTGCATTCCGCAGCGATCACACTCGTCGCTGTACGCGTTTTTGTTCTCGCACTTGGGATTCGGGCAGCGGCCCTTGACATAACGGTCCGGCAAAAAACGGTTCAACTTGGGGTCAAACCACTGCTGACTAGTGCGTTTTTCAAGCATCCCGTTTTTATAAAGTTTACGAACGACGTCCTGCGCCAGTTCCTTGTGGATCGGGAAACATTCCGGGCGTGACGTACCGGTATACACGTCCAGATCAATGCCATAGCGCTTCAGGGTCACGCGCTGCTTGGCGTGAATTCCATCGATGAACTCGCGAATTGGAACTCCGGCTTGAAGAGCCGCGACTTCACTGGTGGATCCATGATCGTCCGTGCCGTTGACGAAAAGCACGTTCTCACGACCGATCAAAAGAGACATCCAGCGTGTGTAGATGTCACCTGGCACATGCGCGCCCGCAAGGTGTCCGATGTGGAGCGGACCATTGGCATAGGGCATTCCGGCGGTAATCACGGCGCGCTCAGGCCTTTGAATCTGTTTCAGGACGGAAGCGACATCCTGGGGTTGCATCGGCGGGCCTTTATGCTGCGGGGTCTTCAGATGATCGGGTTTTTCAGCGCTCATGGAAGCGACTATAAACCCAAGCAAGGGAATGAAACAAGCTGGCCCTGGCGTTGAGTTCCCTCCGCTACCCCCATTGTTCGGGTGTCAATTTTTTAGACAGCAGGAATTGGTCAAATCCACCAAAATCACGACTATCCCCCAAAATTCCTATGGAATACCTGTTGCACTGCGTTTAGGTGCCCCTTGGGGCCATATGAGGCTGATGAATGCGGAATGTTGGTTGGCTTTTCCACCTTTCATTTTTTCTTCTGCTCGGCGCAACCAGCGCCTATGCCCTCACCAGCACGCCAGAGCCACGTATTCCGGAAAGTTTACAGAGCCGCGCCATGTACCCCACTATCGTCGAACTTCAAAACGACGGCGACGTTCATTGTCCGTCTGGAATTTTCGAACATCTCCATTCAAGTTCCACCATCCGCAAGGTTGCCGAAAAATTGGATTTGAGCCCCGGATGCATCTGGAAAACAATCCGAAAAAATGCCGAAAACCGTAAAAAACCCGTTCATGGTTTTGCTTTTGGTTCCGTCAGCGAAATTTCCATGACTGCCGGGATCGGAGTCAGTACCGAACTGGTCATCATGAAATATGACGAAAAGACGCTCATGATCGGACAGGTCTACACGGAAGCCGGGGTGGTCTCGATCGGACTTCCAGGCGTCAGTCTGAATCAGTCCGTCATTTACGGGCATTGCGCCGACGGTATTTTCGGTTACCTGGGCTGGTTCGATACGATTTCCGCTCTGGCTCTCAGCCACAATTACGGAAAAGCCGCATATGCCCCGCCCACGTTTGGAACCTATTCAGGGTGCAACTCGCTCACGTCAACACGGGGCACGACGACTCCGATCCTTGGCGCATCGCAAAGCTATTACCATCAAAATTCCCCCTTCATCCTGGTCGGCGGCCCTCGGGCCGCTCCGCTTCTCAAGTACATAAGTGAACTGAATCGCCGGAAATAGCCATGAACGTCTCCCGGAACACCGATTGCATCGGGACTTCCGACAAGGAGAGTTACCGTTATGGCAAATACATCTTTCAACAGGCCGGAAACCCTGAGCAGGCCCGATACCCTACGCGACGCCAATGAAAGCGTCCGAGACACCTTCGAAGAGGCCAAGTCAAAACTGAATCGCAACTTCGACGACGTTTCGCACATGGCCACCGATCTCTACGATCGTTCCAGTGTGTGGCTGCAGGATAATTACGGAAAAGCGATCGGTGGTGCGGCGGTCGTCATCGGCGCAGGCATTCTCGGCTATTTCATCGGTCGCAATAGCAATAAAACCGATCTGAATCTCTAAACCGCTTGCGTCAGCACGCTGAAAAAAAGGCCCGGGATAGGACTCTCTTCCCGGGCCTTTTTTTTTCGATGCTACACTCACCTTCATGAGCCTGATCCATTCCCCTGGAATTTATCCCGATCAACCCGTCGCTCAATTTGAACTCGGCACACAGCGCAACTTCGTCTATCTCGTGCTCGACTGGTCAGGTGTTCCTGGCCGACGGCAAGCAGCGATCATCGATCCTCAAAGAGACATTGAAACGCCGCTTCAAGCACTCAAGCACCATGGATTCATTCTTTCAGCGGTTCTGCTGACTCACTCCCATTCTGATCACACCGCAGGCCTTCCGTATCTTCTGGAACGTTTTCCTGAACTGCCGGTGTACGCGCATTTATCGGAGCAGAAGCGCTTGAAGAAATATACGCGAAACCGCTCCGCTTTCCATGCTCTGGAAGACGGAACGCTCATTCCCGTCGGGAAAGAGGAACTCAGAACACTCCACACTCCCGGGCATAGCGCAGGAGAATGCTGCTTCCTCCTACACGCGCGTCCGAACTACCTTTTCACGGGCGACATGCTCTTCATCGGCGACTGTGGCCGTACGGATCTGGATACCGGGAATACGAACGAGATGTTCCAGTCACTCCAGAAACTTCGATCTCTCGCGGGCGAGATCGAAGACGCTGTCGTGCTCCCCGGGCACCATTATTCGGAGGGTTGCGCTTCTACCCTTCAAAGCGAGCTACAGAACAGCCCACCATTCCAGTGCCAGTCATCGCACTGTCTGGAGCGACTGCCCTGACCCAATGAAGCCCGGAGGGTTTCAAGCTGCCTGGCAAGCAGGTCGGGCTTGTCTTTGCGCTCCATCTGAATCTGCTGCACCAGCTTCCCGGCGCCCGTTTTGGCCATCTCAATCGCTTTCTTGCGAAACCACCCGGCAAACCCCGATGTCGGACGGATGAAGGTGTGATAGATAATCATACTTCCGGTGCCCAGCTGCTCAAATCGGGCTGAGCCCCACATCTCTTTCATGGAATCACCTTCTACCATCGTCCAGTCCATGCGATAGGAGAGCCCGTTATCGTAAGTGCTCACCCGGCTATCGGTCGTGTACTCAACCTCGCCCGCCAGGTCCATTACGTAGTCCACGCGCGTAGTGGCTGCGTCGACCTTTCCGGCGATCTTCGACTCGGTCATGTCCGGAATATAAGTTTTCTGGAGTTCGTAATCGGCAAACACAGCCAGTGCCTCTTCGGAAGTGGCATCGATCCTCTGGTAAATGGTGATTTTCGGCCAGGGGGCTCCAGGAACATCCTGGGTCAGAACAACCTGTGCTCCGCGTTGAATGGTCTTTTGCTGATCCGGGGTCAATTCGTCATACCCGCTCCAGATGCCCGCCGCACCGGCATCGCAGATTGCACCCAGCAGTACGCCCGCGACCAGGACTGACTTTATCGTCTTGAAAAATTTGAAAAATTTCATGATTCCCCCCCAGGAATTCAAAGCTCCGAAAAGTTCTAACCTGCTCTTTTTAAACGGTCAAATTTTGTTGAATTCAAAACTCACTGCGTCAAACTAATGAGACATGACCATGCCAACCTGGTTGTTCCCAAGAACACGTTCCTTCTATTACGGACTCCTCCTACCACTGGAGGCTCTGAAGCTGATTTTCAAGCATCCTGTTTTGATCTTCCTGAGCATCATTCCCATTCTGATCACCCTTGTTCTTTATATTCTGCTGATCACTGGAATGCAGGAGGCGGCGCGTGGCGCTCTCCTGGGATATCTCACTTCCATCGGCTTGGATCCGCAGGGCTGGATTTCGTGGATCGCACTCCTACTCACAAAAATCATTTTGTTCATCATCAGTGCGCTCACGTTTTCGATTGTTGCGGCGATTGTCGCATCTCCCTTCAATGACATTCTTGCGGAGAAGACAGAGAGCCGTTCGCCCACTCCGCTGGTTCCGTCACCGATTTCCTCATGGAGGAACCAGCTCCGGCTGATCTCGATCGATGTTTTGAAATCAGTCGCTGCCGGTGTCGCCGCGCTTGCCGCGATCCTTTTATCCTGGGTACCGGTCGTGAATTTCTTCGCGCTCCTGCTCGCCTTCCTGCTGCTCACTTTTCAGTACATCAGCTATCCGCAAACCAGGCGAAACGAAGGCGTGCGCGACGGGTTGAGGTTTCTCTGGCGACACTCCTATTCCTGCACAGGATTTGGCGCGACCCTTTCGATTCTTTTTGCGATTCCGTTGATTTCCAGCCTGGCGCTTCCATTGGCCGTCGTAGGCGGGACATTGCTGGTCAGTCGCGCGCGAGCTGACGCCACGCACCCCTTGCTGCGTTAGACGGAAAATATTGCCTATCGAGAACCCGCCCCCTCCTGCCGATCAGAGAGCTGGAGCAGGGAGGCTCTCTGATATGTCCGTATACCCTCATCATTCCCTTCGAGATTATGCGCACTCCTATGCAGGACCAGGAGTGGTGACGCTGATTCTGATCTGGGCGGTTTCCGGCTGCCGCTTCGGCAATTATGTGGAGTATCCCCAAAACCCGGATACCCCGATGGGTTATTACGAGACCCTTCCTCAGGATTTAAATCTCTGCGTCACGACGAATGCCGCGAGCCAATGCGTCAAGCAGCCGGCCAATCTCACGCCGGATATTCCCGCGAAGATCATGTCGGACCCGGTGATGTTCTTAGTCGACGAGGCAAACCCCGCCGACGCCGCGATTGTCTCTGCGTTTAACAGAAACTACTCCATCCCCATCAGCTTCGATCCTGCCACCATGGACCTGAGGCTTTTGGCTCAGCCCACAGAAGAGCCGCTTTCGAACACCTGCATGGATCGCTTCAATGTGGAAGCGCAAGGAAAGCTGAACCGGGTGGAGAAATACGAAATCACCGTTGGTTCTCAGACCGTCTCCGCCTCGGGCCGTGTCAGTCTCGCCTTTCGGGTCACCGAGTCATTTCAGGGCGAATGCGCTGACACAATGGATGCACTTTATGAGTGCTATATGGAAAGCGCTTCCTGCACGAATTATGATCCCAAGGTAGTAAAAGCCACGTTCCAGCCGTATATTGATGCCGGCCTGATGACCGCCGAGGACATCGCGAACGTCACGGACATCGGTTACGAAGTCAGCTATCAATAAAAAAAGCAGGCAAAGAGGGGCAAAAGCATCATGAGGGTCACTCAATCCATCGTGCTCGCCACGTTGAACCGCCACAAATATCAGGAGTTCGAGGAGTTGTTTGCCGTTTATCCGAACATCCAGCTCATTCAGGTTTCAGATCTGGTGAGCAATCCTAACAAACTCAGTTTTGCCGAAGAATATGACACCTATCTTCAGAATGCGTTCGCGAAAGCAAGACTCGCGAATGTCGCCACTCACTATCCGTCCCTCGGTGATGATTCGGGGCTGGAGGTTCTTGCGCTCGACGGAAAACCGGGAATCCGAAGCGCCCGTTTCGCGCCTGCCAGACCGGGAATAAGCCAGGACCAGGCGAACATGGAGGCACTTCTTGAGCAGCTCCCGAAACAAACGACGGACATGACCGCGCGTTTTGTCTGCACGCTCGCACTCGTGGTGGAAGGCATCTCGATCCATGCCACCGGCACGCTCGAGGGTGAACTGATCAGAGCGCCTCGCGGGGCGACAGGCTTCGGCTATGATCCGATTTTTGTGCCCAAGGGCCAACAGAAGACGCTGGCTGAAATGGCGCCCTCCGAGAAAAACGCGATCTCCCACCGGGCAAAAGCCGTGCAAGAGCTCATGGAACAGATCAAACGTCATTCGATCGTTCTTGCGAAACCCTAAATGCCGTTGATCATCGATTCTCACGTTCACGTTTTTCCGAATCCCTTTGAGTCCGGCGCGCTCAGCACGGGGCCGCTCTCCGATCCGATTCAGAAAGCCCGCCAGATCGCAAGGCGCTGGTGGAAACCGGTATCCGCTTCCATGCATCGGACACAAGGGTTCCTCCGGCATGTGCCGGAATCAGTCCGCAAGAAACTCGACGCCGTCAGCGGGATCGTGCCTTTGCCGGGACTCCTCGTTGAATCGACCTCCGCCGATCTGATTCAGTCCATGAATGAGAGCAGAATTGATTACGCCTGGGTGATCGCTCATTCACCGCTGATGCCCAATGAATTTGTGATGGATCTTTGCAGCAGAAATCCACGGCTGATCCCGGTCGTGAACATGCCCCAAAAGGCGTCAAAGCCTGTGCAGCTTCTCAAAGCTCATTTCAAGCGAGGAGCGAAGGCCCTCAAGCTTCATCCTGCTGCGGATGGCGAGGCACCGGATTCCCCGCGGTATCGCAAACTCGTGCGCACTGCGACTGCTGCCGGAGTTCCCATCATCATCCACACGGGCTGCATCCACAGTCGTCTTCTCTTCAAGGATCCGGAACAGAGCCGGGCCGAGCGCCTGGTGCCTTTGCTGAAGGCGTTCCCGGAAACCACTTTCATTTTAGCTCACATGAATTTTCACGATCCCAACACCGCGTTTGACCTCGCGGAAAAATATCCGAACATTTATCTGGAAAGTTCCTGGCAACCTGCTGAGGTGATCGGCGAAGCTGTCCGGAGAATCGGCGCGGAAAGGATTCTCTTTGGTTCAGATTGGCCTCTGGTCGGCAGCAACCTTTCGATCGGATTGTCCCGTATCCGCGAGTGCGTGGCAGCCGGCACCCTGTCGCCTGAGGAATCACGGCTGGTTCTGGGTGAAAACGCCGCGCGCCTCATCGGATTGAAGGTAGAAGCCCATGCCACTTGAACTGAGAGCCATTTCCGCCGAGCAACTCACAGCCCTGCCCATCACGCGAACTGTCTTCTTTTTCCCGGTCGGCCCCCTCGAAGACCATGGCCCTCACCTCCCGATGGGACTTGACCTCATCGAAGCTCGCGCCCTTTGCGAAGCCGCCGCTCAAAGACTTGAACGGGAAATGCCCGGTTGGATCGGCGTGATCATGCCTGATTCTCCTCTGGGCGTTGAAACGAACACGACAGAAACAGGCCTCCGTGTGCGTGCTCATGTGCTGCGGGACTGGTTGATCGACCAGTGCCGTTGCTTGAAAAGCACCGGGTTCCTCCACTTCGTGTGCTTTTCCGGACACGCCGGCCCGAGGCAGCTCACCACTATCGAGGAAGCGGGAAAAGCATTGATGCGCCTTCGGCTCTGGCTTCCATTCCTCCGCACGCGAGGATCCGTCACCTTCATCTCGGCGTCTTCAGCCCTATTGCCGCCCAAAGCGGTGCGCAGGGCTCCTTTCTGGCCGGACCCCCTGGAGCACGGCGGTCGGCGGGACACGTCGGTTGCGCTTCATCTGAACGCCAGCCTGAGCGCTGAAGGATATGCGAAGTTACCAGCGCGAGCGAGACCTGCCTCTTACTTCACGCGCATGTGGAATCGCTGGACGCATAAAACGAACGGTTATTGGGGAGCCCCTGCTGACGGCTCATCGAAAGAAGGCTCTGAAATCATCAGCCAATCCATCGAAGACGTATTCCCTAAAATGCGGGCCG
>Ga0154382_159_pt2 | contig 45301 bp, 40 predicted proteins | sample RifGroB1_FD_105626 | JGI IMG/M metagenome (GOLD analysis project Ga0154382, IMG submission 105626) | Bdellovibrionales bacterium GWB1_55_8 | reverse complement strand
ACGATGCCATCGTGAAGCTCAGTGAGAATCGTTCCGGCCTCGGCGCCCTTCAGAACCGGTTGATGTCCACGATCAATAACATGAACATCTACCGCGAGAACCTCGAAGGCGCCAACAGCCGAATCCGCGACACCGATATGGCCGCGGAAACCAGTGAACTCGTGAAACAGAACATCCTAACTCAGGCGAATCTCTCAGTCTTGGGACAAGCCAATCAGAACCCGCAAGCCGCGCTTAAACTGCTCGGTTAATACGGTGAGATGACGCGAGTGTAGTATTAGTAGAGTGATTGTTGGCAGATACGATGGCAGGCGGGAAGCTCAAGACGAGTTTCCCGCCTGTTAAAAGATCTTTCCAGCTTGTAATTCGACCGCAAGCCCTTTAGTTTGCGGCACAAATGACTGACAAACAGACCTCTCTCCCCTCCGTCCCCTCGCGATTGCCGATTCAACATCCTGACTATCGGTACTCCACCTCGAGCAATCCCTATTCGAACCGTCTTGAAGAATTCAGTGACCGGGTTTTCTCTGACAACTCGACCGAAGCCCACTCCGGACAATGGCGCTCGCTTATACCCGATGGAAAATCGGATCCCCGCCGGGAATTGCACGTTGAAATCGGCTGCAACGCCGGTCACGTGGTCGTTGAATGGGCAGCCAGAAATCCCGCCCATGCCTACATCGGCATCGATTGGAAATTCAAACCTATCTTCCGCGCCGCGGAAAAAACCGTGAAACGCGGAATTCAGAACCTCCTGTTTCTCCGAGCGCACGCCGATCGCATCAAGTACATGTTCGGTCCTGATGAGATCGACGGATTATATCTGTATTTTCCGGACCCCTGGCCCAAGAAGGCCCAAATGAAAAACCGGTTTTTTTCCGAGATCCGTCTCCGGGAGCTGGCCGGATTGATTCGTCCGGGCGGAGCGTTTCACGTGAAAACAGACCATCCAGAATACTTCATGGCGATGGAAGAGGCTATGCGAACAGTGCTCGCTGAGGCGGACTGTCCATGGGAACTGATTGAGCTGACGCGCGATCTCCATGCCGGCCATCCCGATCCACGAACGCTCACGATTCCGGACGTGACGCTTTTTGAGCGACTCTTCATCAAGGACGGAATCAAGATCCAGAGCATTCGGCTCCAAAAAAGAAAGGCCTGAACCATGCTGAATGTGACAGGGTCACGCTTGCGGTGTCCGGCATGTACCGGCCCGCTTAAAATCCATTCAGGGACCCTAGCGGCTGCTGTTTACGAAATCACTTCGGGAACACTGCGATGTGAAAACTGTCAGGCAACCTATCCCATTCTCGCTGGCGTCGCCATTCTGGTGGAAGATATCGCAGGATATCTGATTGAACACGCGAAGGGGATCGCCCGCCTCGTTCCTGATTCCTCCATCCCGCCGGATTTTTTAGACGACTACCTCCAGGCCAAATCGGAGCTCACGACGGAGCATATTGAGGAGGATCTTGAAGCCGAACGAGTGATTGCGCTCTACTTCATGAATCACTATCTCAGCACAAGCCATGCTCCCAGCTGGTTCAAGCCTTCATCGGGAACCACCGGAAGTCCGCTGATTGAATCCCTGATCCGCGAGCATTGGGATAGCGGACCTCACGCTAAGATCGTGGAATGGGTCATGGAATTCAGCGACAGGAAACCGATCCAATCAACGATCGAGCTGGGCTGCGGCGTTGCCGGATTATCCAAAATGCTGCGGCCGCGCACGAGCTATTACCTCGGAGTCGACAGTTCATTTGCGAGCATTGCGCTTGGCAGGCACCTGGCTTTAGGCGCTCCGTACGACCGTGCCGTCCGCATTCCCGGCGACCTCCTGGATGGCCCCGTTTCCATGAAGATCGAGCTTCCGATTACCCCTGCCCTGGATGGCTCAGCGGATCTCATTGTCGGAAATCTCGACAATTTACCAGTGATTCGCGAGCAATTTGACCTCGCGCTCGCTTTGAATGCGATTGACATGCTTGACGAGCCGGAGGGGCTACCTCAGCTCCAGCACGACCTTTTAAAGAAGGGCGGCATGGCAATTCAGAGCTGTCCGTATATTTGGCATGAATCGGTTGCAGCACACCTTCGCGAAATCCTTCCAAAGGACATCAAGGATTCCGCCAAAGCGGTGGAGTGGCTCTATGCGCAGAGCGGTTTCCAGATCGAAAAGAAGTCGAACCACGTGCCCTGGCTCTTTTTCAAGCATCTACGACAGCTTGAGATTTACTCGGTCCATCTTCTGGCCGGGCTAAAACTCAACTGAAGCTCGAGAATTCTGGCGATCGTCACATCGTATGCAAATGTCTAGTGATGTCGGGTAACGGAGTCCACCACTCGACATCACTAGACATTTGCATAGGGTGCACATAACACTCGCATGGCGGCTCAGCGCCTTCCCTCATCCTTCAAGAACTCGATCAAGTTTCTGCAGCAGTTCACGACTGGGACGCTGACGCCCCCTTTCGATCTCACACAGGTATGTGCGACGCGACCGATGCCGACCTTTTCTGCCAATTGCGCTTGAGTGAGTTCCGCTTCATACATTCCCCAAAGAGCAACAGTTGCGCCTAAGGCATGTATCGGAAATTCACGAAAACCTTGCGTCCGGCCTCGACGTGGACGGTTTTGGCGGGAAGGGTCGCCGACCCATCCGGAAGGATTCTCACTTCATGCACGCCGGGCTCGACAGGAATGCGCGCAATCTGCAAATCACGAGGCAGCAGGTTCCAGGAGCGGACATCCGCCCGGTCACTTGCATACAAAATCACACGCGCCATGAAACCAAGCGCGGGACTCTTCGTGTGACGCTCGATCTGATCAGAAACCAGTTCCTTGGCCACCAGACCGGCGATCTTTTTCGCGACAAGACCTCCGTATTTCTCCTCAAGATTCTGGATAGCGGTCCGCTCGATATCGTGAAGAACCGCCGTTTGAGCGAGTTCGCGACCATCCAGCTGAATGGTCGCGCGCGAGACAGGGTTCGGGCGCGGGTAGAACTTCGGAAGCTGTCTAAAGTCCGGATTCGGACGTTTTACAGGAGAGATGCCGTTTTCATACAGGATGATGATTTCCCCTTTTCCGGAACGCGGAGCGGCCTCGAGCGCAAGCCTGTGATCCTCCTCCGTCAATCCGTACTCATTGTCCCAGGCTTCCATTTCATCGCGCATGCCTGTGAGCCGGGCCGTGCGCCACAGATCGCGCCCGAGCCCCGGAAAACCCGGGCGGAGCTCCCGGGTCTTCTTGTAATCAATGTAGGCATCGTTAGGGTCACCTTCGGCTTCGTAAAGGATCGCGGACAAATAGCGCGCGAAGGCGTTTTGCTTGTACTTACGCTTTCCCTCGAAAATCATCAGATGAAGCTTACGATTCACGCGCCTGGCCTCGACAAGCGCGTTCTCGTTGTCGCCCAGGAGCGCATAGTTCATGGCCAGGTACGTACTGATCAGGACATTCTCGAAGTCCTCGCCCTTATAGTCTTTGACGGTATCCGTCGTTAGGAGAGTGGCACTTTCGGCTGCAAGACTCGTATAGTCTTTGATTTCGGCGACTTTGTCGGCCGCGAGAAACGCACGATTACTTTCCTCGTATTTGCCCGCCGAATGGAGGCTCAGACCCAGATCCAGAAGATAGAGTAGCTGGTCCTTCCCATCTCCTTCCCGCTTCAGCCCTTCTTCCAGGCGGGTAGCGGCATCTTCATAACGCCCCTCTCGAAACAGCCGGGTTGATTCGGAATCGAGAACGCGCGAAGACGCACACCCCGCAGTCAAAAGCAGGATAGTCAGGAAAGCGGAAACCTTCTGCATCAACTTAGAGGCCGACGCTGCGCTTCCGGTACTTCTTCCGGATCTCGCGTTCCTCGGTGCAGTCAATGGTGGACTCCTCGAGGTTCGTGAGATTCATCGTCAGCTTGTAATAAATGAACTTGTCGTTGCCGACCTGCTGAACGTTTGTCGCAAGCGCGCCGCTCAAAATATAATCAGCGCCGATCTGCTTCCCACGTTTTTTCGCCGTGGGTCCGGAAACATTTCCAGACTCGTTGTGTTGATATTCTTCTTCAAGCGTCGCCCGCTCGGTCTTGTTCACGAAACGAACTTTGCCGGTTTTGATCAAAGCAGTTCGAATCTTGTCTGTCAGAGAAACCGTATCAATGTGCTCTTCCGTGCGATTCTGAACTTTTTCAACAATCACCACCGGAGGCTTGGGAGCCTTTGCGACGTAGCCGCAGGAAACCATCGCGCGGATGATCGTGTCGGCCATCTGCTGCATGTCGGCTTCATTGTATTTGTCGTCGAGGAGCTCCACTCGAGTCGGATCGTCATACTCGCCGCGGGTAAACGCCTTCGGACCACAGCTCGTGATCAGCACGGACGAGAGAGCCACGAGCCCTGTAGCGAAACCCAATGAAAGATGCCTAGATTGCATTGCGTTATCCTTTCCTTATTCAGTGCCCCCACAGTGTAAGACTCTGAGGGTCAAATGCAAGATCTTGCATGCAAAAGTTGAAAGCGGACAGCTCTTATGGTCTGCTCACGCCTCGGAGGTCTTATGAGGCAAAGTCAGCGTTTCGCTCCGGTATTGATCGTCGGCACTCTCCTGATCATGGGTTCGATCATGGGGTTTCAGCGGTTGGCTCAAGCCAGCGGCAATGTCCACGAAACCTGGACCCATTCAGACTGGCTGACCCCGGCAGAGGTCGCCCGGTGGTCACGCTCACCGGGAATTCGTGATTACGTTTTCAGAATGCTCAATCCGGGCACATCAGAACTCGCGGCGTTGCTTCAGCTATCGGCGGCCTCGTCCCTCACCATCGAAATGGAGAGTCTTCCGCAACCCGGCGACGCGGACCTTTGGCGGAAGCTCGCGCGCAAAGTGCCACTGAAAATCAAGCTGCTCGATATCCCTCTGCCCGCAACTGATGATATCCAATTACTGAACTCGATCGCCCCACACTCGATAGAATTTCTCATGAAGCATTTTCCGGATATCGAAGACGGCGAGCGCCTGAGCGCATTCACGGTGCCCATCTCCATCGAATTCCAAACACCGTTTTATCCCCGCTATGAGGAAAAAGAGCTGCTTCTCGCGATCCCGGCCAACGTCACTCTCAACTTCGTGTCGCAGATCTGGCCCTGGTATCACCAGATGGATGTGTTCAATATGACTCCGCATGCGAAGAAACTGAAAATTCTTGGCGGAACATTTCCCTCTGGTCCTCATTGGGATTACCTGAAAAACATTCACGGACTCGAGGAAGTCGCAGTTTATTCTGATTATCCGCCACCGTCCCCGGAAGTCTGGAAAGAATTTGGAGACAACCGGATTGTCTGGGTCTATTCCTCAGGCGTTCCCGTGGAGTCGGATCTGAAAGCGTTTGAACGAAGCAGCTCAGCGCCCGGCTCACGTAAGCTCATTATCCAGACCGAAGCCTCACTGCCAAGTGAAGAACGTGCACGCCTGGACCAGGTCTCCATTCCCGTTGATTGGAAACATCCCGTCCCATGGAGCGACGCGCGGTGATTCAAGACCTGCTTTCACGTCATATCCTCTTCGTCACAGGTAAAGGAGGAGTCGGTAAAACGGCCGTCTCGCTGGGGATCGCGCGGGCTTTCGCGAAGAAAAAGCTGAAAACGCTCTGGATCACGTTCGAAGATCCACTTCTGATACCGGGCGGGGTCCGCGAGATCGCGCCAGGGCTGATTCACCTGAATGCCTGCGCTGCTGTCGCGTTCGAGGAATACGTCACGATGAAGATCGGCGCATCCGCGATTTCCCGCGTCTTCGTGAAGAACAAACTCGTGCAATACCTTGCCCAGGCCGCTCCCGGGATTCACGAACTTGTACTGCTCGGAAAGGTCTGGCACGAACGGCACCTCTATGACCGTGTGGTTGCGGACCTTCCAGCCACGGGCCACGGGCTTGCCATGTTTCAGAGTACACAGAATTTTTCAGTCCTCTTTCAGGGAGGACCGGTCCATCGAGATGCTGTCGCGATGATGCAAACCTTTGGAGACCCCGCTCAGTGCGGACACCTGCTCGTCGCATTGCCTGAGGAGATGCCACTCAGGGAGGCACTTGAGCTGGAGAATCTGCTCCACGAGATATTCCCCGACAACGCCGTCGATTTTTTGGTCAATCGGGTTTTCCCGAAAACAGCGCAGGCTGACCCCACGGACACCGATCCGCCATCGCGCTGGACAAGCCCGCTCGCGTTCACTGCTCACGAGTACATCGAAAAACGCGCGATCCTTGAGGACTTCAATTTGCGTCTGTGGCGGGAAAGAGGACTCAAGTTCGCTGAACTCTCTTATATGCCGCCCGGCAGCGATATCTCCGAAAAACTGTCGTGCGAACTGATCGAGAAGGGCTACGTATGATCAAAAGCCCGATCATCGATGAGATTCTGAGCAAACGTCGAATCATCGTCACGCTGGGGACCGGCGGCGTTGGAAAGACAACCCTGAGTGCCGCTCTTGCCATGCGCGCGGCGCTTCTGGGACGCCGAGCGATCGTGGTCACTATTGATCCCGCAAAAAGGCTCGCAACGTCGCTTGGACTGGACACATTAGGAAATCGCCCGACGGATCTCACATCTTATCTCGAAAATGCCGCAAAAAAATCCGAGGTACAACTGGGCAAAGGTCGATTTTTCGCGATGATCCCGGATGCAAACCGGAATTTTCAGGATTTTCTCACTGAACTGGCGCCTTCGCGCGAAGTCGTTGAAAAAATCCTGAAAAACCCGCTTTTCCAGATCTTCACGAAGGAATTTTCCGGCACGAATGAATACATGGCTCTGGAACGGCTTCGGGCGCTGGACCACACTGGAGAGTTCGATTGCATCATTCTGGACACCCCCCCAAGTAGGAACGCGCTCGCATTCCTCAACGCGCCCAAACTCCTGGCGAGATTGTTCGAAGAACGATTGATCCGCTGGCTGGTTCTGCCTGCCAACAAGATCGTGGCGGCAGGGATGAGAAGCGCCTTGGGCGTTCTGGAGCGCCTCACCGGCGCGGGATTCATGAGCAACCTGCTGGAATTCGCATCGACTCTTTTTGAGGTTCGCGTACGGTTCCTGGCCAACATGAAACAAACCACGAACATGCTCGAGTCGGAATCAGTCGGCTTCATCATGGTTACTGCGCCCTCGCCCGATACCGCCCCCGAGGTTCAGCAGTTTATCCAAGTCATTCAGGAACATGGTTTTCACTTCGACGGAGTGGCACTGAATAGGACTCTGGGCTATCTTGAGGGAGTAGAAAAAGCAGCCAAAACATCAGGAAACGCCGAGCAAGCGGCAGCCATTTCCATACTCTCCGCCCTCAAAGAGCGCGAAAAGAGCGCGGAAGAAACGCTCAGGGCGGGCGCCGTCCGGATCTGTGCGAGGGTTCCCGAGCTGGCGCGGGATATCCATTCCGTGGAGGATTTATTCTATGTTGCACAAACGTTGGGTCCCGAGGCCAATCAGCGGAACACTGATATTCGCGATTAGCAGCATTCTGGCGTCAGCTTCGGGTCACGCCGGCCCTCGGTCGAGCGTCGAGGCGGAGGTGCTCTGGAAGCAGGGCAAAGAAGCGTATCATCAAGAAAAATATGCAGAGGCCGCTCGCGAACTTCAGCGCTTCGTGGACCGCTATCCCGGTGCAACAGGTTACCTTGAAGCTCACTTGTTGCTGGGTCGCAGCCTGCTGAAAACCGGAAACCCGGCTCGAGCGATCCCTCCCCTCCGTTACGTCACCAGCGCATCGCGATCGGAAAACGAACTGGCGGCGGCGCGCGTGCTTCTCGCACGGGCTTACATGGAATCCGGAAAACACGAGGAAAGTTATCAAACAACGATCGAGATCGAAAAAAAGCACGGTGGCTCGCAAGCCACACAATCAGAAGCCCTGCTCATTCGCGCACGCGCCCTGACCGGTCAGGGTCACGAGGCCCGTGCCGCCAAGGTTCTCGAATCTGCGAAGGCCCTTATTGTTGAAGAACGCGCCGAGGCAGCCTGGCTGGAACTTGATTTGAAACACCGCAAATGCGCCCGCTTTCCAAGCCAGTCCCCGCTCGATGAGGAAAAGGTTCGGGACCAGCTTGCACGGCGGGGTGACTGCCTTGGAGAGGCGTTACTGCTGTTCCGCGCTGTTCTAGAGACATCGGACCCCGCCTGGAGCCGGAGAGCCCTCGAAGACACAAAGGGAGCGTTCAAAAATTACTGGAAAATCTGCTCCCATCCGCCCGATCCTCCCGAGCCTCCGGAAGGATCAAGGAAACCCAGAACACCCCTTCAGCTGAAACGCTACCGCGGAGAACTGACGGCCTTTCTGCAAGCTGCCTGCCGTTCAACCCTTCGCAATCAGATCGGCATTTTGAAAGCCTGGGAATCCCAACTCCCGCAAGCGACCTCTTCATTTTCCATGGGGCTTGCCGACCAGCTGGCAGGAATCAGCGGTGAGACAGGTTCTCAAAAATGACTTCATTAAAAGAGGAGCTTGCCCGCGAGATCGGAAGCAAGAACCGGGAGCTTCGCGATTGGCTGCAAACTCAGTTGGCGGCCGCGCCTCCCCCGTTCTATTGTTCCGTGGACCTCCGCGATTCCGGGCATAAAGTCGTCCCGGTCGATTGCAATCTGTATCCCGCAGGATTCAACAACCTCTGCCCCGAGGATCTGCGTACCGCTGCTGCCACCCTGCGCGTGCAGATGACAGCCTCCGCGAAAGCAGCCGGACGCGGCACACCAGGAAGATTACTGCTTCTTCCTGAGTCCCATACCCATAATCCGTATTACACTGAGAATCTTTTTTATCTTCTGCAAATCATGAACAACGCCGGTTTCGAAGCTCGCCTGGGCTGGTATGGACCTTTGCCGCCGGAAGCTGAAAAAGATAAAATGGTCCGCTTGAAATCGGAATCAGGAAAAGAGCTCATGGCCTGGCCCATTGAAATTTCCGGAGGGGTGCTTTCTGCCGGAGATTTTGTTCCCGATCTGATTCTCCTGAATAACGATTTTTCGATCGGCTATCCGCATGGTCTGGACCCAGTCACCCAACCCATTGTACCGAGTTATACATTAGGGTGGCACTCCAGGAAGAAGAGCGATCATTTCATTCATTACAACCGGCTGGCAGGCGAATTCGCGGGGATCGTGGGAATTGATCCGTGGACGGTCCAGCTGGACACGGAGATAGTGGACCCCGTGGACTTCAACGAGGGGGTCGGCATTGAGGAAACCGCGGAATCGGTAGCGCGGGTTCTGGACCGGATGCGACAGGCCTACTCCGACAGGAAACTGCAGCGTGATCCGTTCGCTTTTGTGAAGAGTAATCGCGGCACCTATGGAATGGGCATCGTTGTCGTCAGATCAGCTGATGAGCTGCGGACGATGAATCGCAGGGTGAAGAACAAGATGAGCGTCGGAAAAAATCGAATTCCAATCGACAGTGTCGTCGTTCAGGAAGGTGTCCCGACGGCAACTCTGGTCGACCGGCTTCCAGCGGAACCAGTGATTTATCTGATGGGGGCAGACCTGGTGGGCGGGTTTCTGCGCACGCATTCAGAGCGTGGCACGGAAGAGAACCTGAACGCACCAGGCATGGTATTCAGGAAGCTGTGCATGTCAGATCTCCAGACCTCAGAAGAGGACGCGAAACCGCAACCGGTCCTGGAATTGGTTTATGGATGGGTCGCCAGGCTCTCGGCTCTTGCTGCGGGTCGCGAGCTTCAAACGCGATCTATGGTAAAGTGAGCACATGGTCGCAAAGTTCCTTCTAAAGCTCGCCTCCGAGCCATTCGTTTCCAAACGGGACATTGTTTTGACGCTGCTGCCCGCGCTCATCTGGACGACACTCGTTCTGTCGCGCCCCGTATTAATCGAAACCATCTGCGCCACAGAACCTGCAAAGTGCACTGCGGAATCTGTCGTTGCCTTGGACCGCATCGCAATCGGCCTTGACGTCAGCGGTGCGGATGCTTTCTCTTATTGGACCCAAAACACATCAGGCGTCCTCGCGGGCACTGTGCCAGCGATATGGCACGCATCACTCGCGGTAGCTGGTCGTATCACGCCGATGACCGCCCTTCTTTATACCGGAGTCGATTTGCTGATTTTCATCCAGACCACCGCATGGAATGGCGCACTGAATGAAGCCGTTCGCGTGGCCTCACAACGTCCTCGCCCCTTCGTCTATTCTGATCCAGTCGGGCTTGGGAGCTCTCCCGCCCATTACGTCTCATTTTATTCCGGGCATACCAGTTATAGCGCCGCGATGATGGTGACGCTGCTTCTGATCCTTCTCTCGCGCGGGGCCCCCCTCTGGTTGATGGGAGCAACGCTCGCGGTCGGACAAGGGCTCGTGATAGCCACCGCCGTTTTCCGGGTTCTGGCCGGGCGGCACTTCATCACAGATGTCCTGACTGCGGCCGTTATGGGCACGCTGGTCGCCATCGCCGTAGCTTACTTTCACCGCAAGAAGCCGGGCAGCCAGTCGGAATTGGCCTCGTGATTGCTTCAGCCGATCCTTAAGGGGTCGTGTATATGCTGATAAAATCGATTCTGCAGGGGCGATTTCTCGGTCACCCATTGCATCCCATCATCGTTCATTTACCCGTGGGACTCTGGGTCGCTAGTTTCATAATGGACATCATCCATCTGGCAAGCGGCGCCCCAGGACCCGCCATTGCCTCCTATTATTCCATTCTGATAGGACTTGTGGCGGTTCTTCTTGCCGCTCCCACAGGTCTCGCGGACTTTCTCTCCATTCCGGCAAGGACCCGTCCAAAACGCATCGCTGCGACTCATGCGATCGCGAACGTCGGTATCACGGTCATCTACTTCGTGAACTTCGTGTGGCGAATGGGTCCTGGCGGCTCGGCGCCAACGACTGTCACGACAGCGCAGTTCATCGTGTCGCTTGTTTCCGTGATACTGCTCTCGGCCTCCGGTTATCTGGGAGGCCTTCTGGTATATCAGTACGGTGTCGGCTACAGGAATTCGGCCGCAGAAAAACGGAAAGACAGCCGAAGGGCTGCCTGACCGTGCCGTATCTTTCGCTTTCAGAATACGGATTGATCGGCAATTCAAGCAGCAGCGCTCTGATCAGCCGCGCCGGTTCTATTGACTGGTGTTGCCTTCCGTTTCTGGACTCTCCCAGTCACTTTGCGGCCATGCTCGATGAAAACCGGGGTGGAAGGTTCCAGATAAATCCCGAGGGGGAGTTCCGATCCGAACAGAGCTACGCGCAGAACACTCACGTCCTCGAGACGACTTTTGAGACGCCACACGGCCGCGCTATTCTCACCGACTGGATGCCGACGAATGAAGGCAGCGAAGCCATCATCCATCGCAGAGTCGAAGTTGTGGAAGGAAGCGTCAGCTGGCTCATGATCTGTACGCCTCGTTTCTCCGGCGGGCTGAAGGCAGAGGCCGAAGTCTTTCGTAATGGAATTCTCTTTCGAGGGCCCGCGCAGAATGAGCTTGCCCACCTTCACGCGGATGTCCCACTCCAGATCTCAGCAAACGGTTCAGCTGCCGTGGCGAGGTTCACGCTCGGCATGGGTGATCGCTGCCAGTTCACCTGGGCCTGGGGACGAACACATATTGCGCAACTCTCGGTCCCCAGACTCGCCAATCCACAGGAAACGATCGAATTCTGGATGACTCAAGCGCATCGCTGCCCATCCACGGGCTGTCCCTTCGCGGGCCCCTGGCATGACCTTCTTGTGCGCTCAGGGCTCCTTCTGAAGGTCCTGCAGACAAAATATGCCGGATCACTTGCCGAAGCAGTGGCTCCCTCGTTTCCCAGACATCCTGGTGAACGCCACGGCTGGGAGCACCGTTATGCTTGGGTTCAAAATACCGCGACGGGGATGCAGGCATTCGCGAATCTCGACTACCACACAGAAGCAACAGCGCTTTTTCAGTGGCTTTCGGATCTGCTGGTTCGGGATGGCGTGGAAGGACTACAACCAGCATACCTGCTCGACGGCGGAAAACAATTCTCCGAAAGCAAACCCATTCTTCCGGACGAAAGCATCCGTACTCTTCACGAGTTTCACCTGGATACCTTTGGTCAGGTGCTCCTCGCGGCATTTGAATACCGTCGACTGATCGGCCATCTGCCCGCCGGCTTGTGGCAAAAAATCGTCGAGATCGCCGATTACATCTGCCAGGCCTGGCGTCGCCCCGATTATGGCCCCTGGCACCCGGGGCGTTCCGTGGGAGGGCGCTCGCGGCCCGAACATTTCGTCGTGTCAAAGCTCTTTTGCTGGGTCGTCCTGGATCGTGCGATTCAACTCGCGGAGTCGGCCAATGAGCGCCCCACGCCACGGTGGCTCGATGAGCGTCGCATCCTCCACCGGACGATCATCGAGCAGGGCTACGATAACAATCAACGGAGCTTCGTTCGCTCCTTCGCGGATCGAGAGCTCGATCCCGCCACGCTCCTTATTCCCATCCTCGGCTTTCTTCCCCCGGATGATCCGCGAGTACTGGGCACGCTCGATGCGATTCAGTCGCAGCTTTCAGAAGGTGTATTCATCCATGCCAGGCGGGACCCGCATGGCGTGGAATTCCCGGGAGCGAGTCTCCTGTTCAGCTTCCTCTATGTTTCGGCGCTTGCGATCTGCGGACGCGCTGAAGAAGCCCAAACCCGGCTTGCCGAACTGGGAAGCTATGCGACGTCCATGGGGTTCTATGGCGATACGATCAATCTGGCTTCCAACGAAAATCGCGGAAGTTTTCCAAGTCTCGAGGTGCACCTGGCCCTGATTCAGGCAGGGATTCATGTAGCTGCAGCACGAGGCCGCAACCTGATTCTCGCGCCAGCGAGTTCACTGGCGCTCCCTTTCCCTAAGGCGAAATCGGCCTGAGCCCATGAACAAAAACTACTGCTCGTGACGGAGGGACTCGGCAAGCCTCGGGTCACCGATCGCCACGACATTATTCTTTCTCAGAAATCGAGCGACGGTGATTCCGAATATGCCCGAGAACCCCAGCGTCACGCCGATCTCGATGAAGCCAAACACAGGTCCGTCGCTGAAAAATTCCGGCTGCACCATCCAAAGGACATCGATCCACTGGGCGATCAGCATAAAAACGGCAACACCCGCGAGAACTCGGGAATTCCGCTTTGCGCTCCGGGTGATGAGCAAAAAGAAGGGGGTCAGGAATTTTCCGACCAGCAGAAAAGCCGAGACATAGTACCAGTTCGAATGCATCCGTTTCAGGTAATAACCCGTTTCCTCGGGAAGGTTCGCGTACCAGATCAGCATGAACTGAGAAAATCCGATATAGGCCCAGAAAATGGTGAAAGCGAACATGAATTTGCCAAGATCATGAAGATGGTTCTCATTCACCAGCTCCTTCAACTTGCCCTGCGACTTCAAATAGACGGTCAGAAGACAGATCGCAGCGAGCGCGGCATAGAAAAGACCGGCAAAGCAATAGACTCCGAAAATGGTAGAGAACCAATGCGGATCAAGGGACATCAGCTGATCAAAACTGGCGGAGGTGAACGTGATAGCGAAAAGAATCAGGAACACCGGGCTCAGGGAACGATTTCTCTCCGTGAGGCGATGATCACCGCTGATATCCTGTTTCAGCGAATTCCCAATCATCACCTTCGAGAAAAAAAGCCAGACCGCGAGGCCAAGAAGGTTTCTGATCACGAAAAAGCCGGTATTCAGGTAACCCGTTTTGCCCTCAAGGATCGGATCTCCGAATACATGTTCCGGATTGCTCCAGGGATAGAGACTCTGAATCCCAAAATACAGAATCGCGAAACTGAGCAGTACGAGCGGCAGATATGCCGTCAGTGACTCGCTCAGCCGGCGCAACGGCGCGCTCCACATGGCTCCGGTCAACCATTGAATGGAAGCGAAGAATAGGCCTCCAAGTGCAAGGCTCATAAAATAAAAATGATTGTGAACGAAGCTCGCCCAGGCCCGAGTGGGCGAAACGGACAGGCCAATGGCAAAGGTCAGCGCACCCAGTACGCAGAATGTCAGCAGCATCATCTTGAACGGAGCCGGAGCATCAAACGTCCCCGGATTCTGGACTCGATTCAAACGGATTGTCATGAAACGGGACCTTTCTATTTCTCAGGTGCGGGCCCCCACGCCTGAGGGGCCACTGGAGTGCCAATTCCCTGAAGTACACGAACATAATGCACTATCGCCCATCGGTCTTCCCGCAAAATCTGCGTTTTGTAGGAGGGCATGAGATTTTGACCAACCGAGATCACATGAAAGATTCTACCATCAGGGAACCCGCGGGCTTTCGCAGTGTGAAGAGCGGGGGGTTTGGGGAACTTCGGAACGATCGTTCCATTGCCCCAGGCAGTGGGCCCATGACAGACGATACAGAAGGTATTGTAAAGGTCCTGGCCTCTCTGAAGAACGGCGGCGGCAGGCTGCAGAGGGTTCTTCAGCAGCTTGCCCGGAACGTCCGGGTTCTTCTCCGATGTGAACGGGTAAGGCGAGAAATCACGGGGGATGCTCCCTTCGGGAGGTGTTCGGGCGGAGCCTGGTTCCTGTGCCTTCACTGCCGGGCTATAGGCCATATCCGGCATGTATACGCGATTCGGCTGTTCACGCGTGCACGCCGTTAAAAGGAAACAATTGGCACAGGCAACCACGAGTAGAAGTCCCCCTCTCCTTCGAACCGTCATTCGAACCACCCTTGCGCATAAACCGCACGTACTTCCTTCGCTCCGATTTGTTCCAGGAACTCCGTGGCCTCTTTCTCGGACGCCGGCGGTTCGATCAGCAAAGCGAACCGATCACGCGTGATCGACGGATCAAAGCCTCTACGAAAGACATTGGGAAGGCGGTTGAAATAAAGCATCGCGACCAGCGTGGAGAGTCCGGCGACAAGAACCGTGAGTTCAAACATGACTGGAACGAATGCGGGCCATGAATTGAAAGGCTTGCCACCGACATTCAAAGGCCAGTCCACGGCCATCGTCCAGTACTGAAACCAAAACGCGAATAGAAAACCGCAAAGCCCCGCAACAAAGGTGACATAGGGGATGCGCGACCGCTTGATCCCTTGGGCCGCATCCATTCCATGCACCGGATAAGGGGTGAAGGAATCAAATCGGGCGAAATTCGCGTCGCGCACTTGACGCGTGGCCTCGAGCAGAGCACGGGGCTCGTCAAAGAAACCGATAACGCCAGCAAAGTTTTTTCCGGAATTCATGATGCCCCCCCTTCCTTGATGACGCCTTTGATCTCGGACATGGCGATTACCGGAAGAAATCTCACGAACAGCAGGAACCAGATGAAAAACCATCCGAAGCTTCCCAGCGTGATTCCCCAGTCAAAGAGCGTCGGAACATAGTACCTCCAGCTCGAAGGAAGAAAGTCGCGATGCAGGGACGTGACCACGATCACGAACCTTTCAAACCACATTCCGATGTTCACAAAAAGAGCCACGACAAACATCACAGGAATACTGGTCCTGGCTTTCTTGAACCAGAAAACCTGCGGAACGAGCACATTGCATACCGCCATGATCCAATACGCCCACCAATAAGGACCGAAAGCCCGGTTGACGAACGCAAACTTCTCAAAGGAGCTTCCACTATACCAGGCTATGAAGAATTCGCATGCGTACGCGTAGCCCACCATCAGTCCGGTGGCCATGATGATCTTGTTCATTTTCTCGAGATGCCCGATGGTGATGTAGTTCTTGAGACCGAACACCTCGCGCGTGATCACAAGCAGCGTCACCACCATGGCAAAACCAGAAAAAATGGCTCCTGCTACGAAGTAAGGCGGAAATATAGTCGTATGCCATCCCGGCACACTAGAAACCGCGAAGTCAAACGACACCACCGAATGCACCGATAACACGAGCGGCGTGGATAATCCGGCAAACAGAAGATAAGCCGATTCGTAATGAGACCAGTTCTTGTTCGAACCCCGCCAGCCGAGTGACAAAATCGTGTATATGAATTTTCGAAGCTTGTGTTTGGCGCGATCCCGAATCGATGCCAGGTCAGGAACAAGACCTATGTACCAGAACACCAGCGAGATCGTGAAATACGTACCCACCGCGAAAACGTCCCAAATGAGGGGGGAACGGAAGTTCACCCAGAGGTCTCTTTGATTCGGATACGGGATCAGCCAGAAAACCGCATACCAGGGCCGGCCCGTGTGAATCACCGGAAAAAGGAGTGCTGTCATGACAGCGAAAATGGTCATCGCCTCGGCAGCCCGGTTGATGGCCGTCCGCCATTTCTGCCTGAACAGAAAAAGAATGGCCGAAATCAGTGTGCCCGCATGCCCGATGCCGACCCAGAAAACGAAATTGATAATGAAAACGCCCCAACCATTGGGCTCGTTCAACCCGAGGACCCCGAGCCCCGTCATGAACATCTTGGTCGCAAGCCCCGCGCCGATCCCAAAGCAACCCAAGGCGACCCCAAAGCAGATCCACCAGATCTTGCCAGGAAAACGTTCGAGCGGAGCGGCAATATCGGTGTTCACGTCAGCCAGCGTCTTGGCGCCGGTCACGAGAACATCGGGCGTGTAATGCGTGATTTCACTCGTGGTCATTGTTTGGCACCTTGTTTCGGACCTTCGTCAGATAGGAGATCGATGGCCTGGTATTTTGAACCTCGAGAACACGGAACGCCCGCGCATCCGCGCGAGACTTCGCGACGCGTGACTTCAAATCGTTAATGTCGCCGAACAGGATCGCTCGAGTGGGGCACGTCTGCTGGCAGGCCGTCTGCACTTCCCCATCCGGAATCTTTTTAGTCACCTCCCGCGCACCGCGTATTCTCTGCGTGCAGAAAGTGCATTTCTCCATGACACCGCGGTTTCGAACTGTGACATCCGGGTTCCACGCCAGATTCATCGTTCCTTCATAGGATTTCCAATGATCAAAGAAATTGAAGCGCCTCACCTTATATGGACAGTTGTTCTGGCAGTACCGGGTTCCGACGCACCGGTTGTAGACCTGGAGATTCAACCCTTCATCATTGTGTACGGTCGCCAGCACCGGACAAACCGTTTCACACGGAGCATTTTCACAATGCTGGCAAAGCATCGGCTGAAAAACCACCTCAGGATGGGCGGGCGCTCCTGAGTAATAGCGATCAATACGAATCCAATGCATCTGGCGGCTGTTTCTGACCTGATCCCGCCCGACCACGGGCACATTGTTTTCCGCCTGGCACGCGATAACGCACGCTCCGCAGCCTGTGCACGAGTTCAGGTCGATCGTCATGCCCCATCGCTGCCCCTTGTACTCGTGAAGGGGCCAGATCGTGGGAACCTTTTTAAGTCTGAGATGAGGATCCGTATGATCGGCGATGCCGGGATCCTTCCGGAATTCGGCGAGCGTGATGTCATTGATGATGGGTCGGTTTTCGGTCAACGTATGCCACTGCGTGCTGGCGAGTTGGTAAACCTCGCCCGTCTTCCGGAGCGTGACCTCCATGCCGGAATACTGAATTCCGGCTGAACCTGCATGTGCAAGCGCAAACAGATCGACACCAGCCCCATCGCCGATTTTGCCGGCGGCCCGGCGTCCGTAGCCCAGAGCCCCAGCAACGACCGATGGATGCATACCCGGTTGCACATGAACGGGAATGCGGACGGACCGACCCGCAACGGACGCTTCGACGACGTCGTTCTCAGCAACTCCGAGTTTGCGCGCCAGATCCGGTGCCAAGTTCAGATAATTGTCCCAGGTCACCGCAGTGATCGGATCCGGAAGTTCCTGCAGCCAGGGATTGTTCGCGCCTGAGCCGTCTTCCAGCGAAACCTTCGCATAAAGAGCAAGACTCAGCGATGGGACCGCCGGCAGTTTAACTGGCACGCTTGAAAGCGAGATGGGGCGGAATCGCGGCATGGTTTTCGTGGAACTCTCGGCTTCTCCGGCACCCGCAAAACCATTTTTCAAACCATTTTCCCAGAAATCATCGAAGCTTTTTCCAGGCGCGAACTTCCGATGCACGCTTTCCCGCCAGGTAGCGCGAAGGTATTCATGCCAGGAAGGGCCCTTCATCCATTTCAAGAGCACCTCTTCAAAAGTCAGAGTCGAATGCATCGGGGAAATAAGCGGCTGCTGAATGCTGTAGAGCTCCTGTTTGGGTTGAGCGTCGCCCCAGCTCTCGAGAGGATGGCTCGCAGCGAGAACGTAATCAGCAAGCCTCGCGGTTTCATCATCCTGTTCTGAAAACACCAGAACGAGCGGAACCTTCTTCAATGCATCGACAAAACCAGCATCAGCAGGTAGCGAGTATGCAGGGTTGCTCCCGTGGATCAGGAGCGCATCCACCTTTCCTGCCCGCATCTCCTCGATCAGTTTGCGGACTTCGGGAAAACCCCGGCGGCCCCGCACAGGATTAGCCGAGGAGAAATCAACCGTTTTTCCGATATTACCGAGCACGGAGTTCAGGAAATGAATCAATATTTGAAGTGAGAGTGAATCCGCCGTTCGGGAATGGGGACTTCCCGCTACGATCAGGCAGCGCCCCCGCGCGCTCCAGAGAAGCTCGGCAAGCTGTCGAACCAGGGCGGGGCCCTGCTGAATTCCGGTTTCAGCAGAAACCGCGTCCACGCTGTACGCCTGAAGAAGGCTCTGGACCCGGCTGTCCTTCAGCAGCTGCGGCTCCACGGAGTTCTTTCGCACAATGATCAGTTCATGCGCGAGCGCAAGGGCGATCCGAAGCTCATCGCCGGGCCGTATCGGGTAGCGCTCATCGGCGTTTGCGCCCGTGATGGTGAATGCTGACTCGAAGCAGATGAATTTCGACATCTCGGCATTCTGAGCACGTGCGGAATCGAGCTTGCGTCGGAAACTCCAGTCTTTCGAATGCTCGACGGGAGAAAGCCAGGTGCCGAGGAAATCGGCGCCCAAGGAGACAATCACCTCAGCGTCGGCGAAGCGATAAGACGGAATGGAAGGAATCCCGAAAACGGCTTCACTTGCCTGCCAGATTTCCTCAGGCTCGAGCGGATCCCACCCCACCTCAGCTGCATCGCGGAAGGACTTCAGAAATTCCGTGGTCAGACGCCGGGTGGACGGACCTCCTCGCCCGCCAGTCAGCAGACGAACGCTCCCGCCTTTGGACCGCAGTTCGGAAATCTTGGGCAGAAGGGCGCGGTCCACCACGTCCCAGGTACTCTCCTTGCGCGATCCCGTTTGGCGGGACCTCACCAGCGGAAACCGTAAACGATCCGGATCATAGAGCGATAGAAGCGAAGCCTGGCCGCGGGCGCAAAGAGCTCCGCGATTTAAGGGATGTTCAGGATTGCCCTCAAGCTTGATGGGTCGCCCCTCCCGATTTTTCGCCACGACCCCGCAGTTAGCAGCGCAACCGGTACATGTTGTCGCGTAATATTCAGCCACACCAGGCACGATTTCTTCGGGCTTCACCACATAAGGAATGATCTTGTTCACTGGACGGCGAGCACAGGCAAACCCCGCCATTGCCATGCTCGCGCCCATCAATGTTAGAAACTCCCGACGAAGCATTCCCGAGCTGGGGGACTTGTCGGTTGTTTCCAGCCACTCGACAGGTTTTTCGAAAAATTCCTGCCCCCTCTTTTCGCGAACATGAGCTTCGGACCAGTAGTCAGAAGTGAGCTCTTCCGGCCCGACCCAGTGCCGAGGGGGCGTGAAGTTCGTATCATCCTGCTTTTTTTGATCCGTCATTCGCGCCTTCTCTCATTGATGACAGGTGTTGCATTGTGTGGATGCAACAGGACCTTTCGGATTTTTCTGGCGCGGAAAGACTCGCGCCAGCACCTCTGGAGGTGTCGTGGCTCCCCTATGACAATCCAGGCACCACCCCATCGTAAGCGGCGCGACTTGAACCACGCGTTCCATGGTCTTCACGTCTCCATGGCATGTTTCGCAGCTGACACCCTTGGATACGTGCCGCTCGTGCGAGAAATAGACGAAATCAGGAAGCTCATGGACGCGGACCCACTCGAGTGCCTTGCCGTCGGCATAGACCTGTTTGAGTTTCTGAATGAACGGACTATCGGCTTTCACGACTGAATGACAATTCAGGCAGACATTCATGGCGGGAACGACCGCGTGCCGGGACTTGTCGGCGCCGGTATGACAATAAAGACAGGGAATCTTGAAATCGCCGGCCATGATTTTATGACTGAAAGGAATAGGTTGCTCGGGTGCGTATCCTTGATTTGAGGCTGAAGGAAAAACCCAGACCACCCTCGCCCCGGCGATTGCCAGGAAACCCAAGATCACCAAGGCAGGCCATTTCTTCTGAATTCCCGAGATCTTGAACATGGATCTCCTATTCTTTCGGCAAGCAAACGGTCCAGAAGGCTCACCCCTTCTAATGGTGGACAGCGAAAGTTTCTAGTTCGTTCTTCCTTATTAGCCAACCCCCCGGGTGTAAATTATTAATCGCGCAACGCGTTATTTTTTCTACCGATATCTGTTGTGGAACCAGAATGTCGTGCTAAGTTCGACCGCACGTTGATCGCACCAATGGGGGGTTGCATGCCGTTAGAAAATTCAAGAAAGCATCACACCACAATACTTAGGTGTGCGCTTTTGGCGATCACACTACTGCTAGCGGTTCCAGCTTTTGCATTTCCGATCCGGATGGCCCTGGCGCCAGATAACAATCAAGCGGTTCTGAATTCCGTCCTGAACTCGGCGACTCGAGAACTCATCATTAATATCTATCAATTCGAGTCACCCGAAATTGCTGCAGTCATCATTTCGAAAATTAAATCCGGCGTCACGGTGCGTCTACTTGTGGAGGGCGAACCTCTCGGAAGCATTTCTCCAAATGGCAAGAAGCTGCTATCGGCAATCGCGGGAGCTATTCGTGCTTCCGGAAATCCGGATAGTCGGCTTGCGATGATGACACGCTCAAAAAACAATACTCGCCGGTTCCGTTTCAATCACGCCAAGTACGTCATCTCTGACCGACGCTACGTTCTCATTTCATCGGAGAACTTCACTGCCACTGGTCATCCCGTCGCGGGCCAGATCGGAAATCGGGGCTGGGACGTTGTCATGGACAATTCCTCCCTTGCGGAAGATCTGATGCAGGTTTTCCGATCGGATGCTGACGCACGAAACGGGGATGTTCTTCTGGTCCGCAGCAATGCGCGAGTTTTACCTCCAGCGACTACAAAGGGTCCACGGCGGGCGCAGGCAATTCCAGATGCCTACGGAAACGCAGCGTCCGTGAGACTGGTCGCATCTCCCCGCTCTCTGGATGAAATCGTCAGCCTGATTCGCTCGGCCCGAGTTCGGATTGATGTTGAGAAGATGTCTCTACCGGCAAGCTGGCGATCGCCGGTGCGTCGTGAGAACCCAATCGTCACGGAGCTGATCCGTGCAGCCCAGCGCGGGGTGGATGTCCGGGTTCTTCTAAATGATGACACCGTATTTGGCGGTGGTGAGCCGGATGATTCGAAAGGTAATGCAGCAACCGTGGCTCTGTTGCGACAGGTTGCCAAAGCTGAAAGGCTTCCAATTTCCGCGAGAACGGTGAACGTGCGCCGGGCAGACATCAGCTACATTCATAACAAAGGGATCCTGGTCGACGGCGAACAGGCTTTTGTCAGCTCCATTAACGGAACCCAAAATTCCGTAGAGAACAATCGCGAGATCGCTGTTGTTCTCCGCAGCCCTGATGCCGCCAAGTATTACGGTTACGCTTTTGAATTCGATTGGCGAGCTTCTGCTCCAACCAGCACTTATGGGACCCGCCCCGCAAACGGGCTTGTCCACGATTTCTCCTCATTTTTCACACTCTCCGCAATGTGGAACTCAAGAGAAAATCAAAATTCACCTTATTAATCAGAGTTTTGCAATTATTTGACAAAATTAGTCGGCATTGCTAGTTTACGGCGGTCCTTAGACGAACTTCGGACCAAGAGGTAAACATGCGCAAACGTCATCTCGGCAAAATGAGCTCAGAACAAAGGCTAGCACTCGGGCTGACTCTTGGAGGTCTTTTAATGGCCGCAGGGGCCTTGGGAGCGAGTGGCACCTCCGAGCTTGGGCGTACACGCGATCTCTCAGAGCAGATCAAACTCGACATTGCCCGCTCCATTCACGCGAATGCGACAGCAATGACCGCTCTTGAATGGCAAAAGAGCGGTTATGCACCCGCCGAGATCTTCCAAAATGTACGGGATTTTAAAATCAATGAAGCAGCTCAGGCGCTCTGTGATGGCTTGAATGTCCTGACCGATACGGACCTCGCCCTTTTTGAAGATGAAATAGCCGACGAGAAGAACGCCCGAGTCGTGCCCTGCGCTGCCACACTACAGGATCGATTGAAGCAATACTGGATTAGCTCGCGCAATGAACTTGCAGAGATCAGCACCTCCGAATTCCCTGAGCGTGCATTCTCCCGGTCAAAGGTGAAACTGCAGCTACCCAGCATCGAGGTGCCGGTCGATGCCGCGGCCGGCCCCCTTCTGATTCGCGGAGGACTGAAGAAAGGGGAAATCGCGCTCACCTTTGACGATGGCCCGCATCCGAAGCGCACCGCGCGCCTTCTCGAAATCCTGGCCAACGCGGGAGTCCGGGCGACCTTTTTCCAGGTAGGCGAAATGACGACAAGCTATCCGGAAATCTCGAAACAGGTGGCCGAGGCAGGCCACATGGTGGGTTCCCATACTTTCACGCATCCTCAGCTTCCCAAACTTTCCGCCAAAGACGCCGAATCAGAGATCCGGTCCGGCCGCGAGGCCGTAGCGCTTGCCAGCGGAACCGACATCCCTTTTTTCAGATTCCCTTACGGAGCCAGAAACACCTATCTCAATGAGTTCATCAAATCGCAGGGAATGGCTTCTTTCCTTTGGAACATGGATTCGGCGGACTGGAAATTACGGGATCCGAAAGTGCTCCTCGCGCGAGTGAAAGCTCAGCTCGATCATGAACAAGGCGGAATCATCCTTTTCCACGACATACACGAGCAAACGGTGATCGCACTGCCGTATGTACTTGAAGAACTTCGAGCGCGCGGATTCACCACGGTCGTGTATGTTCCCCAGCGCTGACTTACTCAGAAGCCGATACCGATACCCACTGAAAAAGAGGTCGAGCTGACGACATCTTCTTCAACCTGAAGGGCAAGCTCCGCGACATCCAGGGTGATTGAAAGACTACGCCCATTGACTGGCTTGAATGAGTAGCCGCCGCCCGCTGCAAGTTCCCGGTTTTTGAAGCTGAGGCTTGCGACCCCATCGGACACCGGAGAAAACTTTCCATAAAGCCAGGCCGAGGCTCCATCCGCGAGCGCGTAACGCACGCTCGGAAACAGCTGCGGTCCTGCCATATTCTTAAATCCAAAAGCTCCGCTGGAGACAAACATGGTGGTGAAATAGCCCCCCGCCAGGACGGCGACTTTCCAGGGCGCGCGAACAAACGGCAGTGTATAGCCGACGCGCGCATTCACCCCAAGGAATCGGGCCACATCTGCCGAGCCTGTCACCAAAGGAGCGAGCGTCAGGTATCCGCTCACACCCACATCCCAGGCCGGAGCCAGCAAATGAACCACTCCCATTTTTCCCGTCAGGACAATCTGATCCACATTGGGCAAATCTGTCTGCCGATACCCCAGAACTGATACGCCGAGCCCGGGCGAGAAGAAAAACTGCTTCGCGCCGGATCCGGAAGGGGTCGGAGCCACAGCACGGCTGCCATATTCAAATCCTTCGGTCTGAATCGATATCCGCTCACGCTCGATATCTCCGAAGGGCCCGACCGCTATGGCTTCGATTTCAGTTACCGGACCCCGCAGCGGAAACCAAAATTTGAACTTACCTTCTTTGCTTCGCGGAACCCTCCGTGAATTGACCAACAGGTTCCAGTCTGGTCTCAGGAACGCCCCTTCAATCAACGCCAGGACACGCCCATGTTGGCTCGCCGTCGATGGCTCAACTCGTACGTCAGGAACGCGGTCTCCCCATTTTAGCGTGGCGATACGCTGTGTCCCCATTTTCACGAACCGAATTCCTGTGACTTTATCGGCTGCGGAGGCCGGCACCGTCAAAGACGGCAGCATAAGGAAAAGAAGAAAAGCTGCCCGGATGACAGCGGATTTTAGACGCATCCTATGTTCCACCCTATGATGATATCGGCTGACCGGCCTGGGAGCAAACCTTTCAGATTTTGACCCGCACCACACTCAAGCACGACTTGCCTAAGCCTTCTGATCACGCTATGTCATCCCCATGATCCACGAAAATGTTCTCCAGGTGGTCGGAAACACGCCGATTGTTCGCCTCAACCGCATCACTCAAGGTCTAGCGGCCAATTTTTACGCGAAACTTGAGTTCATGAATCCGGGCGGCTCGGTCAAAGATCGTATCGGTCTTGCGATGATCGAAGATGCTGAGAAGCGAGGCCTGATTCGGCCAGGCGGCACCATAGTCGAAGCGACCAGCGGCAATACGGGCGTCGGCCTGGCACTGGCTGCCGCGATCAAGGGTTACAAATGCATTTTTGTCCTCCCTGACAAGATGTCCTCCGAGAAGATCAGGAATCTTCGCTCATTTGGCGCGAAGGTTGTGGTCACGCCGTCATCCGTGGAGCCCGAAGATCCGCGCAGCCATTATTCCACAGCACGCAGACTTGCCGCTGAAATGGAAAATTCAATTTACATGAATCAGTACGACAATCTCTCAAACCGTGAAGCCCATTACCGGACCACGGGGCCTGAAATTCTCCGACAAATGCCTGAAATCGACGTTCTCGTGGGCGGAATGGGAACCGGCGGCACGATCTGCGGTACTGCCCGTTATCTCAAAGAGAAGAAGCCTTCCGTGAAAATCGTCGTGGCCGATCCGATCGGTTCAATCATCTATGACGTGTTCAAAACCGGCCGCCAGCAGGGTCCTGCCGGCTCCTACAAGATGGAAGGAATCGGAGAGGATTTCATTCCCCAGAATTTTGATCTGAAACTCGTGGACGAGGTCATCCAGATTGAGGACAAGGAATCATTCCTGATCACTCGCGACCTCCTCACGAAGGAAGGGATCTACTGCGGCGTCTCCGCCGGCGCTGCCCTGATTGCAGCGATGAAATGGGTTCGTTCGCAAGGCGAGGCCATGAAAAACAAGAATGTGCTCGTCATCATTCCGGACAGCGGGAACCGGTATCAATCAAAGGTATTTAACGATGATTGGATGCGCGAAGTGGGTTTCCTCGACAAACCGTCTCTGGGCACTGTCGCCGACCTGCTTCTAGCGACCGGCCATTCAAATAACGTCGTTATGGCTCGACAGAACGATACAGTTGCCACCGTGATCGAGTTACTGCGGACAAAAGACATTAGCCAGGTACCTGTCACGGACAGCGCCGGCTGGATCAAAGGAGTGGTGAGCGAAGGCGACATCCTGAGCGCTCTTTTTGGAGGACGCGTGAAGGCGACGGATACCGTGGCTAATCTCACGGATCCGTCCATCGAATTCGTGACCGCGGCCGACCCTGTGGAAAAAATCTCGCAGCTCGTCACGGCAGGAAAGGTTCCGCTTGTAACCGAAGCAGGACCCAACAGCCGGATCATCGGAATCATCACGAAGATCGACGTTCTGACGTATCTTGGAAAGCGCGCCTAAAAAGGAAGACAAATGAAAGACAATACCAAACTTGGATTTGGAACACTCGCTATCCACGCTGGGCAGTCACCCGACCCCGTGAGCGGCGCTGTCATGACTCCGATTTATCAGACCAGCACCTATGCGCAAGCATCACCAGGTGAGCACAAAGGTTACGAATACTCCCGAACCGACAACCCCACACGGACCGCGTACCAGGGCTGTGTTGCCGCTTTGGAAAGCGCAAAGTACGCACTTGCATTTTCATCCGGCCTCGCCACGATGGACGCGATCATGCACACCCTTCGCCCCGGCGATCATGTCGTGTGCTGCGATGACGTTTATGGCGGAACATTCCGGATCTTTGACAAGGTCTTCAAGCCGTTCGGCATTCAGTTCACCTTTGCCGATCTGTCGGATCTGAAAAGCGCTGGAGCCGCGTTCACGCCCAAAACAAAACTATTATGGCTGGAAACACCGACCAATCCGATGCTCAAGGTGCTCGACATCCAAGCGTTGGCAAACCTCGCGCGCTCCAAGAACGCTCTTTCGGTGGTCGACAACACGTTCATGAGCCCTTACTTCCAGCAGCCGCTTAAGCTGGGGGCTGACATTGTCATTCATAGCATCACGAAGTACATGAACGGCCATAGCGACGTGGTTGGCGGCGTCATCGCCACAAGCAATGACGAAGTCTACAAGGAACTTAAATTCCTTCAGAACTCGATTGGCGCTGTCCCGGGCCCTTTCGACTGCTTTCTCGTCATGCGTGGCTTGAAAACGCTTCACGTTCGAATGGAGCGGCACGCTTCAAACGCGATGGCAATCGCGAAGTATCTTGAGAAACACCCGAAGATTGAGCGTGTGATTTACCCGGGACTGGAATCACACCCTCAGCACGCGGTTGCACGCAAGCAGATGTCGGGTTTCGGAGGCATGATCACCTTCTTCATCAAAGGCGGCCTTCCGGAAGCGCGTAGCTTCCTGGAAAAGGTGCGAATTTTCGCTCTGGCCGAAAGCCTTGGGGGCGTCGAATCCCTGATCGAACATCCAGCGATCATGACCCACGCAAGCGTTCCAGCCGAAACTCGCAAGACGCTCGGGATTCACGACAATCTGGTTCGCATCAGCGCAGGCATCGAGGACGTCAAAGACCTTCTTGCCGACCTGGACCAGGCGCTTCAATAAACTTGATTTCAGCGCTCAGGTAGCATAGAAAGAACGCATGCGAAAACTCAAAGAGTTGATCAAACGTCTGCTCAAGACAAGCTCGCGCCTGGCTCTGGCCTAAATCCCGAGCACCTCGAGATCAACTGACATATGCGGCACTCCTTCGGTTACAATGAACCGCAGAGGACCGACAGATGATGAACCTGCAACAAGCGCGACTCTGGATCGTACTGCTTTCGCTGATCAGCCCTTATCTGAATGGATTGGCGATCGCGAGCGGCTCCGCCTTAAAAGCAGACGAAAACCTCGTCTTCTTCACTACCACCGCCACTTTGAGTGCAGATGGCAGCAAGTGGACCATTCCCGTGCGCGGCCGGGTTTATGAGCCGGAGACAGACTCACTGACCAACATGGCACTCGTCGCCCTCATTCGAAAGGCTACGGGAATCACGAAAGACTCCCCCGAGCACGAATGGCTCGCAAAACGTGCGGGTCATTTCACCATCGATAATCAGAGCGGAAAAACCATCTCCATTCGGGTGGGAGAGCGCTCATTCAAAATGAGCAAATCCAATGGTGACGGTCTTTTTTCTGGAACTGTTGAACTGCCAGCACAGGAAGCGACCCTCCTCGCACCCAAAGGTATATTGCCTATCCGATACGACTCAGATTCCAAGGTCTCTGACCAGCGAACTTTTGCCGGGAGCGCTGTCTTAACGCCTCCCCAAGGCATCTCCATCATCAGTGACATCGACGACACGGTCAAAATCACGCAGGTCCGGGATCACAAGGAGATGCTCGCCAACACCTTTCTACGCCCGTTTCGTGAAGCACCGGGTATGAGCACCCTTTATCAACGAATTGCCGAATCGCGACCGGACGCCCGCTTCCATTTCGTTTCGGGCAGCCCGTGGCAGCTGTATGAACCTCTCCAGGAACTCTTTCGGGAAACCAAGTTCCCGAATGCCAGTTTTCACCTGAAAGAGGTGAGCTTCGACGGAACCACGATCGGGAATCTGTTCATGGATCCGGAAGAGTTCAAGATTCCGGAAATCACCGGATTGTTCGATAAATATCCCGCTCGCAAGTTCATCCTGATCGGAGATTCCGGGGAAAAAGATCCGGAAGTTTATGCGGAGATTTTCAAGCGTTACCCGAATCGGGTGGCGGGAATCTTCATCCGTAATGTGACCGACGAGCCCAGGTCCGCGCCCCGGTACCAGCAGCTTTTTGGAAAATTGCCCGCAGACAAGTGGAGCATTTTCACCGCCCCTGCCGTAATCCAATCCTCGCTCGATGGATTACTTGCGGCCATTCCGACCGGAGCCAACCAGGTCTGCTGCGGCGATGACCCCGCACCAATCAAGCCAACCCACCTCATGAACGCGGTACAGGAACTGAGCCGATAGCTAGGCCAGGCGAATCAGCCTGGAGTCGACATCGAAAACCGTGGCCGTGCAATCCTGAGCCGGCATGTCATCGGGTTCTTCAAACGCTGACTTCACCTTGAAAACCAGCTCATTCACCATGTCCGCGGGAGGCGCCTCGCGAAATCGCTCAATCAATTCTGCGAACGCGCCTGAGCCACCAGCAGCTTCCACGAAGCCATCGGATACCAGCAGCAAGCGCCCTTGCGGCTCCAGTACCAACTCAGATTCAGAGACGACAAGATCAGGACCCGCTGCCCTGGATATCGGAGTGGAAGCCGATGCCAGCGCGCGAAAAGCTCCGCCATTGCCCGAATAGAAAGCGGAAGAACTTCCCAGGTTGGTATACCGAAGTCGGTAGTCTTTTCGTGAAAGCACTCCGTAAAACAGCGAAAGACGATCCTTCTCTCCCAATGTCGCGAGTAGCTCTTCCTGGATTTTTCTTACGGTGTCGGAACTGGAGCGCTTCTCGTCAAAAGAAAGCTTCACCATCACCCGCATGAGAACCGATAGCACGGCGCTTGAGAGGCCATAGCTTGAAGAATCCGACAACACCATGGCGATCGTGTTCTTGTCGGGCGATTCAGCAAGATCGAAATGATCCCCCCCTGAACGCATTCCGGCGAGATAACGTGTTGTGACCTGAAAACCCTTGATCTCCGGGAAGCGAACGGGAAGCTTGCTCTTCTGCAGCCGCTCCGCAACCTGAAGATCTCCTTGCAAGCGGGAAAGCAGCTCCGAAAAGGAGGTATTCAGACGCGTCACTTCGTCCCAGAGAAGCTTCTGCTCATATTTTTGAATATTCGAGAGAATCTCCAATGGCCGAAAAGGATACAAAAGCACGCCATCAGCGGCGCCTTCTGTCCACGCTTTCGGGATGGACGCATTTTCGTTCAAAACAAGAAATATAGCGCGCCCGGACCGGTCTAGACCCGCGAGTTTCCTCGACGGATCATCACCTGTGCCGTCCACAAATATGATCTGCGCGGATTGCATGACTGCTGCATCCGAACCTGCGCTAACGCGGACATCAGCAACATGCGCCGCCGCGCGGGAGAGGCGCTCCGCAAGGAGAGTCTCGGATTGCAAATCTTTTCCCAGAACTGCCAGTTGATAAGTCATGGATGCTGCTCCCAGTTATTGAATCAGAATGCCCGGACTTGATACTGAAGAAGATATCGAACATCACGGAGCGAATGATATCCGGCGCCCAGCTCTTCACTGAACCAGCTCAAGGAAAACTCGCTCCGATTCTGCTTTAGCCCCAGGCCCGCTGACGGATAACCGCTGCCCCAGCCGCCGCGCAGGTAAAAGCGGTCACGGACGTTGATCTCTGCACCTGCTGCAAGCCGCCCCAGATACGATACCTGCGAAACATTGCTCAGATCCCGGTAGACCACCATCAGATTCATGTGATGACCTCCGCGCACTTTCGGCTGAATACTGAATGAAGCGTCGTACGTGGTTCGCTCAGAAGGCGGAACACCGCTCGTATTGCGCGCAAGCGGCAGAAGCGTGAACTCACGGAATGTCGCGTCCAGGATGTTTCGCGCGACAAGGTTGAATGAAGGCAGGAGCCTGATCGGGAGCGTGAGCGAGAAACCCACGTTATGCGACAAAGCCGCTCCCTGGCCCAAGCCCTGATTGTAACCCAGGGGGTCAGCGGACTGCGGGACTGTGATATCGCCCGAAGCCTGGTTTACCCATTGAAGGCTGTAGCCGATCCGGACGATCCCTCCGGCCAGGCGAATTCCGGTGCCTACGCTCGGAATGAATTGATAAAGGCTCCGATAACGGACCGATCCATCATCCTGCACCACGGCCCCCAGCTGGGTGTTCATGAGCACGCCGAAAGCGAACCCTTTCATGTATGCCGTAGGCGCGAGACTGAAACCAGCGCCTGCGTATTCTCCCGGGTGCGACTGAAGAGCCGGAAGGTAACTGCTGAGCGAGGCCATCTTGTAAAAGTCGTAGCTCATCATGCCTGCGGAGGCCGCATTGGCGTAGAAGGACAAGTTCAGGCCTTCGACCTGTGGCCCTCCCACCCGCGCCAACAACGCCGGATTCACAAAAAGACCCGAAGCGCCATCATCCCCCAGAGAAAGAGCAGCATCGCCCATCGCAGCTGCTCGGGCCGAGGTATACCGCGAGCCAGGGACAATATCCTGCCTTGCCCATGCGGAACACGACTGAAGTACCAAGGAGAGCGTTAGAAGTGTTAAAAATGAAAACCGAGCCATCATAAAGTCCTATCGGTTGAAACATCGCTGAAATTAAAGAGAAAAATCTAGCTTCTGCCTTCCATAATCTCGTAGTAGACTAATAAGGTCAACATTCTCAAACCAGGGGTTTAGTTTCTGACCGGTTTTGCCGAAATGTGTTGGGAAGGGGGCTCGTTGCAAATGAATTGGGAGCAAATCCCGGAATGGGCGCAAGCCGTTGCGCACAGCCTTTTAAAAGCATTGAAGCAGCGAGACGCGTACACGTACGGGCACTCCCTGCGCGTTGCCCATCATTCGCAACTCCTCGGAGAAGCCGCAGGCCTCAATGCCTTCGATCAGCGCTGTGTGGAGTTCGCAAGCCTCTTCCACGATCTAGGAAAAATCGGAATCCCGGATTCCGTTCTGCTGAAACCGGCACGGCTGGACGCTTATGAAGAAGCGATCATTCGCGCGCATCCCATCAAAAGCGAGGACATCCTCGGACCCCTCGCCCACATCCCGATCTTTGCTTCCGCCCTGCCCGGGATTCGCCATCATCATGAGCGAATCGATGGGGGCGGCTATCCCGACGGACTGATCGGAGAAGATATTCCACTGGCTTCGCGAATTATCCTGATCTCGGATACCTTTGATGCAATGACCACCACTCGCCCTTATCGCGCGGGCCTCCCTTTTGAGAGAGCCTACAAAGAGCTGGTGCAGTTCGCTGGAACCCAATTTGACTTTCAGCTGGTCAAACTATTCATTCGTGCTCACCCCACCTGGAAACAGATGGAAAACGAGCACGTTGAAGAAGCCGTCTTCGGCGACCTGCAGCGTGTCGCCTAGCAGCTCAGATAGTGACCTTGGACACAGCCGCCATGATCGCCCGTGAATCCAACCGGAAATCCTGAATTTCGGGACCTTTCCAGAGGGCGAATACAGGATCATCGGCCTTGTCGACTTTCTTGAAATTGCTCGCGATGTTCGTCGCCAGACAAAGCAAGGAACTCAGCTGCTGAAGATTCCTGTTCCGGCTCTTCAGAAGAAACGGAGCATGATGATAACGGACCACCTTATCAATCGGTCGCAGTATTCTGAACTGGTGGCATAGGTGACTGCCAATCACGGCGTGATCGGTTCCGAAGCGCTCCTGTTCGACGAAAAGCCTCACAGCCCGGGGCCACTCGTTCTTTTTCGCCATTTCGCTGAACGCGAAGTACTCCTGATCGAGGATACCCATGCAGACCTTTCCAAGATCGTGAATGAGGCATACCGAAAACAGGTATTTTTGGAACGCAAAGTCCGGAATCAGCTTCGCAAGTTCTCCGGCGATCTGAGCTGTTCTGAGCCCATGAGAATAACTCGAATCCAGGAAAGCCATTGCCCGCTTTTTATCCTCGGCAATCGCTCCGATGATCTGCGCCAGGAAATCGAACAGCAACCCCGCGGCAAACCCCATGTCGGAGTATTCGCTTCGGCTGGCGAGCAGCTGCTCTTCCGTTTTGATCGAATACTTCAGGAGCTCTTTGGGAGAAACCTTGATCTTGCCTTCCTTGTCGAACTCGATGTGGGTGCCATGGACTGTCCGCGACATCTGGAGTGCCAAAATCAGATTCCGGAAATTCTGCATCCCCAGAAGCACGACCGCACCCTCAAGGCTCGGCATTTCCTCGCGCTTTGAAATGCTCTCGATCGTCTTGGTGAAAAGATATTCATAATAAGCATTCGCCCGGAGCGCCTGGCTTACCTTCTCAGCGGTGGCATCGATGTTGGAGAAGGCCTCAAGAATCGTCCAGCTCGTGTCTGCCAGCGCAACCCTGGGCGCGATCTTCTCGATGAACCCGGCAAAAACCGCCGACTCAGGGATATCCTTGGTCCCCAGCGCGGCGAACACCCGGTCTTCCAATGGGATCGCGGTCTGGGCCTCTTTCTCCAGTTGGCGCTTTTTTTCCTCTTCCTGCTGTTGCTCCTTGGCTTTAAAGCTCACGCCGACCTTGGCCCCGCCCCGAGACAGGGTAACACGGCTGGAAGGCTGCTTGCCGGTATACCCGGGCAAGCCAGGATGAGGCGAAAACGGAGGACGGCCTCCGCCGCTACCCGATGGCTTGTCAGTCATCGCAAGATCCCGTTTGAGACCCGGTGAGGGAATACGTCGCGCCCATATCTTATTCAGCTTAAAGATGTTTTCCGGAAACACAACCCAGAAGCATCTTGTCAGAGCAAGTTGACATCAACGCACAAAACCGTGTTTAATTTAATACTACTTCCTATTTTTCAGAGTACGAAAGGGTCGCTTGTGAAACTGAAGCTTGAAATCGACGGAGATATCACCTTTCTCGTGGTGTCTGAAGCCGTCGACATGAAGCAGCTTCCGGTACTGAAAGCGGGGCTCAAGAAACTCTTCCAGTCGAACAAGAAAACCATCGTACTTGATTTTCTTGCCGTGCCAGAAACCTGTTTCCAGCAGGACACGGCAATGACATCCGAGATATCCCAACTTCCCAAATGGGCGCAGGAACTGGGCGCGCAACTTCTGGTGGCATCGGGAGCAGACGGCGTCCACGGCTATGCCAGCCGCCAAGGAGCACTGGAGTACCTGCAGGTAGAGATCAATCGTCTGCTTGCGACTGAAAACCAGCTCACTCACGAACTTGCGGAAGCCGAGCAATTAAAGGCGGAAATCAGGAAGAAATTGGATACCAATGCCGCGGAAATCGCGAAACTCAAGAACCTGAAAAAAGACCATTCTCGCCTGAAGAAGGAAATCACTCAACTGGAGGAAGCCATTCAGCGGCAACTCGCCAGGCGAATTCCGCCCGTCGAGACTCTCATGTCCATCAAACAGAAAAACACAACGGTCCGCAACCTTCTGATCACCGTATTGGAACAGGAGGGGGCCATTCCGGCCCAAACGTAAACATGACATCACCTGTCGTCAAGACCACCCCGGACCCAAAAACACAGCACAAAGCGGTCTCAACACCTGAGTCAGAGGCGTCCGCGCGAATCGCAGACCTGCAAACGCGACTCTCGGCCCTCAAGCTGGAAATCCGAACAGCTACGGGCCGATTGACAAATGCCGATCCCAAAGCAGTCAGCCTACTCGAAAAGGAAAACGAGACACTCCGCTCCCGCGAGACGGCACTCAGAAAGGCGCTGTACGGCCTGATGATGGATGCTGATAAACCTCGCCAGATGGACGAGGCGGAACAAGCGTTGGAAATACTCCGGCGCGCGGCGGTCGAATACTTCAAAAAGGCAAACGTGGCACCCGAGATATGGAAAAATATCGAATCCTGATCATAGAAGACAACGTCGACACGCGGAAATTCCTGGAAGCGATGCTCGGAAAGGAATTCGAAATACTTACCGCGGAGAACGGGGTCATTGGCATCGATTACGCTCGCAACAAATCCCCGGACTTGATCCTGCTCGATATCATGCTGCCGATACTGAGCGGCTATGACGCCTGCAGCCTGCTGAAAAAAGACGAGAAGACCAAACGAATTCCGATTATTTTCCTGTCCGCCAAAAACAGTGTTCCGGATATCACCCAGGGCCTGAACGCTGGAGCGGACGATTACATTCCGAAGCCCTTTGATTACAAGGAACTCGTCGCCCGCATCCAGGCTCGACTGAGGAAAAACCTCGAATCAAGCGTCCAGCCCATCCAGGTGGGCGACCTTCGCATTGATCCGGGCAATCGAGAGGTGACGTTCAGCGGCAAAAAGGCGCAGCTGACCCTGACTGAGTTCGACATACTGCGATGCCTCGCAGCGAAGGCCGGAGCCGTGGTATCGCGCGAGGAAATCCTGAAAGACGTCTGGCGTGACGAATCCTCGAAAACCAATGACCGCACGATCGACGTTCACATCCGGGCGCTCCGTCGCAAGATCCCCTCCCTCACCAAACACGTGATCTCAATTTACGGCGTGGGGTATCGCTACGAGAAGTAGCGTGACTGAACGCTACGAGAAGTAGCGTCAATTCCTGATCTCGAGCTTTTCCTCGAGATTAATGACCTTCGACTGCTGGATATTGACCGTCACGACTTTTTCCATCCCCAGAAGATCATTCACCAACCGGATATTATAGGTCCCTACAGGCATTTTCTCGTCCTGAAACGGGGTCTTCTTCACCCATTTATGGCCGTCGATCGTAATGTGCGCTTCAGCACTGGGCGACGTGCGAATGGAAAGGAAGCCAAAACTGAGAGGCTCCAACTGAACCTCCATCATCCACTCCTTTTGGGCTCCCACCTGCTGCGAGGAGACAACGAACTCACGGCGGAACGGCCGAAAACCCGGACGGTCGATGACCAGTTCCAGCGGCGAATCCAATGGCACGTCAATTGACGGATCCCTCAGACTCAGCGCCTCTCCATTGATTTCAACACGCGCAGGCAATCCGCCAGGCGTAATCTGCAAGTGAAGCAGGACGCCTTTACCGGCTGCCGGAGTCCGGGCCTGTTTGCGCGGCGCCTCAGCCACAGCCAAGCCCTGGAGCTTCACGGAAAGAACGCGATTTTCCCCTCCCCGCAACATCAGTTCGCGCTCAAATTGGTCTGTCGGGCTCTTGACGATCAGGCGAAGAGCCCGTCCTGCTGGCAACTTCTTGATCGTTGCAGGAAGTCCTTGCGCCACCCTTTTGCCGTCGATCATGATTTCCGCGTTCTTGTGATCGCCCTCAAGCACGAGAGAGGCTTCTTTGTCCGCTTTCTCATCCATTACTTCGGAAAGGTAAGGAATCTGCACACCGAGTTCGCTTGCCACAAAGACGGCTGCTATCACGGCGGCAGCGGCTCCCACGAATGAAAGCCTCCCACCTTTTTTCGGAGCCTGGATATGCGCGGTAGATTGCCTTGGAATGGAAATCGAACCCGTGGAGTTCGTGGCCATCCTGGGCCTCGCAGGGGCCGCGGGCAGGGGTCCGGTCTGAACGACCTGCACCTTTTCAACGGCCTTCATATCGAAGACCTCGCGGGAGCCAGTGGCATTGGCACCCCGAACCCGCATAGTCATTGTCGCTTCCGAATCAGACTGAGCGGCTCCTTTGGCCGGAGCTAATTCAAGAGAAAGAAGCTGCTCGACTTTGTCGTTCAGCTTCTGAATCAGCTTCCGGTCCTCGACGATCTCATCTTTGAACAAGTCCTTGGCGTAATAGGAGAGATCCCCGGGATTGAACTCGGCGGAGAAGGCATAGAGAAACCGGTGCAGGGCGCGCTGAAACTCTTCGGCGGTCTGGTAACGTTTTTCAGGCTGCTTTGCGAGTGCCTTGAGCACGATGTAATCAAGCTCCTTGGGCACGTTGGAGTTCACGGTCGAAGGAGGCTTCACATGCGTCTGGCAACTCTCGATCAGCTTCAAGATCGCGAGGTCGTTTTCTCCCGGGAACAATTTCTTTCCAGCCAGAAGCTCCCAAAGGACGATCCCCAACGCGAATACGTCGCTACGCGCATCGAGGTTCTCCCCCGAGATCTGCTCAGGGGACAGATAGCTTGGCTTGCCCTTAATCACCCCGGCGCGAGTGGCTTCACTATTGGTGCTCGCCTTGGCGATACCGAAATCGATGACCTTGACGTTGCCATCATAGGAAATAAGAACGTTCTGCGGACTGATATCCCGGTGAATGATATTCAAGTGCTTTCCGGAAATCTTGTCTTTGAAAGTATGAGCGTAGTGAAGGCCGGACGCAGCCTGCTCGATGATATGAGCAGCAAGTTCCACCGGAAATTTCTGCTTTGATTCGTTGGCGCGCCCAATGAATTGCCTGAGGTTTTTCCCATCGACCAATTCCATCGCGATATAAGGCTGAGACTGCTCTTCGCCGTAATCATAGAGCTGCACGATGTTCGGATGATTGAACCCCATGGTGACCTTGATCTCGGATCTGAACATCTGCAGAAATTCCGAGTTGGCGCCATATCCGGCCTGAATCCGCTTGATCACGATCAGGCGCCCGGCTCCGTCGGCCGCAGCTAGACGTGCACGATAAATTTCAGCCATGCCACCTTGAGCGATCTGATCAAGGAGGAAATACCTTCCAAATTTTTTGAGAACTTCTTTAGCCATTCGTCCCCCACATGACTTTTCGGCTAAAGGCCCGGAAAACTGTAGAAGAGAAAGTCCACCTACTGTGAACTCAAGACATTGATCTCAAATAGGATTCAACCAGTTACGCGGGAACGCAACGTTTCCAGCAGCTTAGGAATAAACCCCTCGAATCCCCCATTCGACAAAACCGCCACAAGGTCACCGGCCCGGCTGAACTCAGCCACCTGCTGAACACCGGCATCCACCGTATCCATCAGGAAGGCCGTCACCTGATTGGAGTGAAGGTCCTGTACCAGCTGAGCGCTCGAGAATTGATCAGACTCAGGAATCCGGCTCTGATCGTAAGGAGTAGATACGAATACGGCATCTCCCTGGGTGAAGGCCTGCACGTAATCCGCCTGAAAAACCTTTCGTCTGGACGTGGCGCTCCTGGGTTCGAATACCGCCATCAACCTGCGCTCCGGATACCTCAAACGCAGAGCTCGAAGAGTCTCCCTTACTGCCGTCGGATGATGCGCGAAGTCATCCATCACGAGCACTCCTCCAACCTCTCCACGAACTTCCTGGCGCCTTTTGACGCCCTGAAAACACCTCAAGGCGGATGCTATTTCCGGAGCAGCAAGACCCAATTCGCGGCACTCGATCCACACCGCAAGAGCATTCAGAACGTTGTGATTTCCAGGAACCGCGATGATCAACTCGTCCACTACCCTACCGCCATCCAGGACATCAAAGCGGGTCCATTCGTTTTCCACCCTCACGCGACCTGGCGTGTAACGCGCGCCCAAACAGCCCTCGCTGCCATACGAAATGACGGGAACCGTGGCCTTTGCCGCGAGCTCCCTCACGGTGGAATAATCAAAGCAGGCGATCAATCGGCCGCCAGGCCGGATTCGCGCAACCAATCCCTCAAACGCGCGAACGACGGCTGCGAAATCGGGATAAATATCCGCGTGGTCGTACTCTACTGAAGTGAGAACCACATCATCAGGGAGATAGTGGTTGAATTTTGGGACCTTGTCCCAAAATGCGGTGTCGTATTCATCTCCTTCAAGAACGTAAGGTCTGCCGTCTTCAATTCCGGCCACATGAAAACTATGCGGCAAGTCCTTCGATACGCCCCCGATGAAATAACTTGGATCACGTCCGTTACGCACAAGAGTATGCGCCATCATGGTAGAGGTCGTCGTCTTGCCATGAGTTCCGGAAACGACAATGTTTCTGGTTTTCGGAAGAAAGAGCTTCTCCATCGCTTCAGGCAACGAGCAATAAGCATAGCCACCGTCAATCGCGGCGCGGGCCTCGACGTTCGAGGCTGAAATCACGTTTCCGATCACCACAAGATCCGGAGGGCTTCCGGACGCGGCGAGATTCTCCGCTCGATAACCCGAATAAAGGGTCACACCCGCATCCCGCAACACCTCGCTCATGGGCGGATAGACGTTTTGATCGCTACCGACGGTTTCGATCCCTCTCCGTCGGAGATACGCCGCGAACGCTCCCATGAGAGTTCCGCAGACACCGATTACATGCACTTTCTTGATTTGCTCCAGTCGCGGTAGCGCTCTCTTGTCCATGCTCTAACTATGTCTTAGGCGAGAGGCTGGAGTCAACGCGCCAAATCGTGGAGATCGGCTCGCAGGGCGTCGTGAAAACGAGGACGGAAAGCCTTGATCCGGTCATTCTCGCGAGTGGGATGAACTCGGTTGGTAAGCAAAACCACGGCTAATCCTGCGTCGCGATCAATCCAAAGCGACGTACCTGTGAAACCGAGATGTCCGACCGTGCGAGCGGAGAAAAAGCGTCCGACAGCCGGTACTGCTCCAGAAGGCGTATCCCATCCCAGCGTACGCTCGCAGCCCGCCGGCAAAGCGACGGGCCGCCAAAACTGCTCCAAGGTATTTGCGGAAACAAAGCCGCTCAGGAGCGCTCTCGCGAAAATCAAAACGTCTTTGGCAGTCCCGAATGCGCCCGCATGACCGGCATAACCGCCCATGGCCCAACAGTTGTCATCATGCACCTGCCCCTGAAGGACGGCCCCCCTCCACGGACAGTCCTCTGTCGCGGCAACTTGTTCGATGACGGCCTTTGCAGCGCTTTGGCGTGTACGATTGTAGAACGCATCCGTGATGCCCATCGGTTGCCAGACAAAACGGCGCACAGCCTGATCCAGCGGCATTCTCGTCAGCTCCTCGAGCGCAAAACCCAAGAGCAAAAAGGAGAGATCGGAGTAAAGGACCCGCGTCTCGGGACCGACATCGGGCGGGATCGCGAACACCAGTTCGCGCATGAGCTTTTGGCGGGCGGGCACGGGGATCTCGTGGACTTCATGCCCGGGAAAAAGCTCCCGACAGCGCTCCCGAAGGAGCTCCCAGAACGGCGCCCAAGCCGGAAGCCCCGAAGTATGCGACAGGAGATGTCGGAGGCGGATTCCCGAATAAGGATAGCCAGGCAACAAAGCCTGAAGCTCCGTATCCCAGGATATCCAACGTCTTTCGACCATGATGGCCGCCAAGGTGGCCGTTCCGAACACCTTGCTGACGGACGCCAGATCAAAAATCGTATCCGCCTCCATTGGAAGCGGACCGGGGATCTCACGTCGGAGTCCCGTATGGGCCAACTGAACGCGATCAGGGATTCGCGAATTCCAGATACCCGCGACCATCCCCGAGGCGACCTTCTCGGTGACCCCGGCACGGAGAACATCCCACGTTCGCGGGAACTCCGCTTCTTTCAGCCGGTCGACGGTCATCTCTCCCGCAATAGCCCCTGCCAGAATAGCCATGACGCTACTGTGGCCTTCCCGGGCGATGCGGTCAAGAGAGGGTCACTCGTTCAGGCTACGCCAAAAATGACGACGCAAAGGAGCAGTGTAACACCGAAAAGCGAACTCATTTCCACCATAGAAACCTCCGGGGACGGACATGAGCAAGCCGGATGCCCAGAACTGAAAAAGAAATCACACGGGAAATCCGCAACTTGAGGATCCACAAGCACGCGGCCATTGCCGCTTTCCTTTACAACTGTTTAAGATTTTTACAGGCCCTCTTCCCCTGACTCCTGATACTGGCCGCGCGAGAAACGCCGTGCTAATAAGGCATTTATGCTGAACACCCTGATTGCCAGAACATTACCGATGGTTCCCAAGTCCGTCGTTCACTTTGCTGCGAAAAAATACGTCGCGGGAGACACGCTAGAAGACGCGGTTCGACTGGTGCGATCGCTGAATGAAAAACTGATCACGGGTACGATGGATTTTCTCGGCGAGTTCGTGACGGATCGGAAACAGGCCGAATTCGCCGCGCATATGGGCCATGAAATCCTGGAGGCGATTCACGCGCACAAGCTTCGCTCCGGGCTCTCGGTCAAGCTGACTTGCCTTGGCTTGGATATCGATGACGAGTTCTGTTACGAAAATCTCCGCTCACTCGTATTCAAGGCAAAAGAGCTGGATCTCTTTGTGCGCGTTGACATGGAAAATTCGCCTTATACAACTCGCACCTTGGCACTCTATCGCAGAATTCTTGAAGAAGGCTTCGACAACACCGGTGTGGTGCTTCAGGCCTACATGCGAAGGAGCGAGCAGGACATCAAGTCCCTTGCTGGCCTGAAAGCCCCCGTCCGGCTATGCAAAGGAATTTACCGAGAAGACCCGGCCATCGCTTTCAAAGACCGCGAGGAGATCCGGGAGAACTACAAGCGACTTCTGACCCTGCTTTTCGAAAACGGAATGCACGCGGCGATCGCCACCCATGACGATCCACTGCTTGATTTCGCGCGCGAATACATCGCGAAAAATTCGATTTCAAAGGATCGATACGAGTTCCAGATGTTGCTTGGCGTAAGAGAAAACAAACGCGATGAACTGGTCCGCGAAGGACATAAACTGCGCACCTACGTCCCGTTCGGAAGTGACTGGTATGGCTATTCGATCCGGCGACTGAAGGAAAATCCCGAAGTCGCGGGCCACATCATGAAAGCTTTCCTGAAAGGCGAATAGGACAGCCTACCACATCAGCTGAGTGTAAGTTTCAGCGATGATTTTCGGCTGACCCATCTCTTCCGCCACATATAGAATCTTTGTTCCTCGCGAGCGGTGCCCGGGAGCGCCATTGTTCAGCTTGGAACGGTAATTCTGCGTAAACGTGATCATCGAGTATTTCGGATGGCGATAATAAAGCACGTTTTCCGGATTCACCTCGATCGACGCGTAACTCCGATTCAAGCTCGTCTTGTAGCTCTTCCACTGATCTTTATCCTTGCCCTGAGCCGAGAAATCGGAATGGTAATGATCGATGTAGCGCCCGATCTCCTTTTTTTCCCAAGCGGAAACCCAGCTCAGGAAGAAGTTGCGCAAACCCGCATCTTTGCCGGGCTTCATGAATTCGTCCGTGAGTTCCGGAAAAACGAGAACCGGGGTCAAACCCAATCGGATATACGGTTTCAGTTCCGCTATTTCCTCGTTCTTCACGACGATGCAGCCCTCGCTGTCGAAATTTCTCTTAAGTCGTTCGGGCTCATCGGTCGCATGAAGCATGATATCAAACCCGGTGTGCCCCGCCAGGCGGTCGAAGGCATTCGGAAAATCCATGTAGAACGCCATGACCCCGAATTTTTTTTTCAATGAAGGCGGCGTCAGATGTGACGAGAAAGTGTAGATCCCCTCGGGAGTCTTGAGATCCCCTTCATTCTGCTTGTCACCTAGCACCTGCCCCATCGTTGCGTGATAGCGCTTCAGGATCCGGTACTCACCATCCACATACTCCGCGAGGTGCAGCGTGTTTGATTTTTTATCAATCAGTATGGCCGTGGAAACTCCCGCGAAGGCAAGATTCACGGAAGACAGGAGCAAAAGAAAAAGACTGCCAAGAACAAGGCGAATCCGGTTGTGCATGATTGCACAAGTTTATGAACTGCGCCCGCCCCCCGTCAAGTCAGCTTGCAAAGCAATCGACCAAGAAGTCCGTGTCCGCGCCGAATTGCGCGCATGCGGAAGCCCCAAACTCTTCCTAGAGCCTCAACCACGATTCGGCGGTTCATCTTGGACTTCCCGACCTTGCGATCTTCAAAAATGATCGGGAACTCGATAAACGAGAATTTCTGCAGGAACGCGCGATACTTCAGCTCGATCTGGAACGAGTATCCGTCCGATCGAAGAGATTCGAACTCGACTTTTTCGAGCACGTTCTTCTTCCATCCGTTGAACCCGCCCGTGAAATCACGGATCGGAGCACCAAGCAGCCTCCGCGAGTAGAAGCTGCCTCCGCGGCTCAGAATTTTCCGGCCAAGACCCCAATTTTTCGTTCCCCCGCCACTTACATAGCGCGAGCCGATCACGAAATCGTACTTACCAAGAAGCTCAAGCATTCTGGGAAGGTAGGTCGGGTCGTGTGAGAAGTCGGCGTCCATTTCAATGAACGCGTCGTACTCCCGCTCCATTCCCCACTTGAAACCGGCGACGTAAGCCGTCCCCAGTCCCATTTTCTTGGCCCGGTGAAGGACGTGCAGACGTGGATTGGAGCTTGCCAGCTGTTCGGCAAGCTTCCCAGTGCCATCAGGCGACCCATCGTCTACGACGAGGAGGTCGACTTCCGCCGGGATATGAGAGAATACGGCGCTCGAAAGCGCCTCGAGATTTTCGATCTCGTTATACGTCGGAACTATGATGAGAGAGCGCATAATTTAAAATGGAATATCGTCTTCAGTGAAGGAGCCGGGATCGCCCATGGGAGCGCCAGCAGCTGCAGGTTGCTCATCGCGAACAGGACGCTCGCCAGGGCCGGTCGACTGCCCACCCAGGAACTGTACGGTCTGCGCCTGAACTTCGGTCGTGTACTTCGTCTGGTTGTCTTTGTCCTGCCATTGACGAGTCTGAAGCCGTCCCTCGACGTAAACTTGCCGACCTTTTGCCAGGTATTGATTGCAAAGTTCAGCCAGCTTTCCCCAAACGACTACCTTATGCCATTCCGTGCGCTCTTGTTTCTGGCCGGATTTGTCCTGCCAGCTTTCATTCGTAGCAACACTGAAATTCGCAACGGCAGCGCCTGAAGGAGTGTACCGAACCTCAGGGTTTTGCCCCAATCGCCCCACTAAAATCACTTTATTGACTGACATGCGGACACGAGTACCGTTCCGGCGCCGAGGCGTCAAGAGAATCTACTGAGCGGCCGACGGTGCGGATTTCTTTCCTTTTTTCGAGCCCTTTTCGGGGTACGGAATGCCTTTTTCCTCAAACCTGCGGCGCCAATGCCGTTCGACTTCCCTGCGGGCGCTGGCACGATCCCTCAGGTAAAGAAAAGGGTCGAATCCACAATGAGGGCAGGCCAAAGCAGCACGCATCCGAAGGCGATAAAACACCTCGAACGCAGCCCAGAGGGGCACGATCGCTACTGCCCCTTTCCAGGAGAACCAGGGCCAGGCCGCAAGCATGAACATGGCCGTGGAGAGCGCGATCTGAGCGACATGGCGAATTCCGCCGGGCCTCGGCCGGCCTGTCACTCGACGCGCGCAAGCGCAAAGCGGACAGTAGAATGACCACACGTCACTCTGATTGCGACCATCCCATAAAGAACGCTTTGCGAGATCAGAAAGATCGATCTCTGCAAAACGTTCGACGGTATTTTCAAACTGCTGCTGATTGAGGGGGCCCATCCATTGACCTCGACCTCTCAAGTGTAGCATAAAGCGGTAAATGCAACGCAGACCTGAACGGGCCGGTCGCCCGAAAAACCGCCCGAATCATCCCCATCGTCAAACCAAACTGGGACCCGTGATCAAAAACGGGCCGACGCCGCCCCAGGCCGCCTCACAGGCGCCAGCATATGCCTTCCCGGACGCATGGACACCCTGGGTAGATGAGACTATCCCGCAATTCGTTAAGAGCCGCTACAGCCCCAAAGAAAACTGGAAAGACAAACCATTCGATAAACCTGACGTTCGGTTCTTTCTGAAAGGAGTCCAGGAGCTTTCCGAGCTATTCACTCAGGAAAGACCACGCGACCTCCCCGCCTACTTTCGCCACCCCAAATTTCGCTCGGCCTATTTGCTTTATTTCATGCCGCTTCAGGCAGCGAAATTCATTCTCCTCTTCCAGCAACACGCGAAAGCGGTCGAAGCAGCGCTGAAGTATGCAAAGAAAACGGGCGTCCTCAGAATCGCCGACTTAGGCGCAGGCCCTGGAACAGCATCCTTCGCCCTCCTTCTGATTTTGATGAAATCGTGGAAAGAGGCCCCGAGCACGATTCCTGACATCGAACTGCTCTGGGTGGATACGAATCCACAGGCACTCGAAGACGGACGCCTTCTTTTTGATAAGTTCTGTGAAACGAACCCCGAACTGAAAGGTCGGGTGAAACTTCGCACGGAAGTCGCGCCGTGGTGGAAAGCGCCCAAGCTTCTGGATGGCGATGCATCCCTCATTCTGCTGGGTAACGTGCTGAATGAAGCTTCTGATCCGACTTCTCATCTTCGCAAGGATGTACGGAAAGCCCGGCGCGATCTGGGGCCAGACATGGAGTTCGAAACGGAAACGCACGAACCTCCGACGGCCACTATTCCGCCGGAATGGAAGGATCTTCTCAAAGTGGCCAAGGGCGGCGGGATACTGGTCGTCGATCCGGCGGCACGAGGCTCTTCGCAACGGCTTTCCCGGATCAGAGATCTTCTTTTACCTGAACTGAAACCGGAAAATCCCCGTGAAACCCTGATCTGGGGCCCTTGCCTTCATCTGGGAGCCTGCCCCCTGGCCCAAGGCCGTGATTGGTGCCACTTCTCAGTTCCCATGAAAGTTCCGGGAAAATGGTTCCGCGAATTTTCAATAGGGCTGGGTTCGGAGCGGCACTGGGTGAAGTTTTCGTATCTCTGGATCGCTGCCCGCGAGTACCCGGCGCCAGCCGCGGACCGGATCCTCCGACGAGTGATCAGCGATCCACTGGACAATTCCAAGCAAGACATCCTGATCTGCGAACCGGGGACTCCGCGAAAATTCCGTTCCGCCCGCAACCGCGATCTGCGACGCGGAGACGTCATTCGACTTCCGTCAAAATCATAGATTATTCGAGCCGAAGTCGCAAAGGGACGGGCGGCTGAGCGCCCGCAAGTGCGATGTCCCGAGTCGTCGTTGTAAACCTGGGGTAAATCCAGAGTTCAATTTCGTCGGTAGTGATTTTGATCTGCACGGGACTGATCTGCCCCATCTCCCAGGCCTCCCAATTCTCGGGGGCTTTGTGTAAATGCAGGCCAATGGGCGTTGCTGATTGGGAGGGGGTTGCGAGTGCGGCGGCAATCTCAGCATCCGTTTTCTTGAAAATCGCCTCCAGCCTCGGATCAGAAAGAAAGACATCCAGATCCGAAGAAGACAACTTGGCCCTGCCATTGGGAAAGCTTCCGGCCAGGACCATTTCCGGGTCTCGAATGTTTTCGAGCAATTTGGGATTCTGAAGCTGTTTACGAATGATTCGGCAGCTTGTCAGCACGTCTTCCAGTCCGTAGCCACCCGCCGCGCCACCTTCCGGAAATACTTCCGTGAGCGCTTTCAGATAGGCTCCATAGGCCTGGGATGCGGCCGCGCCCTCGCGCGTCGACGCGGGGAAAAAATGCTCAACCGGCATGGTGTATCGCAAAACCGCATCAAGCGCCCTTTTTGCCGGCAACGCCTTCATCCCCGTTTTGTCCGCTGTCGGATAGAGTTCCCGAAGCTTTCCATGAATTTTTTGCTTCAGGGAAATCGGCATGGTTTCAAGTGCGGGTGGTAGAGCCTGTGTAAGCTCGTTCGAGTAAGTTCCGCGCCGAGCGAGATCCTCGACATACATAATCCAGGTCTGCTCATCGTGCAGAAAAAATTTGAAAATCTTGCCCAGCTCTGTCGACTTCTCCGCCTGGGTGAAAAGAGCGGAGG
>Ga0154382_158_pt4 | contig 45566 bp, 41 predicted proteins | sample RifGroB1_FD_105626 | JGI IMG/M metagenome (GOLD analysis project Ga0154382, IMG submission 105626) | Bdellovibrionales bacterium GWB1_55_8 | reverse complement strand
GGGCACGTGCGCTGACTTCGTGAACTGGGCTTTTCACAATACGATCACCAGTCCATGGAACAGGCTTCCGTTGATCAAACATTTAATCCAAATGATTTATCCCCCTGAGGCGCTTCAGACTCCTGACAATCTTGCGGATTCGCCGGACACGGAGAAGGTCTGCGAAGTCGAAAATTCCAATTTGGCGTTCCCGGAGCAGATCCATGTGAAGGACTGGGTCAATCGGACGCGAATCGGTCTGCGGTCTGAAGATCAGCAAATTCAAAAGCATGCGTCCAATGTCTGGCAATTCCTGATCAAGAATGAGGTCATTTCCGCGGACGGTGAGCTGCAGGCGGAGATCGTCAAAATTCAGACGAAAAAATTCTGACGTTCGTGAGTGATGTCTTTCTCGCGCACTGAGTCGGTGCGAATCACAATATTTTCATTGGATTGAGCTATAGCGTGCCTCTACACTGGTTGAAGCGAATTCATGCCGAGGAGAGGCGCAATAATGAAAAATAATCGAGCTTTTGTAAGTTCTGTTTTGATGTTTGCGGTCACGTCTGTTGTCGTGGCCGGATGTTCCCACTATGGTACGAGGCAGAGCGGGGATCGTGAACCTGCTTCGCCGGATGGTTACCGTTCATCGATCGATGGAATCGATCTGGGGACTGTGTATCAGCCTCCGTCGAACGTGGCGCCGATCATCTGTCAGCGCTATAAAAAAGATCCGAAGACCCAAGCTGATGATGTGAACATGCTTGAAGCATGTCAGATGGGCGTTGGCGCTGCCCGATACATGGCGGAGCGCTACTCGCAGAATGAAGGTAAATACCTGGGTTGTGTCGATGGTCTTCAGCAAGGCCTCGGCTCGGGCTACTTCATGACGAAAGATCCGAACGCTTCGCAACTCGAAGAAGCTCGGAAGCGCTACGTCTCCACGAAAATGGAATCCGCGATCACGCGTGCTACGGCGCAGGCTCGCAAAGACGGCCAGCGCATCGCCGACGACGTGATTATTTCGCGCTTCCGCGCGGTGGTTGGAAACAATCAGGAACCGGATGGCAACTATGATTATCCGGCGCACAGTTTCGGCGGTTTTGACGATGGTTACATTCACGATCGCCAGGGTGGCAGTTTTGACGAGGTTTACAAACTGGGCTGGGTGGATAAAGGTGTTCGCGATTTCCGCGCCATTGAGGCTCGGGCTGTGCACCGCCTTCACAAGGAAACCTACGCACCGAACAAGCTTTGCCAGCCGGTGGAAGCGCTGTTCACGGAAAACCTCACGTTGTGGGATTATTTCGCCGCGCGCGGAAAATATAATTTCGAGAAGTACGGTTGGCGCGACGAAACCCGTTCGTTGAATTACTTCCGGACGAAACTTTCCGGAACCACGGAGGTCCTGTTCTACAACGCCATTCAAGGGCGCATGATGGAGCAGAAATATCAGGTGGAAATTCAGCCGGCTCGCCGTGAAGGCATTCCAGGCACGGAGGTGATTGAAACGCTTCCTGATGGCAAGACACGCCTGAAACGCGATGAGCAGGGCAATATCGTTTACGGTCAGTATCGTGACATTCCGGCCGTGGTTGAGACACGTACCCGCATGGTTCCGGATCCCGACCGCAGCAAGGCCTATTATCAGGGAATCTTCCACGAGACGTTCACGGAAGCTTACCGCGATTTCTACATCACTCAGTACTTCGGTCTGGGTTTTGTTTCGGCGCATCGCCAGAGTCAGGCAATGGGTGAGCTCGTCGGCCAGATGATCGGAAAAATTGTCGCGGCTGATTATGCTGACTTCCTTGCGTACGATAACAAGTACCGCCAGGATTCGGTGGGTGCGTACAACATCGAGTGGAAAACGAACTACGATGCTCAGTGGTCAAGGATCTGGAAAGTCTTCGCCGAGCACGCAGTCGTTGAAATCGACGACCTCTCGCTTTTCGGTGACCTGGACGACGATATCTTCCAGGCCGGTGAGAGAGTGAAAGCCACGCTCGCGCTGACGAACCTGGGTCGTAAGTCTGAAGACATCGCGTTCCAGATGTATGGAGCGCTTTCCGGCGCGGCTCAGACATTCACGTGGCCGGCCAGAAACGTGCCGATCTCGAACCGTTTTGGCGTGGAAACTCCATTCCTCGGTCAGATCGATAAAAACATCGGCCCTCGCCAGACGGCCTCCATCGGCATCAAGGCTAGGGGGCCTGTTGAGTTCGATACAAGCCTGAACACGAAAAAGGGCAAGAATCTGACGATCAACGAGGTGGCTGAAATCGACGCCGCAAATGCCTCGGTGAATGAACTGACCGGAAGCGGCGGTGTTCAGATCAAGCTCGTGAACCCGTCCAAACTTGAATCTCCCGCGATGATCACTCTTCGTGTGATCCTCGGCAACAACCTGGGACGTTTCGAGCAGGAGACGCTTAAGATGGCCGGCAAGGAAACCCGGATGGTGAGCGTGCAGTTCGCGCAGCTCGATCCGCTTGATGTGATCAGGCTGGGAGGGGTCTCCGGAACCGTTCAGTCAGTCATGGGCGGTCGCGTGCTTCATGAAAGGTCGTTTTCGGCAGGTGTTCCGGCGCAGTACATCGCGATTGCGAAATACTTCAATGCTCTTGCGATCGGGCCCGATGGCGCTGTCGCGACGGGCAGCGATGATCGCATGGGACGGCTCCAGGAAGTCATGGCTATCATCCAGCAGATGACCCAGGAAGACATCCGTAACGATGTTGACTGGGACAAGCCGGGCAGTCTTGATCACACGGTGGTTGGCCAGCTTGGAAAGATGTTCTTGAGTTCGAAAGCCGCAGGCAAGTTGAATGCGGAAGCTCAGAACTACTACAACGAGCTCGGTAAGAACCTGAACACTCTCGAAGTGGGCATGTTCAGCCGTAAAGCCTTCCGCAAAGCGCTCAACACCTTCGCTCCTGATGTGAAGGTCAAGAAGAAGAACAAGTAAGAGCGACTATCGTTAATCAAATCAGGGGGGTCCGCGAATAGCGGGCCCCCTTTTTTTTGGTTACTTTGGAAAGCCGTGAAAAGAATTGCCTGTTATGACGCATCATGTTAGTGACCGTCGGCATGAATGCATTCTCTCGCGCAACAAAGCTAGGCTCAGTTCTGGGATTATTCCTTGTTTCAGTTTCCGGGCAGGCAGCGCCTCCTGTGGCACAGCAGGACGACGCGGCTTTCGAGCAGTTTTATCAGCGGGTCCTCCAGATTCGGCAGGATACGACGCGGCATCATGAAACGCTCGTTTTCGCTCCAGATGCCACGGAAGTGGCGACAGACGGCGTGCGTTTTCTGGGCGAATGGGATCGTCAGGAGTGGGGCTCCAGTGATTCGCCAAACGGAGATATCGTTTTCCTCATCGGGCATCTCGAAGCAGACCCGACTCGGCACGAGATGAGCAAATTTCACGGGATGATCAAATGGGCCACTTCTTCTGGTTTCAGAGCCGTCATGGATCCCGCGGCGCTTGATCAGGAACTCGACGAAGTGGTGCAGTCAGCGAATACTGCCGTGATCATCTGGTCGAGCCATGGTTCGAAAGATGGACGCGTTTACGATGCGCGAGAAAATCCGATCGACAATGATTCATTTTCAAAGGGAGCCACTTCGAAGTTGAAAATGTACGTTTTGAGCAATTGCTTCGGTGACCAGACGACGAAGTACTATAGCTTTGCGCCAGACAGCACTCGAATTCATTGGTCCGGCACTACGAATTCGAATGAGCTCTTTGAGTATCTCTATTCCAGCCGGTTTGACCTCAACCTTCGAAGTCTTGGTTTTTCAATCTGATGTGGTTACCGCACCACAACGGTTTCCCCGCTCAGACTGAATTTCAGCGAAACACGTTTTGTAACCGGCTCGCTAAAAACTTCTGAAAAACCGAACCGAATGGATTTGAGGTAATCCAGGCCAGCGCGATCCAGTCGGGGGAATCCGCTCGAATAGGTGAGCACCGTCTCGAGTACGGTGCCGGCCGGGTGAATCCGTACTGAGACAACGAGTTCTCCCTCTTCGCCCCGGTGACGGGAAATCGTGGGATAGTCGGGCTGTTGACGTCCGATTATCCAAAATGAACCGGAGGAGGCGGGCACGGATATGCTGGCTGCCGAAAGCGCTGAGGACGCTGAAGCTTTGGATAAAACCTTTCGATGTTCTGTCGACCTTACCCCTGAGGTGACTCGCTCCGAACTTGCATTTGTACCGGCCTCGGTCAGGTGAACTTCCAAGCCCGGCCGTGGCTGGAGGACTCGTGGGACGCGCTGGGCGACAGGGTCGCGGAACGTCATGTATAGCGCCCCCAAAACCGAGCTATGAATCGCCAGGGACGCAACCAGAGCTAATAATGAGCCTCGGTATCGCATGTCGCTCAAAAGCCTTGCTGAAAAGCGATCGTAAGAGTTCTTCCCGCTGTTCCGTAGCCGTCGACCTCCTGGTAGTCGCGATCGAGCGCGTTTTCTATTCGCATCAGAAGTTTAGAAGCTGTTTTGCGAATTTTTTGGGACGCCCGGAAATCCAGAGTCCAGTAGCCAGGCAGCCGCTTTCTCGTAAAGACGAGGGCGTCGAGGTCATCGCGGGGTCCTACAACGCGAGAAATGAATGCGGAGTTGAAATCCAGATGTTCAAACGTGACTTCGAGGGATCCTTGATGACGTGTTCGGCGGTAAAGCGGAAGTCCGTTTCCGTCCTTGGCGTGGGTGAAGGTGTACGTCAGCACGGACTTCAGCTTTTGCGTCAGGTCTGCCTCGACGGACGTCTCCAATCCCTTCGTGGAAGCGGACCCGAGGTTTTGAAAGCGATTCAGGGCAGGCTCAAATTGCGTAAGGTTCCATAGTCTCAGATCAAAGAGCGTCCATGTCGCACGCAATTTCCCGCCCGCAAGCGACTGGTCGATGGAAAAGTCGAACCCGGAACTCTTTTCAGGTTGAAGTTGGGGGTCGCCGTACGAGGAGAAGAGCTGGTAGAGGCTGGGAGCTCTGAATCCGGTTCCAAAACTTGCGCGTAGTCTCGTTCCCGTTGCCGGGATGGAATAGCCCGGCGCCAGACGGTAGGTCGCATGGCCGCCAAAACGCTCGTGGTGATCCCAGCGCGCGCCCAGGGTCGCAAAGAAATTGTCGGACGTGAACTGGTGCTGGGTGAAGGTTCCGATCGAGTTCGCGCCCACGTCCATCGAATTCATGTTCTCACGGGCGCGGCCGGATTCCCTGTCCCAGGTAATCCCTAGTACCAAGGTGTTCTGATCACTCAGGAACAAGTTGTTCTGAAGTTCGGCAGCCCCCCTTTTGCTTTCGTATTCGGTATCCATAGGGAAAGGGTGATTGGTGTTTGGCGTTTTCCGAGCTGTGCGGATTGAAGTCACGTAAGAAAAGTTCGCGATGGGTTCCCATTCATCGAAATGGGTCGCCTGGATGCGCATTGCACCCGTGAGTTTTCTTTCAGTGCCCTGATAATCGGGGTCGTCTCCGCCGGGACCGCCGGAGCTGTCATTGTCGAAGCGCGAATCAGAGAACTGCAACGTGAGATCAGCCGGAAGGTTTTTGAGTGGCTCGAATCCGAGTCTGGCGTTCGCGGATGCTGCACTACGTCCGTCCGCCTCTGTGTTTCCGAATTTTTTGTCAGCTGCCGAGTACCCCGAGGTATTTTCGAAGCGGCCTCCAACGGAATACCGTGCGGAACCCGCGGAGCCAGCCAGCGTGGTCCAGGTTTGTGTCGTGCGATAACTTCCATACCCCAGGCCGAACGATCCAGTGGGTGTGCCGGAACCCTTTTTTGTGATCAGGTGAATCACCCCGCCCACGGCATCGGAGCCGTAAAGAACGCTTTCGGGCCCCCGAATGACCTCAATTCGTTCGAGGCCTTCCAGGGTGAGCGTTCCGAAATCGAAACTGCGGGATGGACTAAGCGGATCATTCATCCGAACGCCATCAATCAGAACCAGGGTATGTTCTGCGTTTGCGCCGCGAAGAATTGCTGAGACGGGACTTCCAGGACCCCCGCTGCGTACGATTCTCAGGCCGGGCACGGACTCCAGAATTCCGGCAATCGACTCTGTCTTTTTCTGTTCCAGCTCCTCGGATGAAATGACTGTGACGCTGCTGGCGACCTGCTCAGCGGTGGCTTTGAGCCGAGTGGCGGTGACCACGATTTTCTGAATGGAGTCCGCCCCTTCTGTAGAGGCGAGAGCGCGATGATGAAAAGAAAGCAGGAAAAGAAGAAATGAAATCGAGATCGCCATACATACCCCTCCTTCGGGAGTATTGGTTAGGGCTTTTTGGAACTCGGGTGCGCTCGGACTTAAGGTTGTTCCCCTCCCAGGGGGAGGGGCCTCATCACCGTTGCGGGACAGTGCCGGATTCTCACCGGCTTCAGCTCTCCGCGAGTTCTTTAAGTTTGGGCCGACCTTATAGAGTCCGGAATTGGAAGTCAAAGGCCTCGCTGTCTAAGTCCTCGACAGTGTCAAAGCGTTGATGAATTTTCTCGTGAGCCCAATTTGAACCCCTAGGTAAGTTATTGAATTTCAAGAGTAAAAAAAGTTAATTTTCTTAACAAGTTCGGGTTCTGATTTGCAGACTCTTTTTATTGATGTTTCAGAGGTATTCCAGCGTCATTCTGCTCGCCTCACTTATCTCCGCATTGGCGTGGTGGTCGAATCCCGCAACTTACTCCAACGCAGGTTTCACGGCAGACCCTCTCGTCAATGGCAGATCCGAATTCAAAAGCCTTTCTTTGGATCGCCAGGAACTCATCGATTCATTGAAACAGCTGGTTTTGGCTGAACACCGCTATCGGGCCGTCAATGGCAACTTCACCCGAATTCTTGCGAAGCTCGACTCGGGGGTTTCGAGGGATATTTCAAAACGCTTCGGTTTCTCCATCGATATAGCGAGTCCGGATCATGTCCAGATTTCCGGGTTTTCAGAAGTTGATGGCAAGACAACTGACCTCGCTTCGTTGAACGAGGACTTCGAACTCCGCGCGAGTTTTCAGATTCCGGCAGCAGTGGCGCTTCTTGTCCAGGAACGAGGGCGCCAACAGCTTTCCTCAACAATGGAATCGCTTGCGCGCCAGGACCGGCGCATCGCGCTGAGCGTGCCTGGGCACTACTTGGAACCTGAAAAAAAGATTTTGTCCGAGCTCATCCGCAGGATGCCGACGCAGATGCCACCCCGCCCGGGCCAGAAAATCGATACGACGGAACTGCTCATCGAACCGATCGAGCCTACCGGATCCATTGAATAAGGCCGCGAATCAAGCAGGAATTCGCCACATTGAAGTGTGCATCGACAAGACCGCTTCTATCCAGCAGGGCGCGTGTCAGGTCTGACGCCGAAACCACGGCTTTTCTGCGCGCTTTGCCGCTGACGGCCTGCTTCGGCAGTGCAACCGCCAGGCGACGAAATGCGAGTCGTTTGTACAATTTTTCGGGATCGAAAGGTTTGGTCCCTGCGTTCAGCCGACTCAGTTTCTTGTTGATGTCCGCAATCTGTCCCTCGAGCATGACCTTGCCGCGCTGGAAATTCAGGAGGTCCGCGGGAACTTCCACTCCCTGGGCCACGACCGCGCCGAGAAAGCGTTCTACCGCTTCGCTGGTCTTCAGTTTCGAGAAGTCCACGCCTTCAAGCGCCTTCAGCGCGGCCTTTCGTTGCGCATCGGTCAAGGAGGACACCAGTGGCGTCACCGCCTCCATCATCCGATCCGGGGAGTGCGCCATCGCACCCAATGAAAGGCGCATGAACGCGCGTCTTTCGGAAATGGTCAAACGGCCGCTGTTGCCGAAATCGATGGGGTGAATCAGGAGGTCCAGATCGGATTTTCTCACCCTTTCCAGGAAAATGTTCCCCGGATGGAGATCGCTGTTGAAAAAGCCGTCCTGAAAAATTGCAACATCAATCCATTGTTCGAGCAGGCCTGACAAGGCTTCGCCACGTCTGATCAACAAGGTCTTCATTTTCCGGGGTTGCCTGCCTTTTGCCATCTCGACCACGAGAACATCATCCACAATCGGAAATTTCTTGATGCGTGCCGGAATCTCGATTCCCTTTTTCGGGTTCGAGTAGACTTTCACACCCTTATCGAGGTTTTTTGCCTCTATGCGGAAATCGAGCTCTCGAAGCAGCGACTGCCAGAGTTGTTCCACCATGCCGGACATGCGTGTGTCAGCGGCTATTCTCCGTAGAATCTCCATTTCGCTCGCGACTTGTTCCACGATCCCGGGACGGCGCACTTTGATGATCACTTCTTTGCCATTGTGTAAAACCGCGCGATGGACCTGGCCGATGGTTCCGGCCGCAAGGGGTGTGTCGTCGAAGGAGCGGAACAGTTTTTCGACAGGACCGCCCAGCGATTTTTCGATTGTCGCGCGGGCATGTTCGACTGGAAAAGGCTCGACGTTGGCCTGGAGTTCCTCCAGAACTTTCTTTAAAACCACTGACTCGGCTCCTCTGCCGGCGAGTTGGAAAAATTTCTGCAATGCCGGGCCGGCGCGTTGAATGAATACGGAAAGTTGCCGTTCAGCTGAAGCGCCAGGCGGAAGTTCGAGCAGGCCGATCAGAACCCTCTGCCTTGTGGCGAGATCAAGATCATCGAAATACCTCGCTATGAACCCGCTGATTTCCTCAGCGGGTACGGGAATCTTGTCGTACTTAATCGCGCCGGAACCTGTCAGCTGACGAATCGCATCGGAATCGGAAAACTTTGCCTGCAGGAGCAGGTGATTCACTTTTTCGGCGATTTCATCGAAGCGGCCGTCGTGAATGGTTTTCAGTGCGGCGATTCGAGCCTGCGGCGAAAGATTCGCAAACGCTTTTGAAAAGTGCTTGCCTCTCTTTTGCCCCAGGTCCGCGACCACGGTACTCATCGCGCTCTCGATTCTCAGATGTTCGGAAATGGGTCCGAGTTCCTTCTGTAAGCCGGTATCAATGATCCAGTCGCGGATCTCGTTTTCCGTGAGGGTCTGGAGTTCTTCGAAAACCTCTTTGTTTCCCGAAAGCGGGATCTGCACGTCCTGTAGTCCCGCTTCCTTGAGCAGGGTTTTTGGATCGTTCGTTTCTGCAAGCATCTGGAAAACTTCCGGGTGGTCCGCAAAAGCCTTGCGTACGCTCTGCGCGCGGGCCTCTTTACTGCTGGAGCCAGCGTTAATCATGTCCTTCAGGAAGGCACGGACCTGCTGGCCAGCGGAGAAATCATGCGCTTGAACGACCGCTGACAGATTCTCGGTTCCGTGAGCGAACCCCGAGCAGGCAAAGATCAGGACGAGGCAAAGACGCTTAAACTTAAGGTGTGGATTTTCGGTTCTGCCGATTTTCAAAGTCATTAACTCTCCAGGACTTGCCCTTTGATTTATATCGGCAGTTTAGCTCTTCAACTTTCACGGTAGTTGGCGGTGTATGGTCGTAATTTCATAGTGCAGCGCGGCAATTCGAGTAAAAATTACTGCCTTTGATCCCTTCTGTTGGCTCACTGGTCTGGAATCCGGAGTCAAACCAGAAAAGTTGTTGGAATCATGAATGAAAAAATGGTGGCTTGTTTTTTGCTTTCCCGCCGGGCAGCTGACGCTTTTATCAGCTGGGGAGTAGGGGGAAGTGAAATTGAATAAATCAGGAAGAAGTAGCAACAAAATCAACATCTTAATTCTTGTGGCAGCTGCCGCTGTTTCACAGCATGCGTGGTCGCAAGAAATCGACAGCAGCGTCTTTGCTGTCCCGTTCGCAAAAAGCTTTTCATCAGAAAATTCTTTGCAGCGGCTGCAATTGGCAGTTCAGTCCGTTCAGACGGATTTGACGGTGAAAGGGATCATTGACGAGCGGAATGCGCTCTCGATAGATCAGCTCGTGGCAAGTGATGGAGTGGAAACGACCAAATTCCAGCATTATTTCGATGGATTGGAAGTAATTGGATCGAAAGCTTTTCATCACATGGGTCGCGCTGGAGTTCAGGTCAGAAACGTGCTTTCTCGTTTCGACCTCGATACCAGGCCCTCTGTGGATCTCGAACAGGCCGCCTCTATTGCGCGTGGTTTTGTAGGCGATCGGGTGCTGAATACTCCGCCCGCCCTCAAGATTTTGCCAAACGGAGAAACCGGCAGTGCTCGCCTGATTTACTGGGTTGATCTTCGGCCGGAAGGGGCTGAAGCAGGCCGTGACGTTCTCCTGGATGCTCATACGGGTGACGTGATTGCGAGTATTTCGCATCACATTTCGATCGCTCCGGTACATGTCTATTCCGGAAGCTCGAATATCGGAATCTATCCGCCTCCAGGAATGCCCCCGGGCAGCGAACTGACCGAGGATCAGGAACGCGAACTGATGGCCAAATGCCAAGTCGTGGATCCAAGCGGAATGCCTTTGATGGTGAATGTGAAAGGTTGTACGCAGGTTGTGAAGCACGGCCGCGCAGTTCCCACAGCCGATGCATCAGCACTCCGGGCGTCTCGTAACTCCAAGTCTGTGGTCAATTACTTTTACCAGAACCACCGCCGCGACAGCTACAATGGCAAGGGCGCCCCGGTTGTCAGCGTGGTTCACATCGGTAAGAAGTTCGATAATGCCTTTTGGACCTCTGATCTCAAGATCATGGCTTATGGAGACGGCGACGGCGTCGAAACTCGTGATTTCACCCATGCTCTGGACGTTGCAGGTCATGAAATGACTCACGGCGTGATCAGCGAGACCGCCAACCTCATCTACATGGATGAATCAGGCGCTCTCAATGAGGCGTACGCCGACTTTTTCGGGAAAATGATCGCTAACGACAATGACTGGGCGTTGGGCCGCAAGCTCTTCATCAAGCCCAATCAGAACGGCTTCCGTAACCTGGCGAACCCGGGTGTTCTCCAGGTCAGGATGCGGGACGAGAACGGCAGAATCGTATCACGCCCGTATCCTTCGAAAGTCAGCGAGCGGTTCCCGAGCCCGTCCACTTGCGACGATTCGAACGATTATTGCTGGGTTCACGTGAACGCGACGATTCCGGGACATGCCTCGTATCTCGTTGTGCAGGCAATTGGTAAATCCAAAGCCGAGCGTCTTTATTACCTGACGCTGACTCAGTACCTGAATGAACAGTCGAACTTCGTGGCGGCGGCTCGGGCCACCATGAGTGCATGCAGCCAGATCTATGATGCTGCTACCTGCGCCAAGGTTCGGGGGGCGTTCGCTCAAGTCGGGCTTTGATCGATAGCATCGAAAACAAAAAGGCCGGGTCCCTGATGGGATCCGGCCTTTTTTATTTTATGCGGCAAAATTAATGAAGGTTGGCTGCGTCGAACTTCTGAATGACTTCGACGATCTGCTTTTCGAGGTCTTCGTCTGTCTCGTAAACATCATCGATGTGAGATGAGCGCATCAGATATTCGCGAATGATAACCGCGATCGCTTTGATGTTTCTCTGGAAATAAAAACCATTCAGCTCATCGTCGCCGAAAGTGCTTCTAACGACTGCTTTGGCCGCTTTGTATTGCTCGCTGTCGGTGAATTGCGTGTCTTCGAGCATTTCAGCCCGTGCGCCTACTTTCGCCAGGGCACGTTCCCGAAGGTCCTGGTCCGTGAGGATGTAAGGGCCAATCAGGCCGAATACCTCGTCATGAACAATCTGTCGCAGGCGGGGGGGAAAGCTGATGGATTTCTGATTTTCCAGCCGGGTGATAATGCTTTTGCAAAGCAAGTGAACGGTCTCTCTGCGGGTCGCCATGTTATTGCACCCTCCCAAGCTGTAAGCTTAGCTCATCTAGGAGCGGCTCTGCAGCTTCTTTTTGATTTTTATTGCAAAAAAATCATAGGCATCGGTCGTGTCACGCAACCGGAAAATGCGCGCCAGCACCAATGTGAGGAATATCCCTTCGATCACCAGAGCGAACACTTTGATCGATCTGATGATCGGCAGGGCCGAAACACCGAATATTTCAACAAATAGAACATCGGGGACATAGTGTCGGAACCCCAGATGGGTTACCCAGCAAGCCGAGCCCATCACCAGAGCGACCAGCACCTGGCCACTCAAGGTCCGAAGCAGGGGAGCATACTCCAGGTCTGATCCATGCTGCCTCAGGATCATGCGGATGGCACGAAGCAGAAACGCTGAATTGAGGATCGCTGCCAGCGACGTCCCCAGGGCGAGACCCCAGTATCCGAAGGGCCTGATCATGAGCAAATTGAGTCCGATCGTGGCAAACACCGCCACAATGCTCGAGATCACCGGAATCCGGGTATTCCCCAGCGCGTAGCAGGCCGGAACGAGCACTTTGACCGCGGAGTAGGCGGTCAGGCCAACGGCGTACATGGCGAGGGCAATAGCCGTTGCCTGGGTGTCCTGAGGGTAAAAACGGCCGTACTGAAATAAAAGTTCAATGATTGGAAACCCAAGAAAAGCCAGCCCCGCTGAGGCCGGAATGTTCACTGCAATCACCTGCCGAAGGCTGCTGTTCAAGGTGTTGCGAACCCCGGCGATATCGCCCGAAACAAAGAGATGCGACACCCGTGGAAGGGTTGCGGCCGCCAGCGAGACGCCGAAGACTCCAATGGGAAATTGCATCAACCGAAAGGCGTAATTGAGCCAGGAGACCGCGCCGGGACCCTGTGAGGTGGCGAGCACCGTGTTCACGAGGATGTTAATCTGGGTTGCCGCCAGTCCGATTGTTCCCGGAACCATCATCCAAAGCATGGCCCGCAGTCTGGGATCCCGATGCCAGGCCGGATCGCTCGGCTCTTTGACCGGCCAGCGATAGCCCGAGCGATAAAGTGATGGAAATTGAGAGAGCACCTGGACCAGGCCTCCCACCAGGACTCCCAACGCCATCCCCTCGATCGGCTGAATGCCGAAGCGCGCGCCGTATTTGAAGAGCAGCAGTGCGGAGGCGGTGCCCACCACGATCGATCCCACGTTGAAAAGAGCCGAGGAAAGCGCAGGAATGAAGAAGCGCCCGCGTGCGTTCAATATGCCCATGACTGCCGCAGCAAGGGCGACGAGCGGAAAAAATGGAAACATGATTTGGGTCATCCGAACGGTGAGTTCGAATTTGCCCGGGACATCCTTGAAGGCGCTCGCATAGATCCCGACCAGCTGCGGGGCAAAGAAAATGCCTATAAGAGCCAATATGGAGACGGAAACAAAAAGCACCCGGAATACCAGGCCAGCGACACGCCAGGCCCGGCGTTCGCCGTCTTCGGCAAGGGTTCGCGTAAAAGTAGGAACGAGCGAGGCGCTCATGGCGCCTTCGGCGAAAAGGTCTCTCAGAAGATTCGGAATGCGGAATGCGACATTGAATGCGTCAGTCGCGTTGCCTGCCCCGAACAGCACGGCAAAGACCTGTTCGCGGACAAGCCCGAGTATGCGGCTGATGAATGTGGCCGCACCCATGACGGTAGCAGCTTTGAGGACGCCGGAGGAGCCGGAGGATGATAATTTCTGGGCCTCTGCAGTGGTCATCAAGTTCAGGCTTTTTTGATGCCTTGGAAATGCCGCTGGAGCCAGCGGTCAATCCCCTCGTCGATCTTGGATCGGAACGGCGCGGCCAAAAGGCTGAGTTTTCCATCCAGCGACAGAACACCGTTCTGGCAAAGCAATGTTGCGCTGAACATGGACGAGCTCACTCGTACTTCCTTGCGAACCGGATCGCGATCAATCTTGAAGTTTCCGATGGAGCTTTTCGCCAACATGCGATCGATATCGCTCGAGACGACCTGGTACAGTTCTTCGGAGGATTTTCCAGGGACCTCCACCCGACGCGAATAGGCTGGCATAGAAACAGATTAGCCTAAGAGAATGGATTCTCCCAGCGCCTTCATCGCGCGGTATCGGTCGAGAAGCTTACTTCCGCCAGCGGCTCGCCCGAGGAGACTTCTTGCTCGGGCCCCGCTTTCCATTTATGAATCTTCAAGTCGCGTGGAGATGCATGCGGCACAAGATACCCCAGGGATTCCACGATGAGAAAAGGCTCGTGAGCGGGGACGACGCTGCCCTCGCGGAAAAGTATTGCATGTACCCGTCCTGAAACGAGCGCCAACACCTGCGGGTGTTGAGTGGATCGGATTATCTTTCGAACGCTCATGAACCAGGAGCCGAGCCGCACCTGCCACTTCCCCGCGGGAAGAGGCAGGATAGGGTAGGCAGTGAGGCGGTACTGCTGGCCCCCTGTCGTTTTTACCTCGCCCGATACGCCCGGGAGTCCGGAGGCTGCAAATGATTCGGGACCCCGGAGCCATTGAATGTCACCCGGATTGGGGCGTATCCACTGATCCCCGGCCGCCCACCGACCTGCGGTCGCACCGTTTTCGGCTGCTGATACTTCCGGATGGACCATCGGAGCCGATCCCATTACAGCGAGTAGTTCCGGATCAGGTCGTACTCCGGGAATAAATTCCTCATCAACGAAGCCGCGGTGGAATATGCCTTCGCGCACCCACGGATGGGACAAAAGCTCTGAAAGAAAACGCTCGTTGGTCTGCAACGAGCCTGAAATCCAGATTTCGTTCAGAACCCCGAGCGCGATCGCGGCAGCCTGTTTCATGTTCTGCCCGCTTGCGAGAAGCTGCGCGACCACCGGCCCGCTTGTGGAAACACGCTCGCCTGGCGAGTAATTCATGTGAAGCTCGGCCTGGGCTCCGGGAAAACTCCAGTTTCTTTTTTCCGACAATTCATGAACGACTCCGGGTTGAGGGAGCTGCAGCACCGGATCTTCCGCGAGGATTCTCAGAAGCGTTCCGCATTTCCAGTCGGGATGAGGGTTCCTGGAAGGTAACTGCGTGGAAAACCGGGCAGCGGCCAGCTGCCAGGCGATCGCATCGGAACCATCGATCTTTTCCCAGAGCTGAAACCCGCTTTCCAGGCGGGCCCTGCCGTCAATCAGGAAGGCCCCCCGGCCCTGAAGCATGAAATGGAATGAGCCGACACCCACATATTTGGATTCCTGAGCGAGGCGGCTCACCCAATCCCGCAATAATGTTTCCACGTGCAGGTCTATTCCTTGAGCAGGGCAGAACTGGGCGATTTCGTGATTTCGGGATTGAAGCGACGTATCGACGAACGGAAATATATGAAGTGTTCCGTCTGAGAAGCGGGCGAATGGGATCGTGACCTGACGGGCATCGTCCAAATAGCGTTCCGGATAAATCATGAGTTCACCGGATCGCCGGCGGAGCTGCTCCATCCAGAGCGCCAGAGCGGATTCGAGTTCATTGCCCGAGGCCTGCAATATACGCACGCCGAAAGGCCCTGCGGGGCGCACGGATTTCAGGACCAATGGAAAGCCGAGTTTCCGCTCGATCATGAAACGTTCAAGTTCGCGCGGACTGTAAAAGGGATCAAAGCTCAAGACGAGATTCGGGATTCCAAGTTTTTCGGCCATCCCCAGAAGATTCAGGCGATTCGCGAACAGGGCTACTGCGGGAGCCGGTGGCACCAAAGTCACAATTCCGATTTCGGTGCCAAGAAGAGGAAGTTCGGGTCGAAGGCTCCAGGGATGAGTGGCCGGATGAACGAAGCAATGAGCGTCAGGTTCTTCCTTCGAGAATTCCTTCAGCAAGGCTCGAAGCATCGGAAGACCGGAAGGTGACCCTGGGTCACCGAGTTTAGCGGCGGGCGCAAAGCCGACATGAAAGCCGGCAGCTCGCAGACGTTCGCCGACCGTTTTTGCGGTCGCGCCCGTGCCGAATACGAGAACGCGCTTTCGGCCGAGATGGCCGCTCTTGGAGCCCATATAAAAAGGTTAACGCAGCCTCTGGACAAAGGCCACGCTGTTTGATCTGGTGGGTGCGTGCGCGTACCTCTTACTCTTTCGAATGCCTTTCAGGGTGAATTTCAGACCCAAATCAGCGACTTCCTGATCGCTCAAGGCCTGCTTCCTGACTCGGCTGCCATCACTTCCGAGCGATTTCTTGCCCGGTCTGTCGTCCCGCACGTCACCAAATTATCGAGTATCTTCAATCGTGAGGAGCAGGAGCAAGGCAGCGGGCTTGAGCGGTATTGGAAGGAGAGTTCCAACCCAGCCCACTTGAGGCTCGCTTATTTCCTGTATTTCATGCCTTCCAACCTGTTCAGGGTGGCTTCAGTCTGGGCGGAGTTGTCCCGTCTGGGTTATCGCTGGCCGGCTAAACTGCCTTTTCGGGCAATCGAGTTCGGAGCCGGCCCTGCGGCGGGTGCGTCCGGAATTGCCGCAGGTGAAGCTCACGCTCCGGTGGGTCTGCCTGCTGAGGGCAATTGGGCGCTGATCGAGCAGGACCGTCCGATGCTGCAACTCGGGGCAAAATGGGCCGGCAGCTATTTCGAGTCCCAGGGGCGAAATTGGGGAGTACGCGATTTTCATCGCACCGTCGAGATAGGCCGCGGCTTCCTGCCAAGGACTGCCCCGAGTTTCAGCTTATGGGTCATGAGTTATTTTCTGAACGAATGCCTGGACCCGCCGTCCGATATCGCGCGCGCTCTCGTGGACGGCTGGGACCGTCATCTGGAGGAGGGCGGCCTGGTGATCCTCGTCGAGCCTGCTCTTCGCGCTCAATCGAGGAAGTTGCTCGAACTGCGGAAAGAGCTGCTAGCGGTTTTCGAAAAAAGGAAATCGGACCAGTATCGGATCCTGCTGCCTTGCCTTGGCCATCAGGCATGTGGCGCCCTTTCTTCGGAACAAGACTGGTGTCATGAAGATGTGAGCTGGTGGCGGCCCCCTTATTTCCGCGTGATTGATAAAATGTCCGAACTGGACCGCAAGAGCCTGCCGTTCAGCTACCTTGTCGTGTCGAAGACAAAAAAGACAACCGAGGAGCTTTTCCCGGAGCTTCGCGGGAGTCTGGCCGGGCAGCGTTATAGGCTGGTGAGCCCGGCACATCCTGAGGGTCGGGAGCAGGAATTTTTCGTTTGCGGCCAGGAAGGGAAACGGCGCGCCAGATACCGGGCAAAGGGCGAAGAGGATCCAGCCGCAAGCTTGGAGCGGGGTGACATTCTCGTGGGTGCGGATCTTCGCGGTGATGCTCGCGCCACCCGTGTGGAAAGATTAAAAGGAATCAGGTAAGGTCTCGCACCGAGAGAGCGTCGGGTTGGAGATAACCATGATTGCCTTGCTTCTGATCGTATCCGTTGCAGCAGCTGCTCCAGTGCCGAAGCCGGTTCCTCCATCCGGGAGATACGTCTTCCGGCTTCAAAACCTTTCAGATGAATTTGAAATGTTGATCAAAAATGAACGCTCAGAACGTTCCGACGTGCGTCGCCAGGAACGGGAAATGGCGTTCCTTCGAGTGTATGACAGGATCCCGCTCAAAACGGATCTGCCGGGCCTGAGGCGACAATTGGCGAACTCCTCAAAGGCCGCGGGGATACAATTTCTGAAGCTCGATCTTATCAAGCGATCGCCTTCGGGCGCGCCCGTACCGCGCTCTGTACGCTCGGACAAGCCGCGCTTCCGATTCAGTGAGGAGCAGCTGGTAGAAACCCTCGAGTTCGAAATGAAAGTATCCGGTAAAGAGGAAGGCGTCAAAAAATGGCTGGAGGCTCTTCCGGATGATCTGCTCAGGCTCGTGGATACTAAAGACTCCTCATTGAAGATGCTCCGCGCGGATACCTGGAGTATTCGCGCCCGGACGTTTCGATTCCGGCAGGTCCAGTTCCCCAAGATCATACCCCCGGATCCCCGAGCTCTCGAGAATTCCCCTCCCAGGAGCGATCCGGTGGTGGCTGAATGGATCCGGCGGGCGGACGAGCTTCGCCTGCGGGCCGCCCCCCTTTACGCTATTCGCGCCCGGATACTTCTGAATTCAGCTCGGCTCAGTTTTTATGCTTCGAAGACGGTGAATTGAAAATTTGCCCGCGCCCCCTTCCTGAGTAATAATGTAATTCTATGATTCTTGGAGAGGTGAAAGTGCTCGTCGTCGAGGACGTAGAGGCGATGCGCGTGCAGATCAAATCCCTGCTCAGGACGTTCGGTCTTCCGAAGGTGACTTTGTGCGATTCTTTTCGAAAGGCGGCAGTGGCGCTTGATGAGGCGGAATTCAACCTGATCTTGTGTGACTGGCACCTGGAAGGTGTGAATAACGGAATGGATCTGCTTCATCATGTGCGTTCGGTGGACAAGCTGAAACCGATAGGCTTCATCATGGTAACGGCCGAGGGAACACGCGAAATGGTCATTGAAGCAGTCAAAGCGGGCGTCGATGATTATCTTCTCAAACCGCTGACAACCGCGCAGATCCAAGACAAGGTCTATGGTGTATTGCTGAGAAAGAAGGTGCTTTGATCATGGCCGAAACGATCAAAGAGTTCGTCGAGGAGCTTTCCGGTTTTGCTGAAACAGCCGAAAAGACGCTTGCGAAAATAGAGTCAGATCTGCTGGGCGAGAGAGCCCTGTTCAAGGTCTTTTCTGAGCGCATGCTGGCGATCAGAGGGACGGCGCTGCAACTGGAATTGCCGGAGATCGCGAAAATCGCCGGCTTGGGTGAAGAGATCGCCGTTAAAGCCGAGACGGCTGAAACTCGCGCGCAGCTCCGCAAGTGCGTGGGCGCGCTCTGGGACGCGCTGACGACGGTGAAATACCTTCTGCAGAATCATGAGGAACAGACATCGGAAGAGCGCGAAATCCTGATACGCCGCCTTGAGGCGACTTTGGAAGCCATGGGGGGCGCGCGTCCGGTGATCAGCATGGAAGAACTCTCCGAACTTCTCGGCAGGCGAAATTAAGCCAGCTGCTGCATTGGCGGAAGTTCACGAGGTATCGTGCGCCCGCGGTCCGGGCCGCTTTCACCGCTTTGGCTGACAACTACTCCGGCGAGTGCCAGCACCTGCTTTTGCGCCGAACGCTCGTGCTCCATCGCATCTCCTGTACCGACAGCCGGTTTTTCCTCGAGCAGGCGATCATACAGTCTTTTCCGGAAAAACCCTGTTTTTCGTCCGACCGCCACGCGAGTGGTCCGGCGCAAACGCTTCGCGTGCAGCAAGGGCTGGCGCTGCCCCCGGCCCGTGAAGTCTATGAGCAGATCCACGTGTTGCGGCGAAGCCGCGCCCACTGATTTCCCGTCGGTGGTCTGGAAAAAAACCGTTGCATCAGGGTAGGACCAAAGAACTTTCTGTCGCATGGATTCAAGGTCGTAGACCATTCCAGCGGACGAAAGCACGACCAGTACTGTCCTGACGCCGGGAATGTGATTGCTTCGTGCGAACTCGAGCGCGGAGATCTGCGAAAGAAATCGTTCCGATTCCGTGTCGATTGCTGAGTCTGCCTTGCCGCTTCGGGAGTTTTCACGCTCGCTTTTCATGGCCCAAAATTTATCAGAATTTGCCAGCATGGGATAGGTCGATATATGATTTGCCCCATGAAGCGAATCGCTGTTCTCCTTTCCGGCAGTGGATATTTGGATGGAAGTGAAATTCGGGAATCTGTCGCAGTGCTCTGGGCCTTGAGTCGTGCTGGCGCCAAAGTACAATGCTACGCGCCGGATGCGGCGCAGCTCGATGTGGTCAATTCTATGACAGGCAATTGCGTTTCCGGCGAATCGCGAAACATGCTGGTCGAGTCCGCGAGAATCGCGCGCGGTCAAGCACTCCCTTTGAGTTCCCTGGCTGTAAACTCCTCTGATTTCGACGGGGTGATCATTCCCGGTGGCTACGGCGTCGCGAAGAATCTTTGCAGCTTTGCGAGTCTCGGAGCAGCTGGAACCGTGCATGCGGACATTGAGAAGGTCCTTCTCGCGATGCATAGAGAGCGAAAGAGAATCGGTGCGGTCTGCATCGCGCCCGCGCTTGTGGCTCTTGTGTTCAGGGGACAAGGTCTGGAGCTGACTGTCGGCGAAAAAAGTGAGGCATCTGTCGAGATCGAAAAGCTCGGGCATCGACATGTTGTTTGTGCCGCTGATTCTTGCCACTTCGACGAACAAAATCAGATCGCCTCAACGCCGGCGTACATGTGTGAGCAAGCGCCGCTTCACCACATCTTTGAGGGTATCCGAAAGCTTGTGGATCGGGTGGTTCAGTAGAGTTCGTATTTCAGTAAGCGGCATTCGATTGCGCCATTGAAAAGCACGATTCTGCGAGACGCACGCAAGCCGATGGACTTCATGAGATCCGGGCTGCCTGTCAGCACGGCGCCGTTCCAACCTCGGAACTTCTGTTTGAAGGTGTCGCCCAATTGTTTGTACAGCGGCTTCAGCTCTTCCACTTCGCCCAGGCGCTCGCCATACGGGGGGTTCACGACGATCAACCCTCGTTCCGCTATCGACTCGCATTGTGAGAACTCGCGCTTTTCAATGTGGATGGAGCCGCGAAACCCGGCGCGTTCCACATTCTCGAGCGCGACCCGAACAGCACGAGGGTCTTTGTCATATCCAACAATCGCCGGAAGTTTCTTTTTATCGCGAATCTCGAGATCCCGACCCTCTTCCAGCAGGCGTTCCCAAAGCGTGCGATCGTGTTGTTGCCAGCCAGTGAAGCCGAAGCGACTTCTTTTGATCCCTGGCGCTTTCTTCGCGGCAATGAAGGCTGCTTCGATAGGCAGTGTCCCCGAGCCGCACATCGGATCGACAAGGGCGGGCAAGTCAGCAGGCCAGTCGCAGTAAAGAAGGATCGCGGCGGCGAGGTTCTCCTTCAGGGGGGCCATGGCACCTTTCTCGCGATATCCGCGACGATGCAGGCTATCTCCGGACAGGTCGATGCTCACTGTGGCCTGGTCCTCATGAAGGTAGACATTGACCCGAAGATCCGGGGATATCGGATCGACCGATGGACGGCTGCCATGAATGCTCCGCAGCTGGTCGACGATGGCATCTTTGCACTTCAGAGCGCCAAAATGGGTGTGCGTGATCGCCGAACGTGAAGACGAGAAATCGATCGCTAACGTGTTTTTCGGCAGCAGGTGATCCGACCATCGAATCGATTTCACTCCTCCATAAAGCTTTTCCGGCGTAGGCGCCGGAAAAGTCTTCAGCGGAAGGAGTATGCGACTTGCCGTGCGGGACCAGAGACACGCGCGGTATGCGGTCTCCAGCGGGCCTTCAAAGGCGGTTCCCGCACGGATGGGTTTTACATCGGATGCGCCCAGGGTGGTGAGTTCCTTGGCCAGGATCTCTTCCATCCCTTTTGGCGTAGTCGCGAAAAATTTCATGCAGACGAGGTATCAGCTTTTTCGCGCCTAGTCGAGCGTCAGAACCGGGTTCTATCGCAGCGCAGGTCGTGCACGATGAAGGCGCCTGGATCGCCCTTTGACATCGTCAGAAAAGCGGGCAGATCGTTGAAGCGCTCCTGGGTGCGGTCAATCAAGACTTGGAGCACTCCGGAGTCGCCCTTCCCGCGGAATATGATTCGTTCTTCGTCGACGTTCTGGATGGCATCGAGAGCGGTTGCCACGGGCTTGATCGAGGTGCTGCGAATCTGGCCGACGTGGATCTCAAAACGGTCAGCACCTGCCTGATTACCGCTGTACAGGATGTGTACCTGAAGAGGAACACGCTCTTCCTGGGACAGGCAGGTCCAGCCGTACGCCATGGGTAAAAACAGTTGCTGAACCTGCGGTGTTTCGTTTGATTCTACATCATCGGGCAGAATCGTGGCCTTGTTGACGTCGCTGACGAGTGCATAGTCTGAACCGAGCGCTTGAACCCGGCCTTCGATTTCGACCTGAGCACCGAGGTTTACGCGCACCCCGGCGATCTCAATGGAGGAGGGTTGTGTTCTGCTCCCCAACGCGAAAATCTGATTCACCTCGTAGCGTACACCGCCGTCGATCAGGACGAGGCTCCAGTAAATGGTCGGTTTTGCGCACGGTTCGGCTTCGCAAACTGCCATTGGCACGACGGTACTGCGCCTTTCGAAGTTTGCCTTGCCAAGAACGGTCTGGAGCTGAGCTTCATACGCGTAAGACGCTGATGTTCCGGACACGATAAGCGTAGCAGCAGCCAATGCCAGAGCCAGAGCCAGAGAACGTTTGAACATGGTCACCTCTAGGAAGTTGTAAAAGATTTTCTAAGGAATGAAAAAACCGTGGACTGAGTTAGCAATCGGCGTGCCTGCTAAAGACGGAATCCTCAGAAGCTTTCAGACAAGGTAGAGGTTCGGTGTCGAACGAAAAAACGGCGAATATCCAGTGTATTGCAATGGGTCAGCTTGCAGTTTGCGCGATCAGTTCAGTTACAATCCTAGGATGGGCGGGATGAGACTGACGCAAATGGAACTCCGATCCAGCACTTCAGATAACGTCCTTCAGGAAATTCCGCGAGCATGGGGTGGTCTGGTGACTGTGAACCTCGCGCCACCCAACGGACCTGCCTTCGATTGCGATAGGCCGCTTTTCCAATAGTTCGGACGAAATCCTCTTCTTCAAGCAGGCCCGAGCAGGAGCAAGATACAACGAGACCACCCTCACGGACGAGGCGGAATACCTGCGTGTTTAGCTGCAAATAGGCATGTGTTCCCGCCGGGATGTCTTTGCGTCCTTGAATGAGAGCGGGAGGGTCGGAAATGACGAGGTCGAAATCAGCCGGGGTGTCACCGCTGTTTCCAATGCTGCCGAGTTCCTTGAGTACATCGAGGCGGAGAAATTCACATTTGAGTGGCGGCAGGTTCGTACTTGAACGCTGGCGTTCGATGTTGACCTTGGCCAGCTCGAGAGCGCGCGCTGACGCATCCACGGCCACGATTTCGACCGGATGGCCTGCCTCAAGGAAAAGGCGCGCGAGCTGCGCCGACCATTGCCCGACGTAACAACAGAGGTCAAGAATCCTGATCTTGGAGCCGACTGCTTTCATGTTTTGAGAGCGCAAGGCGGCGAGTTGAATGTTGGCAAACTGGTCGAGAAAAAAACCTGTTTTCTGACCTTTCAGCAGATCCGCTCTTAGCTCCAGATGCAGTTTTCCCGAGCCTTGAGCCGGAGCAGCAGAGGCGACTTTGATATCCAGATTCGAGTAGTCCATTCCAGGTATGCTTTTCAGCAACTGCGGCGCGGTTTCGGGAACGCCCTCGAGTTTGCGCACCCCAAGATCGTTTCTCAAAATGACGCTGGTGTTGTCCCAGGAGATGTCATCGGATTCCTGCGCGATCAGCTGCAACGCGTCCATAATTCGTGGAATAAGCCGGTCTGCTCCAGCAGTATGGGCTTGAATAGAAACAACCTGGCGCGATGCCCCGACGCGGAATCGATCCAGGATTAATCCCGGCAAACCGTCCGCTTCCCCGAAAATCCAGCGATGGCTTACATCGCCCAGCCCGACCATTCGGCGTACCACCTTGGCTCGTACGAGAGTTGTTTTCAGAGCTTCCACCGAGCCTGGATCCTGGATCTCTGAATTCCGCGTCAGCGCGCGAAATGAAATCAGCGAATGCGGGTTTCCGTAGCCGCGTGCCAGGAAGTTGCCGGCAGCATCACGGAGCTCCACCGGAGCGCCTGGTTCGATGCCCTTCGGACTGTCAGTCAATTCATTGGAGTAGACCCAGGGGTGGCCCATGCGGAAACGTCGATCAGCTCCTGCGCGGAGGCGCCAGAGGGTGGGTTTACTGCTCTGAATGGATTCGGACATGCCGCCCACCGTAACATAGTTCCGCATGGCGGGCACCTCCCGGATGAACTAGAATCGCGGACATGGCTTTAGTGCTGAACTGGCGTGAAATCGAGAAAATGGCGGCACTTGCTCACTCGGAACTCGCGGGCCAGCATGTTGAGCAGTGGGTTGTTCCGGAGCGTGGCCGTTTTCCTCAGGGTTTTCTGAAGGGGGAATGGCTCATTCGAACCAGCGGACGACGCAAGGACGGCGTTTTCCTGTTCAGCGTCAGGCCGCGACATCCCTATTTTGCCTATCGCGATGGAAAGGGGCCTCGTGCAGCACAGACGGGAACCCGCTCGCCGTTCGATCTGGCCGTTTCCAAGCAGATCAAGGGGCGACGAATCCATTCTCTTGAAGCTCTAAAACGGGAACGCATGATCATTCTCTGGTTTGAAACAGGGGAAGCAGCGAAGTTGGGACTTCTCATTTCCCTGATACCGGCGACGCCCGAAGCACTGCTCGTGGAGGGTGACCCCTCCATCAGGCGATGGAAGGTGATCGCCCGGTCTCGCTCGACTTCGCTGGAGGAGGAAACCTACTTCAGCCCGCCCGAAATATCCCAAGCTCCTCTGGAGCCTCCGATTCGTGCGGAAATTACCGAATCTGGTGAAGCGCTCTGGCGTGCCATCGAAAAGGACCTTGATCAGGAGGCTTTCGAAACGCGCGTGCGAACGGCTCAGCGTGAACTCAAAGCCGTCCTGGGTAAGGCGGAGGACCGGCTGAGGCAGAGTGAGGAGTCGGTCGCGAGGGGCGGGGCCGAGCCGGACTGGCGAACTTACGGTGATCTTCTCAAGGCAGTTCTTCACGATCCGCCTGCTTGTGTCGATGATGCGAGACGGCTGCCGGATTTTCGCCACGATGGCGCGATTCGGCTGATTCCTTGTGATTCCAGGCTGTCCGCATCAGAGCAGGTTGAGAAATTCTACTCGCTGGCGAAGAGGAAGGCCCGGAGGATTGCGGAAGGGGAGTCGCGGCGAGATCAGTTTTCGGCGACCATTTCTCGTTTGAAGCATCACCTCGCTGATGTCCCGTTTCATCCTGATTGGAAATCTCTCGAGCGTCTGGAAAACGCGGCGGGGATCCGACATGTTGCGGTGGAGAATGTTCCCGGAAAAAAAGAACCCAAACGCGCGGGGTGGCTTGGCAGGAGTTTCAGGTCCCGGGACGGTCTGCCGATCTATGTCGGCAAGAGCAGTGCTGAAAATCTGGAACTCACATTCAAGATCGCGCGCGGAAACGATATCTGGATGCACGTCCGCGGGCGGCCCGGTGCACATGTCGTCATTCCGTTGCCGCAGGGCAAGTCCGCTCCATTGGAGACGCTCCTGGATGGAGCGGTCCTGGCAGTCTATTTCAGTGGCGGCGAGGAATGGGGGAAAACCGAAGTGGACTACACGTTTAAAAAGCACGTTAAGAGAATCAAGGATTCGACGGAAGCTTCCTATACCCACAACAAGACGCTGATCGTGGAGCCCGACTCCAGCAGGATCAAGACGCTGATGGGAACCAATGAGCGCTGACGCAACCTCCGCATGGATTTCCGAAGTTTCCGGCGGTGTGATCGTCCGTATTCTGGTTCAGCCGAAAGCCTCGCGAACCGAGGTCATGGGCCCGCATGGTGAGCCGGCGCGCTTGAAAATACGTGTGGCAGCACCACCCGTGGACGGCGCTGCCAACGAGGAGTTGCTGCGCTTCTTGAAGAAGCAGCTCAAACTCCCGATTTCGCAGCTCGTGATCGTCAGGGGCGATAGTTCCAAAATGAAAGATGTCCTGTGTTCGGGCGCAAGCTTGAACCAGGTCTTGCAGGCGTTATCGTCCGGACGGTAGCTTGCGAAGATTCTCGATTTCGGTTTGGATGAGTTGCCTCATCTCCGGGTGATTGGCATTCGTATAAACCGCCCTGACGCCGCAGGGAGATATGAAGGGCAGGAAAATTCTGCTTGCGATGCCAAAGAGCTGATGACCGTTTTCGGTGTAGGCCGGACCACCCGAATCGCCCGGGCAGGCGCCCGTTTTTCCTCTTTGGGTCACAGTGACTTCGTAGGCCTGAGGTCCGGACGACGAGGTGATGGTTTGTTCCACCTGGCGAAGTACGCCCGATCCTTTTTGTTCCTTCATGCTGGTGATGCCGTAGCCGGCGAGAATGACGCGTTCTCGTTTTTTGGGTGATCGCGTGGACGGCATGATTTCAGCTGTTTCGTAACCTGCGGGCAGGCCTCCCTCAAAACGCACCAACGCGATGTCTGGAGTTTTGGCGTTTGTGCGGTAACCCGGTGCAACGAAAGTGGCGGTGGCGAGCGTCACGTGTCTAGCTTTGCGTAGCTCCGTCCCGAAGACGATCGTCGTCTTGATGGCCCCGTCAATACAGTGGGCGGCGGTAAGAATGATGTCATCCTCGATGATGGAACCGGTGCAAAGAGCCTGTCCGTCCGCCACGTCCATCAGCAGCGCCACGGTAGTCCGGGCGATGATGTGTCCGGGGGGCACTTCCGTGCCGCCTGCGATGGTCGGAGAGGAGTGGGACAGTGAAGGAGCAAGGGTGATGAGTCCCGCTAGTAAAGAAGGCAAAACGGTGTTCTTGATCACGTTGTCCTCGCGTGGCAGTCGCTGGAAAATTCCCGCGTGAGCGGGTTTTCCCATGAATGATGCTACGTGTCAATTATTTCACAAAATGTTTGATCACGTATTCCAGTGCATCTTCTTTGCTGTGGAGTGCGCCCTCTAGCGCTAAATCCTCAATGGTTCTGATTATTTGAGAGAATTCCGGCCCGGGCTTGATGCCCAGTTGAATCAGATCGTTTCCATCAATGAGTCGCGGAGCCGAAGGCGTGGGCTGATTTTTGAATTCCTGAAATCTGGATGCGCAAAATTCGTAATAAGCCAGGTTCCCGTCCGATGCCGTCGCATCAGCATGATGGAGTTCCAGGAGATCTTCAAAATGCGGCTGGCGAATGAAGCGCTGCAGAGTGGATTCACGCATTTGAAACACATCCTTGAACTTCAGATGGTCTGCCACCAATCCGGAGATCGCTTCGGTTTCGGCTCCAGACATTCGAAGGCGTTCACAGATGATTTTTGTGATACGCGCGCCGTCTACCTCGTGACCATTGAAGTTTCGGCGGGCGTTTCGCGCGCTTGCCTGCGCTTTTCCGACATCGTGAAGGAGCGCGCCCCAGGCGAGAACCATCGATCGCTTCGGATGTTGTTGGGTGAGTCGTTCAAGGGTCTTCAGCGTGTGCGCCCAGACATCGCCCTCGGGATGATAAAGCGGGGATTGCGCCACCCCTTTCAACGCTTCGAGTTCGGGCAATATCACCTTCAGAAGGCCGAGCGAGGACAGGTTCTCAATCGAGAGCTTGGGTTTCGGCCCCGTGAGCATCAAATTGAGTTCATCTCGAATGCGTTCACCGCTCACATGTGAAACGAGGCGGGCCTTCTCCCGAAGTGCCTCCGCTGTTCCCTTTTCAATGGCGAAATCCAGGGCACCGCTGAAGCGCACGGCTCGAAGCAGTCTTAGCGCGTCTTCCCGAAATCGCTGGCGTGGGTTTCCGATCGCGCGGATCAGCTTCGCGTTCAGATCTTCGAGGCCGTTCACGGTATCGAGAATGCGCGCCGTCTTTGGATCGTAAAAGAGAGCGTTGATTGTGAAGTCGCGGCGTTTGGCGTCTTCCGCAGGGCCGGAGAATTTCACGTTCGTGGGGTGCCGGTGGTCTTCATATTCAAGATCTTCGCGGAACGTGGCGATTTCAAGAAATTCCTGCGCCTCCGATGACGTGTCGCGAATCGGAATCTTCAACACGCCGAAAGCCTTGCCGACGGTGATCGCTTCAGGAAACAGATCCGTCAGTTCGTCCGGGCTGGCGCTGGTGGCAATGTCATGGTCTTTCGCCGTGCGCCCAAGAAGCAGGTCGCGGACGCTTCCGCCGACGATGTAGGCCACATGACCGGCCTCGTCCAGACGTTGCAGGGCCTTCTTGACGTGATCAGGAAGTGGAAAAGCCCGATCAATCCGGATCCACTTCAAGGGGTTCTCCGTCGAGCTGATAGCGACTCTTGATGACGGTGTCCGCTTCGAAGCGGTTGGGGGCGTTGGTTCCTTCGGTTTCCTTTTCGATTCCACGCTTCCCTTTCACTTGCTTGGGGTCCGGCACGGGAGATGGCTTCGGATCCGGCTGAACTTCCCTGTCAAGGCTCTCTTCCGCTTCAGCGCGTTGAACTCCCCATGCGATTGCCGTGATCAGAAGAATCGTTCCAGTAATTGCGAACCACTTCTTGCCAATCATTCATCACCTCATCAATACGTCCCTGGGTCTCGCACCATCGGCAGGTCCGACGATGCCCCTGTTTTCCATGGTTTCAATCATCCGTGCGGCGCGGTTGTATCCGATCTTGAGATGCCGCTGCAGAAAACTTGCAGACGCGTGCCCGGCGCGGCGAACGAGCTCGACGGCTTCGTCGAACATCTCGTCCTTGTCATCCATTCCATCCGCATCCTCGTCTTCCTCTTCGTTGAGTAGGATGTCTTCCCGGTAATTCGGCTTGCCCTGTGATCTGAGGAACGAGGTGATTTTTTCGATCTCATCATCGTCGACATAGGCGCCGTGCAGTCGAACCGGCTGCGACATTCCCGGAGGAATGAAGAGCATATCCCCTTGCCCGAGCAGTCTTTCCGCTCCCGATCGGTCCAGGATCGTGCGCGAGTCGGCATAGCTGGCGAGCTGGAAGGATACACGCGAAGGAAGGTTAGCCTTGATCAGGCCCGTGATGACGTCCGTTGAGGGACGCTGAGTTGCGGCGATCAGGTGAATCCCCGCGGCACGCGCTTTCTGAGCAAGACGCGCGATCGAGATCTCGACCTCTTTTCGTGCGGTCATCATCAGATCGGCGAGCTCGTCAATGATCACGACAATGTATGGGAGCTTGCTGACTCGTGGCGCTCCGTCCTCGCCCGGCTCAAATGCCTCCATCCAGTCGCTACCCGCGACTTGAAGCGCCATTTCCCCCTGATTTTCTTCGGAGAAAAGCAGGTCATGGACCACGTCCGCGCCCAGATCATCAATCTTCTGATTGAACGTGGCGAGGTTGCGGGTTCCCAGTTTCGCAAGAATCCGATAGCGCCTTTCCATTTCACGCACGGCCCATTTCAAAGCGAGGCTGGCATGTTTCGGATCATCAACCACCGGAAGAAGCAGGTGAGGGATGTCCTGGTAAGAACGGAATTCAATGAATTTGGGATCGACAAGAATCATTCGTAGTTCATCAGGGGTGAAACGGTACAGAAGGGAGCAGATGAGACCGTTCATGAAAACGGATTTTCCGGAACCGGTTTGACCTGCGCAAAGCAAGTGGGGCATGCGGGCGAGATCTGAAATATAGGTTTGCCCCCCGATGTCCTTGCCCATCGCGACCGGGATCGAATGGCGAGCGCCATTGAAATCAGAATTCTGGAGAAATTCCCTGAAATAGACCGTTTCTCTCTGGTCGCTCGGGATTTCGATACCCACGACGGATTTTCCGGGCAGCGGTGCGAGAATGCGGACGCTTTGCGCGGAGAGGGCCATCGAGAGGTCGTCGGCGAGCGCGGCGATACGCGAAACTTTCACGCCCGGACCGGGCTTGAACTCGTAAAGGGTGATGACCGGACCCGGGCGGACTGCGGTCACTTCGCCGTCAATTCCGAAGTCGGCGAACTTCTGTTTCAGGATGAGGGAATTGGCGATCAGCTTTTCCCGGTCGATCGATGATTCGACCTTCGGCACCTTTTTCAGGAATTCGACAGGTGGAACCTTCCAGTGGCCACGTCTGGTCTTTGCCACTCGAGCCAGCTTGCTTGCTGCGCGGGCCGCAATCTCCGCCGCGCGGTTTTTTTCCTTCTCGACTTCATTCTCGCCGAATTCCTCCCGGGGTACGATCGTAGGCTCTTTATCCAGCTTCACCGGCAGGGATGCCGGCGCGGTTTCCAGTTCAGGAAGTGCATTGGGCGCTTCGAACGGCGTGCCGGGAGAATCGGGCGAATTGGCTTCGAGTCTCGCGTCTTCAATTTCTGGCGCGGAGGCCGCCAGCTCAGAGGGCATGTCGTCTTCACTTGATGACTCGATCCCGATTTCCAGTTCCGGCTTCTTCTGCGTGGGAAGCGCTTTGGCGGCGCGGGAACGCTCTTTCGCTCTTTTAATGGACGCCGCGATCATTCGCTCCAGCAGGTCGCCAGCGGAATGAGCCGAGCGCATCACAACGAGACCAAGAAGATACGCGAGATAAGTGGAGGCCATTTTGCTCAGACGCCACGTAACAATTCCGGTCGTTTTCAGCACGATTGCGCCCAGTCGCGCCACGCTCATGGGCGTTGAGAGGGCCAGTGCGATGGCAAATATCACCAAGGCGACAATCGATGACCCAAGGGGATTGAACTGCTGCACGAGAAGATCGCTCGCCCAGGCTCCAAGCGCGCCACCGGTGAGCAGCAGGGCTCCCGCAAAGGGCCAGTACTTCCATTGAAGTGTTAAAAATATGGTGAACGCCATGACCGCCACGGTCATTCCGCCCAGCGTTCCGAGGAGACGCAGCGATCCCTCACGTCGGTAAACCGCGGCAGCGATGAAGAAGAGGGCTGCGGGAAGAAGGAACGATCCCATTCCAAACCACTGAAGAACGCCGGAAGCGAGGTACGCGCCGACCCTGCCGCACGCGTTTGCCGCGGGGCCGCGCATGTTGCTGAACAGGGACGGGTCTCCGGGTTGATACGTCATCAGCGCGAAAAGCGCGAAGACGCTGAGCGCAAACACCAGAATGCTCGCCACTTCAGCAATCGGATCCTTGGTGTTTGACAAAATGAGCTGTGATTGAGGCCTTGTGCGGCTCTTGCTCCTGTCGCTGCGAGGCAGCACACGGAGACTTCCATGTCCGTTTTCCATGCTCTTATGTTACATGTACATTGATGGCACAGAAAGCCCCTACAAAGAATCGGCGCGAGTTAGCTCCCGTTTTGGCCTTCGATTTAGGCGGAACCAAGGTTGCCGTGGGTGTTGTGAATTCCCGCGGTCGTATTCTTGACGAAATCAGGGTTCCGACCGTTTTTCAGGAGGGTAAGGACGCCGTCATTCGACAGCTTTCCGAATTGGGACAGGGCTTTCTCGATCGTTATCCCAGAATCAAATACGTCGGGGTCGCGTCGGCGGGGCCACTGGATCCCGCGAAGGGAATTCTGCTGGATCCTACGAACTTCTCGAGCCGAGAAGGAAAAAAATGGGGAACGGTCCCGCTCGCGAAACTGCTTTCGACACGTCTGAAACGAAAAGTTTTCCTTGAAAACGACGCCGCGGCGGCAGTTCTTGCGGAGCATTGGATTGGTGCGGCGAAGGGTTATCGGAATGCCATTATTTTGACGCTGGGGACTGGCCTCGGGACGGGGATGATCTGCGAAAATGAGCTTGTTCGCGCCGGAAGAGGGCAGCACCCTGAGGGCGGCCACGTCATTCTTGATTTCAACGACTCTTCCGCCCCATGTGGCTGCGGAAATATCGGCTGTGCGGAAGCGTATCTTTCGGGACGCAGTTTCACCCGGCGCGCCAGAGTTCGTTTGGGACGAGAGGACCTGGATGCGAAAGCGATTGCTGACCTTGCCCGTGCTGGCGATCCTAAATTTCTTGAACTGTTCGATGAATATTCACGCGTGATGGCTGTCGCCATTCATAATTACGTCGTGCTCTATGCTCCGGAAATAGTCATATTCACAGGTAGCTTCGCGAACACTGCCGATCTCTTCCTCGAAAAAACCCGGAAACAACTGTTACAGCTCCTGGCCAGGCGCAGGCAGGGGGTTGACCTTTTGCCGAAGCTCGCGCTTTCCAGGCTGGAGAACAATGCCGGCTTGATTGGCGGAGCCCTTGTGGCGCTTCGGGGCAAGTAAATTCCATATATAAAGAATTCATCCGCTGAATCCGATCAGAAGGAGTGACTCGTTTCGAAATGATCCTGAAGCGGCTGTTTTCGACGGAGCAGGCTGGTGGCACGCCTGAATCGCCGGTCCGGCTCTCTCCTTCGGCCCGTCGCCTTCTTCATGACATCAATAATCATCTGACCGTGATTTCCGCGCGAGCGGAGTTGCTGGAAGACGCGGCCCTCGGCGGCACCTTGGACCCGAAGCGAGCGGCCGAATCTCTTATGCAGATTCGTAATGCTTCCGAAAAAATCGGGAAAATCACGCGCGAGCTCCGCCAAATGGCTCAAGAGCGCGATAGTGAAGGGTTTTCCAAGGCCAGTTAATCCGCAAGGGCCGAATTCGATGCCTGGGGTACAATGATTTTATGGCCTTTTTTCAATCGCCTTGGACTCCTTTCGACACGGATTCCGGAGGGCGAAAAGTTCTCAAACTTAAGTCCCTAAAAAATCAGGCGGTTATTGCCGATAAGTGCATTGTGGCAGAGCGCTTTTTAGATCGCCTCAGAGGATTGATCGGACGGACCTTGCTTGCGAGCGGGGAGGGAATGCTTTTTCCTCGCTGCAACGATGTCCATATGTGGTTCATGCGGATCCCGATCGACATTGTTTTTCTGACTGAATTGCCAGGCATCGAAGGATCTCGAAAGTTCAAAGTCTGTTCCGTTCGCGAGCAGGCGATGCCGTGGCGCCTTTTGCCTCTACGAGACGGACGCGCAGAGCACACTCTCGAATTGCCGGCAGGAACCGTGCGGGCTCAATCGATACACCCCGGAGACGAACTATGTATCGCGTAACGATTGTCGCCGGACCGAATCGCGGCAGCAGTTTCATGATTCGCGAAGGCGAGAATTCCATCGGACGCCAGACAGGCAATGCCATTGTCCTGCAGTCCGCGCGTGTGTCGAAGCGGCACTGTGTTTTGCTCGTAAGCGGGAACGAAGTGACCGTTCAGGATGAGGGAAGCTCAAACGGCACGTTCGTGAACGGAGCCCTTACCAAGAAAAAGACCATCCGACCCGGTGATCGCGTCAGTGTCGGGGAATACATTCTGGAGATAGATGTACCGGCCGCGAAAAAGCCAAAAGCACCGCCTCCTGCCCAGGGGTTCGGACGCGGTGTCGCCATTCCGGGTTCCGCGCCAGCCGCGCATCGAAATCATTTCCCACCGGTAGGCGGGATGGCGGGAATGGGCGGTCATCAGTCCGCTCCGGCGGCACCGATTGTCCCGACGGATCTGAAAGGTAAACTTGCATGGTTCCTTGAGCAGAGACTCATGCCGTTTTTCTACGGATTGAACCTGAAATACGAGTGGAGCTTTCTGGTTGTCGGATTCTTCATGGCGTTCATCGTGGCGAATCTCCTGGTCTCGGTTCATCCATTGATTGAATCGGGTCGGGAAGCGGTCGTTAAAGAAGCGGCCACCCGAGCTCGGTTCATCGCCAAGCTGATCGCGGAAAGGAACTCGCCTTTTCTCGCGTCACGCGCTGAATCGAAGCTCGACATTGATCCCGTGATCGAGAAGAGCGACGGCGTTCAGCTGGCGGTTCTGGTCGATATGGACAGCAAGGTCCTGGCCCCGCGTCGCGCGAACAATTTTCTTACGTCAGGACCAGAGGCTGTTCTGGCGGTACAGGCCAGAGATCGATTTGAGCGCAATGGATCCGCGGTGGTCAAGGCCCTCGATTCGGAGAGCGTCACGGCGATCGAGCCCGTGCTGTTGTATGATTCAACTGCCGGACGGAACGTAACGGTCGCCATGGCGATAGTCACGGTCGACACTTCTCTTGCCACTCCTGATATCGGCGAAATGGGTGTGGTGTATTCCAAGACCCTCATTCTGACGGGACTGCTCGGAGCCTTGATCATCTTCGCGTTGTACCGCACGACGCTCAGACCGTTTCAGGTCCTGACGGATGATATGGACAAAGTCCTCAAGGGGGACCTCGTCCGGATCACTCGGGAACACAAGTTTTCCGAGCTGAATTCCCTTTGGGACCTGATCGACTCGACTTTACAGCGCGTTCCAAAGGGAAGCGCCACCGGCCAGCTTTCAGCCGATTCGGGACCTTCCATTGACGAGATTTCGATGCCGGTTCAGATGATCGGGAATCTCCAGAAACAACCGATCGTGGTCTGCGATTCAAATCGCATTGTCGTTTACCTGAATCAGTCTTTTGAAGACGTTTCCGGAATCCGCTCTGATTCGGCCATAGGTCAGACCCTGTCTTCGCAGGGACGGGAGCAGTCATTCATAGCTTTGGTGGATGATCTCCTGGACCGCGCGTCCAGCGTTGGTACCGCGGTTGACGATTACGAGTTTTCCGGCGTCGCCTACAAACTGCACGCGGCCAGCTTCGGGAGCGGCGCGGGCGGGGCTCGCGGCTATGTGGTCGCGGCGGAAAGGCAGGAGGGTTGATGGCGCCCACCCTGAAATTCAAGCAGGCCAAAGTGGAGCGGCAGCCGGGTGAACAGGCCCGGCTTAAAGTCGTTCGCGGGCCTGATTATGGATGGGTGTTTGTGGTCACGTCGTCCAAGGCGGTGATGGGCCGTGGTGAAGGCAATGACATTGTCATTTCCGATCTGAAGGCATCACGGGTGCATGCCACCTTAAGTCAGGGGCCCGCTGGCAATTGGACTGTTCTAGATCAGGGAAGCGCCAACGGGATTCTGCATAATGGGCAGCAGACACGAGAAGCGATGTTGCGGTCAGGCGACACGATCACGATCGGCGAAACAACGTTGGAATTCATGGCTGCCGAAGCGGGAACAGCCATGCTCTCGGCTCCTGCGAAGAGTTTCTCCCAGGTCAGTATGGATCACTCCGCGCTTGCCGCGCGATATGAGGCCATCGGTCAAGCGCCCTTCGCCGGTGCGTCCCGGTCAGGCGGAGGCGGGGGGAAGCTCCTCCTTGTCGGCGGACTCGTGGTGCTTGCGTTTCTTTTTCTATCTGATGACGATCCAAAGAAACCGGTGAAAAAAGATTCGGTCGATGTCGCCCAAAGCATCCGCGATATCGCGTCACTGCGTGGTGAGATCCCGCAAAACAAGGCCGCTGATGCCTTTTTTGAGATCGGATTCCGGGAGTATCGCCAGGGAAATTATCTTCGGGCTCGGCGCCAATTCGAGACCGTTCTTCAGGTCGTTCCGGAGCATTACCTCGCGTCAAGTTATCTCAAAACGTGCGACAAGCGCATCGAAGAGGAAGTGAAGATGCATCTTGTACAGGGTAAAAAGACCTTGGATGCCGGGAAGCTGAAGCAAGCACGCGGTCATTTTGAATCAGTGCTTCGGCTGATGCATCGAAACCAGTCGGACCCCGCCTTCGTTGAAGCCAAGGAGCAGCGCGAAAAAATCATGAAGCAGCAGGGAGGCAGTGGCTGACATGGGTGCTGCGCCAATTCTAACCATCCTCAAGAACGGCGAAACGATCCGCAAGCTCCCGATCGAAGGCGAAGCTGTGCTTGGACGATCCGAGAATTGTCTGATCCGCCTGGAAGATCGCGCAATCTCACGTCAGCATGTCTCTTTCAAGCTTACGCCGGGCGGCGTTCAGGTGGAGAAAAAGAGCGAATTCGCTCCATTGCTCGTGAATGGCAAGGACTGTTCGAGGGCCATTCTCAAGGAAGGCGATATCATTTCGCTCGGACCTTACCTGCTGACGCTGGCGACACCTTCCGCCACGACATCGGTAGCGGCGCAGCCGCAGCCTTCGCAACCGCAGCCGAGCGCGGACGGAGCCGTTGATTCCGTGAACCTCGACAATGTGGCAGCCGATTTGCCTGTTGAAACGCCTGAGTCTGCCGACGTGGCGATTCCTGCTCAAACGTTTGAGGCGTCGGAGGTTGCTGGGGTTGCGGGGGTTGATGCGGCTTCGGATTCGCTTGCCGTGTCGCTGGATGTCGGGGTTCAGGAACCTGCCGTGTCCGAGGCCTTCGAGGTCGGGGAAGATGATGCACATACAAAGCTTTCGCCAGCGGCGAAAATTTCGGTAAAACTCGTCTTTCAAGCCGGCCAGGCGAACGTAGAGGAATTCGAGCTGACAGGTTCTGAAATTTCGATTGGACGTGGCCAAAGCTGCGACATCGTACTGAATGACAAAAAGGCCTCGCGGAAGAACACGATCATCCGGAAGGCCGGTATCAGTTTCGTTTTGAAGGATCTCGGTTCGTCGAACGGCACCCTTGTGAACGGGGCCCGTGTGACTGAGGCTGAGCTCTCCGGTGACGATTTGATTCGCATCGGCGATACCGAGTTCCGCTTCGTTGCAGCCAGTCTGGATTACGATGCGCAGAAAGATCAGATTCTTCCATTGGAGATGATGGAGGCGTCGGAACCCTCCATGGCTTTGCCGGATATCTCCATGCCTGGAGGTGATTTTCCGGCGCAACAGCCCGATATTTCTCCGCAGCCGGGCTCTTCGAATGTGGGAATCGCCTGGCCGGAGCAGGTCCAGTCTCAGATAGGGAATTTTCCCGGCGCGGCTGCTCCGGGCGGCGCAGGTGTTACAGGGTTGGGTAACATCGCCGGCGTCGGGGGTCCGCAATCAGATGGAAGTCTGCTCGGAAAATTCCGGGCCCTTCCGAAGAGGCAACGGATACTGATCATCGCGGTCGTTGGATTGGGTGCGCTTTTCTTCCTGGAGGATCCGAAGCCCGGCGGTGAGCAAAAAGACAAAGTCGCTCAGACCACAAAGACTCAATCAGCCGTGAAGACGTATGAGACCCTGACTGAAAAGGAAAAGGCTTTCGTGGAATCCAAGATTCAGGAAGCGCTTACTTATGCACAGAAAAAGGATTACGACAGTACGCTTTCGGCCATCCGGCAGGTTCTCGCGCTGATTCCGAATTATGAGCGCGCGATGGAGATCGAAAGTATCGCTGTTCTTAGAAAAGAGGAAGTGCAGCGCGCCGAGGAACGGAGACGCGCTGCAGAGGAAAAGGAACGACTCAGACAGCGTATCGATACGCTCGTCGCCGAAGCCGGCGGATTGATGAAAAAGCGGCAGTATGAACGTGCTCGCGAATCCTTCGCCGAAGTGCTTGCTCTTGATCCCGACAATACGCAAATCGCTGATTGGCGGCGGCAGCTCGACGAAATGGAAGAGCAGCGCCGGGCCAAGGAGCAGGAAGCGCAGGTGAGAGCCGAGATCAACAAGCAGGCCTGGGCCGTTTATCGGGAGGCGCTTGAGGAACAGAAGGCCGGAAAGCATCACGTCGCGATACGGGGGTTCGGGCAAGTTCTCGAAATCGGTGCCACGGACAAGAAGGTGAACGCGGTTGCCAAGAAAGGTATCGCGGATTCGCATGAGGCCGTCGCTTCCAGTCGCGACCCGTTGATGGCCGAGGCAAAACAGATGGAGGATGGCGGAGAATACGCGCGAGCCTACCAGCTCTACTATTCCGCTTCTCAAGTGGATCCTGCTCACCGTGAAGCTCATGACGGAATGGCACGCCAAAAAGGGATACTGCACGACAAGGCCAAAGGAGTTTATACAGAGGCGATTCTCGCCGAGAGCTACAGCGATTTCGCGACCGCTCGCCAGAAGTTCAAGGAGTGCCTCGAAATCGCCCCTAAAGACGATGTGTATTATCAGCGTGCGCAGCGGAAACTGGCTAATTACACCCGGCTGGATGGGAGCATTCAGTGACGGTGAGGAACAGCAAGTTACCCATTCGCGCGATCTCAACTTTCCTGCATCAGGGAAGCAGGCCTGCTCAGGAGGACTTCGTCATGGGCGACGCCGCACGCGGCGTATTTGCGGTAGCCGACGGGTTTGGCGGCCCTGAGGCGGGCAGCAATGCGTCGAAAACGGCCGCTGAAGGAGTTCGTGAGTTTCTCATCAAAGAGGCGGGAGATCTTGAAGCCACTCTTCCTTTTGTTCTCAGAACGTATTTTTCACTGGCCGGCAATGTCTTGTTCAATGCTCTTGTTCACGCGAACAGGAAAGTGCTGTCTCTCAATCGGGACAAAGGCATTCACGAAAAAGGCGGTGCATCCGTCATTGCGGGCTTCCTGGACGGAGACCTGCTGGCCTTGGCGAGCGTGGGCGGGTGTGAGGCCTGGCTGTTGCGTGAAGAACGCGCTGTGCAACTCGTGACTCCGCGTGCCTATAGCCGTCTGGCGGATCCCTTCGGGACCGAAAAACTCACCACGCCTCGATTTCCGCTCATGGCTCTTGGAATCAGTGAGGATCTGGAGCCGGAGGTCTGGGAATTTCGAATCAGGCCTGGTGACTGGCTGATTCTTTCAACGGGGAGTATGGGGGCGTTTGCGCAAGGTGAGTTACTGGCAAGGAAGAAAGAGTTGAAAGATTCCGCCAAGATACGTTCGGAGTTTCCAGCATGGCTGCAGGACCAGTTACAAGCTGAGGATGGAACCGCCAACATGGCGAGTTCTCTGATAGTTTTCTAAAGTGCAAGGGTTGAATAATGAGTTCTTGACCAAAAAGGTCCAGGACGGGATAATTTAAGAAAGTTGTTTCGAAGGCTCCTTTTGCGGGGGCAGGGAGTCAGGTTTTTCCCTTTTCATACCGATAGGTGGGGGAAAGGGGAATAAAGGAGTGGGTATGACAGGACAAAGTTTCCTGAAAAATTTGTGGCACGACGAACGGGGACAGTCGACCACTGAATACATTCTGATTTTGGCCGTTGTCGTGATGGTTGCGGTCAAGTTCAAGGACGTGTTCCGTGACAAGCTGATGAAAGTCGTCGACAAGCTCGGTGGCGATATTGAAAGCGCCACCAGCATGTAATTAGCGCTGATTTTTCAAGTTTCAGCTAGACTGGAGGATGCATGGTGCTGGAGCAGCCAGTCGCATCCGTCACTCGCCGTAACGGGGCGCTTGATCGTCTTCTTCAAGACGATCGGGGGCAAGCCACGGTCGAGTACATCCTGATCCTCTCCGTTGCGGTCGTCGCAGCGGGTGCAATGGCACGCGGTCTCCTCGGAGTCGTTGATCGAGGCATTCTGCGCTTCGGGGGTCAGCTCGAAAAAGATCTCAAAACAGGAAGGATGAACAGTGGCCTCTGGAAGTGAGCTTCTTCCGCAGGTTGCGAAGTTCGTTATTCCTGCTGTCGCGGTGGTGGCGATCGTCACTGATCTCGTGCGTGGGAGGATTTTCAACTGGTTGACGCTTCCCACGCTTCTCCTTGGGGTGGTCGCCGCTATTTACTGGGGCGGCTGGACCGCGGTTGGACAATCGGCGCTCGGCATCGGTCTCGGTCTGCTTCTTTACGGGTGGATGTTCTGGCTTGGCGCCATGGGCGGTGGCGATGTGAAATTTCTCATGGCTCTGGGCGCCTGGGGCGGGCCCCGTTACGTCACGGAAGTCGCTATTCTCGCGGTACTTCTCGGGGGCGCGATCGGACTTGTCGTCATGATTTTCACGGGGCGGATTCGGGGTTTTTCCGTGCGAATGTACCGCTTTCTTCTCACTCTTTTCATCAAGGACCTGGTCCTCGAAATGCCAAAGGTCGATCGCGGCTTCACGATGCCCTTTGGCGTACCGATAGCGATTGCCGCCGTATGGGGCCTCTTCGCAGCTCCCCTGAAAGGCTGGTTTCTATGGAACTGAGAAACGTGAACCATCGGGATGAACGAGGGCAGGCTGTTGTGGAATACATCCTGCTCGTGGCTCTCGTGGTGATGGCGTTCACGATCGTGGCCGGCGGGATGGAACGCTTTAAAGTGGGGGAGGCGCTTTTAAAACCAATTCGCGAGGATTTCGCGCGGGCTTACAAATACGGGCATCCGAAGACCACCGGATTTGACGAAGGTTCCCCTTCGCGGCATCCGCGCGTCACGGGCGGTGAAAACAATTTCCGGATCTTCATTAACCCACAATGATGACTATGAGGAAACCAGACAGCCGGGAGGCAGGACAGTCCACGATCGAGTTCGCGCTGACTCTCATCCTTTTGATGAGCTTCACCATGTTTTTCCTCAGGCTGTCCTTGATGTTTGGTTTTGGCAATTATGTCCATTACGCCACTTTTATGGCGGCCAGGGCGTATCTTGCGGCGGGCGCCGACGGCACCCAGGAGAAGCGGGCTGAGCAGGTCATCCTTGCGATGCTCAAAAAGAGCGTCAATACACCGGGAGTGGATAAGTTCCCCATGATCGCGAAGGGGCATGGCGGCGGGAACGTTCCTGGGCTTGCTTTTGACCACGAGCGTTATGAGCCTGGAAATCCGGCCTTAAGTTGGATGAGGGGAGTCCGATATACATTTAGGAGCCGACTTTTCCTGATTCCGTTCGGAGGAGCTGGTTCCGTAGGAAATCTCAATGAAATCGAACTGACATCGGAAAGTTGGTTGGGTCGTGAACCCAGCTATTCCGAGTGCCAGGGCGAAATGAGCAAGATGAGGGCGGACTGGGACAATGGTTGTTAAGAGCGTGAAGCATCAGCAGGAACAGGCGGGCGAGAAGGGGCAAAGCCTTCTCGAGTTTCTGCTTTTGCTGCCGGTGCTGCTCGGACTGGTGTCGATGATGGTGAAAGCGAACACCGCGATCCAGGTTTCAATCGTGAACCAGCAGTATGCCCGGGCTCAGGCTCTCTTCCTCACCTACAACAGTCCTGTCTTCCCGCAAAACCGCCTGCGCCAGGAGTCGCTCACCGGCAGAGGGTACAACCAGATGGTGATCGGTGTTTCCGCTGACAAAGTCGAAGACGCGTCGACGCCCGTTGCAACGGTTCAACAGGTGGCGCGCAAAGGCGTGCAAGGGAATGAAAACAGCGCCGAAGAACCTGAGCTGCGAGCCGCCGTACGCGTGAGGACGAACGTGGTGCTGTGCACGCAGCAGAATGTTCTGGCGGATGGCAAAGCGATTTTGAGGCTCGGTGGCGGCGATTTCGAAGCCGTGAGCACGTATGCCCTGAATGAGGGATCGACCTTTCAACCCTGCAGGAGTCCTTTATGAATAACAAGGCTCTAACGATGTCTCTCATGATGGCGGCTCTCGCGTTCTTTTTCGTGCAGAGCTACGTCGAAAGCATCGAGGAGAAGACACGTAAGAATTTCGGAACGTCCATCGTCGTCGTGAAGGCGAAAAAAGACATCAAGGAGATGGAGACGGTCAATGAGACGCACGTAGGGCTCGAGACTGTACCCAAGCGATTCCTCGAGCCCGCTGCCATCTACTTCGAGCCCAGTGTTTCCGATGACGACAAGAAACGCGGCATGAAAGAGCTGGATGGGCTGGTTGCCGTTGTTCCGATCAAAAAAGGCGAGCAGATCACCTTCAATAAATTATCGGAGCCGAATATCCGTACGGGCCTGTCGCCCCAGGTCGCTATCGGACGCCGCGCCATCTCGATTCCGATCGATGACGTTCGCGGGGTCAGCAAGCTCGTGAAGCCGGGAGATCGCGTGGACCTGATCGCGGTACTCGATGCCGGCGGGGGCAAGGAGAACAAGATCGCGAAGACCGTTCTGCAGGATGTCGTCGTTCTCGCTGCGGGCCGGTCGGTCACCAATAACGTTCCGCGCGTGATTGAGGCGGATGCCTTTGGCGGCAAGGAAAGAGTCAGGTCGCTGGCCCAGGATTTCAGCTTCACCTCCGTGACGCTCGAGGTCGAGCCCGCGCAGGCTCAGGCGCTGGCGCTGGTGCTTGCGAACGGGGAAAGCGCGCTCACGCTTTCTTTACGGAATAACGATGATACGGAACGCGTGAATACTGAACCGGTGATGCTGGTCGACGTACTTGGCACGGCGGCGAACCGGTTGCAGCGCGTGCCGGCGGGGAGGCGATGACGTGAGCTCACGATGGTGGTTCGCATTGCTTCTGGTGCTCGCGATCGCGCTACCGCAGTCGCAGGGGTACGGGGAAGAGAGTCGCGGGTCCAGGCTCACGAGTGATCGTTCGGAAGAAGCCGCTGATCGCCGTACCATAGTCTTAACCACGGGCGAGGACCGGGCCATTGATCTCGATTTCCAGGCTCATACCGAGGCGCAGGGGATCAGTATCGGAAATCCCCAGGTCGTCGCGACGACCCTGGTGAAGACTGGCGACAAAAGACAGATCATTTTCAAGCCGCTCAAGGCCGGTGAGACCACCGTTAGCGTTCGCGACGATGAAGGAACTTTGCGCCTGATTTTCCAGGTCCGGGTTTCAGGAACCAACCTGCTTCGTGTCGCAACTGAGCTTCGCGATCTTCTTCGGGATATTGAAGGCATCGACATTCGGATCGTCGGTTCCAGAATCGTGATCGAGGGTGAAGTCCTGGTGCCGGCTGATTATGGAAGGCTTCTCACCGTGATTCAGGACGACAACTACAAGGCGCACGTGATGAATCTGACGATTCTCTCGCAGCTCGCGCTCCAGGTGATCGCCAAGCGCATACAGGAGGACGTGAACGCGTTTGCCCAGAACGTCAAAACCCGTGTCGTGAACGGGGTGATTTTCCTTGAAGGGACGGTCGACAACGGCGACCAGGCCAAACGCGCGGCGCAGATCGCGCTGCTCTATCTTCCTGATCCGAGACCCGGCGATCCTCTTCTGGCACGCGACCAGGGAGCGCAATCATTGGCTGCTCAACGGAGCTTGATCCAGAACTTCATCGTCGTGAATCCACCAGCGCCGAAGAAGCAGGATAAATTGGTCCGCGTGACGGTACATTTTGTCGAGTTGTCGAAAGATTATAACAAGGTGTTCGGCTTCAAATGGCAGCCGGGCTTTACCGCAGACCCGCAAATCAGCATCGGCACCACCACAGCCGGCGGAGCGGGGACCAGCGGTGCTTCATTCAGTGGCACGATCTCAAGCTTGATCCCGAAACTGCAGAGTGCCCAAAGCGCCGGTTACGCGCGGATCCTGAAAAGTGCCACGACGATCGTTCGCAGCGGACAGCCGGCGAAACTCGTTGAGCAGACGGAGTTCCCATTCTCCTATGCCGGACAGGGCGGCCAGGTCGCGGCTGGCAAGCAGCCGGTCGGACTGTCAGTCGCGGTTACTCCGCAGATCCTGGGGCAAAGTGAAGATATCCAGATGGATCTGATCATGACACAATCGAACCTCGTGGGTCGTGCCCCGGCAGCCGGTGGTGCGCCTATTACCGCGGTTCATAACGTCGAGACCAAGATCTACGTCAAGTCCAACGAAAGCGCCGCCGTGGCTGGCGTCACTTCCTCGGATGTGGGGACGGATTTCAACAAGGACGACCCGAGTTCAGGTGCGTTCGAGGGCAAAACCGAGCCTCTTTTCAATCTGCTGCGCTCGAAGGCTTACCGGAAGAAGAAGTCCCAGTTCGTGATTTTCGTCACGCCGCAGATCATCGAGAACGCCTCTCAGGGCACCGAGGACATGAAGAAGAATTTCCGCGTAAAAGTGAATTAGAAAGGCAAAAGGAATGGCCGGACACATCATCGCCGTAGTCGGAGGCAAAGGGGGCGTGGGCAAAAGCGTATTTGCCGCGAATCTCGCCATTGCGTATCTGCAGGAACTCCGGCAGCGACCTTTGATCGTGGACCTTGATCTTCACGCGCTCGGGGACATGAATATCATTCTGGGCCAGAATCCGCAGCGAAGCATCGTTGATGTTTCGAAGCTCCAGGGTGGGACGATTGATCCGAAGTCCCTGGCACCATTCATGGTGAATGCGCAGGTTGGATACAGCTTTATCGGGGCACCGAGGGACAGCTTCTCTGTCTCTGATTTTGATCTGGATGGTTACGGACGTTTTTTGAAATCGATCACCAACGTCTTCGGCCTGACGGTCGTGGATTGCGGCAACGGCACGGAACCCTGGGCGCTGAAGACCTTCGAATTTGCCACCGCGATTTTTGTCGTGATGGCGGCCGATGCGATCGTCGTGAATCAGACGAAGCGGGTTCTTGGCAAGATTCAGGAACTTTTGTTTCCGCCCGAGATGGTTCAGCTCGTGGTGAATCGATATTCCCAGGCGAGCCTGATCGGACTTCCGGTTATCCAGAAGACCCTGGGTCGCCAGGTCTTTGCAGCGGTTCCCGATGATCCGGCCACCTGCGACGGCGCTCTGGCCAGGAGTGCGCCTCTGTGCATCGCGGCCCCGAATACCCAGGTGGCGCGTGCCTATCACGATATTGTTCGCAGGATGCAGCAGGTAAATCTTCTTGAGAACCTGTCCAAGCTGAAAAAGCCTTCAGGCGTCGTGGCCAAGGTTCAGCAGAGCGCCTCCTCCGATTCGCAGAAATCCAATCCGATGGAACGCAGTTCGAATGCGGCACTGGATCCCTGGACGGCCATGAAGTTGCGGATCCACAAGGCGCTGGTCGAGCAGATGGACCTGAAGAAGACTTCGACCGATACCAGTGATTCCAAGCAGAGGGCGATCCTTCGCGAGAAGACGCAAAAAGCGATTCTGGATATTCTGGTCACGGAAGACTCGGCCGGTCTTCTGCCCACGCGCGAACTCAAGGCCCAGATCGTCAAGGAGGTGCTGGACGAGGCTCTTGGTCTCGGACCGCTCGAGGACCTGCTTGCGGATGACTCGGTCACGGAAATCATGGTCAATGCGCGTGACCAGATCTACATCGAACGTAATGGCAAACCTCAGCTTTCCAAGGTGGTCTTCAGCAGCGAACAGCAGGTCATGAACGTCGTCGAGCGCATCGTGACGCCGCTTGGGCGTCGCGTGGATGAAAAAGTACCCTATGTTGATGCTCGTCTGCGTGATGGTTCTCGTGTGCACGTGATCATTCCGCCCCTGGCCCTTCGCGGACCGACGATCACGATTCGAAAGTTTCCGAAGAAGCGAATTGAAGTGAAGGACCTCGTGGGCTTCGGCTCCATGACCGAAGAAATCGCCGATTTTCTACGCTCCTGCGTCGAGGCCAAGTTGAACATCGTGGTTTCGGGCGGTACCGGTTCAGGTAAGACCACTTTGCTCAACGTGCTGTCGAATTTCATTCCGGTCACCGAACGCATCATCACGGTGGAGGATTCCGCCGAGCTTCAGCTCGGGCAGGATCATGTCGTCAGGCTGGAGGCTCGCCCGAAGAATATCGAGGGCGAGGGCGAGGTCAGTATCCGCGACCTGATCAAATCCTGCTTGCGTATGCGTCCCGACCGTATCGTGGTCGGTGAGTGTCGAAGCGGTGAGGCTTTGGACATGCTGCAGGCGATGAATACGGGCCATTCCGGTTCTCTCACGACCTTGCATGCGAATAATCCCAGGGAGGCGATCGCTCGCCTGGAGACCCTTGTGATGATGGCCGGGCTCGGTATTCCGGCCAAGGCGATCCGGGAGAATATCGCATCAGCAGTCGGCCTGATCATTCAGCAGAGTCGCTTGAGCGATGGTACGCGTAAAGTCACACACATCAGTGAGGTGACGGGCATGCAGGGCGAAGTGGTCAGTCTGCAGGACATTTTCATTTACAAACAGGAAGGCCTCGACAAGAAGCGCAAGATCATCGGGCGTTTCGTGCCGACGGGGTTCATTCCGAAGTTCGTCGAAGACATGGAAGCGAAGGGGATGCGCATTTCGAGAACTCTTTTTGCGGCGAAAGGATAAGCTGGCGGCATGGTTGCGCTGAAATTGCTAGGTATGCTCGGTATCTCGGCGGCGGTTTTCGTCATCGCGTACCAGTACAACAAGAGGTTCCTCGATTGGCTCAGGTTCCAGTCGCTCGGTACCCGCGACTTCGTCGCGGAAAAGCTCAGCCTCATGTTCATCGATATTCCGCCGCATCAGATCCTCCTCGGCCAGTTCGTGATCAGCTTCGGTCTCGGCGCCGTCGTTCTGGTTCTCATGCTGCCGCAGTTCATTCCCGGTTTGATCTTCGGGACCGTCGTGACGATGATCGGATGGAAGGCTCCGAAGCCGATCGTTGAATTCATTTACCGCAGACGTGTGAAGAAGTTCGTTCTGCAGATGGTCGACGGTTTGAGTTTGATGTCGAATGGCATGAAGTCCGGTCTTTCGGTGGTGCAGTCACTCGGTCTTGTGACCCAGGAAATGGCAAATCCGATCCAGCAGGAATTCACCCTTATCCTGAATGAAAACAAGCTTGGCGTTCCCCTGGAAGAGGCGCTGCTCAATCTTTCCAAACGCATGAAAGCGGACGACGTCGAGATGTTCGTGACCTCCGTCAATATTTTAAAGGAGACCGGCGGAAATTTGGCGGAAACCTTCGATACGATCGTCATGAC
>Ga0154382_130_pt3 | contig 46110 bp, 47 predicted proteins | sample RifGroB1_FD_105626 | JGI IMG/M metagenome (GOLD analysis project Ga0154382, IMG submission 105626) | Bdellovibrionales bacterium GWB1_55_8 | reverse complement strand
ATCGCGCTCGTTGGTGGCGCCACAGGTATGATCGGCGATCCCAGCTTTAAAGCCCAGGAACGCGCGCTTCTTGATGATCAAAGGATCGAGCAGAACGTCGCCGGAATTCGAGCGGTCATTGAAAACCTGCTTGATACCAAGGGACCTGACAGCGCCCGCATTCTCAATAACGCGGACTGGTTCAGCGGAATATCCTTCATTACGTTTTTGCGGGATGTCGGCAAACATTTCACCGTGAATCACATGATGGCCAAGGAATCCATTCGCGCACGGCTCGAAGACCGGGAACATGGGATATCCTACACTGAGTTTTCCTACGTTCTGCTGCAGGCCTATGACTTCCTTTACCTCAATGAACACGAAAACTGTCGCTTGCAGATCGGAGGTTCAGACCAGTGGGGTAACGTCGTGGCAGGTACGGACCTGATTCGCCGGGTGAAAGGCTCGAACGAAGGGATCTTCGGAATCACCCTGCCGCTCGTCATGAAAGCCGATGGCACAAAGTTCGGCAAGACGGAACAAGGTACGATCTGGCTGAGCGCATCGAAAACATCACCCTACCAGTTCTATCAATTTTTCATTCAGACCGCCGATGCCGATGTCATCACCTTCATCAAGTTCTTCACCTTTCTCAGTCACGAGAAAATCCTGCAACTTGAGGAATCCGTCCGGATGCAGCCCGAAAAGAGAGAAGCTCAACAGGCACTCGCCCGTGAAGTGACTCGTCTGATTCATGGTGACGCCGAACTGCAAAGGGTGGAGCGGGCGTCACAGGCTCTTTTCGGCTCGTCCATTCGCGAACTGGACGGGCGCACGCTTCTTGAGGTCCTGGGTGAAGCCCCGAGTACCAAAATACCCAGAGCACGCGTCGAGCAGGGAATTCCGCTCATTGATCTGGTGGTGGAGACCGGCCTGTCAGCGTCCAAAGGGGCCGCTCGCAAGGAGATCACGGCCGGGGGGATTTACATCAATAATGAGCGCACTGCGGATGTAGCCACCCTCGTGACGGAGGGCCATCTGATCGCAAATCAGTATGTCGTCCTTCGCAAGGGAAAGAAAAACTATCACCTGGTGGAGTTCAACTGAACCCACCAGCGACTTGACCATCGATGAGGCTTTTTGCTCGAGATCAGTCTGCTGAGAACGCTCGCGATTGCGACAGGATTCTCCAGATGCGGACTATGCCCCACGCCTTTCAGGAGAATGGCATGATGGATGGTGTTCGGGATTCTTCGCATCCAATATTCGCCAACAGATAATGGCAGCAGGCGATCGTGTTCCGTCCAAAGCAGTGCTGTTTCGGAACGGATCTCCGGAATTCTCGCATCGAGATAATGTTCATCACGGACGGATTTCAGAAACTGACGAACGTCATCACGGGCAAGGAACTGACGGGCATCAGCAGCGACCCAGCGAAACCAGAGGGGTTCACGATGAAAAGCATGGGAACGCCACTCCGCCCCTGCTTCATCGGTCATGAACTGAGCAATGGAATCCTGCCAGCGTTCTCTTTGGCTCTGATCCTCAAATAGCCCCGCGGGAAGAACCAGAAGCATCCGGCGGGGCCCTTCATAATCCATTTTTTTCCCAGAAGGGCTGAGGGGACGCACGCCTTTACCGCATTCAGCCGCGTAAAGCGCCGCTATCCATCCACCGAGGGAATGACCTAAGACCGTATCCGGCTTCAAGGAATCGAGCAGATCGAAAACAGCATCCAGAAGAAGATCCATCGAATGAAAGGAGCGCTCCTGCGCCAGGAATCCGGAGAACCCTGGAAAATCCACGTAGACGATCTCGTCGTAGGACCGTCGGACGGCTGCTTGTGCGAGCCCGAATACCGGAATCCAGGAGAGCGGCGAGTCCCCTAACCCAGGAAGAATAACCAGGCGCCGAATTCCCAGCTCCGAGCTTCGCTTATGCCCTGGTTTGATCCATGATTTTCGAAGCACTCCAAGCTTGAGCTCACCTTTGCGTCGAAGCTCCCAGCGATATCCTCTAGCCTCAAGCGCGCGTTTGGCGGCCCAATGCATTGCTCCGAGTCGGGTCGGGCGCAAATACGAGGCTAGTTCGCGCAGAAGAGTCATCCAGGCCAGAAATACTGGAAACGGCCAGCGATTCCCATAAAAATGAATGCCCGCTTTAGCTTTACAAGATGCGCCACTTCAGGAAAATAACAGAAATGGCCGTATTTCCATTCAAGCCCGATCGAAAACTCACAGACGTTCTCCGCGAGTCCCCCTTCACTCTTTCGGCCGAAGTCATTCCGCCTCGCAATGGTTCAGAGCAGGCGAAGGTCCTGGATCAAATCCAACTGTTGACGCAAGCAGGAGCGCAATTTCTCGCCGTCACCAAAGGTGCCGGAGGAAGCCTTCGGGGTGGAAGCCTCCCGATCGCACAGGCCATCAAGGAAACCTTCGGCGTACCCTGCATCGCGCATTTCACCTGCCGGGATCTGACCCCGTTTGAAGTCGAAAACCAGCTCGTCGATCACCATTATTTCGGCATCCGAAACATCCTGGCCCTTCGCGGAGATCCCCCCGAAGGGGTCATCGAATGGAAACCCCGCGAAGGAGGCTACAATTACGCCTACGAGCTGATCGGGCAAATTTCGAGCATGAACCGCGGGGACTACATTCCGCGGCCCGGAGGGCCGGGGCGAGACGGCTTTGAACGGACTGATTTCTGCATCGGCGCGGCGCTGTATCCCGACTTTCCGGATTCCGAGAAGCGGATCAGCTATTTTGAAAAGAAGGTCCTAGCAGGAGCTCAATATGGGATCACGGACATGTTATTTGATCCGGACGTGTATGCACGGTTCCGCGACCAGTGCGACCGAAACGGAATCACGGTGCCGATTCTTCCAGGCACTCGTATTCTGAAGTCCCGGTCCCAGGCCTTGAAAATGGCCGCGCGCTTCAACGTAACCATCCCGGCATCTCTTCTGAGCCAGCTTCCGGAGGAGCCCGGCCCTGATTCTGAGGAAAGAGGAATTGAGGTGCTCCTGAAACTGGTGAGCAGGCTCCGCGAGCTGGGCGCCCCGGGGATCCACCTCTTTGTCATCTCTGACGCTCAAGCTGCGGTAGGCGCCCTTAAACTTTTAGCACCGTTGCTCGGTTGACACGCTCGGGCGAATTAAATAGATTCCGTAGTGCGGCGTACTAGCCCAACGGTAGAGGCAAGCGACTTAAAATCGCTCAAGTCCCGGTTCGAATCCGGGGTACGCCACTCTTTTTTTTCACTCAGGCTTGCGAAAAACGCTGCCCTGAACATCAAACCCGGGGAATAGATTGTTACGGTAGGCCCAGTTCACCGTCAGCGCTCCGGAAGCCTCGCGATCGACGTCGAAATAATGCATTCCATCCGAGTTGTCCGCATGATCAAACGAGATCAGTTTCTCGGTGATCGTTCCCACTTTCTGCCCTCCATCCCCATAGAGTGCGTCGCCGCGGATCTCCAGCCCAATCCCGATGGCTTCATGGCTGAACGGGAGATCATCCGTAATACTGCAGTCCACACCGAGAAAAGCGATCGTAAGGCGATCATTTGTCTGCTGAACATCCAGTCGCAACGTGCACTGTTCGTAAGCAATCGGACCGCGATTGTCGTCGTAAAAAACCGCTGTACCGCTCGCCGAATTCCAGCTTCCATTGTAATCAGCGGCAAGACCGCTTGCCGATCCATGCAGCGAAGAAAGAAGGAACAGACCACCTACGGTGATCGAATGAAAACGCATTGGAATCTCCCGTTGTTTCAGTATCCGGGTGCTGAATCAAAAAAGGCCGGTCAACTTCCCGCATAAAGCGGTCGGTCAAACCGGCCCTCAAATCAAAAGCGACTACTGATTACCAGAAGCGCTTGTTCGCGAAAGTCTCTTTCAGAGATTTCGGGAAGCTCCAGCGGGGCTTCTTGGTCGCCGGACGAGCTTTGATCGTCATGGCTTCACCGGTGAAAGGATTCACGCCTTTGCCGGCTTTACGAGCCTGCACGTCCTTGCGGACCAGCGTTCCGATCACGGGAAAACGAACACGCTCACCGGAAGCGGCTTTCTTGGCGCCGGTGGTGAAAACGTCTTCGATCGTCTTCTTCAGGTCGCCGCGCTTGATGCGCACTTCACCCGTGCGGGTGGTGGTGGCGATCTTCACGATACGATCGTGCAGTTCGGTGACCATATTGAACTTGATTGATTTGGTGGTTTTAGCCATTTTCTTACTTTCTCCTTAAAGAAGCCCTAAAAGAGCTCTAAAATTACTCAAACTTACTTCGCGAGAAAACCGGAAGCCCCCTCGCTCGGCCGTAAATCGCGTGAACTGCTCGATTCCGACAGGCAGAAGATGTCATAGTCGGTCGCCAACTCCTAGCTCTTTTTTTTACTTCGATGCACTTTTTAGCCTGAAATGCGTCGTTTTTGATAAAAAAGCATAAAAAAAAGCCCGAATGTCGATTTCATCCGGGCTAAAACTCAGCCTAAAACAGCTTCAATTTAACGTGAACTGCCGAAACTGAAACCAACAAGTCCGAGCACGACTTTATTATTGATCGTGGAACCATCTTCTTTCTTCAACCCGTGGTTATAACGGGGCTCGATGAAGAATGCGCCCGCGCGTGTCGGAATATTCAGGCGAAAACCCGCAGTAGCGCCATAGTCGTACGAGCCGCCATCTTCAAATGCGCGCTCGTAAAAACCGCCCGCATGAAACGAAAAGACCCGACCTACGGTAAAACGCAGCGCAGCGGGGGCATTCAGGATTTTTCCGTCGGTAGACCCGCTGACTATTGCGCCTGACTCATCCACGGAGGTGATGCCCTTGACTTTTCGTTTCAGAAAAATCCCGCCTAGCTCCAGTCCGACACTTTTACTCATGGGAAGCTCGAACAGGAGACCGCCGCCATAACCCAGGTCGCCCTTAACCGTTTCACCTAGCTCATTACTGCCAAACTCAGTCAAACCGTAGTAATCAGCCGCGCCGACGACCGAAACCTTCGCCTTAGCAAATACTGAAGGCGCGAACGTGAGTGCAATTACTGCCGGAACCAAGGCTATCACTGCCAATCTTGTTGTATTCTTCATGAACACTCCTTTTATAGTATTCATGGTAATAGCGGCCCGGATGATCGGAAAGAACATTCGCAAACTGCCTTGAAGCGCTCAGCCGGCCGCCGTCAAGTCGCGCATTTTCTGCAATGACCATAAAACACAACGGAAAGGTTGGCTTTCCTGAACCCGTGCACATCGTGCAGAGCGGTTTCTATTTTCTGAAAAAGAGTCTTGTTTCCGCGATTCAGGGTCCCACAGGCCTTGCAGATGACGTAATGCTGCACTTTTCTGTCAAAAACGTACTCGAGACATTTTCCAATGCGTGGAATCCTGAGCTCCTGGATCAATCCGAGTTTCTTGAAAACCTCGACGTTCCGATAGACGCTCGATCTATCCATGGACGGAAGCTCATCGGCAACAAATTTCTGCAACTCCGAAAAGGTCACCCGCTCCTGATCGCGATCCAGAAAAAACTGAAGGAGCGCCCTTCTTGCCGCAGTGACCCGCAATTTCTTTGAACGCAGAAATGTCACCAGGTCTTTGTGTTTTTTCATTACTTACCTTCTACGATGTTATTGCACCATGATGCAATAAGAAGTAAGGTTCGATGATGCGCTATCGTTACAAGTACCCGTCCGCTTTATTTCCTTTTGCACGTTTACGCTTGTTCTCCGCCCTTCGCGACCGCATGAAGGAAGGCTACTCCGGCGCTGATTTCCGTTCGGATCTGATGGCCGGGCTTGTCGTGGGAATGGTGGCCATTCCCCTCGGAATGGCCCTTGCGATCGCAAGCGGAGTAAAACCCGAGTTTGGTCTTTACACCGTCATTATCGCGGGCGCATTAGTGGCACTGCTGGGCGGTTCTCGCCATCAGGTGTCCGGTCCCACCGCGGCCTTCGTCGTAATTCTCGCGCCGATTGCGCATAAGTGGGGCTTTTCCGGTCTGCTCGTGGCGGGTTTTATGGCTGGCCTCATTTTGATGCTGATGGGCTTGGCGCGGATGGGGAAATTCATTCAGTTCATCCCGCATCCGGTGACAACCGGATTCACCGCCGGTATCGGCATCGTGATCGCGACCCTCCAGCTGAAGGATTTTTTCGGACTACATCCGGGAGCATTACCGGACGATTACCTTCCTCGCGTCGCCACGCTGATCGGTTCCTATTCGACTTTCTCCCTGCGTGAGTTCCTGATCGGCGCGACGACGCTCGCCTTGCTGCTCATCTGGCCCCGTTTCAATAAAAAGATCCCGGCCCCCCTGATCGCGCTCACCACCAGCTCCGTTCTCGCTGCCATGGCAACCAGTCTCATTCCGGGCTTTCAGGTCGCAACGATCGGCAGCGTCTTTGGCGGCATCCCGCAGTCACTCCCGAGTTTCCAGATGCCCTGGAATTTCACCCTGCCCGGGGAACAACCCTTTGTTCTTTCTCTTCAGACGATTGAAGCTATTTTTCCTTCCGCCTTCGCGATCGCAATGCTGGGCGCCATTGAATCGCTTCTCTCGGCAGTCGTCGCGGACGGCATGGCCCAGACCAAGCACGACCCGGATTCGGAACTGATCGCGCTTGGGGTCGGCAATGTCGTCGCGCCGTTCTTCGGCGGAATCGCGGCAACGGGAGCCATCGCCCGCACTGCCACGAACATCCGCTTCGGCGCAACCTCTCCGATTTCCGCCGTGATTCATGCCGCGTTTGCCTTGCTCGTTGTCCTGATTCTCGCGCCCGCCGTGGCCTACCTTCCGATGGCGGCTCTTTCCGCACTGCTACTGCTCGTGGCGTACAACATGGCCGGTATTCGGCACGTGTGGCACATCATCAAGGTGGCACCCCGAAGCGACGTGATCGTTCTGCTCCTTTGCTTGGGACTCACGGTCGTTTTTGACATGGTCGTGGGAGTCACGGTCGGTGTCGTCCTCGCAGCCATGCTGTTCATGCGCCGGATGGCCGCGATCACCTCCGGACATGCCCTTGCCGAGAGTGAAACCGTTCAACTAAAGGAAAAACTTCCTTCTGATATTCTGCTTTACGAAATAGCGGGCCCCTTGTTTTTCGGGGCAGCCGAGAACGCGATGAACGCCGTAGGCGGCATCACGGATCGCGTGCGCACGGTCATTTTTGTAATGGAAGCGGTACCTGTGATGGATGTCACAGGGCTTGTCGCTCTCGAGAGCGCTATCGAGAAGCTGCTCAGTCAGGATCGCTACGTCATCCTGGCGGGGGTGAAACAGCAGCCTCTCGAGTTGATACACAAGTCAAACCTGCGAACAAAAATCGAGATCTGTTCAACTACCGAGCAGGCGATTATGCGAGCAAAGGAAACCCTTCTTCCAGCGGCGGAAAATCCCCCACTTGGTGCGACTGCGGTGGTGAGCTGAACTTGGCTTACGCGGCCTGCTGACCCGGCTCCGACGGAGTCATCGCCGACGCCACAACGGCTTGAAGCGCGATGGCTAGATTGTCCACAACTTCTTTAGGGCGTAGCAGCCCCTGCTGGTCCAGCTGTTTGCGAAGTTCCGGATGCAAGGCTGTCATTTTCAGTTCAGCGGGCTTGCTGCGAATCACCTGCTGCAGTCGGGCCAAGGCAGGGTAAACAGTTCTGTCCAAATTCGCTGGAACGTCCCTGAAGTTTACGATCACCCAGGTAGCTTCGCGCTTCGAAATTTCCTTGATGCACTTCTCCAGTACATGCGCATTCGTGCGAACAAGCGGCCCGATAAAAGAAACCACCAGAATGGATTTCTTTTCGGCCAACAGGTAGGTCAACTTTCCAGGTTCAATCATACTTCTCCTCGCAAACGTGCTTCAAAATCGCTTGATGCGTGTGGATTAGATAATTTTAACACGCCGCGTTCTTTTGCAAAGACGGATATTATCAAAGAAGTGTGCAAAAAAAAGCGCTATCAATCCAATTAGTTACTAGCTTCATTTTGCATGCGCGGGATGCGGACAATGCTGACCCGACTGAGAATGCTCCCCTGCTGAAACAGACCAGGTCAATGGAAGGACTTTATAAGAAAGAGCAACGACGCCTGCAAGAACCAGAAAGGCGCCAGAAATCTTTGGCGCACGAATGGCGATGGGCTGAAGCACTCGGTGTACGAACAATGGCGCGATCGAGAGAGCCGGCAGGGTTCCCAGCCAGAACAGGCTCAAAAAGGCGGCTCCGGTGAACGGACTCCTCGTAGCGACGGCGGCCAGAACGAAGCTGTGCAACCAACCACAGGGAAGGAAAACTGAGAAGAGGCCCGTGGAAAAAGCAGTCATGCTCATTTCTTTCTTGAGACCCTTCATTGAGGAAAAATAAAGAGGCAGCAAAAAAGCGGGAAGAGAAAGATGCATCGGTTTCTCGCGCCAGACGCGGATTCCGAGAAAAATAAAACTCAGGGCCAGTGCGGACGCCGCGATCCACGGTAACCACCCGCCCCCTGAAAGAGTGCTCCTGAATATCTTCTCACCAAGAAATCCGGCGATAGCACCCAGGGTCCCGTACCCCAGCAGCCTTCCCAGATGATAAAGTGCCACGCTTCTCTTGTCCTTGGCGACGGCTGTGACCAGGCCGCCGCACATGCCGATACAATGAAGGCTTCCTGCGAGGCTCGCGCCCAATACGGCAAGAGGAACAAATGCTTCGGCCAGTTGTGACGCCGATTGCGATGTCATTTGCGAAATCATCGGACAACGATATACGCCGACGGTGTCCCTGCGGCAATTGCAGGAACAGGCATGACACGACGAGAGCAGGAATTACAAATACAAATCAACGTTGGACGTGCACAGGAAAAATCAGTTTTGCTCCGCGCACTGCGTTTGACGCGAAGTCAAAACCGGAACTTCAGCCCGGCGACCTGCTTCGCCTGCATTCCGTTATAAATACCATAAAGAGCCACGCCATTGCTGAGCCAGTAATTGACTCCGATCTGAAGATCATCCAGGGACGGCTGAAATTCAGGCATCACTTCAAACGACGATGCCAACAAAAACGAGAACTCGCGCGAAGGCCTGAACACCAACGCTGGACGCGCAAATGCGTAATTCAGCCCGTTGGCAATATCCAAATCGATCTCAAATGTAACCTGACCGCCGGACCAGGCAATCCCGACCGTTGCTTCGTCCAGACCAACGGAAACATCATCCACCCTGATTCCGAACGCCGGGCCGGAATTTCCACCCCACCGCGCACCCACACCCAGTCGAGGAGAACCTGCACCCGAGCCAACCTGTGAAGCCACCGAGGCTCCAAGCTGAAACGGCCCTATGCCAAAACCGAAACCCGCAAACCCTAAAATATCATCTCCGAAGGCCAGCGCTCCGGCACCCACACCCACGCCTCTTCCCGCATAGGAGTAGCTGCCAAGCAGACCGGCATCCGAAGCCTCAGGAACCAGGGCTGCCACATCCAGAAGAGCGCCAGAAAGTCTCCCGAGCGCTGCTGGATTCAACAAAACCGAATCGTTATTTGAGGGATAAACCACACCGGCGGAAAGATCCTCGTGAACCCCGGCACCTCTCGCCCACACAAACGTCGAACAGAACAACGTAAAAACGGCCGTGAACACCCCGAGACCGCGAAACCGAATGACCGCCATAAAATGAGCTCCTGCTGAAACTATACAGCAGGAACAAAAAGCCGTCCGCTATTTCCTGGAAGCACGCATGACAAGCTCTGCGGCCAGATCTTCGTGCGTACCATCCGGACTGCTCAAACCTTCATGCTCAAGCCACTGCTCCGGAGCTTCGGGGTGCACCCCACTTGCAATGACGATTCCTTTGCCAAAAACCGCCTGAATAACAGCCGCCGCACCCTCGCTGTAGGTCGCGATCACCTGAACCCGGTCTTTTAAACCTGAAGCAAATGCGGCGCCTTCCTGGAAAAACAGGTGTTTCGGGAAGCCTTCCCACAGGATCGGCAGAACCTGCGCTTGAGTATCATTTTCCAGATATTCGTAAGCGCTGACAGGGATGATGCCCAATCCGGGCTTCAACCCGGCATCATCCACGGTCACATCGGCCAGGAAGCCTCCGGCGCAGAATCCGATGTAACCGCCCCCCCTCGACACAAAATTCCTGATGAGTGAAAGCTTTTCCACTCCGAGATGATCACTGACCTCGATGGCATTCCCGCCGGGCTGAATCCAGACACTCGCTTTATCGCTCAGATGCTGATCAAGAGTCGCGGCGGAGACGGTGACGACTTGAAATCCCGCGAGCTTCGCTGCATTTGCCGCGTGAAGCGCGCACTCTTCTGCACAAACCCCGACATCATCGTAGACGAGTGCGAGCGGAGCTTCCGCCGTGGCAGAACATGCAACCATCGTACAAGCGAAAAAGAAAATCACGGATGCCAACGCCTGAAGCATTCTATTCTCCCGGAGATACTCACTCCAGAAGAGCAAAAAACGCGGGCTTTTTCAAATTTTAAAATCGTATTTCATTTCACGAGCGCAGGCACTGGCGCGAGATAGCCCCGGATCGTTTCCACAAGTCCGCACGGCGCGTGTCGTAGATCGTAATTACGAGGATTCGGAGGGCTTGGCCTGAACTCCTTGTCCTGGACGCGATCCTTCAGGAACGTGAAACCCGGGTACTGCTTGGCGGGATGAATGCCCCAGTCCTTGAACTTCTGATCGATCCATTTCATCTGCTCTTCGGGCGACAAACCCTCATGAACACGCCCGGCTTTGACTTGAGCGGGATACTGCTTGAGAAACTTAGCCAATTCCTCAGCACTCTCCTCGAACTCCTCGTAAAGGAAGTTGGAGTTTCCTCCGGGGTTGGACTCGATCATGACCGCCGTGCCGTCCTCAAGAAGAGCGATATCCATTCCCATGGGCATGCCGCGAAGATTTTCCGGAAGCTGATCGAGAACCTTTTGCGCGAACTGTTCAACTTTTTTTACATCCACTTTTGGAGGCGCTTTGTATTCCCCTGCCGTGTCATTCAATAGATAAACATACGAATAACGATCGACGGTCGAACCACCGCCAAGAACCTTTCCAGCCAGGGCTTCCACCCTGAACTCCGTTTTAATATTCACCCGCTCCTGGACCATGCTGAGTTCAGGTTTTTTGAACACCTGGGAAAGCTTCCACCCTTTATATCCAGGATGTTTCTTGAGCTCACTGTTGAGATATTCCGGTGCCGCGTCGGCGAGGGCCTTATCTGAAAGCAACTCGTTCCGATATACATCAAAGTCACTGGCCTGGTATTTTTCAACTTCGCCAATGACATCCACCTTGTCTGTAATGATGTCTTTCTCGGATCCAAGATCCCAGACCCCCTTGAGGACCCAGCCTTTCGGGAACTTTTCATTCAGTTTACCGACGACTTTTCGGACGTTTTTGGACTTATCCGTCAGGTCAGAAAGGATTTCGGTCCGAGACATGGAACCCGGAGCATACTCGTTGAAAAAACGATATTCGGCGTATTTGTTCTCAAGAACCTGAGCGATATTCGCGTTGATCAATCCGGGATTGTACTTACCCATGACGCTGTACCGATGGTAGGGCCGCCGGTGCATGACGACGCTTTCCCCTGGAATCAAGAGGCTTTTCGTTCCGTAACCATTCGCATTCAGAAAACCGACAACTTCCCCCTTGTAGGCTTGACGTGTATGCATCGTGTACTCTGCGCGCTCCACGGTTGCCGGATCTCCCAGATAGTAACGGAACGTCGTCGGCTGACCCTTAGCCACGTCGGCATTGACATGGCGACGAAGTTTGGGCAGCACTTTCCCGTCCATGCCCGTCAACTCCTGCATGAGGCTATCGTGATCAAAATAACCGTACTTATACGCGGCTTCTTTGAGTCCGAGCGCCTGACGCGCCGGTTCAGCCGCCGTGAACGTATTGTTCCATTCGCGAAACTCCACAAGCGGACGTGGAACGGCCCAGCCGGCGTCATGGATCAGGTGTGTGACCGGATCATCGGGAAACATCCACATCAGTAACGACGAAACGCGAAGAGAGTTTTGCTTCACAACGGAAGGCACGATCGGATTGGGATGTGCAAAAAAACGTGCCTGAACTTTCTTCAGAGGATCAGTCCACGCCTTCTTGTCGCCGAGCCTTTCCATGCTTTGGCGATAAAAGAAATCGTCGAAAAGCTCCCTCTCTGTCGGTTTGTATTGAGGATCGAGGAGCTTTTTCATGAATCCGTCAGAATAAGAACTCACATACGGCTTTCTTAACGCGGGAACCTTGAGGTGTGCATCAATCTGAGCCTTGTGCTCCGGTCGCAGATAGGCGCGCATCAGGTCCAGAATTTTCGGCACACTGACGTCCTCTCTTCTACCGGCAAACATCTCCATGTTCACCTGAGTGGATACCGCTGTATAGCGGTCGGTCCCTTTTGCTCCGATGCGCTCAAGACCTTTCAGTGCGTCTTCCAGCTTTTCAACCTGGGGATACTGAATAGGTTCGGTGATGAGTTCGACGATCATCTTATCGTAATCAATCTTGCCAACGTCATCGATCTGGTTCGTCTCGAGTTTGAGCACCACGTCTCCGATGGAGCTGTCCTTCACGACATATTGAGTTGAAGTGAACTCGTTATAGATCGGCTTGCCGTCAGCCCCGTAACCTTTGATGTCAGTCTTGATGGTGCTTGTGCGGGTCCCCACTTCGCCACCCAGAACTCTCGCAACCTCATTTGCCGAAGCTTCGGGCGAAAGCCCCTTAAATTCGACCTCAATTCCTAAACGCGTCTTGTCCTCCGGATTGAAGAAAGTGCTCGCAGCATCGTAGAGAACATCCACCGCATGGACGCGAACCGACGCAGTCAGGAGGAAAGCCGCTAATAGAGCATGAAAAAGAGAGGTGCGTTTCATCACCTACTTTTCGTGATTTCTTTGGAATAAATGAAGCCTTTGCGCGATGCGTCAGAAAATTTTTCACAGGCCCCTACCTCACGTACTCACTCTCGGCATCATCCGTTCCCTCAGGATTGACGGAAACCGATAGAAGCGCCTCCGCTGCGTGGATAAGCTCCTGGGCGATACTCGCTGAATTCGAGGCAACAAGGACCGCCAAAGACTCCCCCTCTGGAACCTTCGCCAGATGAAGCATGGCCTGCTGCGCAGAGGAAAAATCCTGAACCTCAATGTCATGAAGACGCAATGCGTGAATAAAACCGGCCCTAAGGGAGGAGTTCGGATGAATAAGAACTATTTTCATGCGGCCCATGCCGCTCAAGAAGCAAGAGCCGGCCCATAAAAAAGGCCGCCCGTCTGTTTCAGAGGGGCGGCCTGGTGGTGTGTTTGGGTCAGTCAGTGAAAATAATTAGCGTGAAAGTAAGATCCTCCTTGCTTGCTCACGGTTAGAGTCGAAATCGAATTTTGAAAGCACGGTATTCATGAGAACAGTGTCCACTACGACAATCCGACGTAGGGAACGAAGGGCTCCCAGCCTGCCGTCATCGAACCGGAACTGTCCCAGGGTCGCGCCCAGCTGATGCATGCTCATCAAGCGGTTGGACCAGAAGTTCACGTACTGGTTCACGATCAGCTGCTTATCCGAATCAAAAGCCCGGATCTGCAATTCTCGCATGAATCCATCAAACTCAGCCTGGCTCAGCATCTGTGGGCCAGGTACCGGATGAGGAACGGGACGGGGATCGGGACGCGGATCAGGGCGAGGATTAGGCCGGGGAACGGGACGCGGATCAGGGCGGTGTCCGCCACCGTTTCCGAAACCATCATCAAGCGCTGCGGCAAAGAAGGCCAGGTTGACATTGCCTTTGAAGTGCAAGCGCACATCGCGGATCTGGGGATAGAGTTCTCGACCTACATTGAACTGGATCGATTCCAAGGTACGCCCGAGGATCCTGCGGTCGATCGTGCGACCATCGATCACGAGTTCCACATGTCCTCGTCCTGCGTCACTCGACGCGATCACGATCACTGAGTTCAGGAGACCACGCATCCCGGAGAAGCGGAGCTCGTAACCCAGATCGATGACCTGTTCTCCACGAAATTCCCGCGAGAAGTTGCTGGAGAGAAGTCTTTCTTCTGCCTTCACTGAGTTCGCCGCCAGGCCCATCGCCAGAAAAGCAGCCATCCCCATCGCCAACCCGTTTACCTTGCGCATCTGATTTTCTCCGTTTTTTACTGAATGGATCTGCCGAGCTCCTGTCCCGAACTCCAAGCTGATCTTTCACCCCCGGCACATCCTGCGCCGATAGAAACTGGTGAGACCCTTGAGCAAGGCGCGTGCCGCCAAAATGGGGGTGTTTTAATGAAATTTCAGGTTTTTCTGACCCTGTCAGGGTTTTTTGGTGACAAATCGTCACCAAAAAATGATCCAAGAAAAGATCAAAGTGGCCCTAGGGCTTTGAACTCCTATCCGAAATGAATCGCATTAACCAGCACGGGGGCCGCTAGTGCCCGCGTACAGATCACTCGTCAGATAACGCGCTTTGCTTTCAATGAGGATGAACTTCGCAATCCCCGCTACCGGTATTGCGATCAGCATTCCCACAAACCCACCGAGGTTTCCGCCGACGATCAGGGCAATCGTCGTTTCCAGCGCATTCAAGCCAACGCGGTCGCCCACGATCCGGGGAGTGATCACGAACCCCTCCAATCCCTGCACCACTGCGAAAACGGCCCACACACCCAGGAATGACCCGATTCCTTCGAAATTAGCCAGAGCCACAGTGGAAGCCAGACCAAGACCGATCAGAGGCCCCGCATAAGGAATCACATTCAATAGACCGGTCAAAAGACCGATCACGAATCCAAACTTCAATCCGGCAATCGAAAAGCCAACGCCATACAGGAAACCCAGGAGAAGTGCGACCAGAAGCTGCCCACGGAAATAAGCGCTCACAATCTGATTCGAACGGCTCAGAAAGGAATCGAACCAAACCCGGTTTCGAGGGGGCACCAAAGCCCGGGCTTCGTTCACGATGCGTTCGTAGTACGATATCAGATGAAAGAAAAAGATCGGGATCAGTAAGAAATTCAAAACCGAAAGCAACATTCCTGCTGCGCCCGTGACGGCCTTGCCAAAAAGCAGCCCTAAAGATTTCAGGGTACCGACGGGAATTTCCGTGAAGTACGCCGTGGCCTGAGCAGTCAATTCTTCCTTGCCAAGAGGAAGCTCCCATCCAAATCGCGTGGCGAGGTCCTCGGCCTTTTGGATCGCTGTCTCCGCAATTCGGGGAAGATCCTGCAGGAACGCCTTCAAATCCGCCATCAGAACCGGAATCAGAAGCGTAATCGCCCCTATTCCAATAACCAGCGCGGCGGCCAGGGCCGTAGCGACTGCCGCCTCTTTGCTGATTCCCTTGGATTCGAGCTTCTTCACGAGCGGGAGCAGAAGGTACGCCATGAAGGTTGCGATCAAGAGCGGGACAAGTGCGTCGCCCAAGCCAAATAAAACGACGGCTGCCGCGACAACCAGGAGCAGAAGCGATTTTTCCATGAGGGAATGGGATCAAAATCCGAGAAATCCATCAAGGCCGATTACTCGGCCCTACTGAACGACCTTTTTTGGCCCATTCACATAAGCCGAGTTCGACTCGCCTCGTTCGAATGGGCCTTATACGGTCATTCAGGTAAGCCGAGTATGAATGCTCCCACTGATTACAGCTGTCCAAAACCTTTACACCCACTGACCAGCGTCCCGATAAATAGGGCCTTTCTTTCGCGCACATAGAACGGAAACTTCAGGCATATCCCTTGCTTTATCAGGGGTAAATCCACTTTGATCTGGCGAAAATGGTTCACGGAGGCTCTTATGAGATCTTCAAAACTGATATCTTTTTTTCCCGCGCTGGCAGCTACCGTGCTCCTTAGCGCCTGCGGAAACCTGAGCGTCCCATCCGTGAAAAAGGTTCCGGCTGGTTCTTATGTGACCGGGCCTCTGGTCTCCGCTGACTCGCCAACAACCGATGACGGTTTTACCTGCCCGAGCAAACCCAACGTGGTCCCGGATTATGACTGGTCATTTGACGATAGCGGACAATACACCGTCTGCCAGAAACGCGAATCACGCGCGGATATCAAGATTCATGGAACAACGAGCGATTCAAACACGATCTGCATTTTCCCGGTTCAGTATGTCGATGACGAGCACATTTACACGAAGCCTGACTTAACGACGGGAGCGCCCCTCGCTCAATGCATACAGATCAGCCCGGCCGGAGTGTTTGCCAACTTCCCGGACATTAATTTCAATGCGGTCTTTATTGTGGAGAAACCTTATCTCGCACAAATGAAAACATGCCTGGCGGCCGGAAATTATTACGGCTGCCCTGCTTATTCATACGGCGTATTTCGCTGACCTTGATTTTTAGTGGACCACTCGGGAGCTTGCCGGAGGTTCCATTTCACCGACATGCTGTTCACCACGACGGAAGCTGTCGACCATCTGCGGATCGCGCGTCGGGAAGGCGTCAAGTACTTCGAGCTCTTCATCCGACTCGGTTTCCTTGGCAACGATGATGTACCAGAACGGCCCGGTTCCCTGTTCTTCGAAACGCCGGATGAATTGAAAAATGCGAACCGGTTCAGGTTCGCCAAGATCCATACTCCAGACCTCATCGGGTTCCTCAAGAGTCGGCTCCAAATACTTGGAAAACCCGGCGAATTCTGATGGATCGATATCCGTGGTTTTACGCTCCTGTGAAATCTGCGCGCGCAACGTTTCGTCGTCAGTCCAGGAGGGTGCCAGGCGGTCCATCGCCCCCCCGCCTTCTCCGTCGTTCGATGAACTATCCGGACTCGAGTAAGCCTCTGCACCGCCGGTCGCGCCCACTCGCATTCTCTCCATGCGCTCACCCCTGCGGTAATGATCCACCGCTGCGGCATTGCGCGAGGTAAAAGCGAGATAAAGAAAACTGGGCTCCCCCTGCAGGAAAAGGCAAACACAGACGGACCAGATCGTTCGGCTGCCCGGCTGAAACTGCGAAATGAGCGTATAGCGGTAATCACCACTCAGCGTCTTTTGGCGCCAGATTTCATCAGGCTCCTGAAGCGTGATCCAGCGCAGATGGCCATACTGCTCTCGCTCTTTGGACGTAAGGTCATCATCGGACACGACGCGAAAATATTCCTTTTCAAGCCGCTGGACGTCCGGGGAAAAATAAGCCGAAATACACTCCTCCGAACAGAATATCCGTCCAACCTCTTCCTCAACGAACAGGGCTTTATCATTCTCGCCGATTTTATTGCCACAGTGCCGACAGACATCTTTCTGGACATCGGGATGGGCAGCACGAGGAATACCAGCCTGGACTTGGGTTGACGCCTCGGGGCGTGCTTCAGCCTTTGGACGCGATGCAGTACGGCCTCTGGGCTTCTTTCTTCGTTCCACGCCTTTTTTTGAGGGCGACTTCTTCATAGTCTGATTGTACCGGCCCGATTCATGAGGAGTCAAATCTGCGCTGTGTCAAAACTTGAGACAGCCACTTGCCTGCAACTCCGAGCCCGCCTAGACTAGAGAAAGAGGAACCCATGCTCCCCAGGAAGGGGGGCCAGAGGCCCCTCTTCAAGTCCACGCAATCCCTGCGCATTAACGCAGGCCCTAAGGAAGGGGAACAACAGCGTGATCTATGTATCCAAGCGTCAATTAGGTGAAGTTGAGTACCTGATTCATCAATCGATTCAAGGCCACCACGTGTTGTTTGACACCGAGTGTGTGCGCCGCGCATTTTGGGATCCCGAACTGGAACGTGCCACATTGTTCCAGGAGGACTCCCCTGAAACCAAGCGCATCAACGGCTTGATTGAGGAACTGATCCTGCAGCCCACGCTCGAGCGTAAACGCGCCTTCCTTGAGAATCTGGACAAGAAATCATTCCATCGCTTGATCCGCACTTATTTCAACATTGTCGAGAACAACCTCTTTGAAAGCCAGAGGACCTATCACTGATGTCCATAAAACCAACGGATCCGAAGGAACTGATCCCGATCACCCCCAAACCCGCCAACAGTCCGAAGCGCCATGCCGCTCGCTCGGATGATCCGCTGGCTGATTCACGAAGGCAGCTCCGGGATGCGGAAGTGGAGCTCTCGAGCAGATACGAACATATGCGCGAGCAGTACGAGGAACGATCGGTCACTCAATCCGCCAAACAGCAGGCAGCGCTCGAAAACCAGCGTTCCAAAGGGTACGAAGCACTTCGCGATTTGAAACGGGCGCAAGACATCGAATTAAGCCGGATCAAAGCTGACGGGGAAAAAAGAAAACAGGAAGTCCAACAGCAGAACCGCACTTCGATCATGGAGGCAGAGCGCTCGGGCACCATGAAACTCAAGGACATACAAAACACCAATATGTCCATGAGCCATCATGAGCAGAAAAAAGGCGAAATGGCCCTTTCCGAGATGAAGGCGGTTAACGCCGAGCGTCTTGAGAACCAGCATCAGGATCGCAATCAAAAACTCGAGCAGGCAGCCCAGGCCTATCGCAAGGAATATGAGCGGATGAGCGCGACGACGAACGAGGCGGTTCGCAGTTCCGAAACCCGCTTCAACGAGAGATATCAGAACACGGTGGATTCGCATGACCAGATCGTCGAGCGCATCAACAGCAAGGCTTCAGAATCACTGAACCAGCTCCGCGAGCAGAACTCCGGGAAACTGGCTGCTTATGAGACCAGGGCCGAAGACCCCTTCTACCAGATCGTCGAACTCGGGTCCGAGCTGGAAGATGCCGGTGACGCGTTCGTTTTAAGAGTGACCGTGCCCGAATATGAGCAGGAAAACATGAAGGTGAGCCTGCGCGGGAACGACACGCTCGTGCTTTCAGGTTACCGCAGGAATGAGGACAAACTGGAACTCGAAGACGGGCGCACGAAGAGAACCGCCGCCTTTCAGTCGTTCAGCGAGAGCATGCCCCTGCCAGCACCCGTGGACGCAAAGGGGCTCACGAGAGAATACGATGACGGCGAGCTGGTCATTAGGGTTCCGAAACTCGGCGCGTTTGCCACGAAAAAAATCTACCAGGCGGCTCATAAACCGGAACGGGTAAGAGCCGAACGGCCTGATTTTCCGAAAAATCTGATTTCAGAGTCCCCCGTACCCACGAAAGGACGAGGAGACCGGACACTCGGATGAGTTGATCCTCTATTTTTCGCCAGTTTCAGATTTCTTGAAAGTCGCGTAAATCGTGTGATCAGCTGTCACATTGGAAAAGGTATAGGACGTTACCGGCCCTACCGAGACACCATCCACCTGCACGTCGTCCACCACGTAACCAGGCTCCGGCCGGATGGCAATACTGGATGGCTCGGGAGCTTGAGTGAGAGCAGATTCAATGGAGGTGCCCTGTTCACATCCGAAAAGGGATCCGGACACCAGGCACCCCAATAGAGCTAATTCCATGAATCCGACTGTTTGTTTTCTCGGTTGGATCATAAAACGCCGCAAAACGGACGGCGTATATCCAGGGTAGCCGACATATCGCGTTATGTCAGTGTGTTTCCAACGACGCATTCAGCGAAACACTTGTCCCTCCGCGAATGTGGAACATCGCTGAATGGTCGCAATCATGGTTATTCTTTAACCAGATCTTCAAGCTCCTGGAGCATGAAGCGAAGACGTGAATGCAGGTCATTCAGCTGCTCGAGATTTTTCTTCAGACTGTCGATGGCAGCGGTATCGCGAGGGGGCAGAAAATCGGGTTTAGCCACGCGCTTGCCGATGAATTCAGCGGGAGCGTAAGCTTCCACCTTGGCAGTGGCAGCGCCCGTGCGCAGATCTTGCGCCTTCAAGACATTTCCACTGCTTTGAAAACCGATCGGTTCAGAGAGCACGGGAGCTGGATCGGGTGACGCAACTGCAGCGTCTTTCCCTCTGCGATAAAGTTCGTAAAGGTTTGAGTAAACGAACGTAACTTTCTGGGTCTTGTCATGAGATGCAGACATCGGGGACTCCTCTCTTCCACTTCCACTTCAACTTCAACTCCACGAGGGCGCTTCTACGGGCGCACCTTGGGATCAACTTCGCCACTTCAAAGCTTCGCCGCCGTCCGGGCTTGAAAGCTTATGCAGTGAGTTAGAGCAATGAGGATGCCAGGAAAGAAGTTTAGATTACGGATGTGTCAGATTTATTTTAACCCGTAATTACGCGATGTTACGATTGAGTCGCGCCATTAGCTGGTCATCGGGCTGACCAACTTCTGTACACCTGTGTCTGCCTGTACATGATTTCCGTGCTTCAAGGCCTTCGGCACTTGCCTGCAGCCTGGCACTGCATAAGCGTTTCGCGAAGCTCACGCATCTCGGAAAGGGAGTTTGGCAAATCCCGATCAAAACCGAAACTGCGTCCGCCGCGCTGGGAAATCGAAATGAATCGGGAAAGCGCCTGAAACTGCTCCCGCCGAAACGGAACCGAACGATTAGAGGCAAGAAACATATCAATCGGGGCTCCCGACTGGATCGTATCAAGGAACCTGGTGCGCTGCTGGGCCGCTTTCCTTCGCGCCTTGCGCAAGTCACTCCAGCACTTCACCTCGCCCACCAGAATAGCCTGGCCATGGCGGTCAAAAACAACGACATCCAGCTCGCCGATCGTCTGCCTGACGTTCGCGTATTCGATCCCGACCACGATTTCATAAGAATGGGAGGGATATTCCCGCTGAAGCTCCAGCCGCGCAACCTGCTCACACACGGCGCCCTCATTCTGATAGTCCTCACCACTGTCCCGAAGTTTCTCAAATAGGCTCTGAATCGGCTCGGCCTGGACCTGGATGGAAAACGCGCTGAAGAGAACAAGAAGTAAATACATAGACGCCCCTGTAGTCGGACATTTTGCTGAAAAGCACGGTGTCCGGTAGAAACGCCAGGCCCATTCCTGGCTTATACAAACGGCAAGTTTGTGAATGGCGCGAAGTTAATAGGGGCAACACAGTTTCGCAACCCCGAACTGAGGCAGCACTGCGTCAATCAGGTCGTTTCAGAAGAATCTTTCGGGTGCTGATCCTCTTCAGGACTCGCCTTGGGCCGCACATTAATCCGGATATGCAAATCAATTTCGTTTCTGGAAAGGACTTCCTGCAGGACTTCCGCAGGGTTGAATTTTTCGCTCACCCGGCTCAGCACATCTTCGGAAAGAGTTTTCAGGAATTCATTCTTCGTCTTCGATGCCGAATCCAGAATCCCGCTCAGAAGCTCTTTGGGAAGTTTGAATTCGGAAACAAGACCCCTCAGGCTTTCTTCAGTCAGGAAAATCGCGCCCACCCCGACTGTGAGCACCTTTTTCATCATCTCAGCCGCGCGTGTCTGCAGATCTTCAACCGCCATGAGACCCTCTCCTTATGCCTTTGCGCGCTTGACGAAGCTTTTCACCATGGAGGGAAGGCTTCCTTTCACGAGCTTGTTCAGAATCAAACCCGGAACCGGAAAGTTGAATTCGAGTTCCAGCCAGTAGCGAACATCCGTTTTTCCTGGAGCCACGGTTTTAAGCTCCCAGCGTCCGTTATTCTTCTTGAACGAGTCGCTTTCAACCATCGTCCACTCGATGATGCCTTTTACAGGATCCTCGCGATGATCCAGCACGTAGTTCACTTCCTTCATCATCGCCACCCGATAGATCACTCGGGCATGTCCCGCGCCTTTTCGTTCAACCCGGGTGGACTTCACCCCATCGACGAATTGCGGATAATCCTCATAACGGGTAATGGCCGCGTAAAGTTTGTCGAGATCGATGTCGAGCGTTTCATGGAACTCGGCCTGCGCCATTTCAGTACCTCGGCTTTCGGTCAAAATGATGTTCAGCTTCGATGTATCGGATCGTGCCGGATTCCGAGCGCATCACGACGGAATGTGTCTTTGCGCCTCCCCGGAAAAAGCGCACACCGTCCAGCAACGGTCCCTGCGTGACCCCCGTAGCGCAGAACATCACGTGGCCCTTGGCCATGTCTTCGATCCGGTAAATCCGGTCCAGATCCTTGATTCCCATTTTACCGGCACGCTCGCGCTCCTGATCGTTGCGGAACACGAGTCTGCCCTGCATGTCCCCGCCCATGCACCGGAGAGCGGCCGCAGCGATCACGCCTTCGGGAGCACCACCGGTGCCCAGCAATACATCCACCCCTGACTTGCGCTTACAGGTGGCCACAGCCGCGGACACGTCACCATCCCCGATCAACCAGATACGGGAACCGGCGCGCCTCACTTCCGCGATCAAATCCGCGTGCCGCGGACGATCGAGGATGATCGTCGTGAGATTCTCCACAGGAACATTCTTCACCCGTGCGATATTCGCCAGATTTTCGGTCACCGAAAGGGTCAGATCAATGGCCCCTTTCGCGTCGGGTCCGACGGCGATTTTTTCCATGTAGACATCGGGCGCGTGAAGAAAATGCCCCTCCTCCGCGATCGCGATCACTGAAAGCGAGTTGCTGCCACCGGTGGCGCACACGGTCGTACCTTCAAGAGGATCCAGCGCGAGGTCGAGCGCGGGACCGTCGCCCTTGCCGACCTTCTCACCGATGTAAAGCATCGGCGCCTCGTCCCGCTCACCTTCGCCGATCACCACGGTACCGTCGAACTGAACGGAATTCAGCATCTTCCGCATGGCGGTCACAGCAGCTTGATCAGCAGCTTTCTCGTCACCACGCCCCATCAGACGCGCGCTCTCGAGGGCCGCCGCCTCGGTCACCCGGACAAATTCCAAAGCGAAGTTCCGATCCATGCGTTACCCCTTTTTCGTCAGACTCATTCTCAGGTTCTTTTCAGTTCAGGAGAATTGCCGAACACAACGACGTTTCAAGTCCTGGGGTAAGTTAGAACTCAGCAATACTGTTTTTGCAATATTCAACTTCCCTGCGTCCGGCGCGGAATCGGGATCAAGGAGCATCGTTTCATATCGGAAAATGCCACGAACTTCGTTGGAAGATTCATCAGAACGCGCACGCCCTGTCGTGACGCCGAGTTCCTCGTCCCACTGCATAAAACTTCCAAGGACGAACAAGGATATTCTCCGGAAATGGCCATCGGAAGATCGCAACAGAAGCAGGCTTGTGCCACCCGGGCCCCGGTACCAGACAGTGCCGGAATCGGCACCCGGAATGGGCCTGAGTTCCTTTCCAAGCGCCTCAGGATCCAGGAAGTCCTTCAGAGCCTTTCGGGTGTTTTCCTGAACTGTTTCGAATTGGCAGCCGATCACGTCGTTCCCGAGGTGCCGCACAACGGCTGTCAGCTGATGCTTCTCGCCATGAAGGTTCAACGTGCCCTCGATGCGGGTCGCAACCGGGAAAAGCCGCATGTCGTCGTGTTCGAGCACGCGAAGGGCCATACCCTCGGGCGAAAGATCGGTTACTGAAAATACTTTATTCATGCGGGTGACGCGGAACTGCTCACCAGCCAGATTCAAACGTGGGAGCCGTCGCCGTTCACTACCTGAACGACTTTCCTCGTTCTGACCGGGTACCGCTTCGAGGTTGGGGGATTTCGTTATCATCACTCTCTCCTTGAGTGCTTTGAGTGCTTTGGGTGCGCTGCGGTATACCGTCTTGATTCCGCTGGTCCTGCAGCCCATTTTTCGATTCGATATAGTTTCGCATGCGCCGCCCGGTAAAGCCAAAGACAATCTCAGCCCCTCGCTCAATCACAAAACGCGGCGGCCAGCCCTTTCCCTTAAGCTCCCCGTTGAAATAAACCAAGGTACGGAGGGGGCCTCTTTCCTCGAAAAGCAACTCCCCGGATAGCCCTGTAAAATGGCCTCCGATGATCCGGTATTTCAGCTGGCGCTCTCCTGGTTCCTCAAACTTGATCCTTGAGTGCAGCCAGAATTTCCAAATCCCCCCTTTGAGCGTGAGTTCCCGGCGCCTGGGCTCATAATCCACCTTTTCGACATAAGGAACCATCTGGGCGTAGAGCGGAAAATCCAGGAGCACCCGCCGGGTCTGGGCCAGAGAGGCGCGTACCGTCATCGCGCCGTAAAAGGAGTAGCGCTGCTCGGGCTCAGCGTCATCAACGTTCAATTTCAAGTCGGCCAGGTCCGCGTGAACCATGACTTCACGGTCATCATTCAGTTTTTCGTAAACACTCGGTTTTAGGATGCTTCGGATGGACGGGGGGGCGGAAGGCTGCGTTTTCGGTACCGCAGCGCCCAGCAAAACAGCCAAGGCAGCAAGCAGTAACAGGGCACCAAAGAGCGGCTTGAGCCGTTTACGGGAAACCATCCGTCCATCATAGTACGGGATTTCCATACTGGACAACTCCCCTGCTGCAAAAGTAGCTTGTACGCGATGGATGAGCTCACTTTCCGAACCACACCGAACTTCATCACGCTTGCGCGAATCGCCTTTGTCCCGGTCGTCGTCGGCCTTCTTTTTCTGAACGACCCTATTTGGGATCTGGTGGCTGCCCTCACATTCGGCATCGCCAGTTTCACGGATTATCTCGATGGGTACATCGCCCGGAAAAGCAAAACAATCACCGTATACGGAAAACTTCTCGATCCGCTTGCGGACAAGTTCCTTGTCGTCTCGTCGCTGGTCATGCTTCAGCACCTCGGCAGAATCCATGTGGTGATCGTGATCCTGCTGATCTGTCGTGAATTGGCTATTACCGGCCTGAGGGCCCTTGCCAGCGCTGAGGGTGTCATCATACCGGCTTCATCTTCAGCGAAATGGAAAACCGCCACGCAAATGGTTGCGATACCGCTCCTGATGGTGAAAACCGATCTGCTCGGCATTCCGTTCTTCAGCATCGGCACTGCCTTGATTTACATTTCGCTGGCGATCAGCCTTTGGTCCGCCCGCGACTACGTCGCTGATTTTTTTGTCGGCATGAAGGAAAAGCGCCGAATAGCGCTGGAAAAGAAGAAAACCCGCGAAAAGCGGTTCGGATCCAAATGGGGCAAGAAGCGCCATTCCAGCAAAACTGAAAGCACCGATGGCACTCAGATCCAATAGCGGAACATGAGCACGATTTTTCCGCCGAGTTTCCGAACCCAGGAAAGCCGGACCAGGTCCTTTGCAAGGACCTCCCGAGACGCCCGCTGATCCTGAACAAAGGCCGTCTGGAGCATGAATCGCGAACGCGGATCGGCCAACACCACGTCCACTTCTAGGTCATGCAGCCAGCTTCGGTAGTTCAGATTCGTGGATCCAATCAGCGCCCAGTCGTCCACAATCATCGTTTTGGAGTGTAAAATAGTGGGCATGTATTCAAAAATCCGGACCCCGGCACCGATCAGTTCGGAATAAAAAGCGGTCACCACCCAGTTCATGAAGAACACGTCGCTTTTTTGCGGAACAATCAGGCGAACATCCACCCCGATGCCTGCGGCAAATCGGAGCGTCTGCAGGAGCTGCCGATTCGGTACGAAGTAAGCATTCGTTATCCACACTCTGCGATGGGCGCGGGCGATACGCTGCAGGAGATCACCCTGATATACTTTGCGTTTGCCGCGCGTATCATTGAGCCGCACGACCTGTGACAATAGTTCATGGCGATGGCGCCTGAGCCCGAGAAAAGCCCGCTGAACGCCACGTCTGCTGCCACGAGCCCTGCGCCAGGCTTTCTCGAACGCCGCGCACAGGTCAATGACTCCGGGGCCAGCAATTCCAACTGCGGTATCTCGCCACGCCTTTTCGCCGGAAATAGCCTTCAAATGGCAAGCGCGCACATTCATGCTGCCAAGCCAGGCATACCGTCGATCAACGATGCAGACCTTTCGGTGATTGCGGCGATTCACCTTCAGGAACAGTCCCAGGAAACGATTGAAGCCCCGGCGCCAGACAGTCGAAAACGACCAGAAAACCCATGGCAGCGGATGATAGACCTTCGAATGAGCTCCTGCCTCGACCAGTTTCCAAAGAAACTGCCCAGCCCAGAGCGGAGACCCCACTCCGTCCACCATCACGCGGACCCGCACGCCCCGTCTGGCCGTGGCACAAAGCTCGTCAGCAACTCTCCGTCCGAGCTCATCATCATTGAAGCTGTAGACTTCGAAGTCGACTGTCTGACGCGCGCTCCTCAGCCCTGCAAGAACCGCCGAAAAAAAATCGTCGCCGCTCAAATAGACTTCTTCCCGCTCCCAGTGAGCAGGCCTGTCAAAACAGGCGGTGCTGAGAACGGGGTCCGCCGGCATCCGAGAACATATAGCTTATTTCGAAAGCATTTCCCAGCTGCCGTCCCAACCGGTACCGGGAGGTTCGAGTTTAAAATGATCACAACGTTCGATGTAGATCTCTGAGGGGCCATCCGTTTTGCCATCTTCAGCGAGAATTTCACTTGCGGCCCGGAAGCGCTCCTTCGCGTCATCCCAGTTCTGCCCGAGATAGAGTTGACGACCTTCATCAAAGAGCTTGAGACCCTCCGCTGGAAGCTTCTTTTCAAGGAGCTGGATCAGCTCGACTGCTTGTTTCTTTCCTTTAACCTTCACAAAATCCAGGACGCGATGCGGTGGCAACGACTCACCACTTTCCAGAATGCTGTCGAACGTAAAACGACTGGTGACGATTCCGGCTTTGTACGCCTTTGTCAAACCCTCCAGGCGCGAGGCCAGATTCACATGGTCGCCGATGACGGTGTAAGCGAAGTTCGTATCGGAGCCCATATTTCCGACATTCACGATTCCCGAGTTCAAACCCACGCCAATATCCACCAAAATCCCGTATTCCTGCCGGAAACGCTCCCTGTGTTCGGACAAAGCCTTCATCATGTCCATGGCCGCCTTGCAGGCGTTGGCCGCGTGGTTGGGCTGATCGAGAGGGGCGCCCCAGAAAGCCATGATTGCGTCACCGATATACTTGTCCAGGGTTCCCTGATGGTGGAAAACGATCTTAGTCATGATGCCAAGGTAATCGTTCAGCAACCCGGCAAGCTGCTTGGCGTCCATTTTTTCGGAAAAAGTCGTGAAACCCCGAATATCCGAAAAAAGAATCGTGAGATCGCGTTTTTCACCGCCGACCGACAATTTGGTTGGATCCTTCAAGATCGCGTCCACCACGGCCGGGGCGACATACTTGGTGAAAGCTCCCCGAATGAACTTCTTGTTCCGCTCCTCCATGACGTACTTCAGCGCGATCGTGAAAACGAAGATGCTCACGAGTTCGAGATAGAAGAAAGTGGTATTCCAGTTCCTATTGCTCGCGAAAAGAATTTTCGTGTCGACCGCGAACACGGCGCTCAGCAGTCCGATGAAAAACAGAACCGCAGGAATCGCCTCGAGCCGTCCAACCGTGTAAGCGAAAAGCGCCGCTCCGACCACCATGAGCAGGCCGATCCAAAATGAGGCATTACTCATCGAGGTATTCACCAGCGAGTCGACGGAAATAAGATTATCAAGAATGTTCGCGTGACCTTCGACCCCCGGCACGTTCGAATCAAACGGAAACGCACGCATATCGAAAACGCCCAGGGCGGAAACGCCGATGAGGACATAGGCATCCTTGAACACGTCCGACTTCAGTGCGTTTTTGAAAGCTCCCGTGAACTCGTCGCCTTGAAGTCTATCGTCGTCGCTCAGCACATCCAGGGCGGAAATGTAGGGAAACGTGCGTCCTGGCCCCCTGAAATTCACCTCCATGACCCCCACCGGGGTCACAGGAATGCTTTTCCCTGATTTCGCGAACATGACGCTTTCGACGCGTTGCTGATCGTCCAGTTTCAGCTGCAGTTCCTCGCCAAGTCCGACTCGTGCCATTTCCAGGGCCAGACCGGGATAAGGCCGCCCGCCAGCCATCATGAGAAGACTCATGCGGCGTACCAGACTGTCAGGATCGGGCCATACGTTCAGGTAACCTGAATGATGCGCAACCGCATTATACGACGGAAGATTCGCGATGAAATACAGCAGCGACATGAGCGGGGTTCGCGTCGGATCAAACCCGCTCGGCGACTCAAAATGAGTATAGGCGAATTTCTCAAAGCCGGCGGGATGCGTTTCCAGCACTTCAGGCTCCGCGACCGCGCACTCATCGTGCCCGAGATAGAGAGGCTGACAATACTGGTCACTGGTCCAACCGAGAACCAATCGGTCGGCATATTGCCGGATGACCGATTCCAGGAAAAGATCGGTCTCGAATTGTTCGGCGATATTTCCGAGCTTATTCTGCCGAAGTATCGCTTTCAACTCATCAGGAACTCGCTGATCGGGCTCCGAGAACACGATATCCAGTCCCACCACCTTCGCGCCCGCCTCCATGATCTGCGAAATCAGGAGTGCAGTGGCATCGCGGTGCCAGGGCCAGCGACCGATCGCCTCGATCGAGCGGCTATCGACTTCAACGATGATGACTTTGTTCTTCGGGGATTCAGGCCCCCTCACTTTGAATTTCGCATCAGTGAACAAACCCGAGACACGGCGGAGGGTCGGAAAAACCGTCTCGCGCAGGGTTGCATTCTCCAGGGCGCCCTGGACCCCGAGCTCATCGACAACGAAAGCCAGCGTGAAAAACAGGATGAAAGGAATTTGCAGGAACCAAAGCTTGTTCTTCATGGGTGATAGTGTGTAAGTTTACTGCACAACTGCCACGAAACACAACTCGCCCTCGGTAGACAACTTGAGCGGGTCACTTTAAGATCACCTGCATGAGAGCATCTTCATGAAATCCTATTCCGGCGCAATGACCCTGCTAGGGATAGGATATCTTGCGTTGGCGGTCATCCTGTTCCTTTTCGTAGGGGAATTCGTGTCCGTCCTGAATATCTTCCCTACGGTTTTCCGGTTTGGAGAACCCCTGCCTGTGTTCAACGAGCGGTTTTGGTCCACTTTGGCCGCCGCAAATGCCCTGATGCTCGCCCTGCTCAGCTTCTTTTCCGCACGATCGCCCGGGATAAAAGGTTACTTCTTGATGCACCTTGCCGCGAAAGTTTTCACGGCGAGCGCTTTTTTCTACCTGTTTTTCCATGATAAGCCTTATTTTGCCTATTTTCTCGGTGGCTCGTTTGATGCGTCCGTGGGAATCTTCGTACTTTGGAAGTCCGTATCGGGGCGCAGCACCTCTGTAGCTCAAACGGACGCAATGCAAACTGCATCAGAAACTGGATTACAAGGAGAAGTTCGTGATCGAGAGTGAAACCACTCCATTCAGCCGCCAGTCGTCTCTGCAGCGCGGCGAACACGCCTCGCAGGAAACCTGGTCTTTGAAGTTGAATGACCCGGCCTCCCAACGCGCTTTCTGGCTGCGATTCACCACCCTGATCACCAAAAACGGCTTCCGCCGCATTTCCGAAATCTGGGGGGTTCTGTTCGAACGCGATCAGAACCGCGAAGTGCTGAAATCGGCGCTGAGGCAAACTTTTGATATCAGCGCCTTCAAGCTGGCCCCCGGAAGTACGGTCCGAATCGGTGACTGCGAGCTCTCTTTGGACATGGCTCACGGCCGAACACGCGGGACGATCCGCTCCAAAGGCCATGCTTTGCGATGGGACCTTCAGTTCCGCGGGAACAAACCGGCCGCTTTCACCCTGACCCCTGAAACTCTGGCGCGCTCCGGCGTCTTGAAAAACATCTCGAACACGCTTTCAGAAGATCTGCGTTTTGAGGGTTTCCTCGTCTATGACGACAAGACGATCGAGTGGAAATCCGCGCCGGGAATGCTCACTCATTTCAAAGGTCCCCGCAGCGATCATTCGTGGGTTTGGGGACACGCGAACTCCTTTGTCAATGAACGAGGTGAATCGGTTCCATTCATTTTCGAAGGGATCACGACTCGCCCTCATGCGTTTGGAGCCATAAGACTCCCGAAGCTCTCCTCGTTCTACTTCCTGTATAATGGGCAGGAATACAGGTTCCATTCGCTGTGGGATTCCATCCGTTCGAAATCCAGCAGCACTCTGCAGGAATGGGAATTTCAAGCCGATCGCGGCGAACTCTCTTTCAGAGGCAAAGCCAGTTCCGAGCATAAGGACTTTGCAGGCCTCACCTTTGAAGACACCAATGGTTCGCTCCTGTACTGCGCGAATTCCAAACTTTCCGACCTGAGTCTCCATGTGTATCGGGGCGGAAAGCTGGACAATTCTTTTTACGCCAATGGCACCGCGGCGCTGGAGATCGTCTCTCGTGAACGCAATCCGTACGTTCCCCTGCTGGTATAGATAATAGCATACATATATGCTATTATCCTGAGCATGATCTCAAAATCCGGCTTACACGCCCTTAAAGCTCTTGCTGTTCTAGCGGAACTCCCGCAAGGCAGTTATGCAGGCGCCACAGCGATCGCGAAAAAAATCAGTGCTCCCCAGAACTACCTCGGAAAACTCCTGCAGGCTCTTTCACGCGAAGGACTGCTCGTCTCCCAAAAAGGGCTGAGAGGAGGTTTTCGCCTCGCTCAGGACCCCAGGAAGATGACACTGTTTGATGTGATTGAACCTCTCGAGAGCGTGAGTCGCTGGTCTGGCTGCTTCCTGGGCAGGAATTCCTGCTCGTCGAAGGCACCTTGCGCGGTACATCTGCGCTGGAAAACCACCCGCGATTCCTATCTGGACTTCCTCAAGCAAACGACAATCGCGGACCTTCTCTGATCAATAAGCAATCATGGCCGAGGCGGTTCTTTCGAGCGCGGGTTCAAAAGCCAGAGCTTCCTCAGGTTTGCTGAAACTTTCATTGATCATCGCCGTGGCATTTGAAGGCCCCTGAAGTGCGGCGACCAGCGAATTTGGGTCAAAGTCCAGCTGCGCGAGCTTGATGTCTTTTGCACCCCTGGGATTCATCTTCCAGTCCAGATCGATAACGAGTTTGAGATCGGAGACCGGTCTGCCGCTCGCAAAAACGCTCCAGCGATCGTTCTGATCGCGCTTGAGCTGAATCCGAAGGCTTTTCCTGTTGCCCGAGGCGCAGATCAGATCAATGACACCGCCCGTTTCAGGATTGAGATTGGGAGCCTTGGCTGTAAGAAGGGCCGTCTTCTTGTAATCCAGCTTGGCACCTGACTTGAGCGCCCTGAGATCGTACTTCCGATCGCCAATCTCGATGCCGGTGAGATTTCCATCCTTATCCGTCATCACAGAGGCCCGTATCACATCTTTCGTCACGTCATTGCTGATGCTCAGGATGATCTGCTGCCCCGCGTGCGCAGTTGAGAGGTTCGCGAAAGCCGCGACAACAGCAACAGCGCCGGTTTTTGAGATCTTTCCCGCAAGAACCTTCAGAAAACTTTTCATACTTCCCTCAAGATTTCCCCCCCGACGTGGACGGGTCTACTACTCTAAAGCAACCCTCGTACCGCCCGAGTTCAGACGTCTTTTCAGTAAGTTAGCCCCCCTCAGACTGCAAAATCAGAAACAAAACTGTCTGATTTTTAAACACCTGTCATGTTATCCTGAAGGTGGATGCGGGAAATAATCATCTTCAGACATGGTGAAACGGATTGGAATCGCGAGGAACGCTTTCAGGGACACATAGACGTGCCGCTGAACGATACGGGTCGTGAGCAGGCGGCCCAACTTATCCCGCGCCTCCGCTCGATCGGAATTGACGCCATTCTGAGCAGTACGCTTTCGCGGGCCATGGAAACAGCTGAAATCATCGCGCGAGATCTTTCGGTTCCGATATTCCGTGATGGTGATCTCCGCGAAGCCCACCTCGGCGAGGCGCAGGGACTTACTCGAACGGAAATCGAGAAACGCTTCGGGCTCCTGGCGCGTCAGTGGCGCTCCTGGAATGTGTCTGATGCGGATGTTTTTTACCCGGGAGGCGAAACAGGCGGTCAGGTCTCCGCTCGTGCGTTCAGCGCGATCGAGCGCTTTCTGGACCTCAATCCCTTCCAGCGGGTTGGCATTGCCACGCATGGCGGCGTCATTCGTAGAATGATGCAGAAGGTGCTTCCGCTCGGAAGCGAACCTGTCCCGATTCCCAACGGCATCCTGTATCGCCTGGAGTTCAACCCGAACTCGCGAGCATGGAATGCGCGGAAGCTTTGATCAAAGACGACCAGGCGCAGCCAGGCTGAAAGCGTAAAGATTTCCCGCAGTAGACAGCACGTACAATTTTCGGGATGGGCGATCGTACACGGGCGCTCCCGAAAAACCGCTGCCATGCCCCCCATTGAAACGATAAACGCCTTTGCCAGTGGTTTTATCAATTACATAAAGGTACTGAAAACTCGACCCGACGATCACATACTTCTCGGTCAAAATCAGCTGAGTCGGGACGCCTCCGTCCAACTCAAATTTCCAGACGACCTTCGCGTTGCTCTTCTGAAGGGCGTAAATATTTCCATCAGAGGAAGGCAGATAGATCGACTGCTCTTCAAGTTCCACTTTCTTGCTGGCGCCGGCATCAAAGCGCCACAGGATGTCCCCGCCCGGGTGCTTGAGGGAGTAAAGGGATCCGTCATAAGAGGGAACATAGAGCACGTTTGATTCCAGAACCGGATGCGCATCCACGTCCGTGAACTTGGTCCCCTGATGAAGACGTCGCTCCCAGCTCAGCTGGCCATCATGAACCGAAAGGGCCACCAGAAATCCATCGCTCAGCCCGACCAGAACTTCCTGACCTTCTACAAGGGGTGATGAAGCTCCACGAATGGTCGCAGAGGCCGAACTCCTTCGCCGAAAATGCCAGAGCCACTTTCCAGTTCCTGCATCAAACGCGTATACCGTGTCATCGGATGCGGTTACAAAAACCCTGCCGCCGCTCACAGTGGGCCTGGATGTAACCGGATTGCGGAGTTCGTAGCGCCAGTTGACGCGGCCGGTTTCAACGCTGGCGGAATAAAAGAAGCCGTCACCGCCGCCGAAATAAACATTTCCGCGATCGACCACCAGCTCCCCCGTGACCCCGTTTGGAATAGGGAGAACCCAGCGTTGCTGATTCAGCGAAGGGTAGATGGAAATCAACCCGGCTCGAGTGCCAACAATCAAGGTGTTTTCAACGAGGACCGGATTGGAATATTCCGCGCCATGCGAAGACGCGTTCGGCACATCCCCGAAATACTCGTAAGCCGGACGTGTCCAGAGACGCCTTAAAACGGCCGAATCGTCGCCCAGGTCCGAGTGGATATTCCTGCCCGAGCAACCGGCTCCAAACGCCGGGATCAAAACTATAGCAAGAAGCGCAAACCGCTTACCGCAGTTCATCTTTGAGGACGCGTGCTGTTTTCGCGAACTCCGTGTCCGGCATTTGAGAGAGGATCTGATCATAGGTGCTCCGGGCTTTCGCCTGATCGTTCAATGCCACGTGGCTACGGGCTGTCGCCAACAACAAATCACCCTTCAAATCCGCAGCACCCGCGCCGAGAGCCTTTTCATAAGCCGCCAGGGCTTCCGCTGGCTTGCTGTCGTTCTCGTACGCGTAGCCTAATGATTGAAGAGCAAGGGCTCGATGGAAGGAAACGGATGTGGTGGACGCGGCCTGCGAATACCATGGAACGGCCTTGCCGCTTTCGCCATGATCAAAAAAGAGGTCTCCGAGGAGAAGATTAGCTTCGTACCCTACGGACGTGCCGCCAAATTCGTCCACGACCTTCTTCAATTTCTTCACGGTTTCAGGAAGTTTCTGCTCAACATCGAAACGGGTAAACAGAATCGCGTTCACATTGGGCGCGGGGGTTTCGGTTTTCGCGGTCTCCCCTTTTGCTTTTGCTTTCGGCGCCGGCGCAACAGGTGGCGCAAGCTCGACAGCCACCTTCTTCAGCTCTTCACCAAGGCTTTTTTGAGCGTCAAAGAGTGCAGCCTGCGCGGACGCGGTTTTCGTTTCCTGACGATTCGTCCAGAAGGCGGTCACGGCGGCAACGGTGACGAGCACCGCAAGCACCACAAGCATCGCCTGGCGATGTTCGCTAAACTTCTTGAAAAGTTGAGAAACGAAAGCCAAAAACTGATCAGGTCGACGCAGTCCCTTGCGGTCCAGTTTGTGGGATGTCGAACTCGAGCCAGCGGCAACTCCAGATTGGGTCAATGTTGATGACATACGTTCGGTTTTAGGGGAGTCTACAGGGGTTGTCAAAAGGAAATCCCACAGTTACGCTCAGAGAATGGAAGAACGACGACCAGCACTGCACCGTGTCGGGACCGGTTTACGGACCGCTTACGGAATAATTTCCCGAACGGCTTGCATAATGCTCTTCCTATCGTCCGCCGACGCGCTCGCCAAAGACCTGCAAGGAAGGCTTGGATTAGGTTACAACTCCCAGTTTGCGAACGCGACGGCTGAAAACGGGGTTCCAGGCATCAGCCTGAAATACGGCCTTACCCGTGACCTCGCGGCGGCTGCAGTGCTCGGAATGACAACGGCCAGCCCGTCAAATTCGGTCACCGCGGTCAAATTCTTCAAAAATCTTTTTTATGAGACCAACCTGAACTTCTATTTCACCACGGGTGCCGGAATTCTATCGGGCGGCGGCAAGAGCGGGGTTGAGTTTCTGGGTGCGTTTGGAGCGGAGTTTTTCATTCCCGGCATCGAGAGTCTTGGCTTTTCATTCGAGACGGGCGGATCATTGGATAACCTGGGCGATGGTTTCGCGTTGAAAACACATGGAGCAAGCTTCCTCGATGCGGGCATTCATTTCTATTTCTAAGCCACTGGTGTTTTCGCTGCTTCTTCTCTCCACGGGCGCGTTGGCCGCGGATGTCGATGAAGACGAGTTCGCCCCCAGCCCGTTCACCGATTATGGCGAATTCAATCAGGAGGCCGAAGAAGAAGCGGAGGCCCGTTTTTTTCAACATGGACGCTTTTTTGGCGTCAGTGTCGGGCTCGGAATGGAAGCTGTCAGCGGGAATCGAGGGGTTCTCTGGCAGGGGGGCTTCCCAACCTTCGACCTGAAGCTGCATTACTGGTTTGACTTCAACGTAGCCCTCGATCTCGGGTTCTACACCTCACCGCATTTCTACAAGACGGACGCGGGAGGACTGGGAAGCGTCGACGCGAACATGACGTGGGTCGGCGTGGACCTGAAGTACTATGTAGATACGAAGAACCTTTCAGCACCGATCAGCTTCGCCAACCCGTATTTACTTCTGGGTGCCGGCGGCTACACGAAAACAGAGACCTCGCTGCTCCAGGGCCAGCCCGATCCTGACACCTCGGTGGGTTTGAGCGGCGGCCTGGGCATTGAATTCCCCATCAAACACCGCGCGATGTATTTTTCACTGGAATCAAAAATACACCTGGTGCACTTCCGCGACACCAACACGGATGATTTCCTGGCTGAGAACGTGACCCCGCACCTGGACAACCTGTCGGGCCAGTTTTACACCCTGTCCGGATCCCTCTTATTTACGTGGTAAGCTTTTCCTGTTTTTGGCTTCAACAAACAGCAGCTTGATCGGCGTCCCCATATAGCCCCACTTTTCACGAAGCGCGTTGACCAAATGCCGCTTCAAGCTGAAATGGACTTTTTCGGGGTCATTCACGTGGCAGACAAACGTCGGAGGGTGACGCCCTGCCTGATGACAAAGGAAGAACTTCGCATTCCTCGGATTATGGATCGGAGCCTCTTTCCTGACCCACTCTGTGAAATCGTGGGTAGGAATCCGAAGCTGACGTTGATGGAGAATATCCTGAAGGAGGTCGCCGAGATCATCAAAGCCTTCTCCTTCTTTGGCGCTCATGAACAGAATCGGTGCGTACTTCAGATAGCGCATCGTCTCGCGAATCCGCTTTGCCGCATCGTCCTGATCGAAGTCGCGGTTTCGCCTCTGCGTGTCCCACTTGTTCACTGCGAGCACCACGCTACAGCCGGCTTCCTCTATGATGCCGCCGATTTTCTCGTCCTGATCGGTGATCCCCGATTCTCCGTCAAGAACCAAGATCGCAAGATCCGCGCGCTCAATGGCCTTCTTCGACTGAACAACTGAAAGAACCTCGACACCTTGCTCTGTCTTGCTCTTTCTGCGAATCCCGGCGGTATCGACGAAGAGAAATTCCTTCCCTCCGAGCATAACGAGCGAATCAACCGCATCCGTGGTGGTACCGGCGATCGGACTCGTGATCATGCGCTCCTGTCCAAGCAGCGCGTTGATGAACGTGCTCTTTCCCACGTTCGGGCGTCCGACAACCGCTATCCTGGGAGTTCTTGCGACGTATTCTTTTTCTTCGGATTCGTCGCCTTCCTCGATCAACTCGGACGGCGACGAAAGCGGCTCATAACCCTGCTTCTGAAGCGCTTCAAGCACGGCGGCCTGCAGATCATCGATGCCCCGATTATGTTCAGCGGCGATCGTGAACATCGGATCGATCCCGAGTTCATAAAATTCGTTAGCAGCCTCTTCATGGACTTCGGCATCCACCTTGTTCACTGCGGCTATGACCGGAATCTTGGATCCGAGACCTGAACTCAACAGCTCCTGCGCGAGTTCGCGGTCCGCAGGCAACAGGCCCGCGCGGCCGTCCAGAACAAGAATCGCGACATCGGCTTCAGAAAGCGCGATGGTGACCTGCCTTTTGATCTCATCGGCGAAAACTTCGCCGCCGATTCCGCCGGTATCAATCAGGCGAAGAGGAAAGGGGCGATCACCGATGCTCCATTCCGTCTCGCGCTCGATCCGATCCCGAGTGACCCCGGGGATATCATGCACAAGCGCGCGCCGCTGCCGGATGAGCCGGTTGAACAAGGTGCTTTTTCCGACATTCGGTCGCCCGATTATCGCAAGTGTCGGCAGTTTCGGCGTTTGCATAGTTTCCGTTCAGGGCAGGTTGTAACCCATTCGTTTGAGGGATTCACGATCCCTTGTCCAATCCTTGAGAAGCTTTACCCTCAAACCCAGGAAAACGCGATAGCCGAGGAAAGCTTCGATCCGTTCGCGAGCAGCCTGACCGATCTCCTTGATCTTCTGGCCGCCTTTGCCAACGACGATTCCCTTCTGGGACTCACGTTCCACGTGAATGACGGCTTCAATTCGCGGAGGCTTTGCACTCTCGTTGAACACTTCAATCTCAACAGCACAGGAATACGGCACCTCCTCGCCAAGTTTCAGGAGTAGCTGCTCGCGGATCATCTCGGCCACGAAAAATCGGGTCGGACGGTCTGAAACCTGTTCGGGATCCTCGAAATAGCGGGGGCCTTCCTCGATATGCGTCCAGCTGGATTTGAGCAGTTCCTTTGTGCCCTGCGCTTCGCGGGCTGAGATCCGGAACACACGCTCAACAACGGCCTTGCGCCCCTCGAGCTCCGCTTTCAACTCAACCTCAAACTTCTCAAGATTTTCCGGCGTCACCTTTTTCCCGAGAAGGTCCGTCTTGTTCATCACCAGAAAAATGGGCGCCTCTGCCTGGCCGATCAGATCGATCACCGCAAGTTCGTGGTGCAATGCTGAGAACGGATCGACGAGATACCAGATCAGCGAGGGGCCCTGAAGCGCCTCTTTGGCCTCGGAGACCATGAATTCGTTGATTCCGCCGTCTTTCGCGCGGTGAACTCCCGGGGTATCCACAAATACGATCTGCCCCTCAGGTTCCGTGAGAATTCCCAGGACACGATTGCGCGTGGTCTGCGCCTTCGGAGTCACAATGGAAACATCAGTACCGAGCACTTCATTGAGAAGCGTGGACTTGCCGGCGTTCGGCCGACCGATAATTGCTATGAATCCTGATTTAGCCATTTACCCTACTGTCTGAATCGCGAATTTCGCCGCGTTCTGTTCGGCTTCTTTTTTGGAATTACCCGTTGCCACGGCGAGCTTCTTGTCGCCCATCCGAACTTCGACCTCGAACGTCTTCGCGTGATCCGGCCCTTCGGCGCGAACCACATGATAGGTGGGCGTGATGCGCCAGCGTGCCTGAACGATTTCCTGAAGCTGGGTTTTATGATCGTAAAAGTTCATCAATGCCCGCTCTTCAGCAAACATCGGCGCAAAAAGATGCCGGACGACCGGACAGACCTCGTTGAACCCGCCATCCAGATAAATCGCCGCGATCAAAGCCTCGAAGGCCGAAGACAGTATCGAGGGCTTATCAGCTCCTCCCGTCTGAACTTCACCTTTGCCCAAACGCAGACACTCATGGAGCCCAAGCGCGCGAGCCACTCCCGCCAGGGTTTTTTCGTTCACGACAGCTGCGCGCATTTTTGAAAGATGGCCTTCGTTGGCGTTCGGAAAAGCCTCAAGGAGAATGTCGGAAACCACCAAGTCAAGAATGGCATCCCCAAGAAATTCCAAGCGCTCGTTATCGCGCATGGCAACTGTCTTTTCCTGAAGGAATTCATATCCATACGACGTATGCGTAAGGGATTGCAGAAGAATCCGCCGATCCCCGAACCGATAACCTAGTCGCTCTTGTAACCGTTCGAAATTCATTTGATGACCACTCAATGCACTGCGACAAGGGCATACAGTAGTTAACTAATCAAGTCAACCTGTTGCTTCCCCTATGCCACAACCTCTGAAATCAGGATTATGTCGCCGCCGCCAGCTGAATCCTGGCAAACGTCATAAGCGCGTACTGAAACAATGGCATGCTGACGGGCTACTCCAGGCCCTTTAGGAGCCGCAGCATCCACTCCCACGGCAACGCGGACGTAATTGGGGGTGTACCCCGCAAACCAGATTTTGGAAGGATCCGGATGAAAGCCGCTCTTCTCCAACAGAACACCCTGAAGCAAAGCCCCCTGCCGGGATTTTTCAAGAATCTGGTCGTTCCACTGGCTCAAGCGATTGAAGCTGAGCTCATTCAGCTGCCGAGTTCTTTGATGCCGCACAGGAACCGGAACAGTGTCGGGCAGGCGGGTGGCAGGAGTTCCGGCTCGTTCACTATAAGGAAACACATGGAGCCTCGTCCAGGGCAGCTCCTGAAATCGTTTCAAGCCGTTTTCAAATTCCAAAGCGGTCTCTCCTGGAAAACCCGCAATAACGTCCATCCCGACGAAAACGCCCCCAACACCGGCAGGGACCCTCGCCATCCGCTCAAAGCAGTCCAATACTTCAGCCATCCCATAACGCCGTTTCATCAGGCGAAGAACCCGATCACTCGCGCTCTGAAGTGAAACATGAAAATGCGGGCAAAGCCGCGCGTCCCGACACATCAAATTCACAATGCCGGGCGTGATCTCGGTTGGATCAAGAGAACTCACCCTCAACCGTTCAATGCCGGTCTCTCCAAGCACGCGCTCAAGCAGCTTTTCAAGCATGGGCTCACCAGCCCAATCCGTCCCATAATCGCCGATGTTCGTGCCGGTCAGCACTATTTCTCGAATGCCGGAAGCAACGATCGAATGAACCCATTCCACGATCCTCTCGGGCTCGAGGCTTCGACTCGGACCGCGCCCGTAAGGAATCACGCAATAAGTGCAGAATGAATTACACCCTTCCTGAATTTTCAGAAATACGCGCGTTTTCGAGGACGAACCCTGCAGATCAGGAACCGGCGCACCCAGCGCATCGTTCGCCGCGGGCCACTCCCGATCCATGGGATGACGAGAAAGCATTTCAGCATACCCTTGCGCAATCCCCAGAACGCGCCCGTCAGAGTCCTGATCAGGAGCTGAAAATTCGCGCCCGGAAATCTCCTTCATGATCAGATCCACGAGCTGCGGCTTGTCCCGATTCCCGACGATATAGCGGATCCCTTTGGAATGAGCGAGCCGCTCTGGATCCACTTCCGCCGCACACCCGGTCACCACGACTGCCGTGCCTGGGTGATCACGCCCGAGGCGCGCAGCGAGCCTTCGGGTCTGCCTGTCAGCCTCATCCGTGACAGTGCAGCTGTTGATCACACAGACGTCAGCAGGCCGGACAGCGGTTGAATTCCAAGGCATGAACCCACGAGCCTGAAGTTCCGCCTCAATTCTCTGACTATCGGCCAGATTCGCCTTGCACCCAAGCGTACGGATCACATAACGCATCTTCACGTGCAAAACTCTCAATCCACGGCACTATCGATGAAAGCACCACCGAGCACTTCTTCGCCGTCGTAGAACACCACCGCCTGCCCCGGAGTGATCGCTCGTTGAGGCTCATCAAATTCAACTTGAAGGATTCCGTTTTCAAAGGACGTGACCAGACAGGAGGCTTCATCGTGACGCGAGCGAATTTTCGCCTTGCACGGGAGACCCTTGAGCGGGCTCACCGGACGTATCCAATTCACGTCGGAGGCCATGAGCTTTTTCTTGAAAAGCCCGGACTCGGGGCCAACGATGAGCTTGTGGGTGACCGGATCTGATCCTATGACAAAAAAGTTTTCGGTCCCCTTCTTCGCAAGCTGCAGGCCTTTTCTTTGCCCGATGGTGTAGCGAAAAAGACCTTCGTGTTCGCCGATGGTTTCGCCCTCTTCAGTACAGATCGTACCGCGCGGACGGAGCGCCGGAGTACTGCGGCTTTCCACGAAATCCTTGTAGCCGTCCTCTCCGATGAAACAGATCTCCTGACTGTCATCCTTGCTGGCCACGCTCAGACCGAATTCCTGGGCAAGCCGGCGCACCACCGGTTTCGTGAATCCGCCAAGCGGCATCAAAGTCCGCTGCAAAGTTTTCTGGTCCATCGGGAAAAGGAAATAACTTTGATCTTTCTGAGGGTCAGAGGCTTTCATCAGGCTCGCAACACCGCTCACCGGATCCAGATGGATGCGTGAATAATGGCCCGTAGCCACGAACTCGCAGCCCAGCTCATCGGCTTTCCTGTAGAGATAATCGAATTTGATGTGCCGATTGCACTGAATACAGGGATTGGGAGTCCGGTTTGAAAGGTATTCGTGGACGAAATTGTCGACGACCTTCTCAGCAAACAGATCGCGCGCGTTGATGACATAGAACGGCACTTCGATCCGATCGCAAACGCGGCGGGCATCATTCGAATCCGCGAGCGAGCAGCAACGGCCGCCGGTCGATTCCAAACTCGCCTCACCTTGGTTCCAGAGCTGAAGATGGATTCCGATCACTTCGAATCCCTGGGTTTTCAGCAAAACAGCGGCAACCGAGCTGTCCACTCCGCCACTCATCGCTACAAGTACTTTGCTGCCTTTGTTCGCATTCAGATTCACGATTGCCTTCTCATTCTTGAAGCCGACGCGCCAAGCGCGCCCTTGATACCGCCGCGTCAAGCGCGTCGATGAACCCCGCTAAAACGTCCCAGGGCATCTCGTCGGCAAGCGACACACGGATCGCCGAACTCGCCTCTTCCTTGCTTGCGCCCATGGCAAGAAGCACGTGGGAAGGATCAGTTGCACCGCTAGAGCACGCTGCTCCAGCTGAAATAGAATAACCCGCAAGATCCAACGCGAGCACCAGTCCTTCTCCGACGACCCCATCAAATCTCAGATTCGTGGTGTTAGCGACACGGGGAGCGCCTTTACCTTGGATTCTAGTCCCGGGGATTCGATCGCAAATAGCATTCTCGAGCCGGTCCCGCAACCCTTCGACCCGCGTGGCCCAGGCAATCGGATCCAGAGCGGACGCCGCCGCTCCAAGAGTTTTCACCCCAAGAAGGTTCTCCGTTCCTCCGCGCCTGCCTTTTTCCTGAGCGCCCCGAATCAAAGGTGAAACGCGAGTTCCTCGCGCACTCCACACCGCACCGATTCCAGCGGGCGCGCCGATTTTATGACCTGAAACGCAAAACCAATGACACCCCAGATCGTTCACGGCAATCGGGAGTTTGCCCCAAGCCTGGGCACCATCCACATGGAGCGAAACCCCGCGACTGCGCGCGCGCGCAGCGAGATCCTGGAGATTCTGGATCACTCCTGTTTCGTTGTTCACCCAGATCAAACTCAGTAGAGCCGTTTCCGGCTTAAACATCGCCTCAAGCTCCGCCGGATCAACAAGCCCCTTTGAATCAACTGGAAGAAAACTGACTTTTACGCCTCGCTCAACAGCCCACTCGGCCATCTGACGGACAGACTCATGTTCGACCGAAGTCGTGATCCAATGCGGTTTTTCTCCGCGCGTGATCCTGGCTTCCAGTTCAGAAAAGATTGCGAGCTGATTGGCCTCGGTGCCTGACGAGGTGAAAAGAACACGCTCAGGATCGTTGGAGCCAAGAGACAAAGCAACCTGTTCACGGGAATTCGCCATCCAGCGCTTTGCGCGCTGCCCATGACTATGGATGCTTGAAGGATTGGGAATGAGCGGGTCGGTAGAAAAAGAAAGGAGCGCCTCTACCGCCCTGGGGCTGAGAGGCGCTCCTGAATTGGAATCAAGATAGATCGCGGTCCTTCGAGACATTCGAGCCGATACCGGGCTGCGGTACGAAGCCATCAAGCATGGAGCTTGCCGCCTTGGGCAGTTCCTGCGTCCCGCGAGCTTTGCGGATCAGATCGCCGACCGAAGTCGTCGTCAGGTATTCCTGCATGATCAGACCGAGATTTTCAAAATAGGTTTTGGTGAGCACGAATTCAACCGTGTCGCTCTTGATATCGCCGGTACCGACGAGGTCACGAGCCGGGTTGATATTCTCGCCGACGCTGAGAAGCACGTCTTTGACCGAGATCTCATCCATGGAGCGGGACAGAACGTATCCACCGCCAGGGCCTCGAACACTCTTCACGACGGATCCCTTGCGGAGTCTGCGGAAAAGCTGTTCCAAATAATGGAGTGAAATTCTTTGACGCTCCGAGATCTCCTGAAGCCGAACTGGTCGACCATTGGAGTTGAACGTCAGATCCAAAATTGCCCGGACCGCGTAGCGTCCTTTTGAAGTAAGTCGCATTTTCTATCTCCCTTTCCCTTTGGGACCCCTCTCACATCAAATCAATACGTTGAGAGCGCCTGGTGTCAAAGTTTTGGATACCTGTCCAAAACCTAACTAGTCTGGGCGTATCATGCCCTATCGGACGCGTCAACTACTATTCCTTATGAGTTTAGTCGCTTTTTAAAAACCACTGAAGTTTTACCCGCGTCAGCCGAAAAGTAAAGAGAAAGGGAACGCCCGGCAATGTTGGCTTATACTGGCTGTTGGGACGATTGAATGGCGGAAAAAAAGGACGACGACAAATCACTGCCTGCATTTTCGTTGGACCCTGACACCGGGCACATGCCTAGCGTTACCCGTCTGCTTGATCGAAAAACCCTAAGCGAAACAAACAGTTCGATAGCGACCCCCAAGCCAGCGCCCCCGCCGGCTCGCCCTCCCGCGAAACCGACTCTGAAAGCGGCACCTCCTCCTGTTCAGCCGCCAGCACCTGCCCCGGAGGCAGCGCCCGAACGCGCCGCTTCAGTACCTGTTGAGGAAATTGGAATTAACATTTCCTCGGGTGCGGGGTTCGAACTCGAACAGCGCGCGGAACCAGCTCCTCAAACTCAAGATCAGGAAAACCCTTCCAGCGAAGCGTCGCCCGACGGACTTGCGGAAGCTCATGCTACTCCACAGCTGCTCGCTTTAACCAGACGCGTGGAACGCCGGGTTGCAGTGGCGGACCTCGTCCAATGGCAGATGCATGGTCTTCGCACAGGAAAAGATCCACTCGGAAAAGGGATAGCGCTGCTCATGGACAAAGGTGCCACAAGTGCGCTGTTTCTGGCTGCAATTACACCTCCTCCCGGATCTCCCGTGCCGCACTTCAATGCAACTGCAACGTTTGGAGCAGGCTCCAAACTTTCGCTGTGGACCGGCCTGAAATGGGACCCGGTGCTAACGCCTGACACCTGGAACAAATTCGTCCACGCTGGGTACGTAGAGCTTTCACCTCCGGGTACAACCACCAACATGAAAAGCGCGCGCAACATCATCCGCGCTGCTTTCGGCATCACTCATGAAGAATGGTTGCTGCTGGTACGCATTGGTTCCGCGCAGATCTGCAGAGGCGTGCTGGTGCTCACGTCAAAAGCGAGCCTCGTCGGAGAGCTACCTGCGGCTCTTCCGCTCCTCACCGCTAACTTCGCGCCCGCGAAAGCAGCCTGACTCCGGGTTGAATACCCGATCACACACACCCTAAAACGTTAAGAAAACGCAACCTCCTGATATAATTAGCTGAAATCACAAACAAAAAACAGAACGCTTAAATTTGAATTTTCTGTCAAGATGCCTGACAATTACTATACTGTTATTGTCAAGGGAGCGCGTAGGTGACTACAAAATTAGCCCTGCAGAAATTAGTACTGTTTTCTATGATCGCCAGCAATGTTGCTCTATCGGGCTGTCGTCCGACGATTGCTTTATACTCTGAGTCTGGCGATGCAGCGCTCACCTCTGTTTCCGAAATCGAGCCTGCTACCAGCTTAGCCTGGATCGAAAACTCTCCGACGAAAAATACTGGTCTAACAGCAAGCTGGACACCCACGTTGTCCATGGACGTGCGAAAACAAACGATTGAATTTTTCTCTGATGATCGATGCCTGAATTCCACAGGCCCGGAGATTGAACTTCTTTCAGGTGTCACAGGCACCAAGAGCTTCACGGGAACAAACGGAGAGACCTACACGTTCCACGTCACCACGTTTAATCAGGTGGATGCATCCACCGTCTCCGAATGTTCTCCGGCAATCAGCGTCGATACGGCAGCGCCAACCGTAACGATGAATCGCAAAAGCATTCAACCTGCGCTCGTCAATACGCTGCCCATTCAATTTGCAGTCGAGTTCAACGAAGCGATTACGGCGTCAACGTTCACTGCTTCAGACATTGCACAAACCGGTACGGCTAGCGGAATTACATGGCAAATCAGCAATAGCGGCGACGACAGAAGCTTCACTCTTTCTGCTACAGCAATCACAACTCCGGGCACGATCCTTCCGGAGGTCAATGCCGAATCGATCCAAGATACAGCCGGAAATACCAACACGCTTTCGACCAGCACCGATCCACTGGTCACTTATGATAATCAGCCCGTCTCAGTAACGATCAATCAAGCCGCAAGCCAGCCTGATCCGGTAGGCACTTTACCGATCGACTTCACGGTCATTTTCAGCAAAACCATTCAAGCGGAAAGCTTCAGCGCCTTGGACATCGGACAGACCGGAAGCGCAACGGGTGTCAGCTGGGAGATCACAAATCCTTCAACTGACAGCCGCACTTTCCTGTTACGAGCCACCGCTGCAAGCGGCGGAACTCTTCAGCCCACGATTGCCGCACAGGTGGTGCTCGATGCGGCTGGCAACTTCAATCTGGCATCCACCACAACCGACAATACGATCATGCTCGACCTCAGCGCCCCCTCTGTCATCGGGTTGAGCAATGATACGACGGCGGCCAAAACAAAATCGTGGAGCTGGAGCTGCGATCAGGCGCCTTGCACTTATCGCTCGCTCATCGATCAGAACACGGGGACTGTGCCCTCCGGAAGTTATAACAGCACAACTTCCGCCAGCCAATCCTCCGGCACGGGCACGTTTTATCTGCATGTTCAGGCCAAAGACGCCCAGGGCAATGAGTCCGCTGTCGTGACCGTTTCAGCCGTTCTGGATAATACAGCCCCAAGCGCGCCCTCAGCGCTCGCACTCGTCACCCCTGCAACCTCTCCCGGCACGGACGCTACCCCGACCATCCGCGTGAGCGGACTTGTCGCCGGCGATTCCGTTGAGCTCTATGTTGACAGCGGCTGCAGCATTCCGGGGCTGCATGCTGCAGGTGAGGCAACGGGACCCACTCTCGATCTCACATCCAATGCCCTCTCCAACGGAAGCCACTCGTTTTACGCAAAGGCAACCGATAGCGCCGGGAACTCTTCCACCTGCTCCATAGCAAGCGCAGCGTATGTGCTGGATACGGCAGCCGTGAACGTGACAGGACTTTCGGGCAGCATCACTCCCTCGAAAACCGTCTCGTGGAATTGGGGCTGCAATAAGGCCAATTGCACCTATCGGCACGTCATCGATCAAGCCGCTAGCAGCTCTCCCGTGAGTGCTTACGGCGCGACTGCGAGCGCTTCGCAAGCTTCTGGCACCGGTACATATTATATCCATGTTCAAGCAAAAGATGACGCAGGAAACGAGTCGGAAGTCGTAACGGTTTCCGCCGTTCTCGACAACACGGCGCCTGGCGTCCCTTCAGGATTGACCCTGATTACACCGGCCGCAAGCCCGGGCAACAACAGCACTCCGACGATCCGAATCAGCGGAGTCACGAGTGGCGACACCATCGAACTTCATTCGAATTCCAGCTGCACAAGTCTGACAGCGTCAGGAACCGCGGCAGGCGTAACGCTTGATCTGCAATCAAGTGCCCTGAGTGACGGAAGCTACTCGTTCTATTCCAGATCGACCGACGCGGCCGGCAATACCTCAAGCTGCTCCACTGCAGCAGTGGACTACGAACTCGACACTGCCGCAGTGAGCGTCACGGGATTAAGCAATGACTCAACCTCCGCCAAAA
>Ga0154382_140_pt1 | contig 50944 bp, 40 predicted proteins | sample RifGroB1_FD_105626 | JGI IMG/M metagenome (GOLD analysis project Ga0154382, IMG submission 105626) | Bdellovibrionales bacterium GWB1_55_8 | reverse complement strand
AAACGTTTCATCGGTGCCCCAAGTGATCGAGGATTTATCGACAATGACGTTGTAAACGGGGTTTCCTCCCCAAAACTGTCCCCAGATCGACAGGCTGTCGCCATCGCTGTCATTGCCGTCGTACTCGTGTCCACCCGAACGGAACCTCATGTGGCGGACGATGACGTCATGTGTTCCGATGTTAAACTGCTTGCCTGAAACAGCGATTCCTCCAGGCGAAGTCTGCCCGGCTATTGTGACGTAAGGCTCAGTAATAGTGAGGATCGATGTCAGATTGATATTTCCAGAGACATCAAAAACGACAATACGAGGCCCCAAAGCCGCTAAGGCTTCTCGGAGACTGCCCGGACCGCTATCGTTCAGGTTGGTGACTTTAATCACGGCTCCGCCGCGTCCACCCAAGCTGTTGGATCCTAAACCCACTGCGCCGGGGAACGCTTTCGCAGGCTCGAAGGTCGGAGTTGTCTCAGGGGTCGGTGTCGGGGCCGTCTGCACCGAACTTTCGGGAGACGTACCCAATTCCGGTGTGACGACTGTGACCGAAGTTCGGCACCCAGTTAAGAGTCCGATCTGCAAAATGCCCGCGAATAGGCAAATGAAAGCGATGAATTTCACAAGCAAAGCCCCTTTTTACCGCGCCCCAACGAGAGATCGAATACCTTAAGCCTATCAGGAATACGGCCTTCCGAAGATGACTCAGACTTGACACACCCACCTCAATGGAAATCATCGAAATGCGCGGAACATAGCTCCATTCTCGTATCGTGCTGCTTGTGCGGCTTGCTGAGGATCGCTAAACTGAACAAAATTTTTCTAATAATTTCCAGCCATCTGCAGGAGAAAGGCTCGGTGGGTCACAATATGTCATTGAAACAAACGTTCACGATCATCGCTCTCGGCTGCACTACTCTTGCCTCCACAACAACGTTGGCATCGCCATCCAAGAACGAAAGCTGGTATTTTTACGCAGGACTGGGCTGGGCAGGACCGAGTTATCCGGCATCACTCCAGGAAAGTTTCGACGCTCTGAACAGCCAGCCTGGCGTAAGCCATTTTCCGCTTTCGATGGACCTGTTGGGCTTCTACTTTCCCATGACCAGTGACCACCGAACCGCATTGGGTCCCATTGTCAGCGGGGTCGGCGACAGGTGGACCATTGGAACAGAATGGATGCAGTTCAATCAGTACACGTACGGCGTTTCTTTACTGCACTTCTTTGGAGCCAACATGGGCGACGGCTTCTTTCTCCGTGCGGACGCAGGAGCCGCACGCAATGTCCTGATGGAATCGAGCACATTCCTGGAGGGCATCGCGGTTTCCGACTGGGGAGTTGGTGCATTGCTGGGCGCGGGATATGGCTGGGGCATCAACGATCAAACACGGTTTCTGATGAATGCCAATTATTCCTACCGAAGCATTCAGGACTTCAATATCGGCACCTTCGCGATTTCCGCCGGATTCCTCTTTTAACAGACGCAGCTGTGCGCGCAGCAGGTCATGCATCAGTGCGAGCACTTGCGGCGGAATAGAATTTGAATGAGTCGCCCCGGTTGTTAACGACCAGCCTTAAAAATAACCATTAAGAGGTGACCCAATGAAATACATGCTTATCGCACTCGCTTTTGGCGCAAGTGCCTCTGTCTATGCCCAACCGATCCCTTCATCTTTCGAGTTCGAATGCCGTTTCGAGATTCCCTCATTAGGCAAAGAGCCCGGGGTGACGTGTCACGCCGAAGGCGTCGTGTGCGCTAACGTGATTGGGACAACGGATCGAACAAAGTGTGGAGAAATCCTTTCCGAGGGCCGTAACAACAGCGAATTGAAAGTGCACTGCACGGATGGTTTCAAATTGTTTGACCGCTATACACAATTCACCTCCGAGCGAGATGATTTCACCATTTTTGGAAACGATGATGGAAACCGCTCATTCCTCACGATTTTCGATATTGAAGGAGTGTTCCCCACCGATCATGACCGACGGCACAAATTCGAAGCCGAGCTGGTCAATGTACACGACGATGGTGGCGCCCATAAGCTGGAAGGCGCCTGCAAGGTCGAATTCATAAGGAACCTTGTCCCTGTTCCTCCGGCACCTCCCGCCGCTCCTGCTCCTGCCCCTGCGAATCCCTGAGTTGCAGGTTCGACGATTAATCATTAAGAAACAGGGAAGTGGCGAACGCCCCTTCCCTGTTTCTCTTCTCGTCCGAACGGTTGGAACAACCGTCCTTAATCTGGCATTCCTGCTGCTACCCTGTTCGCTCATGAAGCAAAGCAGTAAAGGCTGGACGGTCGCATTCGCCGGAATGGGCATTAATCTGGCGCTCGGGGTGCTCTACTCCTGGAGCGTCATCGGCAAGGCGCTTTCGAGCGAGTGGGGCTGGAGCGCGGCGGAGTCGTCGCTCCCGTATTCTGTAGCGATCGGAACCTTCGCGCTCACCATGATCTTTGCCGGCCGGCTGCAGGATAAGCTCGGTCCCCGTCTCGTCGTGACGGCCGGAGGCGCAATGACCGGAGGAGGCCTCATCATCGCCTCGTTCGGTGAGAGTGTAGGAACCCTGATCTTGGGATTCGGAATTCTCGCAGGCGCCGGTTTCGGACTAGGCTACGCCGCAGTGACTCCGGCCGCGGTGAAATGGTTTCCCTTGCAGAAGAAAGGTTTGATCACCGGAATCGTAGTGAGCGGGTTCGGACTGGCATCCGTTTATATCGCTCCGCTCACGAATACGCTGCTCTCAAGCTACGGGATACGAAACACTTTCCTGATCCTCGGAGTCGCATTTCTGGTCGTTACCCTCCTGCTTGCGCAGCTGATTCAGAATCCCCCATCCGGGTACGTACCGGCGGCGATTCCGGCGAAACCAGGCACCTCTGTCCACGTGATCGCGCAAAAGCGTGACTTTGGCTGGCGGGAAATGGTCCGCACTCCGCAGTTCTACCAGCTCTGGTTCATGTACGCGTTCGCTTCGTTTGCCGGCCTGATGATCATCGGGCATATGGCCAAGATCGCGGCGCAACAGCTCCCGGGCATCAATTTCGGATTTATCATGGTTGCGATTCTCGCCATCTTCAACGCAAGCGGCCGGATAGTCGCCGGGTTTCTGTCGGATCGATTCGGGCGCGTGCGCACCATGGCTGCTGTCTTCCTGCTTCAAGCTGGAATTCTGTCGATGTTTCCACAGCTGAACAGCACAGCACTTTTGCTGTTCGGATCGGCTTTGGTCGGCTTCAACTACGGAGCCAATCTATCGGTATTCCCCGCCACAACGGCTGATTACTTCGGCACGAGGAATCTGGGCGTGAACTATGGATTGGTGTTCACCGCGTGGGGCGTTGGCGGAGTATTCGGAGGCATGACCGCAGGCAGGATCTTCGATGCCACCGGAAATTACAAAATCGCATTTTATCTATCGGCGGCACTTTGCGTACTGGCGACGGTGATCACTTTTTTCACAAAAGCTCCAAGAGAGTCACGCGGACATGGAAACGACCTACTGGACGGCGCGAACACTTAATCTTCTGCTCGCGCTGCGGCCCTGATCATCGACCACGCTGACCTGGTAATCACCAGCGCGCGCGGGAAAAAGCAGCGCGTGCTCTGGCAGGGTCTCTCCCAGAAATTCCCGGTTGATAAACCAATAAATCTTTCGAACATCGCCATCAGCCACGGCTCGCAAGGAAACAAGATTTTTATCCGGACCAGCGTTAACGCTCTGAAGATACGTGACCTCCTCGCGCGGAGAAGTGATTTCCGGCGCCTGCCCACCGCCGCCCTGCGCACTGAGAGGGCAATCCCGAGCGAAAGCGGGAGGAAGCCTTCGCACTACTCCAGCCAACTTGAAAAGTTCCAGCAGGTCAGATGGCCAGAACTCAAAGGACCTTGGTTCGGTGGCTTTGGATGGAAAAGCACACGACCGCAGGCCTGTCCTGCGATTCACCAGAACCTGACGGTGAATCGTGCAAGGGGTGATCGGGGATACGCCCGGAATAAAACGTGTCATCGTTTTGTGCGGACAACTATCACCCGGCAAATGACCCGACACAGAACAGACCTGCACGTTTTTCAAATTCAATCCCGAGGCAACCTGCCAGTCTGGAATCGAGAACTCAGGGCGATACAACGAGTCCGCTATTTCAAGGAAAAGCGGAGCCGCGACCTCCCGGCCCACGAGCGCAGGATTAGGCTCATTGTCGAAATTTCCAAGCCAAACCACGAGTGTATAGGGTCCAAAGACACCCGCCGTCCATGCGTCGCGAAACCCAAAAGACGTACCCGTTTTCCAGGCCACAGGAAACCGCGTCTTCAGCCAGCTCTCGAAATACGAACGCCCTGGGCGCGGATTGCGAGTCAGCATGTCCAGAACGATGAATGACGCTTCCGCCGAGAGAATTTTTTTTCCGGCCGGGATTGTATCACGAGCCAGGACGGTGATCGGAATCATCACACCGTTCCGCGCCAGCGCGGAATAGAGTTGGGCCAGCTCCCACATGCTCAGCTCGGCTCCGCCCAGCGCTATTCCAAGACCATAATGACGCTCAGCCTGAGGCAGATGAACACCTGTGCCTCTGAGGAAATCATAAAACCCCGGTTCACCCAGAGACTTGGCCAGCTCGATGGCGGGAACGTTCCTGCTTTCCAGTAACGCGGATTCCGCAGAGAGCGGACCGGCGAATTTCCGGTCGAAATTTTCAGGATCAAAACCACCAAAACTCCTAGGAGTGTCTTTCAGGAGGCTCAATGGATGAATAATCCCGCGCTCCATTGCGAGCGCATAGACAAATGGCTTGAGCGTCGAGCCGGGAGAGCGCCTGGCGACAACGCCATTGACCTGACCCTGGATCGTCGAGTCATTGAAATCACGCGAGCCCACGAGGGCACGCACCTCGCCAGTTCTGTTTTCCACCAGGAGCGCAGCCGCGTTCCGCAAACCATACGCCTGTCGCGCTTTCAAATGACTCTCGATCTTCGTCTGAAGTTTTCTCTGCAACGTGGAATCCAGCGATGTCCGAATTACCTCATTGCCAGGCTCTTTCCTGAGCGTTAACTCCGTGAAGTGAGGTGCGCTGAACGGAAGAAGCTTCAGCCTTCCGGTCACCAATGGAAGTTCAAGATCTGCAAGTCGCTCCCGGTCCGCCGGATGACTCGCCAGCCATTTTTTGGTCAGCCGCGCCTTTGCCCGAAGCAGATTCCGGGAAAAAACGGCTCCGCCTTCCGCTAGATTCCGTTGCGTCGGGCTCTGCGGAATCACGGTCAGAAGCAGAATTTCAGAAAGGCTGAGTTCGCCGGGTTTCTTTCCAAAGTAGATCCGGCTCGCGGCGCCAATGCCTTCGATATTCGCGCCAAAAGGAGCCGTATTCAGATAAGCTTCCAGTATTTCCTTTTTGGAATGTTTGAACTCAAGGGCCAGCGCAAAAGCCATCTGCCGGAGTTTTCCAAACACTGACCGCGTTCGGATCCCATAGCGAATTCGGGCCAACTGCATCGTCAGTGTCGACCCACCCACTCTCGATTCGCCCCCTTTTAAATACGATCGGAAAGCGCGAAATACCGAGCCCGGATTGATACCTGGATGGCGATAAAAATATTGATCCTCCAAAAGAAGCAACGCCTTGATGTATCTGGGATCCACCTCGTCTAAACGGGTGCGGAGCCGATACTTCTCGTCACCAGAGAGAGTCAGCCTGAGCAAGCTCCCTTGACGGTCAAGGACCTGTCGTGAGAAGGAGACGCCATCAAGCACAGGAGGGATAAAGGTGCGCCCGGCCAGTAAGGCGGACACTGTCGCTCCCAGTATTAACAGTGGTGATCGAAGTCGCATTCTCATGCTCACTCAATCTCAAACGCCTGCGCCATTCCCCTGTAGTGAATGGACCTGTCATACATCGATTCGCCGAAGGCAGGTGGCACGACGAACTTGCCTCGGTTAATCGCCTTGAGCCGGTATTGAAATTCCGCGAGCTCACGACTTGCGCGTCCGTAGACTACAACCCGGTCCTCACGATAATCGGCGAAGAAAACCTGAAGCGGACTCAGGCTCACAGCCTGCTCGGCGTAAGCCGAGCGGAGGAACGGTAAAATCCAGACACTTTCCTCTGTCTCTTCACCTTCTTCAAACTCTTGCTCGCCTTCACCGGTCTCGGCCTCCCAAGCGGTTCCGGTAACCCGCGACTCGGGAATCAGCTCGAAGCCCGCTGGAAACAGGTCCACAAGCACCAGGTGATCAAAAGGATCCCCCAGACCGCGCGTCCTGAGGCTCACGGTCACCTCTTCGCCGAGCTTCACCTTGCTCACCGGTGAGCCGCTCTTCGAAAGGAAGATACGACTGATCTCCAGGCCGTTCTTTATCTCCTCCGTAGGCAGTTCCCTGTCAAATCCCTGCTGACTGAGAGCATAGAACAGCGGCGTCTTGAGAGATCCAGCAACCCGCACGCTGGTGGCTTCGCCTGACGGTTCAACATGAGCTATCAGGGATCTCGCGAACGAGATCGCTCGAGGCTTGCCAGCGACAATCTCCTCGACCGACATATCGTCAGGAAACCCGGCGTTCTCGGCAGCCGCGAGCATCGACTCCATCGCCATCAGCATCTGTGCCGATGAGTACGTATTGTATTGGCCATTTTGCAGCGGGCGAACAAGGTTTTCCATTCCATCGCGAGTGATGAGCCGCTTCAACTGCTCCGGATAAAACCGTCCAGCAATCTGCAACACGATTGCATCGCGAACCGTTCCGTCATAATAGGCGCCGTCCCGAGCCCCGGACTGTCCCAGTTCCAGCCTTCGAAGGAGCTGCAAGCCCTTGCCTTCCTGCTTCAGGAGTGCGTACGTTCCCGCCAGGAATGCGGCGGTGGCATCTTTCTCCCAGACGTCTCTGTAAGTCTTCTCGAGCACCTCGCGCAGAAAGTTCAGATCATTAGTCGGGACCTGATGGTTCCTGGCCTGAAGATAAATCGCCTCTGCAAACAGTCTGGCTGAAGCAAGACTCTGAGTATTTCTCAGTTCACTGAGTTTCAGATAAGCCAGCATTCTAGCTCGCAGATCTTCCGGAATACTCAGGCCTCGTGCTTCGGCCTCCGTCAGGTAGCGGATCGCATAGAGACTTGCAGGAACTGAAGCCAAGTCGGCGCCAGGATACAGGCCATAGCCGCCATTTGAGGTCTGACGTGTTCTCAGCATTCCGATCACGTGATCATGGGTCGCCTTGGCCTTGCCTGGATCAAAGTTGAATTCGGGCCTGGTCCGGAAGACGAGAGCAGGAATCGCGCGCGAGATCAACTGCTCCGTGCAGCCATAGGGATACTCGTCCAGGAAGGATTGAAGCCCTTTGCTTAAAGACAGAGGAAGAGCGGATGCATCCAAGGACGTCTTCCGGAATTCGGGAATTCTCATACGATCAATCGGAAGCTCCAGCGGCAGCTTGTCCGTGAGCCCCATATGAAGCGAGGTAACATAAGGAAGCGCGGGTCGTATACTCACTCCCGCTGTCAATCGTGCGGACTTTCCACCACCGCTGACCTCAAAGCGGATATCCCCTGACCCGGGTTTCGATTTGGCCTTGAGCCTGAAGTCCAGGCCTTTCTCACGCCCGGGTGTCACGTCGATCGTTTGCGTCAACGGCCCCACGGACTCGAGATGTTCGGAAGCGGCAAGCTTTACGACCAGCTGTGACGGAGCATTGGGTTCCTCGGACTGATTGGAGACGTTGACTCCAATCACGAACTCGTCACTTGGCGCCACAAAGAGAGGAGTGGTAGGCGATATCACAAAATCACCGCGGGACAGCGTCGCTGTCTCGAGCGAACCCAGCCCCTCCGCTGAACTTGATATGGCCATCAATTTGATATTGCCGTTGAAATACTCAGGAACCGTATAAGTATAGGTCCGAGGTGTTGCGTCCGCTTTCAGTATTCCTGACCAGAAAGCGATCGGAGGCTGGTCCTTCCTCTTGAACGGATTCAGATTCCTGCCCAGCGCACCATAGCCCTCGTCGCCACCGGGAGCCGCCATCTGCTGAATCAGGGAATATTCAGGGAGGAGCATGTCCAGGAGCTGGTAAGTCCGTACTTGAAGCGCCTTCTTGCGGAAAAAAAACCGGATCGGATCCGGCAGTTTGTAGCCGGCAACCTGAAGTATTCCCTCATCCACTCCGTAAAGCACGATCTGCGTCGGGCGGTCGGAAGAATACTCAATGCTCAGTCGTTCGCCGGGTTTTACTTTCTGTGGCGCCTTCAGATTGATCTTCGTCCGATGTCGATCCAGGCTGATCGAAAATGGCTGAACACCATAGCTCAGCGGGCTCATGAAGATCTCGCGAGAATCAATAGCCCTCAGGAACGCGACATTCACATACGCGTTGCCCTCAAGGCCGGCAGGAATCCTGATCCTCTCAACCAGACTGGTCGTTGATGCCTTGAACCACTTGTGCGCGTAGACGGAGTCGCGTTCAATCGTGATCAGGCCGGCTCCACTATAAGGAGATTTGATTTGAATCTCAATCTCCTCTCCCGGCTGGAAGTCCACTTTGTTCAGAACAAGCTGCAACTCAGCGGTTCGATCCAAAGATCGGGATAGATTGGTTTCGCCGACTACATTGAATTCGATCCGGTTCAGCTCGCGTCCCGCGTCGTTTCTGATGGAATAGGCGAAATCTCCGGGAGACTCGGTAGAAAGCTTCAGAGTCGATCCACCTTTTTTGACCGGGAGCTTCTGCTCTTTCAGCTCGAAATCCTTTCGAACAGACTGGTACTTGTAGGTTCCATCGTTCTGACGGATAAGCGAAGAGACATACTTCTGCTCAACGAGCACCAGCTTGAGCCCGGTCGCATCGATGGATTCATGAGCGGCATCAACCGCGATCAGCTGCACCGCACGTTCAGCGCTCCGATTGATGAAATGCAAATCGCCGTCGGGCTTGTAACCGACAAGGAAGGGAAGGCTGCTGACTGCGATGCTGGCGTTTGCGTTGACACTCCTTCCGCCTTCAGCCTGGAAGCCTTCCGTCTGGAACCGAAGCTGAAAATAGCCCTCGTACTTTGCGAGGTCGATATCGTAGGACGCGTTACCCTTATCGTCGCTTCGCTTCTCATCCAGCGCCTCTGTCGTGATCCTGGCGTCTTTTGTGTTCGGATTCGCAAACAGGAAGTCCTTGAAGCCGGGGACATGCGGTGGAGTTGGGACCAAGGCGATGGACGATTGGATCACTCTGTTTTCCGCCGGAGTTCCGAACAAATTCTTCAATGACACACTCGCCTTCAGCTTACCGAGTGGCACCCACCCTGTCGTGCGGAAGGGATCGAGTACTGTGCTGATTCTCATCTGATCTGGCACGAACTCCTCAATTCGGATCGAAAGGGAGCCTAGCTGCTCGGTGTATTCGAGCTCGCCTCGTTCCTTCACGATCGAGACCCGCGCCTCGTAATTGCCGGTCGGGCTGATATCCTGGGTTGCGAACGAGAGTTCGAGCAATCCGAAAGAGCTTGCGCGGAAATTCTCTTTCTTGATCAATGCGCCTTTCGAATCCGTTACGGTCCAGATCATGGGCACCTCTGGAAGCCCCGGGCGCCAGTTTTTGGAACGCAGGATTACTCCCAGCTTGACCGTATCCCCCGGTCGGTAGATTCCTCGATCCGAGAACAGCATCGCCGTCAACTGGTCGGACTCAGAACTCTCGTGGACGCCATCCACCTCAAATCGAGAATACTGTAACTGCTGCGTACTGTTCTGATAGGGAATGTAGGAAGAGTCGGCGCCTCTCCTCACGAGGAACGCCACCGGCTTCTTCTCGTTTTCAAAATCCTTCAGGTCCGGAAGCTGCGCTCGGCCCTGAGCATCGGTACTGACCGAGAGCGCCGAAATTCCATTCATGCCGAGAACTTCGACCTGAGCCTCCGAAACCGGATGTCCAGTACGGACATTCTGGACGAAAATATCGGTCGCTCCGGAAATACTTTGCTTCGCCATGATGCCAAGATCCGTGACCAGGATGAGTCGCTGGTCGTCCTTCTGAGGAACATAGGTCTTGGAATCGCTCGATGGCTTGGACGAAACCTTTACCAGGAAAAACCCACGGTTTTCCTTGATGTAGGGTTCCAGATCGAGCGAAAAATATATCGTCTCCGATCGTGACTTGAACGCAAGCTTCTGGTCCACCTTGAATTTTTCGGCGATCATGTTGTCACCGTACACATACGGTCGTTTGAAGCTTCCTGACTGGCCGATGCTTGAGATGAGATGATTCACCTGGGCGGGAATGATCCGGGCGATCTCGAATGTCACCTCCTCGATGTTTCTCGCAAGCAGCGGAAGCTTCTTGTCACCTGAAAGACTGAGTAACGATCCGTCGCTCATGAACTGCAGCTCGGGAGAAAAATCGGGCACCGCCACGATTTGCTCGTGGTTGGCTCCAAGCTCGTAATCCCCGATGCCCTTCACACCCTTCTTCAGCCGGACGAAAAGGAACCGGTTCACGGGCAGCTTCACCTTGAAGCTGTGGCGGTCGGTGTAGGTGTTCTCGGAAGGGATGACTTTCAATTCGACAGGAATCGATGCCCCTTTGATGGCATCAGTGAACTCGCCCGGGGAACTCCAGCGGTAATCGCTTATGATTTTTCTGGATCCTGCAGGTTGGTGATCAGCTGGAAGTAGGAAAACCTCTAGAGCCTGGGAGATATCCTCGGACCTCACTCCGATCCTGGTCTCCAGGATCAGCACCTGCTCAGGCTCGAATTTTTCGTTTCGCGCGAAAATAACCTGAACGTCGCCAACCTTGAAACCTTCATAAAGGCCCGCGACGTCGACACTGAACTCGCGCGCATCATCCGAAGGTTCCCCGCCAACGGACGCGCGGACGCCTTGGCCGACCTGCACCTTCATCACATGATTTTCCTTTGGAAGCTGGATCGGTTCAGATTGAAGGTAAGCTTCCGTGAAATACGGATTAAAGGCCACGCTGAAGGGAACTTGTCGCGCTGGTTTCTTCAGTACGGATTCATCGGCTGACTGGAACTCAAACTCGACCTTTTTCTTGAACTCCTCGGGTTCGAGTGGATAGTTCGACTTTATCGTCGCGATGACCCTTTTGTTTTTCGGATTTTGCGGGTCGATGTACAATTCCGCGTTTGAAAAGCTGAGCTCGATCGGTGATGTCGTGAAGCTGTGCGCCCATTCCTCGAACTCAAGATGACCTGGGAAAAAGTAGTTATCGAATTTGACTTGGTACTCTTGACCAGCCGGCCAGTTAAACTTCCTGGCTTCGTCTTTCGATACGGCGGATCCGGGCACGAAAACGAGCCTGCGATCACTCTCCCATTTCCAGATACCGGGAACACTCGGACTGATACTCACGCCCTGATTGATTTCGCGATCAAGGTCGCTCAGGCTTGCCGCTGACGTCGAGAATTCGATAGCAAGCTTGTCGACGATTTTCTTCTCGGGATCCGTAGGCCGAGGCGGCCTGATTGTGACCGTTACGTAAGCCGGCTTCGGCCGGCTCTCAAGGTATTCCAGATACTGCTGCACACCGACGACAATCGCTGCAATTGCAACGGCCACGCCGGCGCCCCAGCCCATGGCCCGCCTGGGATGAGCTTTCGCCCGGTCCATACCGCGGCGAATAGCCGCGCCGACTCGAGACTCACTCAGCCGTGAGCTCATGCTGATCCACCATGCGGGAGGGTTCCAGTCCATGCGGAACTCACCGAACACGGAACGCAAAAGTGCCCATATTTTATCGAGTTGCTTCATACCATTCCTCGCCTTTGTCGGGCCATATTCCGCAGACTTCGGCAGACAAGCAACAAGATTCGCCTCGATGAGGCAGTGGCAAGGCTCAATTCATGATGCCGCTCACGTGGCCTAATTCATGGGTATGATCTGGGGAGATGAAAGGTAAGCTGTCCCATCACCCAATTCACCGAAGACATTATCTCCCCAGCATTTCAGAGTGCCGGTGCTGGCGACGGCGCAAGCATGCATGGTACCGACAGTAACATTCGCGTAGGTCGTATCCCCGTCGATCACGACAGGCGCGTATTGCGGAGTGGTGCTACCGGTTCCAAGTCGACCAGTAGCGTTCTCGCCCCAGCATTTCAAAAGTCCGGAACTGGTAATGGCGCAGGCGATATAGCCACTTCCACTCACTTTAGCGTAACTGACCCCCGCATCGACAACCGTCGGGAGCAGCCGATTCAGGTATCTCTCTTCGCTTCCCACCACTCCGTACTGGTTATAGCCCCAGCATTTCAGGGTGCCGGTCACGGTTACAGCGCAGGTGTACAGACCGGTTGCAACGACCTGGGAGTAAAGCTCCCCTGCATCAGTTGGGAATGGGGTAAGCTTCTTCTCGTATGTCCCGATTCCGGTTTGCCCGAACTCATTATTGCCCCAGCATTTGAGCCCACCGGCAACCGTGATTGCACAACTGCTCGACCGGCCAACGGAGATTTCCTTGTATTGAACGCCCGCGTTGATCACGGTCGGAACAAATCGGGTGATCGAGGTGCCGTCACCTAGTTCGCCATCCTGATTGCTTCCCCAGCATTTCAGCGCGCCCGCGGTGGTTATTGCGCACGTATGCGAGTAACCGGCTGCAACCTTCGTGTATTGCACGCCCATATCAATCGAAACCGGTACATAACGATTTTGAGTCGTTCCATCACCGAGCTGACCATCTTCATTTCGGCCCCAGCATTTGAGCGCCCCCGAAGACGTGATTGCACAAGTATGATAACCGCCGGTCGCAACCTTTGCGTAATTCACACCTGCATCGATGGTCCTGGGGCTCGCCCGATTCGTGATAGTCTCGTCGCCGATCTCACCATCTTGATTATTCCCCCAGCATCGCAATGAATTTGAACTTGATATGCCACACGTATGGGCACTCCCCGCTGCAACTTGCAAATGAGGCGTTTCGACTTCAATCGCGGTAGGAACCGCCTTATGCGCCTGAACGCTGTTTCCAAGCTGACCCATGCCGTTGAAGCCCCAGCACTTTGTCATTCCAGATTCAGTCATGCCACAAGTATGGGACCCCCCCGTCGCAACCTGTGCGTAGGACGTTCCCGAATCGATGACCGTGGGCCGAGCTCTACTGATTGTGGTGTGATCGCCCAGCCTGCCGTGAGCGTTACCTCCCCAGCATTTCAGCGCTCGCTGACCATCGACACCGCACGTGTGTCCGGCGCCCGCGGATATCTCCAGGTACGTGACGCCGGAATCAACCACCGTGGGATTCGACCGATCGGTGATAGTCCCGTCCCCGAGTTCCCCAACGCGATTGAACCCCCAGCACTTCAAGGTCCCGCCATAAGTGATCCCGCAACTGTGAGAATTGCCAGCCGTAATCCTTCGATATCCGATGCCGCTATCGATCGTGACCGGCGACGTGCGACTCTCAAGGGTTCCGTCACCCAATTGCCCCCTGGCATTGTCACCCCAGCATCTGAGAACGCCTGCTACGGTGATTCCGCACGTGTGACGAGCACCGGCGTTGATCTCTCTGTAACCCACCCCTGCATCAATTACGGCTGGAAGAAGTTCTTTGACAAGAGTGCCACTCCCAAGCTCGCCATTTGAATTAGCACCCCAGCATTTGAGCACCCCTGTGCTCGTGATTCCACAGGTATGACGCCCTCCCGCATCAACGTTGGAATACGTGACTCCCGGATCAATCACGGTCGGCGTCAATTTGGAATTCGTGGTGCCATCACCCAGCTCGCCATTATTATTGGATCCCCAGCATTGAAGCACGCCCGAACGAGTGATTCCGCAGGAGTGAAGTGTGCCCGTGGAAATCTTCGTGTACAAAACTCCGTCATTAATGGCGGTGGGCCTGATGCGATCCGTGGTCGTTCCATCACCCAGTTCACCATCGCGATTCCATCCCCAACACTTCAGCACACCCCCGTTCGTGATCGTACAAGTATGGAATTCACCCGCCATAAGAACCGGGTTTGAAGATGTAGGCGGCATAGAGTCGGCTCGTGGAGAACCCGTGATGACCACCGATCTTCCACAGCCGGCCAGCACTAACCCAAGTCCAATTACGCAAATGTTACGCATCGTTGCCCTTATATTCCATCCGAGGTAATTGTACGATGAATTTAACTCGGGTATCCGATCGCGACCCGCGCACCATTTGAAACCGTTTTAATTGTCACCAAGTCCCCCCTGGTCCTTATCGACACAGGTTCCGCCGTTCGCTCGTTGCCCTTACAATGAAAATTGGCATGCGTTCATGGGGGACTGTCTTCAAATATCTGCGCTTTGCGTGCGGTCTCGCGGGGCTTTTCACGTTTTCCGGTATGGCCAACGCGGGGCCTGGGAGCTACCCCGGCGCGCATGATGACATAAGAAATATCCAAGGCACCTTGACCTCTTTGCACAGTCGTCGCTGCCGAGAATGCGAAGCACGAAAACAGATCTCGTCGGTGAGTTACGATTGCCCGCAGGCAATCCTCCAGAACGTGATGAAAGACCGTCGCAGCGGCTGGATCGTCCCGTCGGCAAACCAAACATGCCAAGAGCGCGCTCCGGACGTACTCACCAGCCCTGAAAAGCTCGAGGATTACCTGAGGCTCGAAAGCGGACTCTCGTTCCAAAACGGTGTCCGCACGGTGACCGAACCTTCCTGCCTCTCCTCGAGCCAGATGAGCGAACTCACCCTATCGGAACGACGGCAGGCGGTCGCGGAATATTACTATTCAATCAATCGCCTCCAGGACGGCATACTTTCCACGACTGAAAGCATCGCGGCCATCGATTCGCTGATGGGGAAAAAGCCATTTGAACCTTCGGGGAAAGACAGTTGTGGAGATCCGCGACTCGCGAAAACCCTGCTTTGGTGCCAGAAGCTGCAGCAATGCTCCCCGAAAGGTGGATTCGATGAGCTGGTGGCCGATACAGACCGCGTTCTCACCACGAAACTTCGGCCGCTTGAAGCACAACTGATTTCACTCGCCGGGAAAAAGGATCCGGCATCGCAGAGGATTCGTACCGGCACTCAACAGGCGATCGATGGCCTGAAGAGACTTTATCCATGGCTCAGCGGCAAGGAATTCCAGGCGGAAATTCGCAAAGACCCCTCCAGTTCTAGGAATGCTCTCTGGAAACAATTGAGCGCAACCCGCGCCGCACTTTCGGACAGATACCGTAAACTCACGGCTGCCAGTCGTTGCCTCGACGGCGGCCAGAAATGGAGCACCGACTGCGCCGAGCTGCAGGGCGCGCTCGCCATCAGTCCTGAGATTCCGATAATCGACTGGAGGAAAAGAAAGGGAACCGCAGCGAAGCAGATCCTTGACGTCAACTCTCAGTTCGATCGAGTGCGCTGCAAACTTGAACACAGAAACCTGAAAAGCGAATCCAATAAGTCCCTGGGCCTCTTCGCTTCCGGCGTAGTCCTGACAGCTGCGACACTCGGGGCTGTGAGCTCAGTGGTACTCGGCGCCGCGATCATGGGTGGGACGGTTGCCACTACTGCCGTCGGCGTAGCCGATGCCGTCAAAAAATGTGACGAACTCCTGAATCATGTAGACGCAGCGACTGCCGTCTCCGGTCCATCCTGTCCCGGAAAGTCCTATGGGGGACCACAGCTTCAGAAATACAAAGGGTGTCTCGAAATAGCGCTCGTGAACGGGGCGATGATCACCGCACCGATCATCGCAAAGGGCGCCGGCGTTCTGGCGAAGAATATCAAAGGGCGGCTTCCCACATCCACGAAAGTTCCCCCCATGCGAGCCGTGGTAGACACTGAGCCGGCGTTTACCGCAGGTTTCGAGCCGAAGACCGATCCCTCGATCGTCCGGTTGTTCCAGGACACATTCGGCGGTGAAAGCGGCGCATTTTTTCGAGGAATTCGCGTTCCCAGGGGCGGGAAAGTCGCAAACCACTACAAAAGATCGGATGGACTGGGTTCGATGTTTTCAACGAAACCGGACGACGTGTTCATTTACGGAGAACGGCCTGCCGGCCCAGGGGGATACAAAAGTCCGCTGGATTCGGATGAAATCGTCGTCATGATAGCCGACCTGAAACCGCAGCACATTCAGTGGGATCCTTACGAAACCATGGAACACATATTCGTTCATCCCGAAATGAACCTGAAGCACTCTTCGGTGAACTACCGTGAGCTTCGTATCCCGGTGGCCGACATGAAGGACCGGGCGCTCAAGGCTCAGTGGGCAGCCCGAATCCGGGAACTCAGCGGCCTTCCTCCGGAGTAAAACCGCAAGGAGAATCAAATGCTCGCGAACGTAAATACATATTTGATCTCAGTTGCGGTGCTGATCTTTTCATTATCCACGGCGTGCAGGAAAGTCAGCGTCAACAGCGATATGGGAACAGCGGCTCCGGACACGTCGCTCGCGGATTCCAGTAGCCCGGTCCTCCTGGCATTTTCAGCTCCTCTCACGTCACATTCATTCTTCGTGGAAGGGATCAGCATAACGGCTACCGATAATGTCGCTGTATCCGGATACCTCATCAGCGAAGTAGCGGCCACTCCCGCGCCGAACGCGACTGAATGGAGCACAATTCCTCCGACCACGTTTACATTTTCGAGCGAAGGGGCCAAGGTTCTCCATGCATGGACAAAAGACGCCGCCGGAAATGTCTCGACGGCACTGAGTGCTCCAGTGGAGGTCTGGCTGGACTCTTTCTATCTCACGACTAAAAGCTATATCCAGTCTGAGTACGGTTCATCACCCATCAAAGGTGAGATTCGACGCGACTCAAATACAGGAGCATGGATCGAAAAAATGTCAGGGGCCGCCGAATTGGTGCCGGCTTCCAACTATTCCCTGGTCGTTTACAGCCGATTCACGCCAGCCAATACAACGGGACAGTACTATCTGGTCCACGGAGACAACAGCTCCAGTGCACATGTGTATCGGACCTCTGATCGCCAGAAAGTGGCTTCGCTGACATATGACAGCAACCCGATCCATACGATCGGGGAGGTCAATGAGATCCGCTGGGATTACACAGGGGACTTTCCTACGCGTGTTTACTTCGTCAGAGGTACCGGTTTCTACCAGATGGATGTATTGAGCTCGAATGGCAACCCGACACTGATTCATGATTTTTCCGCGGAATTCCCTGGTGCAGCGAAAATCTGTAATGACGTCGAGGGAGATTCGTCCAACGACTCCAGATATTGGGCATGGCAGATCTGGGACCCCTACGCCAACGGTAAATATCCCGTTCGCGCCATCATTGCCTATGACAAGCAATCAAACTCCATAATCGGGCAACTGAATCCCACGGATGTGGGTCATGTCGGTTCTTTACCCCGGCCTAACATGGTTGAAATCTCCCCCCTCGGGACCAAGATCATCACTCATTACGGTGCTGCCAGCACACACCCATGCACCCTGAGCGGTGCCTGGATGGATCTTGGCGGCAACATCTGGGAATTCAGCGGCTACAAGGCCCTGACACAGGGAAATAATGCCTTTGGCCTCGTGACAGCGAACGGCATTCCGCTTACGAAGACGAAAGAGAGCAGTGGTGCTCCTGCCGATATCACAGCAGACGGACAATATGCCGCGAATAGCACCAGTGATAAGTTCTGGGTCCGGCTCAGCGGGGGTGCCGACCCCAATTCCCAGGTGATCGTGGCAGATTGGGGGCGCCGTCCCGAAGATATCGCCACGCCCTTGAATGCTCCCCATGCCTGGGATTTGGATTTCAGCGATCCGGTCCAGATCAGCGCTGACGAAACGCATTCCGGCTGGAGCTTTGACACTGAAGGAAGAGAGCTGTTCATTTCTCAAAACAACAAGACGGACTGGATCGAAGCGCGGGATATCCTTACAGGCTCTTCGATCAACATTCTTTACAATGGGGACTGGGGCTGGAACGCGGGAATGCACTTCGCCAAATTCTACAACTCTCTGCAAAGGGGGTGGTTCCTCATGAGCACCGCATCCACGACAAACAGCGATTGGGGGGATAACCAGATTTTCATGGTCCAGACCAAGCCCTCTACTCAGAATCCGATCGTTTGGCGAGTCACCCCCTCTTTTAACAACTATGTCTCAGGAAAGGCCTATAGCTATCGTGATGAGGGAAGCGCGGCGCTCGGATTTGACGGCTTGAGCGTCTGGTGGACCGCGAACTGGGGAACATCAGACGGTCATGGAGAAACATACCGGGTCCACTTGCCGACGGACTGGCTCACTCACTTCGATCCGTGAACCAACGGAAGCTCCACAATAAAGGTCGAGCCACGGCCCAGCTCGCTCTCAACACGTATATCACCTTTGTGCGCCAGCACGATCTGATGGGCGATATGAAGTCCGAGACCAAGGCCACCGAAATTTCTGGAAGAAACGGCGCGCTCAAAGCGGGCAAATATCCGCCGCTGATCTTCCTCAGCAATTCCGACCCCCTGATCCTGAACCGAAATACGCGCCTGCTCCAAATCCATTTCAACTCGAATCTCAATAGGCCTTCCAGGGCCATATTTCAGTGCGTTTGACAGAAGATTCACCAGCACCTGCTCGATCCGGAAGCGATCCACTTGAGCCACGCTGGGGCGGCGCCTTTCAAACTTGAGTTCGCAGCCGCTCTTTTCACACTCAAGTCGGAATCGCTCGATCACATCCGCAACCAATGCCGAAATATCAACGTCTTCTATATCAAGTTTCAGTTTTCCCTCTGAGATGACGGCGACATCCAGCAGATCGTTGATCAGCGTCGTGAATCGTTTGATCTGAACCTGGGATCGCCGCAGAATCTCCAACGTTTTATCCAGTGAGGCATCACTCTTTCCGGCTGCTTCGATGTTCTTCTCTAGCATCCGATAAATCATCTGAATCTGCATCGACAGGGAGGTAAGAGGTGTTTTCAGCTCGTGCGAGGCAACCGATAGAAATTCGTTCCTCAAATGGAGCGCCTTTTCCGCTTCCTCGCGTGCCATTCTTTGCTTGGCTTCGCTCTCCCTTAAAGCCGTCTCAGCCCCCTTTCGATCGGTGATGTCATTGTGCATCAAGACGACCTCGCGAACCCGTCCCGAGTTGTCTCTGATCGGATAGAAATGGCCTTCCACCCAACGAGCTCGCGCGCCCTTGGAAACTTCCGCCGCATCGTAATAGACAGCAGGATTTACCGAATACTCCCCTTCCAAGGCTTTCCTGATATAAGGAGTAACCCCTTTTGCTGCAAGCTGCGCATCTTCAAGGATATTGTACCGGGTCAGAAGAAACTCCATGAAGTCCTCGTCCGCCCCCCACAGTTTTTTGAAAGCTTCATTCACATCGAGGGTGCGGCCCTCCCGCGACAGGAGCTGGATGCTCAGGGGCGACTGCTCGAAGATGCCGCGAAATCTTTCTTCAGAGGATTTCAAACGATCCTCCGCCAGCTTCCGGTCAGTCACATCTCTCGCAATCCCAAACAGACCAATAATCCTGCCGCTCGCGTCACGGTGGGGAGTTTTGGTCGTTATGTAAGTTCGCGTTGTCCCGGTGGGTAAGGAGATAGTTTCCTCATAAGTACGCGCGCGCCCGGACGAGATCACCAGACGATCATCGTTGTAAACTTTTTCTGCCGTTTCCGCCGGGAAGAGATCCTCCGCGGCTTTTCCCCTCAAGTCGTCGGGCAAGGAAACCCCGAACAGCTGGGCGAGCGCTCGGTTGCAAAACACAATTCGACAATCCAAATCCTTTACGAAGACAGGATCGGGCATGGATTCGAAGATAGCTTCGAGTGCGCTTCCGCGTGCGTCATGACCGGTCATGATCCTGCCTCCGGCATACACAACCAGTAGCAGAAGCCCTGATGCGCCGACAGATGAAACTTTCTCAACTAAATGAATATTGCGTCGATCTACGTTCTCGTCCCGAATATATTCCGATCGAGCGAAAAACGGCCTGGCCCTGCCAGTAAAACCAGCAAAGCAATCAGAAGGTACGCAGTCGCAAGCTGATAGGACCGACCTCCTCCAGCATGAATGTAGGGATCGCCCATATTGAGGTGGAAAATGATCGCTCCGACCATCGTGAACGTGATTCCTAACGCTCCCAAGCGCGTCAGCAGTCCGAGAATCAACGCAAGTCCGCCGCCAAACTCAGAAATGGCGGCCAAGGCCTGGAATAGTGCTGGCACAGTCGCGTCAGCACCCATCCATTGAAATGGGTTTTGGATTTTACCGGAACCGATCATCATGAAAGTGATCCCGATAACCACCCGAGTTATGACAAGGATCCAATCCAACTGAACCGGCAATTTCTGAATGGCGAAGTATTTCCGCATGGCTGCCATTGCACTGCAAAGTGCGCGCCCGCGCTCAGCAACCGGACGAAACCTATTTAGCCTTGTTTCCCCGTACTACTTTCAGATCCTGCGAGGAGTGAGCCGCCATCATTTCCAGATGCGGCTTATTCCATATATCCGAGATGCTCGCAGCGGGCCCGCCTTTCCTTACACCAGTCGGGGCTTTGCCCTTTTCGGCGTTAAAGAACGTGTCCTTATCCAGACGAGCCTCGGGTCCCTTGACGGTGAGTGTGTATCCGCGATTAGACCTGTTTTCGAGAACCGCAAGGGCTGGAACAGTAGCCCAGGGGAACGCCTGCATCAGCAGCGTCAATGTCTTCTCTCCGAGAGTATTCTGTTCATAAAATGGCTGCTGGAACGCTGATCGGGTCAGAAGCGCGCCTTGCGTCTCATTCATATAAATCGTACCGTTCGTCAGTCCGAAATTTTTCGCGACCTTCTTCATCACCTGCAACTTCTCTTCGGGGGATCCATGCTCAATCGTATTGCAGCCGGTGAACAGGATCTTCGCGCCATCGCTGAAGCGACCTACAATCGGCTCAAACACCTTGTTGAACGAAGCCGGATCATTCAACTCGACGTAAAAATCCTCCCGCTCGTTCACAATCACCGGAACAAATTTTTTGTTCACAAGTGCCGCGTTGCGCGGCGAATAATTCTTCTGATCTTTTCTTGAGAGCGTTAAATTCTGATTTGAACCGTGAGACATCACATAAAGTGCGCCGATTTTCGTGTTACCTGACCCGAACCCCTTCAACCTGCCCTTCACCTCAGCGTTCGAGTTTCCGCGAATCAAGGCAACGGGATGCCCTGGAAAGAGCTTTTCCAGTTTCGCCACCGCCTGACCATCATTGAGGTCGAGATTGCCAGGACGCTTGTCCGTCTCGTGAACGTCGATCACGATGAGCCAAGGCTTTTCAGTCGCCCCTGCGCCCGTGGGCACCGCGAAGGAAAGAAGAAGTGAAAATAACGCCAGCCGGCGCTGAAGCACGAAAAGACGCATCCCTGTGTAATGAGCAACCAACGTGCCGCGCCACGACAAGACCGGGTGATTGTAGCTACAGGTTAAGACTGGTGTTTTCAGCAAGGGCTTCGGAACCTGTCTGATGCCGGTGTCTATTCCCCCCGAGATGTCTAAAAATTCGACACACTTCAGAATTGCCCAAAGCGGCGTTTACGCTGCGTTCCGTTCGCGGCGAAGATCAGGCGCTGGCACCGGCGGAAAGCGAACCTCCTCCGGATAGGGGAATAGATCGGGTTCGGTTCCGGCGCGGATATTCTTCTGCATCCGGTCCCAGAACTCCGGTTTCAGCAGATCTCCGTGCATATCCCGAAAGTAGGCGCGCGCACGAGGATCACTGAACAGAAAAGAAGGAAACTCTTCCGGGAAAATATCATTGGGACCGACGTTGTACCAGGGTTCCCCTCTCATCTCGTCTTCGTCGTCGCGGGCGACCGGCAGCGGTCTGAACTTGCAATCAGTCAGGTACATCACCTCATCGTAATCGTAGAGCAGTCCGCGACCGTAGGGCGAGAGTCCGAAGTTTTTTGGGAGAATGTCGCCCGGGAAAATATTCGCCGCAGCAAGATCGCGAAGGGCTTCCCCAAACTCCCGCACCCCATGTTTCACCCGCTCATCGTCCGCGTCGTGAAGAAACACATCCAGAGGTTTCAAGCGTTGTTCAATGTACAGGTGCTTGATAACGAGGTACTCGCGCTCCTCCTCGATGCCGAGAGGAATCAGTCTTTTCATCTCTTCCAGCAGCTCCGGTTCAAACCTGGCCATGGGAAACGCGACATCGACGTATTCCAGCGTGTCGGCGAGCCTGCCCACACGATCGTGCAGCTTCACAAGTCGGTACTTTTCCATCACGAGCTGTCTGCTTGTATCCTTGGGAGGCGGGAATGAATCACGGATCACCTTGAAGACGAATGGAAATGAAGGAAGCGTGAAAACGAACATCACCATTCCAGGCGTGCCGGGAGCAATGGTGAAATAGTCATCGGAGTGCTTCAGGTGTTCGTTCATGTCCCGGAAGAACGCGGTTTTTCCCTGCTTCTGAAGACCAACCGACATGTAAAGCTCCGCTTTCGGTTTATCCGGAAGCGCATCGTAAATGAATGAAACCCAGGCGGATGGCACCTCCATGTCCACCATGAAATAGGCATTCGACACACTGAGAAGGTTAACCAGATGCTCGTGTTCATGGAGAAACGCATCCACAAACACCCCCTCGTCGCCCTCATGCCGGAACGCGACGGCAAACAGGACTTTCCTTTTTCCGTTGATCACGCGTCCGAGCGCATAAGCGCCCTTGTTTCGGTAAAACAGGGACGAAAGTAGCTGAACGTGAAAATTCGGTTCCAGATCCGATCCCCATGGCGCTTTCCGCACCCATTGTTTCATTTCACGTATCAGATAACGCATGCAACGCTTGGGGCTCAAGAGCGGCGCGGTGAGCTCGAAATCGTTGAAGACAACCTGAATCATGTTTCTGATGCCGGTTTGCAACGGAAAATAGGACCGATAGGTCGGCTGACGTCCTTCGATATGTTCCGTGGCCACCGCAGGACGAGAAAAAATGTGCTCGTTATTATGATAGGCCCGGTGAAGCACGCGCGCTGCGACGGAGTTAAAGAAAGTTTCCGCGAGTTCCGGCTGCAGATGCTCATAGAGCAGCCCGATATAGGCCTTTTTGATGCCCGGCCACAGGGACTCGTCCCTGAGGTCCCTGAACATCCGGGCAACCTCACGGACTGTCTCGGACACCCGCGTGTCATACATGTCAATACGGATACGATTTGCCTCCCGAAGCGCACGCCACTCCCTGCGCTCGAAACGCTCTTTTGCCTCGGCGCTTGTCTTCCTGAAAATACGGTAATGCTTGTTGAAGCCGGCTAGAATTGTCTGGGCTACTTGCGATGCAGTATCCATCCCGCTCCAAGAAGCACAGCTTGTTCCATGACCGGTCAACGCGAGCCACGGCGGCCTCGCGGACAAATAACGCGCCCACTGCACGCCCCAGCTTTTGAAGGACCGCTTCGGCCGCCGCAGGCCTTGAGAAATCCGCCACGCACGCTGCGACCACCACTCCACGAGGCTTTCGCCGGGGAGGTTCAGGTGCCGTCTCGCGCACAATGCCGACATTACACACCCTGCCACTTTGGGTGCCGGTCTTCTGGGCAAACTTCAGTCCTGTCGGCAAGCCCGCCTTGATCCGGTGTTCACCCGTTCTCATCCGCTCCATGAACCGAAGAAGAAGCGCGGTACCGCCGGACGAGAGCAGCTCCCCTTTCCACAATGCAGCCAAAACACGTCCGAACCCGCTCAAAGTGCCCGAGTTTCTGCCGGTTTCGTAGTACCTTTCGAACGCGGCCTCGATGCTACTGGCGCCCAGGTCGCTTCGTGAAAGATTCAGCCGATTCATGAAAGCCTGAAGTCGTCCGGAAATGGGCACCGATTTCAGCCGAATGAAATCCTGGTTCGTAAGCTCCCTCGCCCGAGTATGCAGCATCGAGTATGCATCATAACGAACCTGAAGCAGGCTCGTGATTCTGCCGAATGAACCTGCTTCGGCGAATGTCGCGAGCTGACGATTCAGCTCCCTTTCCCCAACCAGCTTGATCAGCAGATCAGCCGCAGTGCTGTCGCTGTACGTCAGCATCTGCTCAAGAAGAGTGCGAACAGAAATCCTCGTGCCCGGGGGACGAAACCGGAGGGTCCCGCCGCCGTCCACATGGTCTGACCCCTTGAGCGTGACCCTATGCTCAAGCGATAGCTCACCTGAGTCCACATGCTGCAGGGCAACGATGGCTACAAGCACTTTCGTGGTCGACGCGAGGTACCATTTTTTATCCGAAGCATGATGGAATTCCGATCCGTCATCCAGGCGCTGCACATAGACACCCAGGGTTCCCTCTGATTCCACATCCAGCCGAGTGACTTCGTCTTCGAGCGCGGTTTGCCATGCGTTTGGCGCAACAGTAGCCGGTTGCTGCTCGCGAGGTGAGCATGCAATCAGGAAAACAATAGCGATGATCCAGATCTCCCGAAGCACACCGTCAAAAGTGCAAGCCGCACTCCTAACCGGAGTTCGATGATCCTGATGAAAAAACCCCGGATCTGCGAATCGATGCGCCAAGCCTTCTCAAGACGAGTTCAGCATCTCTCACTGGCAGACCTTGAACACATGCGGCGATGACGACACCTTTCCGGGTGGCTGCGCCCCGCTTCCTTGCGACTCCGAAATCACAGATTCTTTGAAACTGAGTACCGGTTTTATGCGCAAAGACGACGGTATTCGGAAACGCGGCGATGAGACGGTTTCGCCCTGTCTTAACGCCATCCATCCACTCCAGGAGCAATTTCGTATGAAGAGGATCTAGGACCTCATTCTTTGCAATCCGCTCCAGGATTCGGGCATAGCCCTCAAGAGTGGCACTGTTGACTCCGGTTCGATAATAAGCCGAAAAAGCCGCTCCGATACTCGGCAGCCGCAAATCGTCGCGCTCAACACCAAGAAGGGCAGCCAGGGACGCGGCTCGCTTTCCCTGATGGAACGAGGCAAGCACAAGCAGGTCTTTGCCACGAAGTCCGCGGGCGCGCGGGTGCAACCGTCGATATACCAGACGCCGCACTTCCGAGAGCTCGGTGATTTCCCCGAACGCCTCGGGCGCTAGCACTTTCACGCGTTCATTGACGGATTGAAGCCCGACCTTCCGAAGCAGAAGATCCGCAGCCGTATTGTCGCTGTAAACCAGCATCTGTTGAAGCAGATAACGTATTGAAAGTGAACTGCCTGGCGGATGATAGTTGGTCTGGCCGGCGCCATCGACGTAATCATCCTCGGACAGATCTATTCGATCTGACAGAGAGATCTTGCCCTCCGACGCACGTACCAGAGCCTCGACCGCGATCGGAACCTTTACTCCCGACGCGATATACCATCGCGCCGAACCGCGATGCGAAAACACCCGATCGTCACTGAGACGCTTCATATATAAACCGAACTTGCCTGGATAAGCACGCTCCAGCCTGCGGACCTCCTGGTCCAGGAACTCAACCCAGTCCTCATCAACCGAAGGAACCCCGGGCGCGGCTGACCCCGTGACCGGGCTCAACATAGCCAAGATTGCCGCAACGCCCAGGATAGCAATCGCAAGAGCTTGCCTCATGATGTTCATCGCCCGTAACAATAATGTTTCATCGGAATAAATGCCATGGGATGGAAAGAGCGGCTCGCTTCCACGAACGGCCTATTTGCCGTGAATCCAGCGGAGCACTGCAATCCAGAGCGCTGTCAGGCAAAGGAGTACCAGCGTGAGCAGGAGCGCCTGCTGATAAGAGATCTGATGCCAGTAACCGAGCAGGAACCGGTATCCCACGAAGAGGACAGAAAGATGGAAGATGAATGCCTGGAGGGCGTTACTTCCGATCAGCGTGATCGGCTTGAACCAGGCGGCAAGCTGATTTCCAAAATACAACGACGCGGAGACAACGCCAAGTGCGCCAGCGGCACTGAAGACGACGAACGCGAATTCCGGCGGATGCTTCCCTTCGTTACGGGCGAGAGCAAACAGTTCCGCGACAACCTGCCCTGATCCAACCGTCAAATAGAACACGATGAAAAGCAGGATGGAGGCCGCCAGAAGAATAAAAGCAACGACAACTCTTCTACTCCAGGCTTCGGCGAAGTACCCACCGATCAGCATGCCGAAGAGCACCATCGGAAGCCGGGCAAGCTGGCCCCATGTGTAATGATTTTCATGCTCGACCAGGATTGCATGGAGCGATTCGCATCCAAAGAATTGAAAACTGCGATGAAGGAACCAGGCAGTGAGGGCGCAAAGCATCGGGCTGCACCAACGCAGCCACGCAGGAATACGTCGCCACAGAGGAATGACGAAGGGCAACCACAGGAGCGCAATTGCGTAGAAGCCCAGGATTTCCGAGTAGACGGGGAATGAGCGATAAAGCAGAGTATCGATGATTTCGCCCGGCTTGTACTGCTGGAACATCTCCACAATGGTCAGAACCTTGTACCAGAACAGAATCAGCATACCGCGTATGAGAAGCTTCCGTTTTTTTCGCGGCCAGTCGGCCGATTCAGTATAGGGCACATAGGATGCGGCCAGCGATATCCCGAAAACGATGAAGAAAAGGGTCGATGCGAATTTCGTCACCAGGTGAACAGGCACGAGGCCCCACGCCGGAATATCCTCAAACGGCAGGAGTCCCTTTACGCCGTGACTCACGATCATCAACGCGACGGCGACTCCGCGCGCAAAATCGATTGCTTTGATTCTCGCGGTGGCCACCCACTCATGGGGTGCAAAAGCGGGACGAACGGCGATCAACGCCCTGCGCGTACGGGAAGCATCCCCTCTGGAGCCCTCTCCACGAGAAGTCCGACCAGTGCCTTGATATCAGCCGTGTTCGCATACCGCTTTCGATGGACAAGGATAATATTTCTTCCGACGGGCCTGCCATCGAACCCCCGATAAGACACCAGGCCTCCGAACTCGGCACCAGGCCTAACCGCCAGCAAGGGCATCAGCGTGTAACCGAGTCCGCTTGCCACAAGATGCCTGAGTGTCTCGAGGCTGGTGGTGTGGTAACGCCGGTGATTTCCCCGGCTGTTCGCGGGACAGACCTCCAGGACCTGATCCTTCAGACAGTGACCGTCTTCAAGAAGGACCATCTCCGACGCCTTCAGATGCCGTGGCAGCAGAGAATCCTGCAACATCAACGGATGGTCCTTCGGAGCCGCAAGAAGAAAGGGCTCCTGAAACAGGATATCGATGCTCAGAGAATCATCTTTGAAGGTGTCAGACGCGATCACCGCATCGAGATGTCCGGCACGCAGCTCGGCAAGCAGCCCGTCGGTCAGACCTTCACGGATGATCAGCTGGAGTTTGGGGTATTTTTTGCGCAGAGGGCGAATCAGATGTGGAAGCAGATAAGGGCCAACGGTCGCAATGACGCCTAGCCTGAATACACCGCTCAACGGTTCCCGTTTTGCCGTAACTAGCTCCACGAGGCGCCTTGCTTCGTTGAGCACCACTCGAACCTGTTCCAGAAAAGCCTCCGCTTGGGGTGCGACCGAGACATGGCGGCGTGAACGCTCGAAAATCCTGAGTCCCGTGAGCTCCTCGATCTTCTTGATTTGCGCACTGAGCGCAGGCTGACTCACGGCGCAGAGTGCCGCCGCTTTTCCAAAATGCCGCTGCTCGGCAACGGCCAGAACATACTCAAGATCGCGCAGGCTCAAGGATGATACATTCATAAGTTTTACCTATTACTCTCATAACATTAATGAGTTTCACTTATCTACCGTTTTCACCGATCATCAATTCAAGACGCCGACCGATTCTAAACAGGCCGGCTTAACAGTTACTCGCCACAGCGACTAACAAGGAGATATCAAATGACTTCACGTGTTCTTGGAATCGGCCAGAAGTTTCCGGAGTTTTCAACCCAAGCCTGCGTTTCGATCGAAAAAGGAAAAGAATTCCAAACCATGGGTTCCACCCAGATGCGTGGAAAATGGAATGTCGTCTTTTTCTGGCCGCTTGATTTCACATTTGTCTGTCCCACGGAGCTTGCTGAGTTCAACAAGGACCTCAACAATTTCCGTGACCGTGAAACCCAGGTTCTCGGCGTTAGCTGCGACAGCCAATACGTGCATCTTGCCTGGCGCATGAGTCACCCCGATCTGAAGAATCTCGGTTACCCCATGCTGGCGGACAACAAGAAAGAGCTCAGTGAAGCCCTTGGAGTCCTGCATCCGACGGAAAAGATTCCGCTTCGCGCCACGTATATCGTCGACCCGGAAGGTACCGTTCGCTGGGTCAGCATCAATGATCTGAGCGTGGGTCGAAATGTGAAAGAAGTGATCCGAACCCTGGACGCGCTTCAAACAGATGAACTTTGCCCCTGCAATTGGGAGAAGGGCAAAGCAACCCTCAACGGCTGAGGACTGGAGAATCCATGGAACCCGTATCTTCTGAAATCTTCGACCGACTGCATGAGGCCCGCTCCACAACCATCGCGCGTGATCTCAAGCTCAACCTGAAACGGATCGTGACGGAAGGGGCACTAGCCCCTGAGGAGTCACTCTTCGCTCTCCTCGCCACCGCGACCTCGACAGAGGACCGGGAACTGATTGCCCTCGCGCGCACCGAGCTCAAAAAGCGCGATGCCACGCAGGAACAGATCCAGGAAGCGGCGGAAAGTGCGGCCATCATGGCAATGCTCAACACGTACTACCGGTTCAAGCACATGGTCGGCAAAGACGACTACAGCACGGCAGGACTCCGAATGACTTCGCTTGCCAGACCCGTCCTGGGAAAGGAGCGTTTCGAGATGCTTGCCTTTGCGGTTTCAGTGCTGAACGGGTGTCAGAGCTGCGTAGGCTCCCACGAGCAGGCACTCAGGGAAGCAGGAGTGAGCGTGGACAAAATTCATGACCTGGCCCGACTGGCCTCGGTGGTGAAAGCATTACGCGCCCTGGAGACGAGTTCCGACGCTCAGTAAATACATGGCAAAAAATGCCGAAAACAGCCCATTCGCAGGCGCCATACTTCCACTGGAGGTCTGGCGCCTGCCCCCCCAAAGATCAGAGTACGCGTCGAAGGTTGGCGCAGATGCGCTTCGCGGAAGAGGTGACGTAAATCGCATCGGACAGGTGTCCGTCCCGGTCCTGCCTCAAAGTAAGTTGGATACGCGTCTCTCCGCCTTGAGACGGATAGGCCACCTCTGCCGAAATCTGCCCTTCGGAAACACGGAAAGACTCGATCAACGCCATCTCGGGCGATGAACTCAACATAAACGGAATAGCCAGTCCAAGTACCGGGCCGGTTTTCTGCTGAAACGTCCCCTCAAACCAGATATCCCTGCTTTCGGCGGCTTGGCCGTAAATAAGAACCCGGCAATGACCTTGCTCATCCGTGCCTTCGTGAAGTTGCGCGCCCTTTAACTGAACGAACGAGGCTACTGCGTCAATCGCAGCTTCCTGATCCATCGCCTGCACAGCGATCGAACACAGACTTGATGCCAAAACAATGATGCCAAGGACCTGCCTCATGCGGGACTTCTCCTTTCTGCAGAAAAGAACAATCAACCCGTTAAGTCAATGACGGACTCCAATCTGAAACAAAATTGATTGATTGAAAATGGAATGCTATCTTCCTGGCCTCAATCATCAAGCATCAGGAATTCGCGTGAACACACAAGAAAAACTCTCAGCAGAGCGAATAGCAACATTGATGCGTGCCGCAAGGAAGCGCGCCGGATTAGGACAGGTGGACATTGCGCAGAAACTTGGAATTTCCCAAGGAGCGGTGTCACGCACCGAGCACGGAATCCTGATCCCTTCAGCTCCGATCTGGTTTGATTTCTGTAAACTGACCGACATTTCCCCTGATTCACTTGTGACGGGATTCATCGAGAAGTCCTCCCCAGCCCTGCTTGAATCGCCGCAGGGGACCGCTGGCTTCAAAATTCATTCCCGCTATACGACGGACCGGGGATCAAAAATTCGCGCGATGCTTCCCTTCCTGTCCTTTTTCGAGTCCATTTACGGAAGCCAGGGAATGAAGCAATTCCTCGCATCAATCCGCGTGGACCCCGACTTCATCGTGGACCACGACAATCAGATCAATCTGAACTTCTGCATGGATATCGCGAGTCGCCTGATAAAGGACGGACATCTCAAGGCAAGGAGCCTGGGTCGGCTCGCAAAAGCTGCAAACCAGCGCGAGTCACACGGAAGCATGCATTCTCACTATGACTCCGTGGACGGCGCGCTGAACCGGCTGCAGGTCCTGCTCAGGAACGCCCGTTTCTACGAGTGCAATTTCGATTACAAGATCGAGGATTTTTCGAGCACCAGCATTCAGCTCTCCGTCACGCCGAATGAACACCTGAAGCGCTTCAACTACAAAAACGACGAACTAGGGGATCTCCTCTGCCGGTACAAACAGCATTATTTCCAGCAATTCGCATTCGCCAAGTCGCCCTCCAAGGAAGGACAGCTCATCGAAAAGGAGTGCCTTTTTCACGGAGGGACGAGGTGCGTTTACGAAATCAGCGTGGTCTGAAATGAATCTGCGCTCCTGATACCTGACGATCTCCCATGAACACGGATTCCGAAGTCTCAGAAGACCTGTTCCCTGAAACGTTCCTGAACCGCGTGACCGAACGAACGCGAATCGGAGGAGTTGAGGGAATCACCTGCTCCACCGTGAATTCCTCCTCTGTTAACCGGCCCACAGCTTCGACCCGAGCATCCGCTTCCGGGTCATTCTCATTCACCATCCCGAGGTGGTAGACGCCTGCTTTATCCGTCGGAGCGATCCAGTAAGTGCGCTCGTAAATCTTCGAATTCCCGCCGGCTTCTGGAACTTCCGTCCATCGATTCCAGGAGACCAGACGCCCGCGACCGTCCAACTCGGAGACGATATCAGCATGCAAACGTATCCGACGCCCACTGATGATCTGAACGCGCTCGCCGGAAGCTTCCCACTCCCCAAGCATGAAACCGAACAAAGGGTCATTTCCGGAATCCACTGCAACGCCCGGCGAGGCGTGAACTGAAGGAACGGAAGAAGATAACCAAATCAAACTGAAAAGCAGGACCGCTCGTAAGATGTGCATGAGGTCTTTTAGCGGAGGACTATTCCGTTTGCATCCACAAAGCCGCTTAAAATTGACAAACAAAAACAGCAACTTGTAATCCCCTCGGGTGCATGAAAATATTTATGAACTTTTGGGCCCCGTATCCGCGTCTAATAGGTGAATTCCAACACGAAGGAGAAAACATGAAACCACAGATGGCATCAGCAATATTGGCAGCACTCGTTATCAGCTTCACCGGCCAGACGGCCCATGCACGGGGCCCCATGGATCGTGGGGGCAAAGGAGGCGGACCACGCCAGATGATGGAGCAGCTCGACCTCACTCCCGAGCAGCGCACCAAACTGGACGCACTCAGGAAAGCCAGTCGGGATAAAATCTCGGCAGTGAAGGATGAGATGCGCCAGAGTCAGGAAAAACTCACTCAGGCGCTTCAGTCAAATACGAGTACCGACGAACTGCGGAAGCTCCACAAGAAAAACCAGGAACTGAAAAACAAGATGAGCGATGCCCGGTTCGACCAGGTGCTGGCTATCCGGCAGGTACTCACCCCTGAACAGCAAAAGAAGTTTCAAGAACTCCGGAAGGGCAAGGGACCGATGGGGCGTGGCCGTGGCGGCCCCGGCGGACGGGGCATGATGCGTCAGGATGAAGATGAGGACGATCAGGAGTAAAGAATGATGTCGAAAACCGAGGCGGTCGTATCAGCGGACGACCGCCTCAGCACCTTTCAGTCGATTTACGAAGAGCATGGCGGCTATGTCCGGAAAACCGTCTACTGGCTGGTTCACGACGACGCCGTGGATGATGTAGTGCAGGACGTCTTCATTCGCGTCTGGCGCAACATCGACCGCTTTCGCAATGAATCGTCGCTCAGAACCTGGATGTACAGGATCTGTGTCAACGCCGCTCATGAGCACTTCAGACGGAGTCCGCGGGTTGCGGAGGAAACGAAGATACACGAACCCGAATTGCCCGCGCATGATGAAGACGCTCTTTCGATGCATGAGGTGATCAGGAAGGCGATATTGCGATTGCCCGCCAAGCAGAAATCGGTTTTTGTTTTGTTTTACAAACAGGAACTCTCTTTGGAAGAAGTCGCGGAAAGCCTTGGAATTCCGCTGGGCACGGCGAAGTCCAGACTATTTAACGCAAGAAACGCATTCATTGAGCATTTGAAAAGAAATGGAGTCGATTATGAGAAACAATGACGATGCGAAACTCCGTTCATTTCTGGCTCGACACGATATGCCTCCTGCTCCCGCTTCACGCGGCGAGTGGAACCGAATCCTCGATGCAGTTGAGAACGAGGAATCAAGATCGCTCTTCGCCCGTGCTCTTGCCTTCGCGAAAGGCCGGCGGATGACATTCGTTGCAGCCACCGCTGTGGCAGCCCTCCTGTTGGCCGTGGTGAACCAAAATCTCACCAGTCAACCGGAAGCTCCGACAGCCAGCTCCGACGACATGACGGAACTCTATCTGGCGGATGCAAGCCAATATTTTGACGAAAGCGCCGAAGCACCGGGCGATGCCTATCTTGAATTGATAGACATCTGAGGCCGACTGGCCCTCTCTGGCCTTTCATGCTTGAATGAATGAGAGGTCCTCCATGAAAGCTCGCCTAAAATTCACCGCTTTTACGGTCATACCCGCGTTCCTGCTGCTGGTTTCACTTGCACATGCGGACGGACCCGCGCCGGCGAAACCCACTCCGGCGTGCATCATCGAGACACTGAGCTCGGTTTTGAAAAACATGGATAGTGAAAGCCAGGCGCGCCTTGCAAAAGCCTTTGCAAGCGATCCGGAACTTCACGCCCAGGCACTTGAACTTTTCAAGAATGCCGACGCGGGCGCTCTCTCACTGCAAAGCAAGGAAGCGCAGATGGTCGCGATCCGCATAGGTGCCAAACTTCAGGACTCAGGGGAGTTGCCGGACTTCCTGCGCGCGGTCGCGGAAGAAGCAGGTAAACAGGGCAAGCTACCGCCCGGCCTGAGCCCGGAAAAACAGGAAGCGATCATTCAGCAGGTTTCAGGAGTCATCGATGCCGAACTATCGGCACGGGGACTGACTGCGGCTTCAAAAGGAGCCAAGTACGAGGACTGGACGCGACTCTCGTATCGCCTCATGGCCGAAACGGAACGGGAACTCGAGCCACTCAGGAAAGCAGGCAAAGCAGGCTTCGATCACCCCGAGTTCGTGGAGGTGTTTGAAAGGCAAACGGGCGCGAAGTTCACCGGCGGCAACATCGTGCATCCGCTCATAAACGGACCGAAGTCTTTCAAGGAGCGTCGCGCGCTCATTCAGAACGCTAAGAAAAGCATCCGGGTCCTTTCCTGGGCTTTCTATGATGACAAGACGGGCACGACTTTCGCGAAAGAACTCATCGCCGCCAAACGTCGCGGCGTGGATGTGAAGATCATGGTCGATGGACAGGTCGCAATGAAGCCGGGCCACGAGGCAGCCTTAAAGAGTATGGAAGACGCCGGGATCGAAGTCGTCAGGTGGCGGAGCCTGGACAAACTCAGAAAGTATGATGGTCAGCACCGCAAGATGATGATCGTGGATGACCTGGAGTCCATCAGCGGCGGAATGAATTTCGGAGACGTTTACAGCCATATGGGGCGCAAAGGCACTCCCAAGTGGCGCGATACGGACGTTTATGCGAAGGGAGAAGCCTCGGTCGAAGCGAATCGGCTTTTTTCAAAGCTCTGGAATGAACAGGTGGAAGGCCATGGTCTGACGCTTGGAAAGGCCGACGTACCGCCGGCCGCTTCGCCCGTCTCCAAGGAAGCTGCGGGTAGCGCACGGATGTCACTCGTTGACCATGTACCCGGCGTGGACCAAAGCATTCTTCGCGCCACCCTGCTCGCGATCGAAGGCGCGGAGAAGAACATCGATATTGAAAATGCGTACCTGATCATGAACCCCGCCATTTACCGAAAACTTCTGGAGGCGAAAAAACGCGGCGTACGCGTACGGGTTCTCACCAATTCCTCGACCAGCATTGACGAGCCTATCATTACGCGTCCGATCCTCAGAAGCGTGAACCATCTTGTGGAGAACGGATTTGAGGTTTACGTCAAACGCGGGAAAAACACGCTGCACAGCAAATTCATGACCGTGGATGGAAAATACAGCTGGGTGGGAAGCTACAATCTTCATCCCCGTTCAGAGAGGTATGAAGGAGAGGCGATCTTCAACATTCTCGATGCTGAATTTACCGCTGATCTGACGCGCTCTTTTGAAGCGGACCTGCGGAATGCGGAGCGGGTGAAAGCACCGTTCCCGCTTCCGAAGAAAGCAACGGACAAGATCGAACAGTTATTCTACGATCAGTTCTGACCCTCTCTGAAACGATCAGACGGTGGCAGAACCGGAAAGCAGGTGCCTGACCGCGACAGAAGCGCAGGCCATTCCGAATGCCCCCGTCACGAAGCCCGCATTGCCCATGATCACGTTGCGATTTTCACACGTATGGAGTTCGTTTCCCTGGTTGGAGCAAACGCAGCGAAATCCCTTGCCACCATCATAGTGCAGCTCCTGCGGCATGATCACCGGTTCAGCGGAAAAAACTGCTGGAATGCCGAAAGACCCGCATTCAGGAAAGTCATACTGCTGCCTCAGGATTTTCCGGATCGAGCGCGCCAGCGGATCCACTTCCGTCTCGGCGAGATCTCTCACGACAACCTGAGTTGGATCCAGACGTCCCCCTGAACCGGTCGCTGTCACAACCGGTATCCCCTCTTTCCTGCAGCGATGCAGGAGGTGGCACTTGGCCGTGATGTTATCGATGGCATCAATCACATAATCGGGTTTTCGTCCGAGGAGCTCATCTGAAGACTCCTGATTGTAAAATTTCACATGCGCGGTGATTGAAGCCTGTGGGTTGATTTTGCGGAACCTTTCCGCAAGCACTTCCGCCTTCTGCTGCCCCACAACGCCAGTCATGGCCTGAAGCTGCCGATTACAATTGGTCACACAGATCTCGTCGAAATCGACAATTGCGATTTCCCCCACCCCTGCCCTGACGACTCCTTCGGCTGCCCAGGAGCCCACGCCGCCCAATCCGATCACCATGACATACGAGCCCATCAATCGCTCCATGCCGGTATCGCCGACAAGGCGCCCCATGCGATCAAATCGGCGATGCAATTTATACTGTTCCAGTTCCGCCTCACTCATTAAGCCTAGTGGTTGACCTAGTGGCTGGCCCGGTGATTGTGTTTCCGTCATGCAGCGCTTCTAACACAAAATTAAAACGGATTTCAAAGGGTTACCATATCCTCAAACCGAACGACAAAACCGAACCGGAACGCTATGTTAAGCCATTTTCAAGATTGACAAACGAGGTCGACCAACGGAAAAAGAACAAGCCATGACAGACCAACCAAAACAGCCCGGTCATATCCTGCTCGTTGAAGATGACCGAGACATCCTGGAGTCCATGACCGAGCTGCTCGATCTCGAGGGCTTTCGCACCGACACGGCCGGGAACGGACAGGACGCTCTTTCCCGCCTTGAAAATTTTGCGGAGCTCCCTGACCTGATCCTGCTTGATCTCATGATGCCGATCATGGATGGCGTGGAATTCCGCTTGCGTCAAAAAGCTCACCCCCGCTTGTCGTCCATTCCGGTCATCATTCTCTCGGCTGATGGTCGAGCCGGGAACCGCCTATCCAGGGAAGACAGCGCTCCGATTTTGAGAAAGCCGGTTGATATTCAGAACCTGCTCGACGTTATCCGCCAGACGATGACTTCAAGATCGCCGAAATAATCTCAAAAGCGATCAGCAGAATGATGATCCCTTCGAGCAGGTGTCCGCGCCGTGCGTTCGCCTCTCCTAGCAGCATCTGCGAGACCTGCGCGAGCAAATTCATTTTCCGCCGGATGCTGACCTGCCAATCCGGAATCCTGAAACGTTTCACCGCCACCCGAAAAATCACCGCAAGGTAGAAATCCCCGACAACTTTCAACGAATTGTCGATCCTCTCCAGAAACTCGGATATTTCAATGAAGCGCGCGTTCGCCTCGCGGGATACCTGCGCGAAGTTTCGGCGACGGAACCGAGGGCCCTGAACATCGACGGATTTGTACACAGAGGCTAAGCGCTGGTCGAGCAGATCGTCGTAATAGCGGAATTCGAGGAGGTGAGTCAGCGCGAACTCGATCACATCCGGCACATCGCGGTTTCCCGCCGGTTCAACCACCACAGCGCTGTTCCAGTCGATCGCGACCAGATCTGTTTCCGCGTACTGAAGTATATGGTCTTCAATCTCGGAGCGGCTCTTTTGCGCAAGTCGCTCCTGAGACTCCCCCAGGATCAGCTTTGGGATCAGCCCCCCGCGCATGAGATCCGCCAAATCGTGCATTCCCTCGAGCTTCTCCAGAAAATAGAGCACATAGTCTTCAAAAGGTGCCCACTCACCCGGAGCTGTCATGGCCCTGGAGAGAAAGCCCACCAACTCCTGCACTCGTCTGCGAGCAGCCGAGTCCATCTCTTCGGCGCCGGCCTGTTCGCCATTCAGTAGCGGCGCTTGCCGAACCAGTTCCGACCATTTCGAGCCGGGGACGATTGGAATCTGGAATACCAGCGATACGACGCCATAGTCCCAAGCGGTGGCGAACGTCTCAGCCCGCACGAGCTTATCCTGAAGGTGGAATAAGGTTTCCCCCAACGTGAGGCGCACAGGCGGGTCCCTCATAACCAGGGCCTGACCCGTACCGCGTGAAATCCGCAGCCTTGATTTGCCCTGGTCTCCTCGGAAGAGCTCCTCAAGACGCTTCAGGTCTATCTCTTCCCCGACATCGAAAACCCGATAAACCAGAATGCTTCCACGGGTTATGAGTGGATCTAGGGACATCGCGGCACCCTTTCTTCCGAACTGAATCGGGCAGCTGCAAAACACGCTCCCAGGCGCTTAGGCGGGGCGCGGCAAGGGTAATTCGGTGCCGCACTTGTGAACAGCTGTTGTCTCAGAATTTTCGCACCGATAGACTGAAGGGAGACACACGGAAGGATTCCACAGTGAAAATGACTCAGCAGCGCAGAATCGGTATTTCGGCTTCTTGCCTCCTTTGCGCTGCAGGACTTGCCACGCTGATCACCAGTAACGAAGCTTTCGGCTTGTCCGCTAAACGCCAAGTTTCAGAGACCGTTTCAGCTCCATCCCTGTCACCCGCCGCTTCAGTGTCCGCGCCGAATGACACGAGTGAACAGGCATCAAATCGATTGCAGCCACTTTCCCGCGTCATGGACCGCTCTTTGACGGGGCTGGATTTTGAATCGCCTGATTATCAGAGCTGGGTGCGCACCAAGGCGGAACAGTATGCAACCCTGATCGCAAAATCGCCACAAACGCCCGCTATGATAACCGCGCTGGCCGAATGTCAGACACAGAACACCCGCCATCCCTTTTGCCAATTTCTCGAGAATCCAGCAGCCGCAAAAAAGCGCCTCGGCGACATTCCGCATTCCACTCTTACCCGAAAAAAAAGGCAAAAGTTTCGTGTAATAGACGCGATGATCGCAAAAGCGAATCTAAAAGGCCTGGAGGCGGCATCAGACCGCGACGTTCGAGCGACGCTTCGCAAGTACCGCTCCTTCAAGAGCTTGAAGAAACTTACGGATGCGGTGCTCAGCGACGCCGAATCCTGTAAGAGCCCCAAACTCAGCTACCTTCTTGGGGCAAAAACCGAGGAGTTCTTGCCGGACCTCGAAATGAGGCAGACCGCAACCGCGCTCTACCTGAAGTCGGCCGACTGCGATCATCTTCTGTCCCCGCAGGCGAAATATCGACTGAGCCTTCTTCTGATCTGGGCAGGCGAATGCCCGAAGGCGCTTCCCTATTTGCAGCAGCTTGCCTATACCATCGAAACGAAAGATTACCGCTCACGCGCTCTGTTCTGGAAAGCGGAGTGCAGCCAAAAGGCCGGCGAAGAGGAGACGGTTGCATCAGCTAAGCGACGTCTGCAGGAAAAACACCCGTTCAGTCTACATACCCTTGTGGGGCAAAGTGACTCGATCCCGCAAATTCGTTCGGTCCTTGAAGGAACGGACTCCATGGTCCGGTTTCGATCCGCAATCCAGCCCGAACTAAATGAACTGGTTGCGAGCACCGAAGCACTGATCGCGACCGGCAAGGACCGAATTGCCGAAAAAATCCTGGGCGCGCTCGGATCGCAGATGGACGACACCGAGCCGGAGTTCCAGCTTTACGTCGCTTACCTCTTGAACCGAGTCGGTGATTTTCTGGGCAAGTTTCGTCTGATGTCTCAGCTTCTGCATGATAATCCCAACCTAGTATCCTGGAGCTCGTTGGCCCTTTATTATCCCCGGTCTGATCTGAACACCGACATCGTCAAAAAGGCCGGGCTGGATGAGTTTCTCGTTCTTTCACTGATTCGGCAGGAAAGCGCGTTCAACCAGAACGCCCATTCCCGCGCGGGCGCTCGCGGTCTCATGCAGGTCATGCCTGCGACCGCCCGCCTGATCGAGAGGCGACGCATTTCGACCAGAGATCTTTATAATCCTGAAATCAACATGAAGATCGGCTCGAAGTACTTTGCATTCCTCCTGAAGAAGTACAATGGCGACGCCGAGCTGGCTTTAGCCGCGTACAACGCCGGGCCGAAAAGAGTCGAGGAATGGATGAAGCGTTATCCTGTCGAGAACCGGATGCTCTTTCTGGATCTTGTGCCGTTCCGCGAAACACGGGAGTATGTCGCCTCGATTGCCCGAAACTTCTTCTGGTACTCTCTTCTCTATTCAGAGCCACTCACCAGCGGCACTCAGCTTGCGCCCACGGCTAGTGATGTCCCCGGCGCAAAACAGGCAGCCGACAGCTTTCCCGGCTCGCTTAGAAATGTTTTCAAGCTCTTCGGGACCTGAAAAAAAATGAACGAAAGTGGTTGAGATCGTCACTTTTTCGTCTACACTACAACTCGGGCCCAACACTCAGGATTAAAATCCGGAGCACTAGCCCGCCGGACTATGGATGGTCCGGGTTTTACTTCTTCTTTTCTGACTCCACTCGATACACGATCTCAGCGTCAAGATCCTTCCACTCGCCATCCACGAGCTTGCGAGGAAGTGTTCTACCCTTTAGCTCCAAGAGCTCCTTGCCATCCGGGGAAAACGTGAACATGAGAGGATCCACCAATGCCGCGATAATCGGACTCGTGGGTTTCATCCGAATCATAACCACGGACTTTCCTTCCAAAATACCCTGCCCCATTTTCTTGTAAGTGAATCCCACGCTTTCAGCGCGATCGGGCACAGCGTAGCGTGCCTTTACCTCATCTCCGCCCATGAGCGCGTCCCAATTCTTCTGCACGAATGGAACGATCGTCGGCCCGACCAGGAATGTTTCATCGATTTTCTCCTGCCCTGCCTTCTTCTTTCCCTTTTGAGTATAAGTGAAAAAAGCCTGATCGCCTTCGATGCGAACCTCGCCCGAGGCGTTCAACTGGTGATGGGTCAGGCGGTAAGAGCTCAGCTTTCCAGCTCGAAGCAAGGTCTCTTCCTCGACCACTTTTTTTCCCGCGGGTTCCGTATAGGCGGTGATGATACGAACTTCACCAGGGGTTTTGACTTCCTCTCGCTCATAACGATACACGACACTGCCTTTCGCAGTGCCCTTCTCAAAGATGTCACCGGTGTACGAGGCCGCGAGCGCGCTTACTACGCTCAGGCTTAAGATGAACAATGCCAACGCGATTCTGTAAAAAAAGATGGTCATGCGCATAGCATTGCAAACTGAAGTCCATTTCGCAACGCGACTAGTAGCGATTCACCCATTCGAGGAATGCCATGACTGAACTGGTCTTTTCCTGTGCGCCGCCAATCGTCGTGGTAATTGTCCAAAAACGACTCAGCCTCCTGCGAACGCCAATCTGCGACAGCTCCCCGGATTCAGCACCCACATTGAGCGAGGTGCCCTCGCCCAAGCGCACCTTTGCTGAAAAAAGCCTGGAACTGGGATCATAACCGAAACTCTCTATCGGCGTGGACGCGAGAAAATACAGCGACGCAAGGTTGAGTGCGCTGTCAGCAAGCGCGGCACGAGCACTTCCGATCGACTCACTCTGAAGAGGATCCAGCTCCTCCAACGGCCTTCCAAAGAGCAGGGCGGCAAGAAGATCGCTTTCCGGTAAAGGCGGATCGCTTGTGAGCTGGATTTTCGGATCCTCAAGCGTTCCGAGAAGGAGAACCTTGACGCGGTAGTCCGCATATTTGACCCGTAAAACACCATTCAGCTGTGTGTCCTCGCGCGGAAAGAACTCGAAAGCGATGTGTTCCACGGCGGCATTCCTGCGGAAGAGCTTCAGAGGGAAATTCGCGATTCGGAGATAGCCCTGCATGGGATCACGGTCTGTAAAGAGTAAACGCAGATTGATCGGAACAGCGCCCTTCGACAGATTGGATACCAGCCGCAGCGGGGATCCAGCACGAGTTTCCACCTGAATGCGATAGGTAAACGGGACTTTTTGTTCATTCTGCTTTGCGGCCTTGTCAGCGCCTCTGTGAATCCTGGAATCAGGAAGCACCCTAGGTGGCGATTTCAGTGTCAGGCGCGGCAATACGAGACGGACGTCGGAGAGCAGGATGTTCAGATCCAGGTGAGGCGAAATATTCGCGAAAGAGCCCGCCTGAAGCGCCTGCGAGTCGAACGAAAGCGCGCCGGATGCCTCCACATCAAAATTCTGTCCTCGCGAATCCAGGGTTGTCGCAAGCCTCAGCGGAATCCGGCCCTCCTGTAAACTCGCGTTTCCGGAAACAGCGAGGACCGACTCTCCGTCCATTGAATTGAAGGGTGCTGGAATCGCCCAGTCGGTTCTGGAAAGCGCTCGAACAAGCTTGCGGAACTCGCGAAGCCGTAACTCGGCCTCGATTTCCGTCTCAAGCCGCCAGTCCCGCGGAAACTCAGTCGGCACACCCGCTATTTTCGCCCTGATGGTCGCTCCTCCACTCAGGAAATCCGTTGAAGCCGGCTCAAGATCGAGAAACACGCTGCCTTCCGCGGATTGGGCGGGGTCTGGAGGATAGACGGTCTTCAAGTCCGCGCGGATGCGGATCTTTGGAGCCGCCGGAATCGCAAGTTGCTTGAGTCCAGCAATCCGCTGTCGAGAAGACAAATGGAGAGTCACCGGGCAGTCCGCGAAGAAATTTTCCGGTCGCGCCCGAAAACGGCAACGGTTCATTGAAAGCCTGGGGAGGTCACCGGTCCAGCCTTCGATATCCGCCGACAGCATGGAGATCGAGAGATCGTTCGGAGCAACTGAACCTTTTATTCTTGCGGCCAGTTTTCTCGAGCGCTCCATGTAATCGCCCTCCAGCTCATAGCTCAATGCCTGGGGCCCGGTCTGGTCTCCGTGGAGATCGAATTCAGCAAAGCCACCCCCCGGTATTTTTCCCGCAATGTCGCCGCTGACTTTCCAGTTACCTTCCCAACCGCCACGTGCATTCGCCAATCGGAGCCTTACATTCGCATCTGTCAGATAAGGACTCCTCAGATCAAAGAGGCGGAGGTCCCAGACCATCGGGTCACCGGGCGCACCCGTGCGGCGCTTGCTCAGGCGCGCCGCAGCTTCATAAGAGTCACCGCCCAACGCAAGCTTGAGCGAATTGAACTCCACCCAGATTCGCTGCCATTCGGCCTTACGCAGTATCCCGGGAATGATCGAGGCAATCCATTCCTGGGGGGTTCCCGGACCCGATTCGGACTTGTCTTCGTCAGGCCCATTCTGGCCTGAGTCGGACGACATTACCACACCCCGCCCGCCGGTCAGTCTGACAGGACCAAGGCTCGATATCGCGGGAGAAAAGCCGCTGAAATCGACGACGAATTCGACGCGCGCTTTCGCGAAGCAGACATGGAAACCTTCCTTCGCGCGACCCACGCAGAAATTGTCAAAGCGAAACACGAACCTCTTCCTGAACAAGGAGAGCGAATGTGCGTCGCTTGCGGAGTTCGACCAGTTTAAGGGAACTCCCGCTCTCTCCGCGATGACGGATCCCCAATGCAGGGCCCTGTCGCTGATCAGGAGATCGGGGTGATACACAATCCAGGCAAGCAGCCCCAACAAAACACCTAAGAAGGCGATAAATGCAATCAGGACTCTTCTTACAATTCGTGAAATAGTCCGTTTCAAAATTCTTCTCCAAAACTGAAATAGAACTGCCAATGTGAGAGCCGATCGCGTGTTCTCTGGCTGATCGTTTCATCGGACGTCAAGTACCCATGAGCCAGCGTTGCGCGCAGGGCGCCGAACGGGGTTTCCCAGCGCACGCCGGCTCCCGGTGACCAATACAAAGGCGGACGCAGGCTAACGGGGCTGCGGCCAAGCATTCCGACGTCGAGCAGAAAGAGCGGCTCGAGCGCTATCGGGAATTGATTCGCAAGACGAACCTCGAAGCCGAGATAAGCGAGAGAAAGAGCACCCTGATCGCTATCGGGCAGCTCGTTCCGTCCGAAACCGCGGTGATCCGCCAGTCCACCGAGAAAATGCCGGAAGCTCGATGGGAGAAGACTCGTTCCCGATAGCCTCTCCTGGGTGATCGTCGTGCGAAAATCCCATCGAACGCCCCCGATCAGCAGAGGTGGATAATAATTGCGCCAGTTCCACAGAAGCTCGCCTTCCCAGTTCAGCCGTTGCGCGGTGACATCTGAAAGAAAATTCTGGTCATTCAACGAGAGGGTCGCCTCGGAGTAAAATCCGGAGCGGGGGCTGGCCCGGTGAAACTCGAAATAGTGACTCTGAAAAATGGTGCGAGTTTCGAGCGACAGGAATCTCGATGTCTGCGGCCCGATTCCACGCAATGTCTTGATCAGGTCCCATGCGGGACCCGCTTCAATTCGCAGACCCTGTTTTCGCCCATCCCAGGTAGTCCCTGGCGCAAGCTGATACCTCACCGACACTGTCTCAAACGGTTCCTCGTTTCGATGCCTGAGTTCGAAATAGGGCTTCAGGTAATAACGGGGAGACCTCGGATTGAAAAACCAGCTGAAAGAGGTGTTGATGCTTTGCTCTTTGGTGGATGCAAAGGCCGCGACATCAAAGATCGAGGCGCCCTGCCCGAGGCGGGTATTCTGCCAGGACGCCCTGGCAAGGACGAGACCCTCCGTATTCGCTCCGAATCCGAAGCGTAATACATGCGGTAACCCGGGGACTGTTGATTGGCGAGCTGAATGATGCGTATCCGGAGGCCTGCAGATCGTCTCGAAGTGAGTACTGAGCAATGTGCCCTCGCTCATCGTACGTTCGGCAGTGAGACGAAGATAATCCGCGTTGAAAGGATCTGAAAAACGGAATGCGTCGAACCGGCGCAGGGTATTGTCGCGAATACCAGGGACCGATTCCTCGAGTATGCCACCGAATGTTCGAAAGTCTCCGGGCTGAACCGAAACCGACAAACGGCCGCTCTCCACATCCGCTGCAGTCTCCAGTTGCGGACAAGGATACCCGATCCCCTGGAGTCTCTGCGTGATCCACTGCTCGATTTCATCCAGGAGTTCTGGCGTGAGCGGCCGCCCGATCACTTCTCTTCGTCTTTCGAACTCCAGGTCTTCCGGTGCACCGGAGATCGCGATTTCTCTGAGCCGGGTTAAAGGACCGGGATCAGCTAGGAGCCCCCCGCTGGCTGAAACCTCAAAGCGAGGGTAATAAAATCCGCGGTTCTCGAGAAAACGACGGAGAAAAAATTCCGCCTGTGCGCGGGGAACCACTTTCCACGCGGTTTGGAACGGCTCCTCGGTACCGGGATCGCCACACAAAAGATAGCGTTCTGTCTCACTCAAAGAGATTGATTTGGCGCCCTGTATCATAAGTTCCGGACAGATGACCTGCCTCGAAACAGCCCCCGTCAAAAGAGGCGCAAAGAACCCTAGAGCCGGCAATAATTTCAGCCAGAACCGCATCTTGACCCACGCTCCGCCTCGTTTGCTGGTTGCAAGCGAAATACCGGACTACAATGAGTCTGTTTACAGGCAAAGGCTTGAAGGTCGCCCGCGTTGCCGCGCGACAGGCCGTTTGCTAGAATTTTCAGGTTAAGCTTATTTTAAACGAGAAGAGGAAAAATTATGAATCGCTCCATTATGCGCTATCGCTGGCTTGCCCCGCTTGGCGTTTTGGCCGTGCTAACCGTCACGGCTGGCTGCAAAAAAGACTCACAGCAGCTCATCGAACGCGTCAACTTCAGCATCTCAGAAAATCTTGAAACAGTGCACGTATCGCTCCTGTTCAAGAACAACGTGCAAACCAACATCGGTGGCGCGTTCGACCTGAAGGATTACGGCACACTTTTCATCAATCCGTTCACGTCGGCAAAGCCATTCGAAATCGGGATGGACCTGAATGTCGGCGTCCTCGTGGATCCGGATTACGCGCAGATCACACCCACGGACACCCTTCCGAACGGTATCCCGCTCGGTCTGGGTTACTCTCTTGCCGAGATTCGCTCGCCGGACCCGATCAGCGAGAGCTTCGATCTTTATGGCTACGTTGACGTGACCCAGGGAAGGTGGCTTGGGGTTGCGGCCATGTTCAAGTTCATCGATGATAAGAGCTTTCCGCAGGGCCTCACGATCTCGCAGGGTTTCGAACCGAATGCCGAAGGCAAACCGGCCGTCATCGCCAGCGTTTTCGGTCCCACACTGGACGGAACGGGCGCCATCAAGCGGAACGGCGGGATCGCACTCCTCGCCAACGTCCGCCAGCTGATCGACAAAGCTCGTGAGACACCCGCTCATGGCGGCACGCTGTACCCGGAACTGGGTGTGGTTCTGAGCGGTCCTGCTGCAAAGAAGTATCGCAAGCCGGCCAAACTGAACAAGCTTCAGCGGAACCTGATTCGCAGCTTCAATACGCATCAGTAAATCTCTGATTCAATGCTCAATCTGCGGGCAGCCCGGAAACGGGCTGCCCTTTTTCTTGTACTTACTCTATAGTTTGCGCATGAGAGTTGTTTACGACGTGAAAAATGATGCAAAGATCCTTCAACGTTATATCGCCGTCGCGGTGCTCGCGTTCATCCTGATTATTCTGGCATTCGGCGGAACTTACATCGTGGAGCCCGGCCATCGCGGTGTCCTGGTGACCATGGGGCGGGTTTCCCCTCATTTTGCCCCCGAAGGCTTCGGATTGAAAGCGCCGCTCATCACAACTGTTCTCCCGGTATCGATCCGGCAGAAAACGCAGACGATGAAAGCGGAATGCTATTCATCCGATCTTCAACAGGTCAACATGGAGCTCCGAGTGCTCTACCGGATTCCTGAAAACGCGATCGTAAAGATGTATCAGGACTTCGCAGGCGAGCCTTTTGACAGCCTTATCGTTCCACGAGTCAGCGAAGCGATCAAGGAAGTCACGGCCCTCTCGAGTGCCGAGACCATCGTGAAAAGGCGCGAAGAGATCAAGACCAAGGCTCTGGCTGCTGCGCGGGCCAAAATCGGCGAATACCTCATCATTGAAGACATCGTCCTGCAGAACATCTCACTTTCCAAGGAACTCGAAACCGCGATCGAGGCGAAAATGGTTCAGGAGCAGGAGGCCGCAAAATCCAAATTCATCCAGCAGAAAGCGGAGATCGAGGCCAACACCGCCGTCATTCGCGCCAAAGGCGAGGCGCAGGCCATTCGGATTCGAGGACAGGCCCTTCGCGAAACACCTGCTCTCATCCAGCTCCAAATCGTCGAAAAATGGGATGGTAAAGCACCCTTGGTGGTCGGCAATGGCTCAGGAGGCGGCTCCAACATTCTGCTGCCGATCGAGGGACTGAAAAGTTCAAAATGAGAAACCGTCTCCGCGGCGCGCTCCAGATCGCCGCAGTCCTCCTGTTCGCGGTTCTGCTTTGGCGTTTTTTTCCCTACGCTGCCTCTTTCGTTGAAGGGGCCGCCCTGAATTTACGACGATTCTGGTGGGTCATACTGCTTCTCATTCTAGGGGGCTGGGCCGTCTGGGTCCTGAGCAAACGGAACCCTCTCTAGGCCCTTGAGCCGCACCTGAGCGCGGGCTATACTCTCGCCATATGAAAACTCAGGAACTCATTCACCAGACCGAAAATTACAGTGCCGCCAATTACCATCCCCTGCCCATCGTAATCTCGAAAGCCGAGGGTATTTGGGTGTGGGATGTCGAAGGAAATAAATATCTCGACTGCTTGAGCGCCTACTCCGCGTTGAACCAGGGACATCGGCACCCGGCTATCATGAAGACATTGCTCGAGCAGGCCGGCCGCGTGACTTTGACTTCGCGGGCCTTCCATAACGACCAGATGGGTCCCCTCCTCAGCAAACTCTGCGAAGTTTGCGAGATGGAAATGGCACTTCCGATGAACACAGGCGCCGAAGCCGTCGAAACGGCCATCAAGACCGCTCGTAAATGGGGCTATCAGGTGAAAAAGGTGCCTGACGGCCAGGCTGAGATCATTGTTTGCCGCGACAATTTCCACGGCCGAACGACCACGATTGTCGGATTCTCAACGGAAGCGCAATACCGCGACGGGTTTGGTCCTTTCACGCCGGGTTTCAAGATCGTCGATTTCGGCGATGCCACACAGCTGGAAAAAGTCATTACCCCAAACACGGTCGCATTCATTGTGGAGCCGATGCAAGGTGAAGCCGGCATCTTGATGCCACCCCCGGGTTACCTGACAAAGGTCCGCGAACTCTGCACAAAAAATCGAGTACTGTTCATCGCCGACGAGATCCAGACGGGCCTCGGCCGCACGGGCAAGATGTTCGCCTACCAGCATGATGCGAATGCGAAACCTGACATGCTTATCATCGGCAAAGCACTGGGTGGCGGCGTCTACCCCGTGTCCGCGGTGGTTTCCTCTCGCGAGGTTCTTGGCGTTTTCAAACCCGGCGATCATGGAAGCACGTTCGGTGGAAATCCTCTTGGTTCAGCAGTGGCCCGAACAGCATTGGATGTGCTGGTAGATGAAAAACTCGCGGAAAACTCCCGTGAGCAAGGTGGCTACCTGCTCGAACAGCTTCAAGCGATCTCTTCTGAGCACGTGAAGGAAGTTCGTGGCAAAGGGCTTTTCATCGGGATCGAAATCAGGAAAACCTCAGGCAAGGCACGCCCTTTCTGCGAAAAGCTCATGAAATTGGGCGTGCTCGCGAAGGAAACTCATGACCAGGTCATCCGCCTGGCTCCGCCGTTGATCATCAAGCGCGCGGAGATCGATTGGATGATCGCGAATATCCGAAAAGTACTGACCTGATTTTCGTCTCTTCAAAAAACAAAAAGGCCCGAGGTGACTCACGTCGCCCCGGGCCTTTTCACTTCGCTCTATCGAACCAATCAGGTCAGAGTGGCCGCCATGACCGCCTTGATGGTGTGCAAGCGGTTCTCAGCCTCATCGAAAACCTTCGAATTGGCTGATTCAAAAACATCCTCAGTCACTTCCATATCGTGCACGCCATCCGTGTGGTGTGCGGGCAGGCAATGAAGAAACAGGGTTTCCCTCTTTCCCGTCGCCGCCATCAGTTTTGAATTCACCTGGTAAGGCCTGAGCGACTCGACCCGTTCCTGGATTCCGGGCTTGTTCTCCTCACCCATGGAAACCCAGACATCCGTATAGATCGCATCCGCTCCCCGCACTGCCTTAAGCGGGTCGCGCTCGAGTTCAAATGTCGCACCGGTCTGTTTTGCCACCTTGAAAGCCCAATCCTGAAGATCGTTTTTCGTGAAAAGGGATTCAGGAGCGGCGATAGTGAAGTGCATCCCCATTTTCATGGCACCGGTCAGCAGCGCATTGGCAACATTGTTCCGGCCATCGCCAACGTAAACCAGCTTTTTTCCTCTGATGGCGCCGAGATTTTCTTCGATCGTCTGAAAATCGGCCAGAACTTGAGTGGGATGATCGTCGTCGGTCAAGCCGTTCCAGATCGGAACGCCGGCCCATTTCGCGAGCTCCTCGACGACAGAGTGCTCAAACCCACGAAACTCGATGCCATCAAACATCCTTCCCAGAACGCGCGCGGTATCCGGAATGGATTCCTTCTTGCCCATCTGAATATCATTTTTTCCGAGATATTCAGGGTGGGCCCCCTCATCAGCACAGGCTACGGTGAAAGCGCAACGCGTACGGGTGGAGGACTTCTCGAATATCAGGGCGACGTTTTTATTTTGAAGCCGCTTAGGGTAAATTCCTGCTCGCTTCAGGCTCTTGTAGTCCCGTGAAAGATCCAGAAGGTACCGGATTTCCTCCGGTGAGAAATCCTTCAGCGTAAGAAAACTCCGGCCAGTCAGATTCATCGGCATAAGCGAAACTCCCTTCAACGAAGCAGTTTTGCGACAAGATCTTTCAGATTTGGCTTCGAAATCTCGTCCAATTCATAATGAACGCGAACCGTGGGCTTTTTGATCTTGATGATTCGGGTGAGATCGATCGGAGTGGCGCAAATCACCACGTCACAATCCGTCTTATTGATGGTCTCCTCGAGATCCTGAACCTGCTGTTTGCCGTATCCCATGGCTGGCAGCAGAGTCCCGATAGCAGGATATTTTTCAAACGTCTTGGTGATAGTGCCGACCGTCCATGGCCGAGGATCCACGAGATTTCCCGCGCCAAAACGTTTCGCGGCCACAACACCTGCCCCGTACTTCATCTCCCCGTGAGTGAGCGTCGGGCCGTCCTCGACCACCAGAACCCGCTTCCCTTTGACCAGCTCGGGTTGATCAAGCGTGATCTTGGAATTCGCGCGGATGATCGTGGCCTTCGGATTGAACTGGCGGGCGTTTTTCTCGATCATTTCGACATTGGCCGCCTCGGCACTATCCACCTTGTTGATCACGATTGCACCAGCTCGCAGGAAGTTGGTTTCTCCGGGATGGTACATCAACTCATGATTCGGCCGATGCGGGTCCACCACGACGATTTCGAGATCAGACTTGAAGAAAGGCGTATCGTTGTTTCCTCCATCCCATAAAATGACATCAGCTTCTTTTTCGGCGGCTCGAAGGATCTGCTCATAATCGACCCCGGCATAGATAACCCGACCCGCCTCCACGTGCGGCTCATATTCTTCCATTTCCTCGATCGTGCACTTGTAGTGATCCAGATCCGCTTTCGACGCAAATCGCTGGCAGCGTTGCTCCACCAGATTCCCATAAGGCATGGGGTGACGGACTGAGACCACCTTTTTACCCATGTCCGCGAGGACCTTCGCGACGGCGAGCGTCGTCTGGGATTTACCGCAGCCTGTGCGTACCGCACAGATCGAGATAACCGGCTTGCTGGATTTCAACATGGTCTGTGTCGGAGAAAGCAGGCGATAGCTTGCGCCAGCGGCCAATGCGATTGAGCCGATATGCATCACATGCTGATGCGTGACATCGGAGTAAGCAAACACGACTTCATCAACAGAGTGCTCGCGAATCAGGGAAGTAAGTTGCGATTCATCGAGGATCGGAATCCCACGCGGATAAAGCTTACCCGCGAGTTCGGCCGGATAAACGCGACCTTCAATATCTGGAATCTGCGTCGCGGTGAATGCGACTACGTCAAACTCAGGATTGTCACGATAGACCGTATTGAAATTATGAAAATCTCTCCCGGCTGCTCCGCAGATGACCACCTTCTTCTTACCCATGAATCCTCCAGAGTGAATGACAAGTGAACGCTTTTGGGCCCGAAACCCCGGAAATTTTGAGGTTTTCAGGAGCTTACCTGAGAAAATAGGCTTTTCAAACAGATTGGACGCTCGTCATCCAACTGACGCACGGAGTATACCCGCTGCGCCAAAACAGACATCCACTAGAATGGTGTATGGTCGACCGAGTTTGCTCAGGAATCGTCAGACACTGACCCATTCGTCGCTCAGAATCCCACCTTCGACGCCGATAATCATGCATTTCACGGGCACTCTCCGAGAGGCACTACGAGCAGCGTCGACCACGATCTGCAGCAAGCCTCGGCAGCAGGGCACTTCCATGATCGCGACGGTAAGCGTGTTCACCTTCGCGCGATCAATCAGCGCAAGCACCTTCTCACGATAAATGTCGAGCCCCTGATCGAGCTTCGGGCAGAAAATCGTCAGCTTCTTGCCGTCAAGTAAACGCGAGTGAAAAGAACCAAAAGAAAAAGCAACGCAGTCCGCGGCAATAAGAAGATCGCAATTCTTGAAGTGAACGGAATCCGGCGAGATCAGATGAAGTTGCACGGGCCAGTGCGTGAGACTGGACTCGCCACTCACGCTGGTCGTCGTGCAGGCAGATTTGGGCGTCCTGTCGATCTTGCGCTCTGCGGAGCCAGGGCAGCCGCAGAATCCCTTGGGCTCCGGCTTCGCGGGAGAACCTCCTGTCAGGCCCTTTTCCGCGAGATAGTCTTCAGCAACCTTCAGGTACTCAAGCTCGCCATGGTCCCTGAGATGCTCAAGATGCGCGGCAACCACTGCGGGCCCCTGACGGACGATCTTCTCAATGACGGCTCTTTCATCATAATCCTCGGCTTCCCGCTCCTCGGTCGTGATTGCCCCTTGGGGGCAATGTCCCAGGCATGCACCCAGGCCATCACAAAACATGTCACTCACCAGGCGAGCCTTGCCTTCGATGATCTGGATCGCCCCCTCCGGGCAATTCGGGATGCATAGCTCACAGCCGTCGCATTTCACTTCGTCGATGTGAATAATCTTTCTGATCATAAATCACATGTACAGATGTGATTTTAACCTGTCAAGAACACAACCAAGGGGCACAATCTGCCCTGAATGCGACCGCCCTATGTTAGGATACAAAGGCATTAACCGGAGGCTAAGGATCAAATGAAACTCGGAATCATCGGCCTGGGAAAGATCGGGGAAGCGGTTGTACTTGGAATTCGCCGCTCGCAACATGCCAAAGACTTTACAGTGAACGCCACCACTCGCTCAGATGAGAGCGCAAAAGACGTAACCGGTCGCCTCAGCATCAGGTGTCATACCGATAACCGAAAACTTGCGGCCGATTCAGAAGTTCTTTTGTTATCCGTAAAGCCGCACCAGGCTCGCGCTGTTCTCCAGGAAATATCCGACGTACTGACGCCAAAACATCTTCT
>Ga0154382_121_pt3 | contig 51339 bp, 52 predicted proteins | sample RifGroB1_FD_105626 | JGI IMG/M metagenome (GOLD analysis project Ga0154382, IMG submission 105626) | Bdellovibrionales bacterium GWB1_55_8 | reverse complement strand
GCAGCGCGCGGCCGAGGACAGAAGGCTTCGCAAGCTGCTGCTCGCGCATCCTTTCCTGGCCTATGTGCCTTTCGTGATCAGACGCGATCTGATGGCCGGTGTTTTGATCGGCAAGGATCTTCGGGGCGCCCCGTTCTCCATTCCGGTTACCTCGATCGAAGCGATTGCACTGCTGGAGCACGCCAAAACCGAAGCCAAACCGGATCACCCTAAGGCAGTCGAGGGCGAACCTGTGCTTTTCGTGCGTGGGATTTTTCAGGGGCGCGCTTTTTCAGCACTGACGGTCGAGTCCGCGATTCGTTATCGCGATCCGCAGAATCACACGATTCAGGTGAACACGCTGACCTACCTGACCCGGAAGCCCGAGCCCGGGCTCTGGATGACCACTCATAATATCCTCATACAGGTGCCGGTACCTCCTCCCGAGGAAGAGGCCAATTTCATCCAGCGCCTCGAGCAGAGCAAGGTGATCTACCAGGGTCAGGCCGCGCTTGAAAACCTGGCAAAACTGCTCACGCATCGTGATCGTCACCAGATGGTGTTTGATCCGGCGGTGAATGTGCGAGTGGAGACCCTTCCGATGCGATTGGTTTCGCTGAGCATCGGAAAAAAGGTCGAGCAGCAGCGCTCGCTCAGTTACCAGTTTGAAAGCAGCGGGGTCCGCCTGAGTTCCGAGGAACTCGAGGAGCTGAACAAGTTCGGGCGCCTGAGCGCCAACTACGTCTGGAAAGACGATCGGATTTATCGTTTCGGGATCTCGCTTTCGCAGCTTTTCCGTTACGCCAATCGAAGCGGAGTCGCCGCCATCGAAGGATCCGAAGAGGAGGGCAATGCCCCGCCGAAGCTGAGCGCCTTCGGCGCGATCGCCGACACCGCCGATCGGCCGCTCCATCCGATCGCGGCTTATCGCCTCAGTCTGGAGCTCGGCGTCGACCAATTCCAGGTGGACACCGATTGGGAAGAGTTCTCTGATTGGCGAAAGACCTTCGAGAAGAAGCGAATTCCGGCCCTTCCCGAAATGGAATACGGCTTTCAGCTCCGTGAATACCAGAAGAATGGTTTGAGCTGGCTTTGGAGCCTTTATCATCGCGGACTTTCGGGACTTCTGGCGGATGAGATGGGTCTCGGGAAAACGCATCAGGTTCTCGCTTTTCTGACGACTCTTTACGGGAGAAAGAAATCACCGAAGAAGCCATCCCTGGTGATCGCGCCAACCTCGGTCATCGCCGCCTGGATTCAGAAGCTTAAAAAGTACGACACCGGTCTGAACTGGCACGTGTTTCATGGCGCCGGGCGAACGCTCCCGGATTCAGGCGCGGATCTGGTGTTGACGACCTATGGGATTCTTCAGCGTGAATCCCTGCTCCGCGATCGCGAATGGCACACCGTGATTCTGGACGAGGCGCAGATGGTGAAGAATGCCGGAACCATCAGTTCGCGCGCGACTCGCGCCTTGAAAGCCGAGTTCCGCGTCGCCATGACAGGAACGCCGATTGAAAATCAGGCGACCGATCTCTGGTCCTTGATGGAGTTTCTGCTTCCCGGGTATCTGGGGTCGCTGCCCCGGTTCAAGCGCCTCTACGGCACTGGGCGTGAGATCCCGCCGGAAGTGCAGTCTGCCGCGTTGAAGCGGCTTGTGACGCCCTTCCTTCTTCGCAGAACCAAAGCGCAGGTGCTGAAAGAACTGCCGGAAAAAACCGAAGAAGTGGTGCATTGCGAGATGACACCGATTCAGAAGAAAATCTATCGTGAGTTCCTCTACGGAGCTGACGCCACAAACATCCGGGAAAGTCTGCAGGGCCAGGGCAAAGTCGATTACGCCAACGTTCTCGCGCTGCTGACCAGGCTCAAACAGGTTTGCGATCATCCGAAACTTCCGGCGCTCACTTCGGGAAGCCTCAAGAAAGCCAATCCCTTTGAGAGCGGCAAATGGGAGGCGTTTGACGAGCTTGTCAGCGAAGCGTTGGGTTCCAATCTCAAGATCGTGGTGTTCACGCAATACTTGGGGATGATGGATCTGGTCGGTCGCTACCTGAAGGAAAAAGAGGTTCGCTTCGTCGATCTGCGGGGAGACACGACGGATCGCGAGCAACGCCTCGAGCGTTTTCGCGTGGATCCGGATTGCCGGGTTTTCGTATGCAGCTTGCTTGCGGGCGGCCTTGGTATTGATCTGACCGCTGGAAGCGTCTGCATTCACATGGACCGCTGGTGGAATCCCGCAAAGGAAAATCAGGCGACCGATCGTTTGCACCGCATTGGTCAGACACGCGGCGTGCAGGTGTTCAAACTTCAGATTCCGGGTTCAGTCGAAGACCGGATCGCAAGCATCATTGAATCGAAAATCCAGCTTTCCGGCGCATTGATCGAGGAATCCTCGCTCGGTCTGAAATCCTTCTCGCGGAAAGATCTGCTCGAAATCCTTGCCCCCGATGGTGTGAACGAGGAACCGGCTGAAACAGGAACAGACGAAGAGCGCGATGCTGCCCAGCCCTGATTCACACAATTTGAGTGCGGACCAGGAGCGTGCCCTTCAGATTCTGGATGGCGAGGAGAATGTGTTTTTGACCGGGGCTGCTGGCTCAGGGAAGAGTTATCTTCTTCGTGAGTTTCTGAAAAACAGAAATCCGGAAAAATTTCCGGTACTGGCCAGCACCGGAGCGGCGGCAATTCTTGTGGGCGGCCGCACTTTCCACAGCTTTTTCGGGCTGGGCATCATGGAGGGGGGCAGGGAGGCGACACTTCAACGCGCGCTATCCAACAAGCGTCTGTTGAAACGCCTGCAGAAAGTGGACGGAGTTGTCATTGATGAGGTCTCGATGCTTTCGGGGCCGACCCTGGCGCTTGCGGAGGAGATCGCGCGCGAAGCACGTGATGATCTTCGCCCCTGGGGCGGCTTGAGGGTGATTGCCGTTGGTGATTTTGCGCAGCTTCCGCCGGTGAATGTGTTTGGCGGCAAGGAATGGGCATTTCTGGACAGCGTCTGGCATCGCTCCGGCTTTGTGCCGGCAATCCTGAATGAAGTGATGCGAACTTCGGAACACCGGTTTCTCGCGGTTTTGAACGCCGTGCGGAACGGCGAGGTCGACGAAAGTGTCGCGGATTTTCTGACTGAAAGGTCTGTTCCCCCGCCGTCAGCGGATGACGTGACCCGGCTTTTCGCGCGCCGTGAGGACGTGGAGAGGTACAATCTCGCGCGCTTGGCCGAGCTTCGTGGCGATACCGAGACATTCATCACCGTGTACAGCGGTAAAGAGCGCGAAGTGGAGCGGTTCCAAAGGCAGGCGCCTGTTCCAGACACTCTTTCTCTGAAAAACGGCGCGCTGGTGATGATGCGGCTCAATGATCCCGAACAGCGCTGGGTCAATGGAAGTCTGGGTCGTGTTCATGAAATGAGTTCGGAAAAGCTTTGGATCAGGCTTCTCAATGGTAAAGACGTTGAGATTGAACGCGTGGATTTCACCTTGCTTGACGCGGATGGGAAGCCTGTCGCGACGGCAAACAACTTTCCGGTGATTCTGGCTTGGGCGCTCACGATCCATAAAGCGCAGGGTGCGACCTTGGATCGAATGTGCGTGGACCTGAGGCGGCTCTGGGAGCCGGGCCAGGCTTATGTGGCACTTAGCCGGGTTCGCTCGGAACAAGGTCTGTACATTGAAGGTTGGCATCCTCGCTCGATCTTCAGTGATCCCGTTGTCACGCAGTTTTATCGAATGATTCAGGAGTAGTTAGTCCGTGTCAGATGAGACGCAGGCATCAAATATCTTGATATTTGACTGAAATAATCAGATAATCATGAAGACCGCACACTATTCCTAGCTGTACGTCTGTGAAAGGGAAATTTGTGGTGTTTATAACTGGTTTGAAACATTTGGGCGTTTTTATATTTCTGATCGGTGCCTTGTTCACGTCCGCCTCTTCATGGGGCGCAGAGGGCAGTGGCAGTCCGACGTTTACGTATCAGGGACGGTTTTTCAACGCGAGTGGGACAGCTCCTTTGCAGGAGGTACTTGACCTCACGTTGGCCATTCTGGATCCGAGTGGCACCTGCGTCTTGTACGAGGAACATCAATCGAGCATCGATGTCAGTAGAAGTATGGGTGTCTTCGCGGTTCAGATCGGCTCAGCAGTCGGAAGTCTGAAACGTACGAACGTCGACCCCGGCTTGAGCATGTCGGATGTCTTCGCGAATCGAGGCAGCCTGCCTGTTTCGACTCACTGCCCGAATGGTTATGTGCCTGCTGCCGGCGATTCGCGGAAACTTCGCGTGACCGTCACCCCGGAATCAACAGGAATTCCGACGACGCTTTCGCCCGATCAGGTGATTAATGCGACCCCGCAATCTCAGGTCGCCGACACTCTGCAAGGGCTTTCGCCAGATCAGTTCCTGCAAGTGAGCAAGGCTTCCAACGTAGCTGGAGCGGCCGCAGGTAAGTTTCTGTATACGGCAGATGGCGTAACATTCTCCTGGACCGATGGTACTGCCGGAACCCCAGGCCCGACCGGTGCTACAGGAGCGACCGGTCCTGCCGGAGCAACTGGCGCCACCGGTCCGACAGGTCCCACCGGTCCTGCTGGTGAGGCGGGTCCGACTGGAGCAACGGGTGCAGCGGGTGCAGCAGGTCCGACAGGTGCGACCGGTTTACCTGGCGTCCAGGGCCCTACCGGTCCTGCTGGTGCAACTGGCGCGGCTGGTCCCACCGGTCCTGCTGGTGCGAGTCCTTGGGCTTTGAGCGGCGCAAACACTTATTACTCTGCGGGGAATGTCGGAATCGGCACAACGAGTCCTTCTTCTTCTCTGCATATCGCTTCCACTCATACGTCGACGGCGGGCCCGGTTTTTGGTGTGAAAGTCTTGCCTACTTATAATCAGGCAGGGGCCAGCTCCATCGTGAATACGGATCTTCTGATTAACCGGACAGAAACAAGCCTGGGGGCGACTCCCGGCACTCAGAGTCTGATTGATGCTCAGGTGGGGGGAGTGAGCAAGTTCCGGGTGGGTAATGACGGAACGGTATTCACGGGGTCCACCATTTATGTCAATGGCGGCCTGGGTGCAATCCGTGGTGCCACGCTTTCGCCCTGGGCGGTGAATACCCCTCTCACGCTCTCCTCCTATTTATCATCTGGAACCGGATTCATGATTCGTATGACCCATAGTGACATCATGACCCAGACTTCTGGTACCAATGGAGGCCTGTCCATTACCCCGGTGTACAACCAGACTTCTGGAACGGCCTCAAACACCGATTTGCTCATTAATCGAACCCAGACAGCAGTTGGATCAGGCGTCCAAAGACTGGTTGATGCGCAGGTCGGCGGAGTGACGAAATTCAACATTTCAAACACAGGCGACGCGTATTCTGCGGGCAATGTGCGCGCATCCGGACAGATTTCATCCGGTTCGCAGGTGATCACATCAGGCACGTCGACACTGGATTGGAATAACGGAAACGCAATTTCCACGGACTACGGTTGTGCGAGTAATTTCACGCTGAACAACTTGAGAGATGGCGGCACCTACACGCTTGTGGTCACCGATACAGGGACGACACAATGCGGCTTCTCCACGAGTACCGGAGGAACGGACGCAGCGACGGTCACCTACAGGTTCAAGCCTGCAAATGCCGCTCGCACGGCTTCTTCTCACACGGTGTACACCTTGATGCGAATCGGAACCACCGTCTACGTCTCGTGGGGATCGGGGTTCTGATGTGGAACTTAGCAATGCTGTTCACCGCTTTTGCCGGCTCTGTGTTTGCGGGCGGCAACATGCCATTCATGTTCATGCCTTTGCCCACGGTCAGCACCAGCAGCGACAATGTTTTGATGTTGAATCTGAATGAGGCTAGCGCGAGCGGCGACCGCGTTTTCTTGGACTCTTCCCCAAGCGGGTTTATTGCGACCTGTGCTTCAGCAACCTGTCCCTCCACGATCGCGAGTGCGTCGGGTAATTACCTGCGGTTCGCCTGGGGACAGTTTCTGACTCTCGGTACGCAAGTGTCACAGGCGTTTACAGGGATCACCGTTTCCGTCTGGACGCGAAACCCGGATGGGCAGATGTTTGAACGCGGTGTTTGGAACAACGAAGATGGCTTTGGGCTTGTTATCACCAGTGGGAATTATCAGTTTGGTCACTGGTTTGGGGGCACGGGTTATCCCACTTACAATTTGCCTCTGAATTCGGCCGTTCCGGCTGATTCAGCGTGGCACCACGTCGTCGGGACGATGTCTCCGGTCGGGGACGGCACGACGCAATGGAAAATCTATACGGATGGTGTCTTGACGGCGAGTGTGATTGATAAACGAACGATCACCGCCTCGGTCGCGACGACAACCTTGGGAAGACGGGCAACCGAAGCAAGATATTTTACCGGTGACGTTTCTTCTCTCGGGATCTGGAACCGCGCATTGAATGCCACTGAAGTACAGAACTTGTACCAGTCCCAAAATATCATTTTAACCTACTGATTGATGATGGGCACGAAACCCTCGCAGCCGGCGTCTCTTCCTGATGAGGATCTCTCCTCCGATCATTATTAAAAGGCTTGAACCTCCGATAAGGGAGCGTAGAACCACGAGTTCCGCGAGGGTGACCTGGAAGGCGAGATAGAGGAATACCATTGCCTTGGCAAAAAAGTGACCGGCCCAGGCGCCGGTCACTTTTCGCAGGTAACCATTGTTCATTTCGTTCGAATTGGGCCGTAATGCGGCGGGAAGTCCCTCAGCGAACCACGCTGCGATCGGGACTCGCGTGAATACCGTGGCGGCAAACGCCACCCCAAGAATCATGTTCTGAAAGAAGGGTTCGAAGCGGTAAAACTGAGGCGTTCGGCCAATCAGATCGAGCGTTCCAAAAGTGACTGTAAAAAAAGAACTCACCAGAAAAAACGGAGAATTTCGCGTTGCTCCCGTGCCATGCAAAACCGCATGACTCACGGACAGCACAATGGCCAGAGCTACGGCCGGCTTCGCTCCGTAGCTCTGAAACAGGGCGTAGAAAGCGAGAGGCGGCAGGATATTCCAGGTTGCAAAGCCCAGCCAGCGGGTCTCAGCGTGCATGAATCACAAGGATGCAAGTCATGCGCAGGTGGCAAGCCGCCTGAATGAGTTAGTCCGCGTACCATACCCGGCCTGGCGCCAGGAAGCTGTCGAGGCCCGCATTTGTATTCGACGTGATTGGCGTCGGGCTGGTTCCGTCTGAGTTCATGATCCAGATATTCCGCGATTGGGCCGGGGTAGCTCCGATATTCATCTTCGATGTGAAAACGATTTTGAGGTTGTCGGTCGAGAACCTGGGTGATTCGCTGTCCAGATTGGCGTCGTTATTGGTGGTCAGCGCCACCTGGCTGGTGCCGTTGACAGCCATTTTCCAGATGTTGAAAGACGATGCCGGAGCTGCGTTCACGGCCATCTTCGACGCAAACAGAATTTCTGTGCCGTCGGGGGAGAATTGGGGCTCTGTGCTGTCGAGCCCGGCGTCAATGTTAGGCGTAAGTCGGGTACGGCTGACTCCCGCCGAGGTCATAGTCCAGATATTATATGATAATGCGGCGATGCCGCCGACGCGCGATTTCGAAGAGTAAGTGACTGTCAGGCCATCGGGTGAAATCGCGGGAGTCATGGAGTCCCGGCCGACGCCAACCTCGCTTGTCAAGGCGGCCCGGCCGGAGCCGTCTGTGTTGGCTTTCCAGATATTGAATGAGCCCGGGGCAGTCCCGTTGTCAATGTTGGTGAGGTCGTTTTTCGAATAGAAATAGATGACCGAACCGTCGGGCGAGAATACAGGGCTGTAGCTATCGAGCCCCGCGTTTGAATTCGAAGTGAGTGGAGTTTTTCCGGTCCCGTCAGCATTCATCACCCAAAGGTTGTAAGAAAGTGTCGCTGCGCCATCGGGCAGTCCTGTCAGAGCTGTTTTGGAAACGAAAGCGATTTTGGTTCCATCGGGGGAAAAAACAGGCTGCTCGCTGTCCAGGCTGGCGTTTGAATTCGTGCTTAGCTTTGTGGGTGCCGTGCCGGTGGGTGTTGATTTCCAGATGTTGTAGGAATTACTGGTAGCTCCGTTGGTGAACCCATTGAGGTCACGGCGAGACGAATACAATACGCTCGCGCCATCGGCGGAAAATGTCGGATAAATCGAGTTGAGCGAAGCGTTTGAATTTTGCGTGAGGGCTACACGGCCCTGACCATCGGAAGCCGCTTTCCAGATATTCTGAGACAGCGGTGCCGTGCCATTAAACGCGCCGCTCAGGGCCGTATATCCATAGAACAGGATCTGCGGCAGGTCCGTCACTTCGATGTTTATGACGAACGAGGAATTACCACCTGAATTACTGGCGGTGATTGTGTAATCAGCGGCCGCAGCCTTCACCGTTGCCGCTGCGGAAATCACGCAGCCGGACGAGAGGCTCAGCCCTGCAGGAAGCGCAGGCGCGGAGCTGCATCCTGTGATCGCGCCTCCGAGATTGATGGGATTCACATTTGAGATGGTCTCGCGAATCTTGTAAACGAAATTTGCAGGGGCGTAGTTCAGGTCTGGAGGCGAGTCCACTACTGTAATGTTGATGATGGCGTCGCTTGATCCCCCGGAGTTGGTCGCGGTGATCGTGTAATCGGTGCTGGCTACCGGAGCGGGCGGAGTCCCCGTAATCTCACATGTGGACGATAAGCTGAGTCCTGCAGGGAGCGCCGGTGCAGAGCTGCATCCTGTGGTCGCCCCGCCAGTATTTGCCGCGGTGAGCGGGGCAATTGCTACTCCGTTCAGGTAGCTATAAGGACCGCCTGCGTAGCTGATCGAAGGCGGTGTGTCGGGCGTCGCGATGTTGATCGTCTGAGACGAGGATCCCGTGGTGTTGGTTGCCGTGATTGTGTAATCCGCGGCTGGCGTAATGTTCGTCGGTGTTCCGCTGATTTCGCATAGTGCCGAAATGCTCAGGCCTGCCGGCAGAACCGGAGCAGAGGTGCAGGTAGCGGGTGTTCCGCCAATATTGATGGGCGTAAGCGGAGTGATCGCGACTGTTCTTTGGAATGAGAACGGACTTCCTGAGTAGGTGATTGAAGGTGCGGGTTCCAGGACGCTGATCCAGATGGTTGCCGTTGAGTTGCCTACCGGATTTCCCGCTGTGATGGTGTAGCTTGTGGCGCCGCTGAGAACCGTTGGTGTGCCGGACACCACGCAGGCTGCTGAGAGACTCAGGCCCGCCGGCAAAACCGGGCTCGAGGAGCAAGAGCTACTGGCTCCTCCGGTATTCGTTGGCGTGATCGGAGCGGTCGCGACCGTTCGGTATAAGGTATACGGATTCGCGGTGTAAGCAATCGCGGGAGCTTGATCAAGGACCGTGATCGTGATGATCACGGCTGATGACCCGCCTGAGTTTGTGGCGGTAACGGTGTAATCGGTCGCCGCGCGAGCCACGACCGGGGTGCCGCTAATGGTGCAGTCGCCTGAGTTGATGCTCAGTCCCGCAGGAAGCGCTGGCGACACTGTGCAGGAGGCAATTGGGCCAGCGGTACTGTTCGGGGTAAGTGGGTCAATCGCGACGTTGCTCGTGTAATTGAAATTATACGATGTCGGGATGTAGTCAATCGCCGGAGCGATGTCGGCAATGGTGATCGTGACAGGTGTGCTGGATGTCCCGCCCAGGTTCGTGCCGCTGATTGTGTAAACGTTCGCGGCTGTAATTGAGGTAGGAGTCCCGGTAATTTCACAGGTGCTGGACAATGACAGTCCTGTGGGCAGGGCTGGTGCGGAGATGCAGGATGTTACGACACCGCCCGCGTTTGCGGCTGAAAGAGGGGTAATCAACGCGTCCTTCGTATAAGTGAATGGTCCTCCGACATACGAAAGTACGGGAGGTGCATCGCTGATAGTAATATTGATCAGCTTGATGGAAGAGCCGCCGGTGTTGGTTGCCGTTACGGTGTAGTCTGTGGCAGCCGTGATGAGGGTCGGGGTGCCACTGATCGTACAGTTCGCGGCAAGTGTCAGTCCGGAGGGTAGTGCCGGAACGACGTCACACGAAACGACTGCTCCTCCGGTGTTCCCCGGGCTCAGAGGAGTCATCGCCAATGTTTTCGGATAACTGTAGGGCCCGCCTGCGAAGCTGATGTCTGGGGCGATATCGTTTACCGTTATTCTGAGCGTGAAATCTGAATTTCCGCCGGTATTGGTGGCGGTGATCACGTAATCCGTCTGCGGCGCGGGTGCGCTCGGTGTTCCGCTCAATGCGCAGCCCGCCGAAAGGCTGAGTCCTGCCGGCAACAACGGATTTGAGCTGCATCCAGTAATCGCCCCTCCGGTATTCGAAGGTGAAAGCGGAGCAATGGGGGTTCCAACGGCGTGAGTGAAGGGTGAGCCTGCGAAAGAAATCACCGGAGGCACATCGTTCACTTGCAGATCGATGGCCGCCGAAGCGGTCCCTGCGGAATTGGTGGCCGTTATCGTGAATACCGTGGGAGCGCTGATGACCCCGGGGGTTCCGGAAATGACACAGCCATTGGAAAGACTGAGTCCGCCGGGAAGCGAAGGGGAGGCTGAGCAGCTGACGATCGTGCCGCCAGTGCTGGTGGGAACTAGCGGATCGATCGGTGTTCCCTTGCTTTCGACAAACGGACCGCCTGCGTAAGAGAACGCTGGCATGTCATCATTTACGGCGATGTTCAATGTGACTGCGGACGACCCGCCCGAGTTGGTGGCTGTGATCACGAAGTTGGCAGCTGCTGAAACAGACGTGGGTGTTCCGGTGATTTCACACGTGGTGGCATTGATACCCAGACCCGCAGGCAACGTGGGAGAGGAAGAGCAGCTTGTGATGGCTCCTCCTGTTGAGGTCCCGGTGATCGCGGGAATAGCGTCATCTTTCGTGAAAACGAATACCGTCGGACTGAAACTGATTACGGGAGGGATATCCGTCACGCTGATAGAGATGATCGCGTTGGAGCTGCCTCCGGTATTGTTCGCTGTGATCGTATAGGGCGCCGCCGAGGATAGTGCGTTCGGAGTTCCGGAGAGCGTGCAGTCCGCCGCAATTGACAGGCCCGAAGGAAGGGCTGGGTTCACGTTGCAGGATGTGATCGCCCCGCCCGTGTTCACGGCTGATGTTGAAGCAATGCCTGTATCTTTGGTGAAACTGAACGGACTTGTCGGATAGGAAATCGCAGGGGGCAAGTCGTTCACCGTGATATTGATTACGGCGTTGCTGCTGCCGATCGAATTGTTCGCAGTGATTGTGTAATCGGCGGCCGCGGTGATTGCGCTCGGAGTGCCGGAGATCGCACAAGTTGCATTCGAAACTGAGAGTCCGGCGGGAAGTGCGGGCGCTGCTGTGCAGGAGGTGATGGGTCCCCCGCTATTGGCGGCCATCACAGTGGCTATCGCGGAAGCTTTCGCGTACACGAAGGGACTGCCCGCATAGGAGATTGATGGTGCCTGTTCGGTTACAGCGATGTTGATCGTTGCGGTTGATGACCCGGCAGTGTTCGATGCGGTGATAGTGTAGTCCGCCGCCGGCAGCACGCCAGTCGGGGTCCCGGAAATCGAGCAGGAGGTGGAAAGCGAGAGCCCAGTGGGAAGTCCCGGTTCTGCTGAGCAGTTCGTGATCACGCCTCCGGTGTTTGCGGCGGGGATCGGAGGCAGTGAGATATTGTTCTGGAAGGTGAAGGGGCTGCCTGCATACGAAATCGCAGGCGGTATTTCCTGAACGGTGATCGACAACGTCTTCTGTGCTGATCCACCGCTGTTGGTCGCGGTAATCAAATAATTCTTCTGAGCGGCGCCTGAAGCGGGAGTTCCGCTGATTTTGCAGGTGGCGTTTTCTATGGAAAGTCCTGCGGGAAGGGCGGGGACCGCGACGCAGGTGGCGGGGGTTCCTCCTCCAGCTGGAATTCTCTCAATCTCCACATTCTGCCCGGCAACAAACGTGAATGACGTTCCGAAATAGACGAGCTTCGGAGGTATATCGGTAATCGTGATGTTGATGGTCGCGTTGCCAGAACCGCCCGGGTTTGTGGCTGTGACGGTGTAATCGGTTGCCGTGGAAGCTTCAGTGGGTGTTCCGCTGAGAACACAGGTGTCAGATAGTGAAAGCCCTGCTGGCACGGCAGGAGCCATCGCGCATGAGGTTATGGGGCTCCCTGTGTTTTGCGGGGTTGCAGCAGCGATCGCGGTTTCTTTCGTGAATGTGAAAGGGCTGCCGCTGAAGCTGATGGCTGGCGCAATGTTGTTCACGAGAATGTTGATTGTTGCAGTGCCGTTCGCACCGTTTACGTTGATTGCGGTGATCACATAATCAGTGGCTGCGGCCAGAGCTTCCGGGGTGCCGGATATTCCACATGCAGAACTGAGTGTGAGCCCGGCTGGCAATGCCGGGGCAATCGTGCAGGACGCGATCACTCCGCCCGTGCTGACGACGGCGACATCGGTAATCTCCACTCCCAGATGGAACGTGTAAGGACTGTCGGCGTAGCTGATCACCGGAAGCAGGTCGTTCACGGTGATTGTAAAGGCGATGGTGGAGCTTCCTCCTGAGTTGACGGCCGAGACGAGGTGAACGGTCGCTGCCTGAGCAACAAGCGGGGTCCCGGAAATTTCGCATTGGTCCGAGAGGGTCATGCCTGCTGGCAAGGGCGGAACTGATTCGCAACTTGTGGCCGCGCCGCCGGCAAGATCAGGCGTGATCGCGGCTGCCGCGACGTTTACGTCAAGATCAAGTACGGTATCCCCGCCATAGGTCATGACTGGCGGCAGATCAGTGATTTCAAGCAGCAAGCGCATGAAGTTGGCGCCATGCGGATTTCGCGCCGTGATGACGAACTCCTGCGCGGGGGTGATTGATTCAGGCGTGCCGGAAATCGTTCCTGTCATCGGATCAAATTCGAGGCCTTCAGGAAGTGCGGTGTTGATCGTTGCGGACTGAAGTTTAGAGCCTTGGGCGAACAGCAGGTTTGGGGTGATTTCGACCCCGTAAGGATATCGTGCGGGGTTAGATGAGTATTGCAGCCCGCTCGGCGGGCCCGTGTTGACGGATGAGGGATCCCCCGCGGGTGCGCAACCGGTGAGCGCACCGACTCCCAGGGCAATAAGCCCCGCGAGTTTTCTCAAACGGCTAAGCCGTTTTTTGCTGACCAGTTTTAAAGCCATCCGCAACGTCCTTCGGGCATCTGGTAGACCTCATAAAAGTATACCATTACACTCGACTATTTTTGTAGTCGAGGGATGCTATCATTAACTTGTCGGTAAGTAGCTGGAACTGCTTTAAGAATTGTTGTTTGTGGCTGCCCTTTGTCCCTGGGGGGTGGGGACAAGGCCTTTACCGGTCTTCGCGAGGGTGACAAACCAGGTGGTGAGGTCTTCTCTCCAGTCGGAGGTACCTCTGGCTTCCATCCCTGAACGGCGCAGATTTCTGACCATTTTTCGAACGGCACAGGCTGTTTCGCGGGTGTGGAGGAACTGGACTCCGTAGCCGCCGTGCGCCGCTCCGGAGTTTTTACGGTGATAAACTACGGTGCCGCGCACCTCGATCTCACGGTCTCCGCTTTTAAAGCGCACTGTAACCGGTTCTTGCGGCGAAATGGTTTCTTCCGCAGCGAAGAATATCCCGCCTTCAGATAAGTCTGCGACAGTTCCGTTCTTTTCGCCGTCAGCATCCTTGACTGACCCCGGAGCATTGACCAGATAACGGGGCTTTGATTCCCACCAGCGAATGCGAGGGTCCATGTAAACGGTTCGTACTGCTGGAATGAGGAAATACCCCACGAAAACCGCATCCAGGAAAAGTGTGAGCGCAAGACCCCATGCGGGGAATCGATCGGGCGCTTGAGACCAGGTGTTGAAGTTGGAGTAAATCGTAAGTCCGGCCACAAGCAGGAAAATGGGGTAACTCCATTTCTTGCACAAATAAATCGCGACGCCCGCCATCGGAAGCAAAGCAAAGAAATCAATGAGGCCCCATGTGCTGGATGTCCTTATCAAAGCGAAAAAATACTGGGCCAAACTCATTTCCTGGACATGCGCGCTGAGAATCAAGTTCCCGATGGGACCTAGTATATGGATGAACGCCAGAATGACTATGGGCCAGGGTCGTCTTCTCATGTGGAAGAGTGTACATCACGCGCTCGCTTTTTGTCCTAAAGGAGCCTGCTCGTTGAACTTAGACTGAGTCTTAACATTGTGAGCAGTTTTGTTTATTTCAAATGAGAAGCCGACATTGGTATAAAATAAATATTTAAAATCAGTTACTTAGCCAAATCGAAAGAGCTTCAATAAAAATTGATATTTGATGAAAATGATCAGATAATGAGATCGTCCCTGTGGATTGAGCTTGGTTGCACGTTTGCCGAAAGGTTGTTTACGATGATCTCCATAATTTCTAAACGATTGACGAAGAAGAGTTTGTCAGGCGCTGCTCTATTGGCATCAATCTCTGCCTTCGCCGCGAACGGCACTCCACAAACATTCACCTATCAAGGCAGGTTTTTTAACGCGAGCGGAACGGCCCCTTTGGCCGAAGTACTCGATCTGACTTTGGCCATTCTGGATCCAAGTGGTACCTGCGTGTTGTACGAAGAGCACCAGGCCAGTATCGATGTTACCCGCAGTATGGGCGTGTTTGCGGTTCAGGTGGGATCTGCTATCGGGAGTTCGAAGCGTACCACTTTCGATCCGGGTCTGAGCATGTCCCAGGTATTTGCGAATCGCGGAATTGTGCCGGTTTCCCCGATCAACTGTCCCAGCGGGTATAGTCCTTCGACGGGCGATTCCAGAAAACTTCGAGTCACGGTGACTCCTCAATCGACGGGAATTCCGACGACGCTTTCACCTGACCAGGCAATCAGCGCAATCCCACAGTCGCAGGTAGCCGACACTCTGCAAGGAATCGGGCCGGAAGAGTTTCTTCAGATCAACAATGCATCCAGTGTCGCTGGGGCTGCTGCAGGAAAATTCCTCTATACGGCTGATGGCGTAACATTCTCCTGGACCGACGGCACTGCGGGTACACCTGGACCTACCGGTCCGCAGGGTATCCCAGGCGCAACGGGTCCAACGGGCCCTGCGGGCGCGACCGGCGCTCAAGGGATTCAAGGTCCGACGGGTCCCACTGGCTTGCCAGGCGTTGCTGGTCCAACAGGCGACGTGGGCCCGGCTGGCCCCGCTGGTTCCAACGGAGCGGTGGGCGCAACGGGTCCTACGGGTCCTGCTGGTGCGACCGGCGCTCAGGGGATTCAAGGCCCCGCAGGTGATGTAGGTCCTACGGGTCCTGCTGGCCCCGCTGGTTCCAACGGAGCGGTGGGCGCAACAGGTCCAACGGGTCCTGCTGGTGCAACCGGCGCTCAGGGGATTCAAGGTCCGACCGGCCCCACAGGCTTGCCAGGCGTTGCTGGTCCAACAGGCGACGTGGGCCCGGCTGGCCCCGCTGGTTCGAATGGAGCGGTGGGCGCAACGGGTCCAACGGGTCCTGCCGGAGCAACCGGTCCCACGGGTGCGAGCCCGTTTTCCTGGAACGGCACGACGGCCTCTCTGGCTGGTAATATCAGCATCACCAGTTATTCGATCACTGCCGGTTCATTCCTCTACAATTCAGATCGACGGTTGAAGACGGAGATCGAAGGACTGGGCGGTATCGAGGCGTTACGGAAGATTCTTGAGCTGCAAGGGGTCTCCTTCAGGTGGATCAGGAGCGATGTGGCTGACGTGGGCTTCATCGCTCAGGATGTGGAAAGAGTTTTCCCTGAGTTGGTGAAGACGGATCCCAGAACAGGCATCAAGTCCGTTCAGTACGGAAACCTGATAGCCCCGGTTGTTGAAGCCGTGAAGTATCAGAATTCCGAGATCGAGAAGCTGAAAGCATCGAACGAAGATCAGGCTCGGCGGCTTGAGCAGCAGGCGAGGGATATTGAAGAGCTCAGGGCTGAATTGAAACGTCTGTCCAGATCCATTCGCCGTTGACGTCTGTGAATGGATGAAGTCCCACAAGCCTATGGCCATGAGCGGTAATTCCATCTACGTTTGTTATTAGAATGCTCTCGAAACTCTTTCGCGTGTTGGAAACAAGGCACAGTGTTTTCGGATTGGTCGCGCTCCTTGCCTGCGGGGCCCTGGTCTACGCCAATTCCTTGAGCGGCGCTTTCGTTTTCGATGACATATACAACATCCGCGATAACCCGTTCATTCAGGATCTGCGGTTCTTCTGGAGTTATTTTACTGATTACCGGACGCTCTCCGCTCTTCCGGAAAACGCACCCTATCGCCCGCTGTCCACGGTAAGCTTCGCGTTTCTCTGGGCAATCGGGAACGGCTCTGTCTGGGTTTTTCACGTTCATAAGATCCTGATGCACGTGCTGATTGCGTGGATGTCGTTGCGCATCGGAATGGTTCTGGTCGCAAAAGAAGGGCAGGTCGACCGGACCGCGAAGGCCTCACTCTGGTTGGGCGCTTTGCTTTTCGTGATTCACCCCGCCCTGTCGGAAGCCGTGAACTATTCATCTTCGCTGACATCCGTTCAGTGCGCTGTCTTTTATGTTGCCGCCTTCTGGGCTTTTCTCGGAAAAAAGTTTTTTCTGATGGCGCTGCTTGCGCTCGCAAGCATGTTGACTAAAGAGGAGGGAGCCTCTTTTCCCGCCGTGATTCTGCTTTACTCCTGGGTGTACAAGGATTGGAAACGCGACAAGCGGTCCTACGGAATCGCCTTCGGCGTGCTCTTTGCGTATCTGGCCGTTCGCCACCTTCTTGGTTCCAGGACGGTGATCTTCGGCACCCTTCCCTGGTACGAGTACTTTTTCACCCAGCTCCGCGCCTGGGTTTACTACATTTATAAAATTTTCACTCCATGGGGCTACTCGGTCGAGCACCATTCGTTCGGATTCAGTAAAAGTCTCTTCGAGCCCGCCGTGCTTGGTTCCGCCGTTCTTATCCTTGCCAGCTTATTGAAAACCTATCGCTGGGCGAGGCCGGGCGACTCCGAGCCCGGCCGGCCGTTTCTGGCATTCGGAATGGGCTGGTACATTATCTGCCTGCTCCCGGCCAGCAGCTTTTTCCCTTTAAGTGAGCCAATCAACGAGCATCGATATTACCTGTCCTTTGCTTTGTTTTTGCCGGCCCTGGTACTTGGGATTTCCGCTGTCAGGGAGAGCTCAGGGGTTTCATCGGTGCTGCAGAGACTCCCTGTAACACTGAAGACCGGCGCAATTCTCGCGGTTCTGCTGGTCTTTTCGTCGGTGACCATTCACCAGAACAGAATCTGGAGAACGGAGGAAACGCTCTGGTCGGATGTGGTGGCGAAAGATCCCGGGAACGGCCGCGCACTGAATAACCTCGGCATCCAGATCATGTCGCAAGGAAAGCTTGCGGAAGCGCTGGATCTTTTCATTCGTTCGGAAAAGATGGCCCCCGGATACAAGTATGCGCTGATCAACCAGGTTATCTGTCTGGTGGCGATGCATCGAATTCCTGAAGCGCGCGAGGTCATTCACCGTCTGACCACTGCTGCGGTTGGAGCCGATTCCGTCGTGGTCCATCATCATCACGCGAAGTTTCTGTTCGAGACCGAGGGTAAACCTGCTGAAGCCCTGCCGGTGATCGAACGTTGCAATGAACTCGCGGACCGGAAGTTTCTGCCATGCCTCGTGATGCAGATCTGGATCTACCAGGATCTGAATCGTGCTGAGGATATGATTCGCGCAGCACGGGAGGTACAACGCGTTCAGCCCGAGAATCGGGATGGAAAATTCGGAGAGGGGCTGGGTCTGATCCGGTTACAGCGCTATCCGGAAGCGCAGGTCATCTTCGATGAGCTCTCATTCAGGAATCCGAACGATATTCAGGCGCTGCACAATGCCGCATGGATTCGTTTTCAGCTCGGGAACTACCGTGAATCAAAGGAGAGATGGGAGCAAAAGCTGATGCTCGCTCCCAAGGACTTCTCGGCGCTTTCCTATCTGAAGGCCATCGCTGAAAAAACTACGGAACAGCCCTAGGCTGGCCGCTGTTTATTGCGCTGCGTCTATCTCTTCAGAGTCTCCACAATTCCGCCGATAAGGAGCTCGTGGAGGTGAGCATGGCGAGCGAAAAACCGGTCCGCACGGTCCTGGTGACGGGTGGCGGCGGTTATTTGGGATCAGTCCTCGTACCGAAGCTTCTTGAGCAGGGTTTCTATGTAAAGGTACTGGATTGTTTCTATTTCGGACGTGAACCATTGAGGAGCGTTGAGGGACATCCTCGCCTTACAGTCATTGAAGACGAGATGCTCAATCATGAGAATCACCCGGATCTCTTTTCTGGCGTGGATGCCGTGATTCATCTCGCAAGTATTTCCAACGATCCATCCGCTGACCTGGACCCGAACCTCACGGTACGAGTGAACTTCTTCGCTACGGTCTCGCTCGCCCGGAGAGCCAGGCTCGAAGGTGTTCGACGTTTTGTCTTCATGTCTTCGTGTTCCGTTTATGGCGGCGCCGCGGACAAGATCTTGAATGAGCGCTCGGAAACCGGCCCGCTCACGCTATATGCACTGACGAAGCTTCAGTCCGAATCCAGCTTGATGGAATTGAATGCTCCTGGTTTCGCGATGACCGTCTTCCGTTCGGCCACGCTTTTTGGTTTTTCCCCCCGGATGAGGTTTGACCTTGCCGTCAATGTCATGGTGAAGCGTGCTTATCAGGGCCACCCTTTGATCGTGCATGGAGACGGAAAGCAGTATCGTCCCTTTCTGCACGTGGAGGATGCCGCCGACGCGCTGATGGACGTCATTTCAAGAAATGACAATGCGGCGTCCGGAAAAATTCTGAATCTCGGGCTTGATGAATTGAATTACCGGATCTCTGATCTGGCTCGAGCGATTCACGCCCGCTTTCCTTCGCTTGAGTTGACGACTGTCCCCGAGAGTGCAGATGCGCGCTCCTACCGCGTGTCATTCCAGGCGGTAAGGGAAGGGCTCGGGATTGTTCCGAAGCGGGATATAGGTTTCGCGATCGACGAATTGGTGCAGGCCTTCGAAGACGGGATTTTTGGCGACATGGATGATGAACGTTATTACAATCTGATGATTCTGAAGAAAGCCAATCCGACTTTCTTGAGCTACTACAGCCCTGCCGCCACCCCGAACTGGTCGGGTGTCATTTTGAAGGGGGCTTCCGTTATTCCGCTCCGAAGAAAGAAAACCATCGCTGTCGTGCTTGCCTACAACTGCGAGAGGATGATCGGGCGGGCTTACGAGCGTATTCCGAAGGACCTCGTCGATGACATCATCGTTATGGATGACGGATCCCGCGACAAGACTTACGAGGCCGCGCAGGCGCTCGGTCTCAAAGTGTTCCGGAATGAAAAGAACCTCGGGTACGGGGGTAATCTGAAGGCCGGAATGAAAAAGGCGCTCGAAATGGGTGCCGAGTACATTGTCGAGGTCCATGGTGACGGGGCTCAGTTCAACCCGGCTTCGATCGCACATGCGCTGCCGCACATGCAGAGCGGTGCGGATCTGATTCTGGGCTCGCGGTTTCAGAATAAGTGGCTCGCTCTCGCGAACGGGATGCCGTACATCCGTTTTTTTGCCAATATTTTTCTGAGCTTTTTTGATCGTCTGGTCCTCCGGCTGCCGTTGACGGAATTCCATACCGGTTTCCGGATTTACGGGAGGAGCCTGCTTCAGCGTGTTCCCTATGAGCGGAACGCGGATAATTACCTCTTCAGCTTCCAGATCATCGCGCAAGCCGCGTATTATCGCAGGAAGGTCGCCGAGGTTCCCGTCGAAGCGGATTATCACGCTGAACACACCTCCCACAGTATTCGTGGTGCGAGCGTCTATGCCGTGCGGACCTTTGTCGAGCTTGGTAAGTTTCTGCTGGCGCGCGCCGGCCTCAGGTATTGCAGCATATTTGACCGGATATCCGAGTCAGGACTGAAAGTGCCACCAGCAAGCACCAACGAAGTCACAAAAAAAGAGGCGGCGGATGGTTTGCGGCGGATGCGGTAGTTCGGAACTGACGCTCCTGTTTTCACTTGGAAGCGTGCCGCCCGTGAATGATTTTCTTGAGGCGGCACAGATCCCCGAGGAAAAGGGCTTTCCTCTCGATCTGTTCTTTTGTGAGCAATGCGCGCTCGTGCAGCTGGGTGAGCGTGTTCCCCCGGTAAATCTCTTTTCGCATTATCTGCATCTATCCGGTGCTTCGAAAGCAAACGTCGCTCACCTGGAGGAGGTTGCTCAGGTGGTGAAGTCGCGCTCATCACTAGCGGATCTTGGTGACAAGCGCATCCTCGAGATCGGATCGAATGATGGAACGCTTCTCGGTATTTTCAGGCGCGAAGGAGCCAGCGTGCTGGGTGTGGATCCGGCGCGGAATCTTGCCGAGCAGGTCAGGGGCAATGGGATGGAAGTCCTCGCGGATTTCTTTTCCGAGGACCTTGGAAAAAAGATTTCTCAGCGATACGGCAGGAAAGACTGGGTGGTCGCGCTGAACGTGGTGGCGCACACTCCGGATTTTGTTTCCCTGCTGAAAGGGGTGCGTGAAACGCTGACGGAGGACGGCACGTTTCTGATGGAGAATGCGTATGTGGTGGATACGATTCTCAAGGGCCAGTTCGATACGATCTATCACGAGCACGTTTACTGCTTTTCCTTGTCCGCGCTCAGCAAGGCTTTTGACTTGAGTGGGCTCAAGGTGGTTGATGTGGAGATCATCCCGACCCAGGGTTCGTCAATCCGGGTGTTCGGCTGCAGGAAGGACCGGCAGGTCACGCCATCGAAACGGGTTACGGAACTGCTCGCGCAGGAAGCCGCCAAAGGTTTCACGGATATCCGTTCCTATCAGGGCGTGCCGGCCAGAGTGGCGGCGTTTCGCATGGAGCTGCGGTCAAGAGTCGCCGAACTCAAGCGAAGATACGGAAAGAAATTGATAGCTCTCGGCGCACCGGCACGGGGTGTGGTCATTCTGAATTACTGCGGCCTGAATGCCGATGACATTGATTTCGTGGTCGATGACACGCCATTGAAACAGGGCCGGTTGGTTCCGGGAATGCACATTCCTGTTCAAGGCTGGGAGGCGCTGCGCGCGCTCCCTGGTGGCGATGCTTCAGTCCGCGCGTATCTGGTTCTCTCCTGGAATTATCAGGCCGATATGCTTGCAAAGCTTGCCGAGCGCGTGAAAGACGGGGTTGTCCTCATACCTTTCCCTGAGATGCGCGAGGTACCGGTTGGTAAAAATTGATTTTTCAAGAATCGTGGTCACCGGCGCGGGCGGGATGATCGGTTCTGCTCTTCCTTGGGGTCTCAAGCTGTCTCGCGCGGAACTCGACGTGGGGCAGTTGTTCACTCTGACTCAGAAGCTGGACGCGCTTCGTCCGGAGGCGATCCTCCACCTTGCTGCGTTGGACATTCGGCAATCTGAGCGGAATCCCCTTCTTTCGATGAAAGTGAACGTTCTGGGCACGCTAGGGCTGGCGGAGTATGCGCGCTCGCGCGGTGTTCCCTTCGTTTTTCTGTCTTCCGCAGCCGTCTTCAATGGTCCCCGCGGGAGCGTTTTCTTTGAAGAGATGCCTCATGATCCGGTCAATATCTACGGTCAGACGAAACATCTCGCCGAGGTATTGATCCAGAAGAGTTGTCCTGGAGCATTGATTATCCGCACGGGCTGGGTTTTTGGCGGTCACGGTGCGCATCATCGGAAATTTGTCGATGATGCTGTGGAAAAGGCACGCGCCGGCGCCGCGATCGAGGCTACCGATCAGCAGCAAGGTTCGCCGACCTACGTCCGTGATCTGGTCTCAGTCGTGGCCGGACTCCTGGAAAAATGTGAATCAGGTATCTGGCATGTCGTGAACGAGGGCGCGGCTACGCCGGTGGAAATAGCGGAAGCGATCGTCGGAACACTGCGGAGTCGATCGCCCATCACGCTCCGCCCGAATGCGCATTTTCAGGACGGACCGGCACGATCCGCCTCTGAGGTGCTTGGTTCCAGAAAGATCCGTTTGAGGTCCTGGCGGGAAGCCCTGATTGAATTGATCCACGCCGAAGCGTGATTACCAGCCGATTCCGAGTCCAAACAGGATCTGATGCGTTTTCGAATCCGCTGACAGGATCTGGTATTGAATCGAAAGGCTCTGAACCAGGCTGGTTTTAGACATGTGGTATCCGAATCCGCCGCCGAAATAAGGAAAGGCCGTTTTCGAGGTCGAGCCCGGAGGCGCCGCGGGAAAGGAGGCTGCGATGCCTCCATCGGGCCTGAAGAAAATTTCAGTCGTCAGCGGGACCTCGAGAAAAATCCCGAGCTCGGCGATGGCCATCATCTTCGCGTCGGTCGATTTTGCCATCTGGGCGCCGGCACTGAGCCCGGCGGAGAATCCGGATCTGATCTGGTAACTGGGCGTATATGCAAATCCCACTGCGGACGAGTAAGAGCTTGCGGATTGCAGCAGCATGTTCCAGTGCAGGTCCACGCTGCGCCAATTGATTCCCTGGTTCGCGGGCGATGGGTTAACGGCGGCTCTAGGTTGAATGACGCGTGCTCGTGGTTTTGCGGCTGCGCGCGCCTTTACCGGGGCCGGTTTCCTTGGGACAGGAGGCTGTGCGAATGCCGTCATGATCATCGCCGGAGTCAATGCCAGAAGCAGCAGGGCCCGCGTACCCAGTTTCATGGAGTGGCTCCCTGGCAGCTGCCATTTTTTAACACGGCCGGAGTTGAGACAGAGCCGCTGAAAGACGAAGCGGTATTTTTCGTCAGGGGCATTTTTTCGTTTCCGTCTGCGCTCATCACCCAGAGATTCTCAGTGAAAAGAGCGGCTGTTGTCCAGTCCCCATCCAAGGCGCCTCGTGACCAGAATACCAGTGCCGAGCCGTCGCCTGTGTAGGTGGGAAATGTGCTTGGAGCCGTCTCACTTTGTGTCAGTGCGGTTTTATCAGTGCCGTCCGGGCGAATTCGCCAGATGTTGTCGGACCCCGCCGGGGAAGCGCTCCAGGTGCCTGAAAGCGAACTTCTGGATTGGAAAGTGATCCATGCCCCATCAGGGGAGAATTCCGCGTTCATGCTCGGAGCGGTGACGCCTTGATTTTTTGTGAGTGGTGTGAGGTCGCTCCCGTCAATGTTCATGATCCAGATATTCTCAGTTCCTGCCGGAGTCCCGTCCCATGTTCCCTCCAGGTTCATCGCTGAAGAAAACAGGATTTTGGTGCCATCCGGCGAAAATACCGGGCGTTGGCTGTCCAGTGCGGCAACGGTATTCGTGTTCCTGGTGAGTGCTGTAAGGCCGGTCCCATCGGCGTTCATGATCCAGATGTTCATCGGAGTCCTGGTCCCATCCGGTAAGCCACTGAGTGCGGTCATCGAGGAAAACGCTATTTTGCTCCCATCAGGTGAAAAAACGGGGGTGAAGCTGCTTAAGCCTGTCGCCGTGTTGCCGGTGAGTGGGATCGGATTGCTGCCATCGGCCCCTATGACCCAGATATTCGCGGATCCGGTCGGCGTACCGTCCCAGCTGCCACTGAGTGCGGTGTTCGAGGTGAAGACGAGCCTGGTGCAATCGGGAGAAAAGTTCGGGGACCGGCTGTGTAGTGAGCTTGCGGTGTTTCTCGTCAGCGGCGTCATGCCGGTTCCATCGGAATTCATCAGCCAGATGTTGTAGGAGCTCGTGCCGGTGCCGTTCCAGAGTCCATCGAGAGCTGTGAAGGAGTGGAAAGCCACGCGGCTACCATCGGGGGATAGCGAGGCCGCGAAGCTTCCCAGGAGCGAATTCGAATTCAGAGTCAGGGGTTTCGCTATGCTTGCGTTGGTTAGGGTATACCAGAGGTTCTCTGATTCTGTCGGAGTGCCGTCCGAGGTGCCGCTCAGATCGGATTTTGAAGAAAACATCACGATAACGCCATCTGTCAGGGCTGATGGAAAAAGCTGAATCCCTGGGCCGCAGCCAGACCAGCCCGCCAGGGTAACGAGGAGTCCTCCGATGAGGAATGGGGTTCTTCGCAGCATTGTAAATAGTTTAGCGCCGTTCAGATTCAAATCAAACCTAAACCGGTTTTAAATTGCGTTGATTTCAAAGGGGAATTCTGGAATTCTTAAAGTTGACTTAAAAGTGTTTTAGTCGGATAATTGTTGCTATGAGCTGGACGTATGTGAAGCGATTTGCGCTCCCCTTTGGTTTCTTGGCTATTGCGCTGAGCGGCATTACCGGCTGCGCCAAGGTCACCTTGATCAATCAAGGCAAGGCCAAGGCTTCCGCAATTTCGACGGATAACCAGATCATGGTCATGCCGTTGCCGGGATTTGCGATCGTGTCAGGCGGTGGAACTGCGCATGGAGAGGGGCTTTCGGTTCGCGCCACGGTCGGTGAGGTGACCAGTGAGGCACTTCAGACCGGCGGAGACATCAATCTCTGGTCAGGAATCCAGAGTTCAATCTCGAACTGATCTAGTCTTTTTCTTCCATTTTCTTGAGATCCGCCGCAAGGGCCACTCGGGCCTGTCGCCTTTTCTCGGCCTCGCGATAGCGGCGTTTTTCGTCAGGGGTTTCCGGCGAAAGTTTCGGCACCGGCGAGGGCCTTCCTGCGCCGTCAATCGCCACGAACGTCGTATAGGCGCTGGCAGTGTGTTTGCGCTCGCCCGTGACGAGATTCTCGGATTCCACGCGTACCCCAACTTCCATGGAGGTGCGTGACGCGAAATTCACCATGGCGCAAATCTGGACAACGTCCCCCACGCGTAGCGGTGCGAGGAAGTGGAGGGCGTCCAGGGAGGCGGTTACGACAACCTTTCTGGCGTGTTTGCCAGCTGCAATGGCGGCGGCAATATCAATCCAGCTCATTACTCGTCCGCCGAAAACGGTGCCGAGGGTGTTCGCATCGGGCGGAAGCACGAGTTCTGTCATCGTCACAGCCGACTGGGACGGTCGTTTGCCCGGGATGGGTTCGCGAGAAACAGTCGGAGCTTCATTCGGAGATTCATTAGACATCGGAGCTATCCTCTTTGGCCGAGCATAACGCCGTTGACCCCCAACTCCAATGCGCTTAAGCACATGGAAGATGGAATTGCGCACGCTGATATTGCTGCTGGTTTGCAATTTGATCTGGTCCGCGAACCCGGTCCTGAGCAAATTCCTGCTCCGTGACTTCAGCGCTCCGGACGCTGCCTGGCTCCGTTACGGCAGTGCGTTCGGCAGCTATCTCGTGTTCATTATGTTTCGCGGTCGATTCGCTCACGCTTTCGCTATGCCTGCAAAGGTTAAGGATTGGCTTTTGATCGCGGTTCTCGGATTTTTTGCGTTTTGCGTCTCACCCCTCGCTAACATGGGGGGGCTGCAGGTGTCGCGTGCGATGGATGGAGCCCTGATCACCGCGATGGAGCCGATGCTCGCGATTTTGCTCGCATGGATGCTGCTCCGCGAGCGGGTGGGGTCACATCAACTCATCGCACTGGGATTCGCGCTTCTCGGTTTTTCGCTGCTGGCGGATATCACTCTCTCGCGAATTCTCTCGCTGGACCTGAGCGGTCATACAGTTGGAAATCTGATCCTGCTGATATCGATCACTGGAGAAGCTGTCTATTCGGTGCTCGGCAAGAAGCTGATGATTCGGCACGAGCCCATGCCGGTTTTCGGGTCCGCCCTTGGAATCGGAATGCTGCTGTTGACTCTCTCGAATGCGTTCTTTGCTGGAGCGGCGCTTCCGCAATTCTCCTCGTTCACGTGGAGCAGTTTTTTCGCGGTCCTTTGGTTAGGGCCGCTCGGGACCATGGTGAGTTACCTTTACTGGATGACTGCGTTGAAGCGCGCGCCGGTTGCCGCGGTGGTGATTACACTTTTTGTGCAGCCGGTCTTTGGCTCACTGCTCGGTGCATTGCTGCTGGGCGAGCGCCTCAGCGCAGTTCAGGCGTTCGGGGCTTTGCTGATTTTGACCGCGGTTTTTGGCCGGTCCTTGGTTGCGCTGTTTCGTGGACGCGCGGAGCGCACAGGCGGGGAGGAGAGTACCGTGCCGGATGTTGCAGCGCAATAGTGGCTTGCTAACCCCGCTGCATCATTATTATGTTTGGAAGAAAATTAAGTCTTGTGAATACCGAAAATACATTTCTATACTGAGCACGTGGAGGGAGAAATGGACGTCTCCAAATCAGAGAAACTGGACGGTGAAAAGCTTGTTCAGGCTGTTGTATCCCTGAGTGGTTTGCCTGAACGGGATGCTCATGATGAATTGGATCGCATTCTCGAGCTCAGCGGAACGAGTACCGGTGAGCTGACGCTCGAAGGTCTTCGCGCGGCGATGCTGGCGTATCTTGAAACTCTGGCCCCGCCCCCCGATGAAATTTTTGATGAAGATGCGCTGACCTCCCCAGAGCCGGATGCTGCGCAATAACGCGGTCGGTCTCCTTCAAGTCGAATCAATCGAACAGCGATGTATTTTTGACGCTTTCTCGCGTCAGCCGCTTCAAAAAAAAACCCTGGCCCGGAGCAACATTTCAATTCGACATGTATACTGGGAGCAGATTACTTTCGTTTAGGCTCCGAGGAGGCACTCATCTATGTTGATTCGATCATCCCTGAATAGAATTCCCGATAACTTGATCCAGCCCGATGTCGTCGGATTTGATCCGAGTGTTTTCCAAAGGCCCGCGGCCTACATTCCGAATCCCATCGTTGTGGAACAGACTGCGAGGGGAGAGCGGCAATATGATATTTATTCGCGGCTTCTCCTGGACCGCATCGTGTTCCTCGGTACCGAGGTGAACGATACGGTTGCGAATCTTCTCGTGGCACAGATGTTCTTTCTGGAATCGTCTGATCCCGATAAGGACATTCACTTGTACATCAACTCGCCAGGGGGCTCGGTTTATGCCGGTCTCGCCATCTACGATGTCATGCAGTTCATCAAGTCGGATGTAAGCACCTACTGTCTGGGAATGGCGGCGAGCATGGGTGCTCTTTTGCTTGCGGCCGGAGCTGCGGGAAAACGTTACAGCCTTCCGCATAGCCGCATCATGATTCACCAGCCGCTGGGTGGTGCGCGTGGTCAGGCTTCGGATATAGAAATTCAGGCTAAAGAGATTCTTTATTTGAAAGATCGCCTCAACCAGATCCTTTCGCATCATTCTGGCAGGACAATGGATCAGATCATCAAAGATACGGATCGCGACAATTACCTTTCAGCGAAGGAAGCGGTCGAGTATGGGCTGATCGACAAGGTGGTCGAGAAGCGAGTGAGTACTTAATTAGGGTTGAATAGATTCTATTTAATGCGTTACTGAACAGAGAAGAGAGATTTAGAAGGATGACTATGGACGGAAGAAAGTACGGGGATGGATTCGGGAATCTTTGCTGCTCCTTTTGTGGGAAAAATCAGCGTGAGGTGAAGAAGCTCATCGCCGGTCCCACCGTTTACATTTGCGACGAGTGCATCGAGCTGTGTAACGACATCATTGCGGAAGAAGGACAGAAGGAAACTCCTGCACGTTCTTCGCAGGCCATCCCAAAGCCTGCCGAGATCAAGTCGACCCTTGATCAGTACGTCATCGGCCAGGATCGCGCGAAGCGAGTGCTTTCCGTCGCGGTCTACAACCATTACAAGCGGATTCAGCACACTGGCGAGCGGAAGACCGGTCGCGAGAAGCAGGATCACGTGGAGTTGTCGAAGAGCAACATCATGCTGATCGGGCCCACGGGCTCGGGCAAGACGCTGCTTGCGCAGACTCTTGCGAAAGTCCTCAATGTTCCGTTCGCGATGGCGGATGCCACGACGCTTACCGAAGCAGGTTATGTCGGTGAAGACGTTGAAAACATCATTCTGAATCTGCTCCAGAGCTGCGATAATAATGTCGAACGCGCGCAAAAAGGGATCGTGTATATAGATGAGGTCGACAAGATTTCGCGCAAGAGTGAAAATCCGTCGATCACGCGTGACGTGAGCGGTGAGGGTGTTCAGCAGGCTTTGTTGAAGATCATCGAAGGAACGATTGCCAATGTTCCTCCCAAGGGCGGGCGCAAGCATCCACAGCAGGAATTCGTTCAGGTGGATACCTCGAATATTCTCTTTATCTGTGGTGGCGCGTTCGTCGGGCTGGATAAAATCGTCTCGATGAGAAAAGGGAAGCGGAGCCTCGGTCTTCAGGCGACGATCACCTCGAAGAAGGAAGAGAATTACTCGATGACGATCGCGCAGGTCGAGCCCGAGGATCTTATCAAGTTCGGCTTGATTCCGGAGTTCATCGGACGTCTTCCCATTATCGCGACGCTTGAAGAGCTTGATGAAAAGGCCTTGATCGAAATTCTCACGAAACCCAGAAACGCTCTTACCAAGCAGTACACCAAGCTGTTCGAATACGATGGTGTCGGGCTCGAGTTTGAATCGGACGCACTCGAAGCCGTCGCGAAGGAAGCGATCAAGAGGAATACGGGCGCCCGCGGTCTTCGCGCGATTCTTGAGCAGGCAATGCTTGAAGTCATGTACGAGCTGCCCGCGAAAACGAACGTCAAGAAATGCATTGTCACCAAAGCGGTCATCATGAACGGTGAGCGACCTGTGATGGTGCTTTCAGACGGGACCGAAGCGGCTCGCACAGCGGCCGCCGCCGGTACTGAAAAGGCCGAGATCGCCTGAACTGGTCCTGAATAGGCCCCACTTCGCCAGAATCGTGGCAGTCAGTCTGCCGTCGAAGGCCCTATTGCGAGCTCAAGCGGGCCACTCGTGGGCATGATATTTTCCCCAGGTTTTTTTTTCGATCTACCGACGGTGTCTGGAGTTTGCACTCGCACTATGGGTATGATTGAGGAGAGGGGAGTCAACGAGACTCCCGAAATCTAAGCCAAGGAGGCGCGCGGATATGGGTGCAACAAGCTCGAAGAAGCCAGCCAAGATGACTGTTCCTCTTCTCCCACTCAGGGATGTGATCATTTTCCCGCACATGGTAGTTCCGTTGTTCGTGGGACGCGAGAAATCCATCAACGCGCTTGAAGAGTGCGTTAACAAGAAGCTCGATTTATTCCTGGTTGCTCAGCGCCAAGCGACTACCGTGAGCCCCGGACACGAGGATATTTTCGAGGTCGGCACGCTTGGAACCATTCTTCAGATCCTGCGGCTTCCTGACAACACTGTGAAGGTTCTGATCGAGGGAAAGCGTCGCGCGCGGATCACCGGTTACCGGGAAACCGATCGTATGATCGAAGCGGACGTCGAGGAGATTCCGGATCTCGGCACGACCGGTATCGAGCTCGAGGCAATGGTTCGTTCGCTCAAGGCGACCTTTGAAAATTATGTGAAGCTCAATAAGCGGATCCCTCCGGAGATGCTGATGAGCGTGAACACGGTCGAGGAGCCCGCACGTTTGGCCGACTTGATCGTCGCGCACCTGAATCTGAAACTTGAGGACAAGCAGGAGATCCTGGAGCTTCAGGACGCCTCCAAGCGCCTTGAGAAGCTCCTTCAGCTCATGCAGGGTGAGATCGAAATCCTTCAGGTCGAACGACGGATTCGCTCGCGTGTGAAGAAGCAGATGGAGCGCTCCCAGAAGGAGTACTACTTAAACGAGCAGATGCAGGCGATTCAGAAGGAACTCGGTGAAAAAGACGAGTTCAAGGCTGAAATCCAGGCAATTGAAAAGCAGATCCGCTCGAAGGCCATGTCGAAGGAGGCCAAAGAGAAGGCCACCAAGGAGCTGAAGAAGCTCAAGATGATGTCCCCGATGTCCGCGGAAGCAACCGTCGTTCGCAATTACATCGACTGGCTCGTGACGTTGCCGTGGAACGAGTACACGACCGATCGTCACGACCTGAAAGTCGCTGAAGACGTGCTCGAGGAGGATCATTACGGACTTGAAGAGGTGAAAGAACGTATTCTTGAATACCTCGCGGTTCGTGTTCTCACCGATAACACGAAGGGGCAGATACTTTGTTTCGCTGGTCCTCCCGGCGTCGGTAAAACCTCGCTTGCGAAATCCATTGCTCGGTCGCTGAATAAGAAGTTCGTTCGCTGCTCGCTGGGCGGCGTGCGTGATGAAGCCGAAATCCGCGGCCATCGTCGCACTTACGTCGGCGCATTGCCGGGAAAGATCATCCAGTCCTTGAAAAAGGCGGGTTCCTCGAATCCCGTCTTCCTCTTGGATGAGGTGGACAAGATGAGCATGGATTTCCGCGGAGATCCTTCATCGGCGCTTCTTGAGGTTCTTGATCCTGAGCAGAACGTGAGCTTCGGTGACCATTATCTTGAGGTGGACTACGACACCTCAAAGGTCATGTTCGTCCTCACGGCGAATTCACTTCACAGTATTCCGAAGCCGCTCCTCGACCGTATGGAGGTCATCACGATCTCCGGTTACACGGAAATCGAGAAGTTCAATATCGTGAAGCGCTACCTCATCACGAAGCAGATGGAAGCCCATGGGCTGAAGGAAGGCGACCTCGAAATCACGGACGACGCGGTTTCCGGGATCATCCGGTTTTATACGCGTGAGGCCGGAGTTCGGAACCTTGAGCGAACCGTGGCGACGGTTTGCCGGAAATCCGCGAGAAAGATCGTGGAACTCAGGGCAGCGGCGGAAGCCAAAGGCAAGGCTAAGGCAAAGGTGGCTACCGTGAAGATCACTGAGGCGGACCTCGAGGAATTGCTCGGGCCTCCGAAGTACACGGTCAGCAAAGCGGAGGAGAAAGCGGAGATCGGTCTCACGAACGGCCTGGCGTACACTGACGCTGGCGGTGACATGCTTCAGATCGAGGTCAGCGTCGTTCCCGGAAAGGGTGGCGTGAAGATCACAGGTAAGCTCGGAGAGGTGATGCAGGAGTCAGCTGCGACCGCGATGAGCTATGTACGCTCACGGGCGCAGGCATTGGGTCTCGATAAGGACTTCTACCAGTCCATTGATATCCACCTGCATGTGCCAGAAGGGGCAGTGCCCAAGGATGGTCCATCCGCCGGCATCACGATGGCGACGGCTATCACCAGTGCTCTTTGTAGAATACCGGTGAAGCGTGAAGTTGCCATGACGGGAGAAATAACGCTCCGTGGCAGGGTTTTGCCGATCGGTGGCCTGAAAGAAAAGCTGCTTGCTGCAAAGATAGGCAACATCAAGACTGTCCTGATACCCAAGGGCAACTTGCCGGATTTGAAGAAGATTCCGAAGGAAATTACCTCCGGGGTCGACATCATTCCGGTCGAAAATGCGGATCAAGTTCTAAGGCTTGCGCTTGAGCTTGAGCGTCCGGACGAGTTCCTTGCGGTGAAAGCAGAGGACGTTGTTCCCTTGCCGGCAGCAGTTATCGCGGAATCTCCGAAGGAAACGCCGCGTACGGTAAAACATTAAGCTTGACCCTAGGATAACTGTCGTCTATTTTCGTGCTCCTTCGCGCTCAAACGTGAAAAGTGTGTCATTCGGCCGCGTCACCGCGCCCGGCATTTCACGTAAACGCGAGGGAGCACGTTTTTGTTTGTTAGTTTTGCCGTTTTGTTTGAATGATATCTGAAATTGATATCTGAATTGATAGAGATGAAAGGAAAAGCAGTTCATGCCCACCATTAACCAGCTCATTCGCAGGGGCCGGAGCAACAAGCAGTGGAAGACGAAATCGCCCGCGCTTCAAAGCTGCCCCCAGCGTCGCGGAGTCTGTACCCGCGTTTACACCACGACTCCGAAGAAACCGAATTCCGCTCTCCGCAAGGTCTGCCGTGTTCGCCTGACCAACGGGTATGAAGTCACTTCCTACATCCCGGGCATCGGCCATAACCTGCAGGAGCACTCGATTGTGCTGATTCGCGGAGGCCGTGTGAAAGATCTTCCCGGTGTTCGTTACCACACTGTCCGCGGCACGCTCGACGCACAGGGTGTTGCTAACCGCAAACAGAGCCGCTCCAAGTACGGTGCAAAGCGCTCCAGCGCTCCAGCCGCCAAATAATTAGTTTGAGGATGATGCCAAATGGGTCGTAAGAAATTTATTCGTAAACGTGAGATTCTGCCGGATCCTAAATTCAACGATACGGTCGTAGCGAAATTCATCAACTCCATCATGGAAGCGGGAAAGCGCTCCACGGCTGAGTCGATCTTTTACGGCTGCGTGGACAATATCCAGGATCGAACCGGTGAAGAAGGCCTGAAAGTATTCAAAAAGGGCCTGGAAAACGTAAAGCCGATCCTCGAAGTGAAATCCCGCCGCGTCGGTGGCGCCACCTATCAGGTTCCGATCGAAGTGAAACCGGCTCGTCGCCAGTCACTGGCTTCGCGCTGGATCATTGATGCTGCTCGCGGCCGCCCTGAGCATTCGATGGCAGAGCGCCTTGCCGCTGAGTTCATCGAAGCATCCAACGGCCGTGGCGGTGCGATGAAGAAGCGCGAAGACGTGCACAAGATGGCTGAAGCCAATAAGGCTTTTGCTCATTATCGCTGGTAAAAAAAAGCTGCCCGCGCCTTTTGGTCTAGGGCTGCATCAAAGACTTGAAAACGCCGGGGGCAACTCCGGCGTTTTTTTTTGCTGCTTTCCTGAGAAGACCTGGTACCTGCGGTTCGCGATAACTGGGACACGCATACCGCTAACCACCGGTGGGGGCCTTCTGTTTCTTGCACTGTGCATCACAATCAAAGTGTTATATAGCGAGTACTTATGGCTGATCCCGCAACATCACTTCAGAATATTCGCAACATCGGCATCATGGCGCACATTGACGCCGGGAAAACCACGACAACCGAGCGGATTCTTTACTACACCGGTAAAACGCACAAGATCGGCGAAGTTCATGAAGGCACGACGGTCATGGACTGGATGCCGCAGGAGCAGGAGCGTGGGATCACCATCACCTCGGCTGCCACCACCTGCTTCTGGAAGGATTATCGCGTAAACATCATCGATACCCCTGGGCACGTCGACTTCACGATAGAAGTGGAACGCTCTCTCAGGGTCCTGGACGGGGCTGTGGCGGTTTTTTGTGCTGTGGGTGGGGTGGAACCCCAGTCCGAAACGGTCTGGCGGCAGGCCGACAAGTATCATGTTCCGAAGATCGCTTTCGTGAACAAGATGGATCGCGTCGGAGCGGATTTCTTTGATGTTCTGGAGCAGGTGAAAAAACGTCTGGGTGCCAACCCGGTGGCTCTTCAGCTTCCGTGGGGTAGTGAAGACACTTTCCTCGGGATCATTGATCTGATCGAAATGAAGGCCATTCGCTGGCACTCCGAAGATCTGGGTGCAACGTTTGACACTGTCGAGATCCCGGAGGAGCTGGCCGAGCAGGCTGCCGAATATCGTGAGAAGCTCGTCGAAGCCGCCGCCGAACAGAATGACTCGCTGATGGAGAAGTACGTCGGTGGTGAAGCAGTGAGCGCTGCTGAGATCCGCGATGCGATTCGAAAGGGCACGATCTCGATGAAGCTGGTGCCGCTGATCTGCGGATCGAGCTTCAAAAACAAAGGCGTTCAGCCGCTGCTCGATGCGATCGTGAATTTCCTTCCATGTCCCACGGATGTTCCCCCGATGCAGGGCAAGGATCCGCATGACGAGGAGAAAACGCTTATCCGTGAGGCGAGCGTCGACGAGCCCTTTTCAGCGCTTGCTTTCAAAATCCAGAACGATCCGTATGTCGGGCAGCTCACGTATTTCCGCGTCTATTCAGGCAAAATCGAGCAGGGCGTGATGGTGTACAACTCTGCCAAGGGCAAACGCGAGCGTCTGGGCCGAATTCTTCAGATGCACGCAAATAAACGCGAGGACATCACTGAAGTTCGTGCTGGTGACATCGCCGCAGCTGTCGGGCTGCGTTTTACGACGACAGGGGACACGCTGTGCAACGAGGGGCAGCAGATCCTTCTTGAGAAAATCGAGTTTCCGGAACCTGTCATTCAGATCGCGATTGAGCCGAAAACGAAAGCTGATGAAGAGAAGCTCGCGGCTTCCCTTCAGCGACTTGCCATGGAGGATCCCTCCTTTCATGTCAGTACGAATGAGGATACCGGGCAGACGTTGATCAGCGGAATGGGTGAGCTTCACCTGGAGATCATCGTTGACCGCATGAAGCGGGAGTTTAAAGTCGATGCGAATGTGGGTCAGCCGCAGGTTTCCTATAAAGAGACGATCGCTCGCACGTCGCAGGCTGAAGGAAAGTTCATTCGGCAGAGCGGAGGAAAAGGCCAGTACGGGCACGTAGTGATTCAGTTGGAACCGCTGTCTTCCGGCAAGGGTTTTGAGTTCGTGAACAAAATAACAGCCGGCAAGATCCCGAAAGAGTTCATTCCTGCCGTGGACAAGGGGATTCGTGAATCCATGTTGGGCGGCATTGTCGCGGGGTATCCTGCCGTCGATATGCGCGCCACCCTGCTGGACGGATCGTCGCACGATGTGGACTCCAGCGAAATTGCGTTCAAGATCGCCGCGTCGATGGCCTTCAAGGAGGCCGCTTTGAAGGGCGATCCGCAATTCATGGAGCCGATCATGTCTTGCGAGGTGGTTTGCCCTGAGGACTATATGGGCGGAGTCATCGGAGATCTGAATGCCCGTCGCGGAAAAATTCTGAACATGGCGCCAAGGCATGGGATGCAGGTCATTTCTGCAGAGGTGCCGCTCGCCACAATGTTCGGCTATTCGACGGCTCTTCGGTCGGCTTCTCAGGGGCGTGCTGTTTATACGATGTCCTTTGCCCGTTATGAATCCGTACCGGCCAATGTGGCAAACGAGATTAAAACGCGGCTCGGCATCGTGGAGCGCCCGCCAGGGGTATAGAAATATCAGGCGCCCGGAGGCGGAACTTTTATGAAATCGTTTCCGTTCTCTGGAAACCTTTCGAGTGCGTCCCGAATCAGTGACTCGGCAGCTTCGGCAAGGCCGGCCTGGCGCGATCGATGAATCAGAATTTTGTAAATCGTCGGATCATGGGCCCCTTGCTTAATCAGCTTTCGACCTTTCTCGATGACCATCCCGGGTGTCGATCTCTGGTTCGCTATCATGTACTCCGAAGCGAGGTAATCGACTCCCGACTGTGTATCGGGAGGGAAGCGGCCAAGATAGGTTGAGGCTTCCTGTACTAGCTGAAACTCAAGCAGCGTCGTGATTGCCTCGCGCAGGATTTTGGTTCTGCCGGTACCGGTCACTGCGGCCTTCTGAAAAAGGGAAAGTGCGCGGCTCTGTGAGCCTGTCGAAAGATAGTATTTTCCGCAGACCACAAGGGCCGCGCAGATATAGCGCACGATCTCGTCGTTCCTGTGGTCGAGTCCCGTGAAGGCCTGATAATAACCCTCAATGTCGTCGTAACTGCGCGTGATGATCGCGAGCCGAAGTACGGAGGCCAGCCGTTGCGGATTGGCTGGGAAATACTGCGAGATTCGCTTAACGATCGCGTAAGCCTCCGTATGCATTTTCTTCTGCATCATGAGTTCAAAAAGCCCGACCATGCATTTGTAATGGATCTTGTTGTGGACGAGTCCCTTGGTGTAACTTCCTTCCGCATTATCGAGGGCGTTTTTTTGTATGTTCGCCTGGCCAGCGTAGAAGCATGCGAGGGATGGTTTTTGACTCAGTCCCGAGGCTTTCTCGAAAAGCTTGAGCGCTTCCTCCGTCTTTTTCGAGGCGAGATGGTTTTTCCCTTCTTCGATAAGGCGCGAATATTCATCGGGCTGCAGCTTTGCGATCGCCGCTTCCATGATCAGGCGCCGCATCACCTCTATCGTGTAGGGTTTGATGATGTAGCAATCCACGTCTTCCTCGGCTGCCTGTGCCACTGCGGATTGCGAGGTGTTGGCTGTTACCAGGATGAAAAGGCTTTCTTTTGTTTCAGGGCGGTTTTTGCGCTGAGACTGAAGCAGGTTGAGGCCTGCGCCGCGACCGAGATCGAAATCGCAGAGGACGACATGTGGCTGCACACGCGCCATTTCCTGTTCGGCAATTGCCAACGAAGAGGCTAGCGTGACGAGGTTCGACTTTGCTCCCATGTCGACCAAAGTGCGGGCCAGGCCGGTGCGGGAGGATGCGGCCTCGTCCGCGATGAGAATTTTTCGGGTCGAAATGTATTTTGCGAAAACCTGCTCGATTTTTTTTGAGTCCAGGCTTTTGAGGGAGGGCATTTCAGAGTCCTCTGGCTGTCCGCAGGAAATCCATGATCTCCTCCTGGCGGCGCGTGAATCCTTCGCGAAGCCCTGACCATGCTTGCAGATCGTATTGGATGAAGCTGAGGGTCACGGTGTCGCGCTCCGTTGAAGCGGTTTCACATAGGGTTACCTTTGCCGTTGCCTTCATTCCGATTGTTGCTGCATTCGGGTCGGCCACCTGAATCTCCAGGGAGATGATCTGGCCTGATGCGCAGGTTTTGGTGGGAATTTCCAAGACGAATCCGGTTTCATGCAATTCGAGAAGGTCGATTGTTGCAGGCGCGATCTCGCGACCATCGAAGAGCCTGCTCCCATGACGAATGGCCGTTCGAGTTGCGGGATTGCTGAGGGAGATGTCAACTTTCCGGGGGGAAAAATCTGCGGGATTGATGAGAGACATAGCGCTGGGGCCTGGCATCGTCCCTCAATTTTTATCGGTCTTTCGTTTCAGTGCAACGAGCGATTATGCAGAATGGAAAGAATTCGGCTAATTTGATGCTGCGAACTCCTCCATGGACCTGCGTGTGGCCGGATGTGCTTTATTTTGATTCAAAATACCTATTGTATTCAGTCAACCGGGCCTGTATAGATTCGAGTTCTTATTCTTTGGTTCTTTTATGGACGCACTGGGAAAGATTGCTCGATCGCTGTCACATGCGGTTGAGGGAACTTCCCGGATAACAAGCTGAATTTAAGTAATTAGCTTCAGCTTTAATGGAGATGTGACAAATGGCAATTGAACATAAGATTCGGATTAAACTCAAAGCTTTCGATCATCGGGTTCTCGATCAATCCGTTTGGGAAATCGTGAACACCGCGAAAAGGACCGGCGCCAGCGTACGCGGGCCGATTCCTCTTCCGACCGTTACGAATAAGTATTGCGTTCTCCGATCCCCTCATGTAGACAAAAAGTCCCGCGAACAGTTCGAGATTCGGACCCATAAGCGGCTTTTGGATATCCTTGAACCGACTCAGCAGACGGTGGATTCGCTGATGAAGCTGGATCTTTCGGCTGGGGTCGACGTGGAGATCAAGTCCTAAGCACGGGGCGCATCCCTGAGAAGGGGTGTTAGAGCAAAGTCGATACTATCTTCTGCATGTCGCGAAAGCGCTTCCCAGAAGGAAAGTCGTTCGGGGCTCAAACTTCCACTGCATGAAAGCATCCGGCGGCCTGAAGAGGCGGCTTCCCGGTGATGCTGTGATGGTGGGACGTCAGATAGATAAAATAGGCGCTCAAAGATTTTCGCCTTGGAGACAACTATGGAACAAAAGCCTGAAGAGCAGGCTGGTGCAAGCACAGCTTCCGCACCTGCTTCAACCGAGAAGGTTGCCTTGACTCAGGGCCGTGGTGGCTTGTTGGGAGTTAAGGCCGGCATGACCCAGGTGTTCGATGAAAACGGAGACTGCTTTGCTGTCACCGTTATCGACCTGAAGCAAGCCGTGATCACGCAAGTAAAGACAAAAGCGAAGAACGGCTATCAAGCTGTTCAGGTTGGCTTCCTTCCCAAGAAGGCCAAGGCCGCGACCAAGCCAGAACAAGGCCACGCGAAAGCCGCGAACGCCTCTGGCTTTTATCACTATCAGGAATTTCGTCTTGCTGACTCCGACAGTCTCGATGGTTTGAGCGTTGGGAAAGTCCTGTCGGCTGATTTCCTGAAGCCTGGCGATCTTGTCGATCTTACAGCGATGAGCAAGGGCAAGGGCTTTCAGGGCGGCGTGAAGCGCTTTCATTATCATGGAAATTACAAGACGCACGGTGCGTCGGTTTCTCACCGGCAGATTGGCTCCATCGGAAATCGCGCCGACCCCGGACGTGTGTTCCCTGGTAAGCCAATGCCTGGCCATATGGGCCACGAGCAGGTCACGGTTCAGAACGTTCGCGTGATCCGAGTGGATACTGAGAATCAGCTCCTTCTGGTTAACGGAAGTGTGCCCGGTCCCCGTAGCGGGGTTGTCACGGTTCGCCGTGCAGTGAAAAGGGCGGAGTGAGTTATGCCAACTTTAGACATTATTAATCAGGACAAGAAGAAAGTCGGAACGATTGATCTACGCGACGACGTGTTCGCTGTGGATGTGAATGTTCCGTTGGTTCACCAGGTTCTCAAGGCGCAGCTCGCCGGTCGTCGGCAGGGTACTGCGAAGACGAAAACCAAATCGGAAATTCGTGGCGGCGGACGGAAGCCCTTCAAGCAGAAGGGTACCGGTAATGCTCGTCAGGGTTCGATTCGTACTCCGCTTCGTCCGGGTGGTGGACAGAGTCATGGTCCGGTTCCGCGTTCTTATGAGCAGGCAACGCCGAAGGAAATGATGCGTGGAGCTCTGCGCTCAGCTCTTTCGGATCGCGTGAAGTCGAGTCGGCTTCTTGTGATGGACGAGTTCAAGGTCACTGAAGTGAAGACGAAGATTTTGGCCGAGTTGCTCAAGAAGAAGCTCGATCTCAGTCAGGTTCTCATTGTTGATGACGAGAATTTCAATCTGGAGCGTTCGGGCCGCAATATCCCGCACGTGAAGATCCTTCGGACTGAAGGCTTGAATGTCTATGACATTGTTCGCCACGACTGGATTCTCCTGACCAAGCGCGCAGTGCAGGCCGTTGAAACCCGCCTGGCGCCGAGAAGTTGAGGTGATTTGTGCGTAACGTTTACGACGTGATTAAAAGGCCCATCATCAGCGAAAAAAGCACGGCCCTGGCGGAAGTTGCCGGTCGCTATGCTTTCGAAGTCGCTCTTCAGGCGAACAAGCACGAGATTCGGGAAGCTGTTCAGCAGCTTTTCAACGTGAAGGTTCGTGAAGTGCGTACGATGGTGATGCATGGAAAAATCAAACGTACCGGCCGTTCCGAAATTAAGCGGTCCAACTGGAAGAAAGCTCTCGTGACGCTGGCTGAAGGCCAGAAGATCGACTTCTTCCAAACGAAGTGAGTGAACTATGCCGATCAAAACCTTTAAACCGACAACACCGACCCTGCGATACAAAACTGTCGCGGACTTTTCGGTTCTGACGCCGAAAAAAGATCAGCCGAAGAAGCCCCGGAAGCTCACGCAATCTCTGAGTAAGTCCGGTGGTCGTAACGGCTTCGGTAAAATGACTGTTCGACACATTGGTGGGGGCCACAAGCGCCGTTACCGTGTGGTTGATTTTGCGCGCGACAAGCGCGAGATCCCGGCGAAGGTCGCCTCGATCGAGTACGATCCTAACCGCACCGCTTACATCGCTCTTCTGCACTATGCTGATGGTGAAAAGCGTTACATTATCGCTCCGTTGAATCTCAATGTGGGCGACGCGGTCATCGCAAGCGATCACGCAGACATCAAGCCAGGCAACAATCTTTCCATCTCGGCGATTCCGGTGGGCACGTTGATCCACAATATCGAAAGTGAGCCCGGAAAAGGCGGTAAGCTTGCGCGGTCTGCCGGCAACTTCGCTCAGCTGATGGCCAAAGAAGGCGATTATTGCCAGGTTAAGATGCCGAGCGGCGAAATTCGCTTGGTTCACTCCCGTTGCCGCGCTTCGATTGGCCAGCTTTCCAATACCGATCATGAAAATATCACGATCGGTAAAGCAGGTCGGACTCGTTGGCTCGGTATTCGCCCGACCAATCGTGGTGTTTCGATGAATCCGATCGACCATCCGCACGGCGGTGGTGAAGGAAAGTCCTCGGGCGGCGGTCATCCCCGTACCCCGTGGGGCGTTCCTACCAAAGGTTACAAGACCAGAAATAATAAGCGCACTGACACGTTTATCGTCAAGCGGCGCAAGTAAAGGAGAATGAACCGTGGCTCGTTCCATTAAGAAAGGCCCGTTTTGTGATGAGCATCTTCTGAAGAAGGCTCAGAACGCCAGACAGAGTCAGGATCGCAAGGTCATTAAAACCTGGTCCCGTCGTTCCACGATTTTTCCGGATTTCGTGGGTCTCACTTTCGCCGTGCATAACGGCAAGAAATTTATTCCGGTCTATGTGACGGAAAACATGGTTGGTCACAAGCTTGGGGAATTCTCTCCCAGCCGCACTTTCCATGGCCACACTTCTGCTGAGAAGAAGGCTGCAACCGAATCAGCAGCAGCTCCAGCAGCGGCGAAGAAGTAAGGCGAAGGAGTTGAGCAATGCAAGTTAGCGCAAAAGTCAGTTCAATCCGGATCACGCCCAGGAAAATGGGTCTGCTGGCCGACGAAATTCGGGGCAAGGGCATTAACGAAGCTCTTACTTATCTCCGTCTGTCGCCCAGAAAACGTACCGCGGAAGTTCTGTACAGGCTTCTGAAGAGCGCCGCTGCCAACGCGGACCAGAAGGGTACCGTAGATGTCGATACGCTTTTCGTGAAGACGATTCTCGTGGGAAAAGGCGTGACGATGAAGCGTTTCCGTCCCCGCGCCAAGGGTTCGGCCTTCCGGATTAATAAAATGAGCAGCCACGTGAGCGTCACGCTCGCGGAACGGTAAGAGGAAGAACATGGGTCAGAAAGTCAATCCAGTTGGATTTCGAATTGGGGTCACCCGGAGCTGGGACAGCCGCTGGTTCGCCAAGCGCGATTACAGCAAGCTCCTTCATGAAGACATCAAGCTTCGGGATTATCTGAAGCGGAAGCTTTATAGCGCCGGCATCGCTCGCATTGACATTGAGCGTGCAGCTAACAAGGTGAAGATCAACGTTCACACCGCCCGTCCGGGCATTGTGATCGGAAAGAAAGGCGCTGGCGTCGAGTCCTTGAAATCTGACGTTCAGAGGCTGTCGAAGAACGAGGTTTTCCTCAACATCATCGAAGTGAAGAAGCCCGAAGCGAATGCGACACTGATCGCTGAGAACGTGGCTGCACAGCTCGAAAAGCGCGTCGCTTTCCGGCGCGCGATGAAGAAATGCATGACCTCTGCTTTCAAGCAAGGCATCAAGGGTATCAAGATTCGCGTTTCAGGACGTCTCGGCGGCGCCGAAATCGCGCGTACCGAGTGGTATAGCGAAGACAGTGTTCCGTTGCATACTTTGCGCGCGAATATCGATTACGGGACTGCGGAAGCTCATACGACCTACGGCCTCATCGGCGTGAAGGCGTGGGTTTACCATGGCGAGATGCAGACCCTGAAGAAACAAGCTGCCGCCGAAGCCAAGGCGATGCAGAAGGAGTGATGGACCATGCTGGCACCTAAGCGAGTCAAATGGCGTAAGCACCAGAAGGGCAAAATGAGAGGCAAGGCCGATCGCGGCGGAAACCTCTTCTTTGGCGAATTCGGATTGCAGGCAACTGAGTGTGGAAAAATTACCTCCCGCCAGATCGAAGCTTCCCGTGTTGCTATGACCCGTTATGTGAAGCGCGGCGGAAAAATCTGGGTTCGTATTTTCCCAGACAAAGCGCTCACCAAGAAACCTGCTGAGACCCGAATGGGTTCCGGAAAAGGAAACGTCGAGGAATGGGCGGCCGTGATTAAGCCCGGTCGTATCATTTTTGAAATGGACGGAATTCCGAAGACTGAGGCTTTCGAAGCACTGCGGCTTGCCAATAACAAGCTTCCGATCTCGTGTAAGCCTGTTAGCCGGGAAATCGAAAAAATGAGATTGGCTGACAAGGCGAAAGCCGCTGCTGCCAAAGCTCCTTCGGCTCGTGGCGAGTGAGGTAAAGACATGGCTACGAAAAAATCGAATGAATTGAAGAACCTGACGAAAGATGAGCTCACGACGCGGATTCGTGATGTCCAAGCGAAGCTTTTCGACGGCAAGATGAAAAAGGTAACCGGCCAACTGAGCGATACGGCTTCTCTTTGGAAAGCCCGCAAGGAGCTGGCGCGAATGAAGGCGCTCTTGGGCGCGAAGACGGCGTCCGCCGGAGGTAAATAAGTATGGCAACCGAGAAGAAAGCGGCTAAAACCGCAACTAAAAAACCGGCGACGACAAAGACCGAGGCTGTTGCAGAAGTCAAGGCAGTAGGTCCGGTTGTCACCGATAATCGCAATCAGGTTCAGAAACGCCGCGTTGTTGAGGGCGTTGTGATGAGCGATAAGATGCAGAAAACCATCGTCGTTCGGGTGGACCGCCGTGTGAAGGACGCCTTCTATAAGAAGTACGTTGTCGTTTCACGGAATTTCAAAGCCCATGATGAAAAGAACGAGGCCAAGATTGGCGATCGAGTTCAGCTCGTCGAATCTCGGCCTCTTAGCAAAGACAAGCGCTGGGCGCTGCAGTCAATCGTGCGCCGGGCCGGTCAGGCTCCGGAAGCAAACGTCTGAGAAGGGCAGGAGGATAACATGATTCAGATGCAATCTCGTCTGGACGTGGCCGATAATTCGGGCGCCAGATCCGTCATGTGTATCAAGGTGCTCGGCGGCAGTCGCAGAAGATACGCGAGCCTGGGCGACGTTATCGTCGTCACGGTAAAAGAAGCCGTTCCGAATGCGAAAGTGAAGAAGGGCGATATCTTGAAGGCCGTGATCGTGCGTACGAAAAAAGAAGTGAACCGTAATGACGGCACTTACGTTCGCTTCGATACGAACTCTGCAGTTTTGATTAACGCGCAGAATGAGCCGATCGGAACCCGCATCTTTGGGCCAGTCGCTCGTGAACTACGCGCCAGGGCGTTTACGAAGATCATTTCGCTTGCGCCGGAAGTGCTGTGAGGATTTATGCAGAAAACAGGTTTTAAACTGACACTTCGTAAGAACGATCAGGTTCAGGTCATTGCCGGACGCGAGAAGGGCAAAACCGGAAAAATCGTTGATCTGGACCGCGATACCGGCGCTGTGACCATTGAGAAAGTCAATCTGGTCAAGCGTCACGTGAAGGCGAGTCAAAAGAACCCGCAGGGTGGGATCCTTGAGAAGGAGCTTCCCGTGAACTATTCGAACGTGCTGCTTATGTGCACCAAGTGCAATCGCGGCGTTCGTCACGGCGTGAAGCTCGTCAAGCAGGCGGGCAAGAAAAAGGGATCGGAAGCGACCGAAGTGAAGGTTCGTTTCTGCAAGAAATGCGGGGAATCGCTCGACGCGTAAGCTTCTAGCGTACGTGTTTGAAGGAGGATGTTGTGGTAGCCGAAAAAGAAGAAAAGAAGGCTGAAGGCGCTAGCGCGGAAGACGCCGCGAGAAAGGCCAAAACCGATGCGAAAAAAGCAGCGGCTGAAGCCGGAAAAGCTCGCGCGAAAAAGGCGAAGGAAGATGCGGCGGCATCAGGACTGAAGATTGCCGCGGCGGGTGAAACCAAGGTTTCTCCGACCAAAACGCCCCGCCTGTCGAAGCATTACAAAGAGAAAGTCATTCCGGCCCTGATGAAGGAGTTCCAGTTCAAGAACCCCATGCAGGTTCCGCGTTTGTCAAAAGTCGTGATCAACTGCGCAGTGAAGGATGCTGTCGCGAATCCGAAGGTTCTTGACGGAACTTTCGATGAAATCATGACCATCGCCGGCCAGAAGCCGGTCATGACCCGCGCTCGCAAGGCCATCGCGGCTTTCAAAGTTCGGGCAGGAAATCCCGTCGGTGTGGTCGTGACTCTTCGTCGCGCCCGCATGTACGAGTTCCTGGATCGCCTTATGAATGTTGCTCTCCCTCGGGTGCGCGACTTCAAGGGTGTGGGAACCAAGGGTTTTGATGGCCGTGGAAATTATTCGCTCGGATTGCGCGAGCAGATTATTTTCCCGGAAATCAATTACGACAAGGTGGATAAAATTCGCGGTATGACCGTGACCATCACCACCACGGCAAATACAAATGAACATGCCCGGGCGCTGTTGACCGAGCTGGGAATGCCTTTCCGCAAGTAGAAGGAGATCGAGCTTGTCTAAGAAGTGTAAACTCGAAGCGATTGGGAATAAGCCGAAATTTAAAGTCCGCGTGCGGAACCGTTGTCCACTTTGTGGCCGGCCTCGCGCGTACATGCGGAAGTTCAATATGTGCCGCCTTTGTTTTCGCGGTCTGGCGCTGAAGGGTCAGCTGCCGGGCGTGACTAAGTCGAGCTGGTAAGAAAAGGATACGAATTTATGAGCATGACGGATCCGATTGCAGATTTGCTGACCAGAGTCCGCAACGCGGCTAAGGAAAAGCACGAAAAGGTCGAAATCCCCGCCTCCCGCCTGAAAGCCAATGTGGTTCGGGTGTTGAAGGAAGAGGGGTATATCAAAAACTTCCGCTTGATGCGCGAAGACGGCGGCCGGCCGGTGATCAAGGTGTACTTGAAGTATACTGAAGCTGGTGAAAGCGTCATTCGTGGTATTCGCCGGGTGAGCCGTCCAGGCTTGCGCAGATACTCGAGTTACGAGGATATGCCGCGTCCGCTGGGTGGAGCTGGAATCGCCATTGTGTCCACTTCAAAAGGAGTGATCACAGGGCATCGTGCCCGCACTCAAAAAGTGGGCGGCGAAATCATTTGTGAGGTCTGGTGATTTATGTCGCGCGTTGGAAAAGTCCCGGTAAAGATTCTGCCGGGCGTAAAAGTCGAAATTAAAGGCAAGCAGGTCAAGGTCGAAGGACCCAAGGGCAAGCTTTCTCACGAAGTGCCCCACGGCGTCGACGTGAAGATGGAGAATGGTGCGATTCTGGTTGCCCGCGACGAGAATGTCGGGAACGCCGGTGCGCTTCAGGGACTCACCCGCACGTTGATTAACAACATGGTCCACGGAACACATACAGGTTTCACTCGTGAACTGGATGTGGTCGGCGTCGGATATCGCGCGGCAGTGAAGGGAACGACTCTGACGTTGACCGTCGGTTACTCCCATCCGATTGATTATCAGATGCCCGCCGGTATTACAGCCAAGGTGGAGAACAACACCCACATCGTCCTGAATGGAGCTGATAAGGTTCTGATCGGAATGGTGGCCGCAAAAATTCGTTCGTTCAAGAAGCCCGAGCCATATCAGGGTAAGGGTATCAAGTACACGAACGAAACGATTATCCGCAAGCAGGGTAAAGCTGCGGGTGCGAAGTAAGGATAAGTTATGTCGAGTAAAATCGGTCGCAAGACGAGTCAAAAGAAGGTTGTTCGGGCCAAGCGCAAGCTTCGCATCCGGGCTCGTATCGAGGGCAATGCGGAAAGACCCCGTCTTTCAGTGTTTCGCTCGAATCAGAACCTCTATGTTCAGTTGGTGGACGACACCAAGGGTCACACCCTGGTTGCCGCTTGCACTCTGGAAGAGGATTTGAAGGGCAAGGTTGGGGCGAGCATTGAAGGCGCCAAGAACCTCGGAACGCTGATCGCCAAGCGCGCATTGGCTAAAAACATCAGCCAGGTCGTTTTTGACCGGAGCGGGTACCTATATCACGGCCGGGTCAAAGCATTGGCAGATGCGGCACGTGAAGGCGGCCTGAAGTTTTAACGCAGGAAACAGGAGATACTCATGGCGGTTGGTCAGGATAATCGACGGCAGCAGCAAGAAGAGTCCGAGTTCGAGGACAAAGTCATTCACATTAATCGCTGCGCCAAAGTGGTAAAGGGCGGACGTCGCTTCAGCTTCGCGGCCATCGTGGTCGTAGGCGATAAAAAGGGTCAGGTCGGTGTCGGCCTTGGCAAAGCGGGCGAAGTTCCGGAAGCCATAAAAAAGGCTGGGAAACAGGCGAAGAAGAATCTGATGAAGATTCCGATGGAAGGCAATACGATCCCGCACGAAATTATCGGCGAGTTCGGTGCAAGCAAGGTTCTGATGAAGCCCGCTCCGGAAGGAACTGGAATCATCGCGAGCTCCTCGGTCCGCGCCATCATGGAAGTTGCCGGGATTCAGAATATCCTGACGAAGTCGATTCGCCGCGATAATCCCCACAATGTGGTTCGCGCCACGTTCGAGGGTTTCAAGTCGCTTCGCAGCTTCTCGGATATTGCCAGGGCTCGTGGCAAAACCATCGCGGAAATCCTCTGACCCATTAGGTCTGAAAAGGAAATACGGTTATGGCCACAACGAAAACAACGACAAAGAAGACAATCACGATCCGACTGAAAAAAGGAACCATCGCCTGCAATCCGGTTCAGCGCGCAACGGTGAACGGGCTCGGCTTGAAAAGACGCGAGCAAGTCAGGACTCTTGAGAACACCCCGTCAGTTCGCGGGATGATCAAGAAGGTGTTACACCTCGTGGAAGTGGTTTCCGAAACCCGCTAAGGGGACGGATAGAATTCGAGAGGCCCTTAGGATGGGCCAAATGAATGGTGAGGAATCCGGCCGGGATGGCGTCGGGCCCGCCGCTGCGGAACAAGCGCAGCAAGTAGGAGATAGTTATGTTGAAGCTCAACACGATTCGCGCTCATAAAGGCGCCACTCATAAACGCAAGCGTCTCGGGCGCGGCTCAGGTTCAGGACACGGCCCCACGGCTGGTAAGGGTGATAAGGGTCAGCTGCAACGTTCCGGTGGCAGTGTCCGCCCGGGATTTGAAGGCGGCCAGATGCCCCTGTACCGTCGTATTCCGAAGCGCGGCTTTCATAATTTCGCTCGCCGGACTAACGCTATCTTGAACGTGTTCGAGCTCGAGAAATTTGACGCCACTCAATTGAAAGAAGTTTCTCTTGAGACTTTGGTTTCGGGAAACTTGATCAAGGGTCGGTACGATCGCCTCACGATTCTTGGTACTGGTGAATTGACGAAAGCTTTCAAAGTGAAAGCGCATCGTGTGAGTCCCTCTGCTCAGGAAAAGATCACGAAAGCTGGCGGTAGCTTTGAAATTCTGCCGATTCCAGGCAAAAAGCCGGTTAAAGCAGCAGCACAGAAGTAACTCGGTAGTATTGGCCGGCGGTCAATAACTGAGAACCATTTAAAAGGGAGCCTATCGGAAAATGTCAGGCGCGGATGGACTGGTTAAAATTCCCGAACTTCGTAAGCGCATTCTGTTCACACTTCTGATGCTCGCCGTTTACCGAATCGGCGTTCATATTCCGACCCCCGGAATTGACGGGGCTGCGCTGCAGCAGGTGTTTGCCAACATGAAGGGTACGATCTTCGGTTGGTTCAATCTGTTCAGTGGTGGCGCTCTCGAGCGCTTCAGTATCTTCGCGCTCGGTGTGATGCCGTATATCAGCAGCTCGATTATCTTCCAGCTGCTGACGGTTGTGTGGCCGTACTTGCACGATCTTCAAAAAGAAGGTGAGCAGGGCCGTAAGAAAATCACACAGTACACACGGTACGGAACGGTTCTGCTTTGTCTCGTCCAGGGATATGGGATCGCTGCGGGGCTTGAGAGTTATAATAACCCGCCGGTCGTTTCCGATCCGGGCATGGCATTTAAGCTCATGACCACCATTACGCTGACCTCCGGGACGGTGTTTCTGATGTGGATCGGCGAGCAGATGTCCGAGCGTGGCATTGGTAACGGTATTTCGTTGCTGATTTACGCGGGTATCGCTGCCGGTGTTCCAGGCGGTGTCGCCAATACCTTCAGCTTGTACCGGTCTGGAGAGCTTAGCTTTTTCAAGATCCTGATCATCCTGGCGATCATTATTGCGACATTCTTTGTTATTATTTTCGTCGAGCGTGGTGCACGCAGAATTCCGATCCAGTACGCGAAGCGCATTGTCGGGCGAAAGGTGTACGGCGGTCAAAATACCAACCTGCCTTTGAAAGTGAATACCGCAGGAGTGATTCCTCCGATTTTCGCTTCGTCGCTCATCATGTTCCCTGCAACTTTAACGACTTTCTTTCCGTCGCCGAAGATGCAGCAGTTTGCTTCGCTGATCGCGCCGGGTACGTTGATCTACAACGTGCTTTTCGTGGCTCTGATTGTCTTTTTCTGCTTCTTCTACACTGCGGTAACGTTCAAGACCGACGACGTGGCGGACAATCTCAAAAAGTACGGTGGATTCATTCCTGGTATTCGGCCGGGGCAACCCACGGCTCAGTATATTGATTTCGTTCTCTCGCGAGTGACTCTCGGAGGGGCAGTCTATATCTCTGTCATTTGCGTGCTTCCGACACTGCTGACGGATACGATGAACGTTCCGTTCTACTTTGGTGGAACAAGCGTTCTCATTCTCGTTGGCGTGGCTCTGGATACGGTTGCACAAATCGAAACATTTCTCCTGACGCGGAATTATGAGGGCTTCATGAAGCATACACGCCTGAAAGGTCGGGCGGCGTACTCATGATCCTCGTGTTGTTGGGGCCTCCCGGATCAGGAAAAGGCACCCAGGCCAAGAAGCTGGTGACGGACCGCAAGTGGCCGCAGCTGTCGACCGGAGACATGCTTCGGGGTGCGATCAGTCGTGGGACCCAGCTGGGACTCGAGGCGAAGTCGTTCATGGATAAAGGCGCTTTGGTGCCGGATGAGGTCGTCATAGGTCTCATCAGAGAGCGAACACAGGAGTCAGACTGCCAGCAGGGTTTTATTTTGGATGGTTTTCCCCGGACCGTGCCTCAGGCCCAGGCGCTTGATAAGATGCTTTCGGAGCGTGGAAAACAAGTTGATCGCACGGTTTTGTTCGAGATTGATGATTCAGAGCTCGTGAGTCGCCTCTCCGGCCGTCGGACCTGCGGGAATTGCGGCGCGATGTTCCATGTGGAAACCGCTCGGCCCAAGACTGAGGGCAAGTGCGATCAGTGCGGGCACCCGCTCACGCATCGCGATGATGATCGGCCGGAAGTGATCCAAAAGCGGCTGTCCGTTTATCATCAGCAGACTGCACCTGTGGCAGAGTATTATCGCAGTACCGGCAAGCTTCGAAGTATCGATGCTTCGACGTCGCCAACCGAAGTGGCCCACGCCCTTCAAGATGCGCTGAAGTAGGGGATGTCGGTGGTATCCCTCAAAACAGAACGCGAACTCACATATATGCGAAAGGCTGGCTCGGCCGTAGCACGGATTTTGGGTGAGATGGCGGATCTGATTCAGCCCGGGCTGGCGACAATTGAGTTGGATAAGCTGGCTGAGGCCCGCTGTCGCGAGCTGGGCGTTGTTCCGGCTTTCAAGGGTTACCATGGATTTCCGGCATGCGTGTGTGTCTCGGTGAACGAGGAAGTCGTTCACGGTATTCCCTCGGCCAAGAGGACTCTTAAAAAGGGTGATATTGTTGGACTGGACTTTGGGGTGAGCTACGAGGGCTGGTATGGGGACTCTGCCCGTACAATACCGGTCGGAGCGGTGGCAAAGGAGACCCAGCAGCTATTGGACGCTACCAGTGAAGGACTCAAGCGGGCAATAGAGCAATGCCATGAGGGAAATCGGATATTCGATATAGGCCACGCGGTGCAGAATTATGTTGAACCGCTCGGATATAGCGTGGTAAGGGAGTTCGTTGGTCACGGTATAGGTCGATCACTGCATGAAGAGCCGCAGATTCCGAATTATGGCCCAAAAGGGAAGGGAATGGCTTTAAAGGCAGGGATGGTGCTTGCTATCGAACCGATGGTGAATGCTGGTAGTCATGAGGTGCGCGTTCTTGCGGACGGCTGGACGGCAGTCACTGCGGATCGCTCCTTGTCTGCTCATTTCGAGCACACAGTAGCTATCACATCCAAGGGGCCTGAGATTTTGACGCTAGTCTGATGTGGACTATACGGGCGGTATTTTATAGAAGGGGTTATCAAAAATTTTGGCGCATGTTGGGCGAGTGCGGATGAGTATCATCAAATAATTGCCCGGTGACAAAGTAACGGTAGAGATGTCGTCCTACGATCTGACCCGCGGGCGAATTAAATACCGAGTGAAGTGAGGAAGACAATGAAGGTTCGGGCATCGGTAAAGAAAATTTGTGACAAATGTAAGGTGATTCGCCGTCGAGGCGTGGTGCGGGTGATTTGTGAAAATCCTCGCCACAAACAGCGGCAAGGTTGATTTTTTAAAGTAGAGACTTTGAAAGGAAGGTAGCGCGTGGCTCGTATCGCGGGAGTTGATCTCCCACGCAATAAAAGAATGGAAGTGGCTTTGACCTACATTTACGGAATCGGCAGGCAGTCCTCCCGTAAAATTCTTGGGGAAGCCCAGATCGATCTCGATAAACGGACGGACGCCCTGACTGAGGCTGAAGTTGCGAAAATTCGCGAAATTCTCGATCGCGCCCACAAGGTGGAAGGTGATCTTCGCCGTGAGGTCAGTCTGAATATCAAGCGCCTCGTTGATCTCGGCTGCTACCGTGGGACGCGTCATCGCAAGGGTCTGCCAGTTCATGGTCAGAGGACGCATTCGAACGCGCGTACTCGCAAAGGCCCGGCTGTGGCCATTGCCGGCAAGAAGTCTGTTAAGGCGATGAAGTAAAGAAGTGAGAAGGTAAAATATGGCTGATCAGAACACAGAAACAAAAACGGAAGCGACTTCGGGGGCGGCAGCTCCTGAAATCAAGCGCGTGAAGAAGGGTAAGAAGAACGTCTCCACTGGGAACGTCTACATCCTTTCATCATTCAATAATACGATCGTGACGATCACGGACGCGATGGGTAATGCGATCTGCTGGTCGAGCGCTGGAGGCAAGGGCTTCCGTGGCTCACGCAAGAACACGCCTTTTGCGGCGCAGGTTGCTGCCGAAGATGCGGCTCGCAAAGCTGCGGAAAATGGCATGCGGAGCGTTCAGGTATTTGTCAGTGGCCCGGGTGCGGGTCGTGAATCAGCTTTAAGGGCGATGGCAGCGGCAGGACTGCGTGTGACGTTTATCGAAGACGTGACTCCGATTCCTCACAACGGTTGCAGACCGCCGAAGCGCAGGAGGGTGTAAGAAATGGCTCGTTATACAGATTCGGTTTGCCGGCAGTGCCGTCGCGAAAACCAAAAACTTTTCTTGAAGGGTGATCGTTGCTACAGCGACAAGTGCGCAGTAGAGAGACGCGCCTATCCGCCCGGGCAGCATGGCCAAGGCAGGATCAAGTTCTCGGAATACGGTCTTCAGCTTCGTGAGAAGCAGAAGATTAAGAGGACCTACGGATTGCTCGAAGGGCAGTTCCGTAACCTTTTTGAACAAGCTGAGCGTCAGAAGGGCGTGACGGGATCCAACCTCCTCTCTATGCTCGAGCGCCGCCTGGACAATGTGGCCTATCGCGCGGGTTTCGCTAACTCACGCGCTGAAGCCCGCCAATTGGTTTTGCACGGACATTTCCGCGTAAACGGACATAAGGTGAACATTCCTTCCTTCCTCGTGAAGAAGGGTGACCTCGTTGACGTCCGCGAAAAGAGTCGCAATGTGGCGCGTATTCAGGGCGCCCTCGAGGCTGTGAAGCGTCGCGAAATTCCGCAGTGGCTTGAACTCGATACGGCTCACTTGAGCACCAGAGTTCGCGATCTGCCGGCGCGTGATGATATCACTGCTCCGATGGAAGAGCGTTTGGTTGTTGAGTTGTATTCGAAATAAGTGAAACAGGTTCCGCCGGCCCAATGGCGAACCTAACATCTGAATATTCCCCGCATGGCTCATGCGCCGGATAGGCCGGCAAAGGCGGATGAGCGAGGG